>JACCDH010724016.1_pt1 | contig 41700 bp, 46 predicted proteins | sample 7442481 | NCBI WGS metagenome assembly JACCDH01 (sample SAMN15323433, study PRJNA562643) | freshwater metagenome | isolation source: river surface water | place: USA:Blue River Watershed | collected 2017-08-15 | reverse complement strand
GGTAACTGGTTGTCGGGTTCGGTGGAAGAGGTGGTTAAGCCGTTGAAGACCTCAGTTCGGGGTGGAGACCCTTCCAAAGTGTTGAACACGTTGGATGATGAACTTTCTAAAATCTCCGGAAAAAGCGGCGTAGATCCTGTGACCGGGGTTGATCTTGATGTTTTTAGAGAGCATATTTCTAGAGAACGTCAAACGGTCCTCCCTGACGCGGCCATGAACCGTTGGCTAGAAACCAAGCTCTCAAAGTACATCCGCAATGAGATGGGTACGCCGGAAGATCCTATCCGTGCGCTGGCGGCAAAAGGTATTACGCATATTCCGGATAAAGAAAATCTTTTTATGGCCTCGGATTGGATTCCGGAAGACCTTGCGGCTGCTCGTCGTAAAGCCGGGTATCCGGAAGATCCAACACACCTTATGATTCATGCCGAGCGAGGATATCCAGAGGCTGAAGAGGAAGCTGCGCGTATGGCCGCGGGGTGGGAAAACATTGCAGATACCCCTATTAATCCTCGTAAAGCTAGTGAGATTAATAAGCCGGGCTTAGCTGAAGCCCACAAATGGATAGAGAAGGTGGACCCAGAAACGATGGTCTATTCTACGCACAACTACCCTGGCGTGGCTGACGATCTTGTATTCGACCATCTAGTAGATGAGCTGAAGAATGCGATGCGTTCGGACTCTGGACTCCCGCAGCAGCTGCGTCTGGATCCCAACAAGATTGACAAGGTTACGGTACCGCAGGCTGTGGAACTGGTCAGTAAGATCAATGCATGGCGAGCTGAGCAAAAGATTGCAGCGAATGCTGAGAAGGCCAACAACGCAGCCACTGTGTTGCACAAAGAGTATCCGGAGCAGGGGTACAAGTGGGTGGAGATTAAGAATACCGCACCGGCTCTTGAGGGTAGAGTTTTTGAGAACCCGAATCCGCAGTTTGGCTCTCCTTTTGAATTTATCTCTCCTGACGGCACAGTGCTGCGTCGTGCAAAGAGTATGAAAGACCTGGAGTTCGGTCTGGAACAAGACGCTAAGCAGGCCGGGTACGCTTCTCTTGAAGAAGCCCTCAAGTACGAAGGTGACGTCATGGGTCACTGCGTCGGAGGCTACTGCCCGGACGTCAATGAAGGTCGCACTCGTATCTTCTCCCTGCGCGACAAGAAGGGTGAGCCGCATGTGACGATTGAAGTTAAACCGGAAAATGTGAAGTCGTATTACAACTCGCTAGATCCGGAGGTACGGCACAAACTTTTAGAAGATGCCATCGCATATTCTCAGGCTTCCGGCATGGACGTTAGCTCCGTCAATCCAACCGAGAGAGCAGAGATCATTGAAACCTACCTGCGTGCCCAAGGTTGGGAGCCGGGTAGCTCAATCTTGCAGATCAAAGGCAAAGCCAACAAGAAGCCTAAAGATGAATACCTCCCGTTCGTGCAGGACTTTGTACGTAGCGGTAAATGGTCTGAGGTAAATGACGCGAATAATGCCAATCTGCGCCTAGCATACGATGTGTTCAATTCTAATGAAGCCGACCTCATAAAAGAAGCCGGTGGTGCGTTTCCTGAACACGGCTGGTTGAGCGGGGAAGATATTCAAAAGCTACACAATCTTATTTATCCGGAAGGTACTCGGTTGAAATACGATGGCTCCGGAAATATTGTCGGTAGCGAGCTTGGCTTCGCCGAAGGCGGCATGGTCGGAGATCCTGAAGGTCCAGACCAGCAAGGTGTCGACCGCATGGTTGAGCTGCAGGAGGGTGGTATGCCACAGTACGCCGGTGGAGGCCTTGTGGGTCTTGAATCCAAGTATGGCCTGGCTCCTTACGGATTGCGTCATGCCGGTGACAGCGTGAAGGGTCTCGGCTACTTCGGCGCCATTCCTGAAAAAGAAGGTCACATGACCGAGCTGTCAGCGGAAGACGACATCGGTGAATACCCGCTGCTGGTTCCTGGATTGACTGCGGATGAGATCCGACACCTCGCTAATGATGGTGAGCCGACTGAGGAGATCTACCGTAAAGCCGCTCAGCATGCCGAGATGCGCCGTAAGGCCGGTCGGTCTACGTTCATTGAGGGGGGTGAGTTGCGCCACCCGAAACCGGAAGGATTTGCTTCTGGCGGCGTTGTGAGCTATAATCCGGCTGAAATTGAAGATGCCGTGGCGCGTCTACGCGAGGACATGTATGCCTAATCCGCAAGATAAAGACGAAGAAATGCAAGGCGAAATAGTTCGTCTTGAGGATGAGAATCTTGAGGTTGAGGACACCGAAGACGGCGGTGCGGTCATTCGCATCGGCAACGAGGAAGATCTGAAGAAAAACCTCGCGCACTTCGCTAATATCGTCGAGGAAGTTCCGCAGGACATGCTTGCGGAAGCAACCAGCGACATGCTCGACAAGATTGAGAAAGACAAGCAGGCTCGCGAAAAACGCGACAAGCAGTATGAGGAAGGTCTGCGTCGCACCGGTCTGGGTGACGATGCTCCGGGTGGTGCACAGTTCACGGGCGCTAACAAGGTCGTCCACCCGATGCTGATTGAGGCATGCGTAGACTTCTCTGCCCGATTCATGAAGGAGGTGTTCCCTCCGTCTGGTCCGGTAAAGACCAAGATCCTCGGCCAGCAGGACAAGCAGAAGCTCGCTAAGGCTGGGCGTAAAGCGGAGTTCATGAACTGGCAGGTGACTCAGCAGATGCCGGAGTTCCGCTCGGAGCTGGAGCAGCTGTCCACGCAGCTCCCGCTGGGCGGCGGGCAGTACCTTAAGCTCATGTGGAATCCTCAGTGGAAGCGTCCGACCTCTGAGTTCATCGCCATTGATGATATCTACCTGCCGTTCGCTGCGACCAACTTCTATTCCGCAGAACGTAAGACACATGTCCAATACGTCACGGAGATGGAGTACCAGCGTCGCGTTAAGCGTGGTATGTACATTGACGTTGACCTCGGCACCCCGGATGACCCGGAGTACAGTAAGGCGACCGAGGCTAACAACAAGATTGAAGGTCGTGAAAAGACGACCTACAACGAAGACGGCCTGCGTACGATCTACGAGATCTACACGCATCTTGACTTCGGCGACGGCATTGAGCCGTACATTCTCAGCATCGACCTGACGACCAGCAAGGCTCTGAGCCTCTACCGCAACTGGGAAGCCGATGACGAGATGAAGAAGGAACTCGACTGGATTGTTGAGTTCCCGTTCATCCCGTGGCGTGGCGCATACCCTATCGGTCTGACGCACATGATTGGCGGTCTGTCGGGCGCAGCCACTGGCGCACTCCGTGCCCTGCTGGACTCCGCGCATATTCAGAACGTCCCGACCCTGCTTAAGCTCAAGGGTGGTCCTGCCGGACAGACTATCAACATTCAGGCGACCGAAGTCGCCGAGCTTGAGGGTGGTGCTCTCATTGACGACGTGCGCAAGCTGGCTATGCCGCTGCCGTTCAATGGTCCTAGTCCGACGTTGTTCCAGCTGCTTGGCTTCCTGGTAGATGCTGGCAAGGGTGTGGTACAAACTTCCTTTGAGAAGCTATCAGACCAGAACCCTAACCAGCCTGTCGGCACGACCATGGCGCTCATCGAGCAGGGTATGGTGGTGTTCAGCTCTATCCACAGCCGGTTGCACAGTTCGATGGAGCGAGTCTTTAAGATTCTGCATCGCATCAACAGTGCCTATCTGACTGAAGAAGACATCGAGGCGATGAAGACGGGTCTAGAGATCGACCCGAGCGACTTTGATGGCGAGATGGACGTCATTCCGGTTTCGGATCCGGCAATTTTCAGCGAGACGCAGCGATTCGCACAGACTCAAGCCGTCCTGCAGAGAGCCGCGATGCTCCCGCAGCTGTACGATGCTCGTAAAGTGGAGGAGATGTTCCTCCGCAACATGAAGATTGCGGACAGCGAGGTGTTGCAGCCTAAGCCGGGTTCGCAAGACATGGATCCGGTTTCGGAGAACGTGGCCGCAGCTATGGGTCAGCCGGTGTTCGTGCTGCCCGCACAGGATCATATCGCGCACCTCAAGTCACATTTGTCGTTCTTGAAGTCCCCGCTGTTCGGTTCTAACCCTGTTATCGCTAGAACCTACCTGTATCCTATGGCTACGCACCTGCGAGATCACCTGTTGAACTACTATCTTGTGGAAGCTCATAACGCTGTTGACAAAGCGTATCAGGAAGAGTTGATTTCTAAAGATGCGAATGAAGAAGTCAACGTCATTTTGCAGGTTCAACAGTACATCGAGCAGCAACTCAACGGTTTCGCGGAGCAGCTCGTGGTTATTGACCAGCAGGCTCAGCAGTTCAAGCCGCAACCGCCTATGCCGCCAGACAGCAGCCTACAGGTTGCCCAGCTCAACGCACAGTTGCAGACTCAAATCGCGCAACAACGTGCTGAGATTGACCAGGCAAAGCTGCAACAGCAAAGTAGCATTGACCAAGCTAAGCTTCAGCAGCAGGGTCAGCTGGAGCAAGCCAAGCTGCAGGACAAGCAAGCCGACAGAGAAGCTGAAATGTTGCGTGAACAGATGCGTCAAGAGGCTGAAAACCAGCGTTCTACGGCCGGAGATGAGGCTCGAATGACGATGAACAACGCTGACAACGAGACCGCAATGCTGTTGGCTGCGGCTGAGATGGCGACTGGCGAAAAAGTAGCAGTTAGCACCGGAACCGGTGTGAATCCTAACCCGTAAACGCTCAGAAAGGAGCTAAAAATGGCTGATAAACCGACTCCAGGCACCGTTCCGATGACCGGCGCACTGGTAAAACAGCATCACCGCATGGCCGCTGGTGACAAAACCAATGGTCAGACTCTTCCGTCGGCTCCGGCTATGCCGAAGACGCCTGCGTGAATATAGAAGCAGTACTGCTAGGTAAATTAAAGGCGAAACAGGCAGATTTTGCACTGTTGTCTCTAAAGCAGCCGTCCCGCTGTGATATCTTTGAATACGGATATCGTACTGGGGTGGTTGCTGGCCTAGAGGAAGCCATGAATGTGTTGCTGGCGCTGTTAGATGAAGAACGTAACGGCGATAAAGATTTATAACCAACTGCTGAAAGGAGCAGAGTATGTCAGATACGCTTAATGAAGCGTTCCCCAGTGCCGATCCAGGTATCCAACCGTTCGGTTCCCGCATCTTGGTGCAAATCCGCACCCCCAAAGCCAAAACCGCATCAGGTATCATCATTGATACCGGTTCTCGTGACACCGAAAAATGGAACACGCAGGTCGCCAAGGTGATTTCCATTGGTCCGCTGGCTTTCAAGAACCGAAACACCATGGAGCAATGGCCGGAAGGTTCTTGGTGCAAAGAAGGAGAATACGTGCGAGTGGCTAAATACGGCGGTGACCGCTGGGAAGTGCCGCTCGAGAATGGCGAGTCGGCTATGTACGTGATTTTTAACGATCTTGACATCATCGGACGAGTGACCGGGGATCCGCTCGCTATCCGAGCTTTCATCTGAAAGGAGATGAGTAATGCCTAACGTAATGAAAGAAGACGACGAGCGCGATCAGGAAGAGCTCATCATCGTAGAGGAAGAGAACAAGCAGCAGGCTTCGGCAGATCAAGACAACGATGATGACCATGAAGATGGTGATCACGATGACAAAGAAGATGCGAAATCTGCTAAAGCCGATGAAGACGATGACACCGAAGATGAGCGCGAAGCCATCCGTGAGCGTCGTCGTAAGGAAAAGCAGGAGCGCAAAGAGCGTCGTGAGAAAGCCATCTCTCGCGACAAACTTGAGCTAGACTTCTTGCGCAAGCGTAACGATGATCTTGAGCGTCGTCTGTCAGCACAAGAACAGCGTTCCTATCAGTCGGATCTCAACAGTATCGACAGCCAGATTCAGCAGGCTCAGAAAGAAGCTGAGATGGCTGATCGCGTCATTGCCAAAGCTATCGAAGCCGGTAACGGTTCCGACGCAGCGCAAGCTCTCAAGTATCGTGATGAGGCTATCGCTAAGATTCATCAGCTAAACTCGGCTAAGCAGTCGGCGCAAAACCGACCGGCACAGTCGCAAGGTATCGATGATCTGACGATGCACTATGCTCAGCAGTTCATCAATCGTAACAAGTGGTACGACCCGACCGGTGGCGATGAAGATTCGGCAATCGTCTTGGCTATCGACCAGACGCTGGTTAAGGAAGGTTACGACCCACGCACCGAGGATTACTGGGATGAACTTGAGAGTCGCGCTGCTCGCCGCCTGCCTGACCATTTCAATACGAACCGTCGCGCTCGCACTGAACCTCGAGAGGAACGTACTCCTCGTGGTGGCCCGGCTGTAGGCTCTGGTAAAGAGCATGCGCCGAACTCGACCCGTAAAGAAATCTACATTAGTCCGGAAAGAAAGCAGGCTCTGATTGATGCCGGTGTTTGGGATGATCCTGAGTTGCGCATGAAGTATGTCAAGCGTTACGCAGAATATGACCGCCAGAAACGCTGATTTGCCTTTTTTCAATATCCACACTATAATTTGCCTCAATCGCTGAAAGGAGCGAGTATTATGACCGACGAACGACTGAAGAAATCCGCTGGAGATAACCGCGATAACCGTGCGATGCAAGATCGTGCAGTCAAGGAAAATCGTGAGATTAGCGACGACGAGCGGGTTGAAATGTTCCGTCAGCAGTTTTTCCAGTCCTCTCTACCGGACTTGCCTAAGATTCCCGGCTGGCACACGTGCTGGCTGACCACGACTAACCCGCGTGACTCCATCCAGATGCGTATTCGTCTGGGTTATGAGCCTGTGAAGCCAGAGGATGTCCCTGGCTGGGAGTATGCCACCATCAAAACAGGTGACTGGCAAGGCTTTATTGGGGTGAATGAGATGTTGGCGTTTAAGCTGCCGACGAGTTTGTACGAAAAATTCATGTACGAGGCGCACCACGCTGCTCCGAATCGTGAAGAAGACAAACTCGTTGATATGACTGAGTTCATTGAGCAGCAAGCCAAAAGCTCTAAGTCGAGGGTTGATCTGGGCGACGGTACTGCGGATTTGGGCCTAAAGCGGGAAGCTCATTTTGATCTTTCCTGACGTAACCTTTTAATCCATAGGGAGCAAGCATGTCTTCGACTAGCGCACCTTTTGGCTTCCGTCCGTCTTTCCACAACAGTGGTCAGATGCGTCCGAAAGCCTACACTATCGCGTCCACCTACGCGGCTAACATCTTCCAGGGCGACCCTGTGAAGCTGACTGACGCCGGTGTCATCCAACTCGGTACTTCGGACGGTACTCGTTCGGGCACCACTGACGGCATTTCGCTGCTGGGTATCTTTGCTGGTTGCCAGTATCTTGATGCATCGGGCAAGCCGACCATCAGCCCGTTCTGGCCGTCGGGCGTCACCGCAACGGAAATCGTTGCTTGGGTGTACGACGATCCGGAAACGCTGTTTGACGTCCAATACACCAATCCGGGTACTCCGGGTAGCACCACTGTGCAAACCGCAGTCGGTGAAGAGTGTGACTGGACGGTGGCTTCGCCGGGCGGCTCGACTCGCACCGGTTTGTCGACCACTCAGCTGTCCGCAATTCAGGCGACTTCTGGCCAGTTCCAGATCACCGGCTTTGCGTACAATATCAATGACTCCCTGACTGACGCTTACGTCACTGCGACCGTTCGTATCAACGAACACCAGTACAAAGCAGCTGTCAACTCGATCTAAGGAGGGTTAGATAATGGCAACCCCAATGCGTAGTACCGACTTCCGGTCGGTAGTCGAGCCTATCCTGAACGAAGTCTTCGACGGTGTTTACGAACAGCGTGCTGACGAGTGGAAGATGGTCTTTAAAGAGCAGAAAGGCATCCCGCGCAACTACCATGAAGAGCCGGTGCTCTTCGGCTTTGGTGCTGCTCCGGAACTGCCGGACGGCATGCCGGTCACCTACCAGTCGGGTGGTGTTCTGTTCCTGCAGCGTTATCTCTACAAGGTCTACGGTCTGGCGTTCGCCCTGACCAAAGTCCTCGTTGAAGATGGCGACCACATCCGTATCGGTAAGACCTACGCTGAGCACCTCGCTCAGTCGCTCATCGAGACCAAAGAAACCCTCTGCGCCAACATTCTGAACCGTGCATTCAACGGCTCGTATGTCGGCGGTGATGGTGTCTCGCTGGTGTCGAATGCGCACCCGATCGTCAACGGTACCTTCAGCAACCAGCTGTCGACCGCTGCCGCTCTGTCGCAGACCTCGCTCGAGCAGATTCTGGTTCAGATCCGCAACGCTGTTGACAACAACGGCAAGCGTATCCGTCTGACCCCGAAGAAGATCGTTGCTGGTCCGTCGAACGTGTTCCAGGCTGAAGTCCTGCTCAAGTCGGTGCTGCGTACTGGTACCGCTGACAACGACATCAACCCGGTCAAGTCGATGGGTCTGCTGGCTGACGGTCAAGCTAACCTGTCGCGTATCACCTCGACCACCGCATGGTGGGTGCAGACTGATGCGCCGCAGGGTCTGAAGGTCATGATGCGTCGTCCGCTCGAGAAATCGATGGAAGGCGACTTCGAGACCGACTCGATGCGCTACAAGGCCACCGAGCGTTACATTCCGGGTTGGACTGACCCGCGAGCTGTGTACGGTACCGCAGGTATCTAAACGGCAAACCCCACTCAGTCAAAAGCTGGGTGGGGTTTTTACTGGGATTAATTTGCACATCTGACAGCCCCAGCTGACGACATGCAGACAGATGTGTGTAACTCGCATGTGAGGAAATAATCATGGCAAATACTACTTTTTCTGGTCCGGTGACCTCGCAAAACGGTTTCATCGGCAACGTCGTCGGTTCCGTTCAAGTTCCGACTTACACCGTTGCTAGCGCCCCGGCAGCTACAGGTCTGACCGGCACTGTTATTTATGTTTCTAACGGTCTTGCTGGTGCCCCTTGCCTCGCAGTTAGCAATGGTACTAACTGGATCTCTCCGGCTGGCACCACTATCGCCGCAGCTTAATTAGGAGCTGACTATGCCTTTTAAATTCGAACAACCGTCTGCTGAAGAACTCGCCGCTCGTGGTGTGCAAGTTGAGAAGACTGAAGAAACCGTAGAAACTCCCGCTCAAGAAGCTGAAAACTTCGCTAAAGCTCTGACCGAGAAGATCGCTAAGGTTACTCGCAAAAAGGCTAGTCCCGCTAAATGATTTCCGAGGGGTGGTCGGCTTTCCACCCAACTTAGGAGAATACCATGGCTGACGCAGTCACTTCGCAAACCATCCTGGATGGTGAGCGTCTTTTCATCGGCAAGTTCACTAACATCTCTGACGGTGCTGGCGAGACCGCAGTCCTGAAGATTGATGTTTCTACTCTGAATCCGGATGCATTCGGTCACGCTTGCAACGGTATCAAGATCAACAAGATCTGGGCGCAAACTCTCGGCATGGGTGTTGACATCCTTTGGGACGCCGACACTGACCTGATTTGCGAAAGCATCCCGGCAGACATCTTCTACAAGATGTGCTACGATTCTTTCGGCGGCCTGCCCAACAATGCAGGTACGGGTAAGACCGGCGACGTGTTGTTTAGCACGGTTGGCGCGGCTGCGGGTGATCGATACACGATCATCATCGAAGGCATCAAAACCTACGCAGCTAACTAAAGAGGGCGACCATGGGTGCTCCTGCTTCAACGGCTTTGTTCGGAGAGTTCGGATCTTTTGAACTCCAGGTAGCCCGTGGTCAAATCGTTGGCCATTCCCTCGTCAACGTGCAGGGTTACAACATAGCTCAACCTACCGGCTTCAGAGCGGTTTGGGAGAAGTCGGCTACCAACGATTACGTCTATCCGACGTCGGAAGTGGCGATGAGCTTCACCAGCTCGCTGTCAGAAACTTTGACGATGCGAGTCGAGGGTCTTGACAGCAACTATGCGCTCAAGACCGCTATCGTGACTTTTAGCGGTAGCACGACGGGTGTTGTTACCACCGGCACTAACACGTTTTTCCGCATCAATGCGATGCAGATTATTTCCGGCAACGCTGCGGATACGGTCGTCGCGACGAACAACGGAACAACTTACGCACAGATAAATCCGGGTAGCGGTCGTAGCCAGGCGAGCATCTACACGGTTCCTGCCGGTTACACTTTTTACCTGACCAGGGCACAGGCATTTACGACTAACAACGGTGCGCAATATTGTACGTATCGAGTTTTCTCTCAGACAATCACAGGCGGGGTAACCACCCCAAATACGGTTCTTTCAGCCCCGTTCACCCAGAGTTATTCTTCTACTCGAATAGTGTCTCGCGCTTATCCTGAGAAAACTGACATACAGTGGCAACTCAGCCAATCTAACCCGGCTCCTGGTTCTATTCAGGTCGAAGGTATTTTGATTAAAAACGATATTTCTTAAGGGCGAATCATGGGTAAGACTCTAAAGTACGTCAAAGACTTCGACTTCAATGTGAAGCCCTGCGAGTATTCCCACGGCGGTAAGGTTTCTGAAGGTAAACATCGCATGCCTGATGGTAAAATGATGAAGAATTCAGAAATGTCTGGATATAAAAAAGGCGGTACGGTTAAAGAAAAGGCTACCGGCGAAGTCTACGCTAGTCGCAAAGCGATGGCTAAGCATGAGATGGAGGAAACTCCGCGCATGCAGCGTGAGGAAGTCATGCATCGTGCGACCGTCAAAGCTCCGCGCAAAGGTGTACCGGTGGCTCCTGTCGGTCCCCTGCTTGCCATGAAGAAAGGCGGCATGACTAAAGCCGCAGCCGCTAAGATTCCGAAGGTTATGTCGGAATATAAGGCTGGTGAACTGCATTCGGGTAGCAAATCTGGTCCGGTAGTCAAGAGCCACAAACAGGCCGTAGCTATCGCAATGTCTGAAGCAAAACAGGCCGCAAAGAAAAAGTAAATTTTGCGGTTCCAGCACCTTCAACTATAATTTACGAAATACCGGGCAGGCTGTAACAGCGGCCATCTGACTACTATACGGAGTTAGCATGGCATTTTCTGGCAGCATTAGCGGAACGACGTTCAACGCGCTCAAGGTCGTAGACCACGCGTTCCGTCGTTGCCGTCTGCCGGCTCAGGCGATCACGTCTGAGATGCAGACCTACGCGCTGGAGTCTCTCTACCTGGCTTTGTCGGATATGTCCAATATCCGCACTCCGAGCTGGTGCATTGACAAACTCATCTTCCCGCTTTACGAGAATCAACCTATCGTTGAGCTGCCTATCGGCACCGTAGAAGTTCTCAATTTGAACTACCGCGTCATTCAGATTCTTGAGGGCGCTACCACTTCTACCTCTACGTCTTACACGGTGTTGTTTGATGACATTACACAGGTCAGCACAGTGGGCGTTAAGTGGGCGGCGGCCGCAGTGCCTCTCACGTTCGAAGTTTCTAATGACGGTTTGGTCTGGAGCCAGGTCGGTAGTTCGTCAGCTGCTGCGGTGGCTGGTGAAATCACTTGGACTGACATTTCTGCACCTCTGGCGTATCAGTACTTCCGGATTACGTCCACCTCGCCGATTTATTATTACGACATCACCCTGGGTAATCTTCCGCAAGAGATCCCGATGGGTGCGCTGAACCGTGATGGGTACGTCGCGCAGAGTAACAAGATTTTCCCTGGACGCCCGAGTAATTACTGGTTCCAGCGTGACATAAAGCAGCCGCGTGTTAACCTCTGGCCGGCACCTTTCTCGGCCGCAGAGCAGGCGCAATTAATTGTCTGGCGCCATCGTCACATCATGGATACCCAGAATCTGCAGCAGGAAGTGGAGATTCCTCAGCGATGGCTGCAGGCGATTACAGACACCCTGGCTGCAAAGATGGCCGCTGAGACCCCAGAAGTTGACGCTAACCTGATACCTATACTGGACGCTAAGGCCGCAAACAGTATGCGTGTGGCTTGGGACGGTGACGGTGATGGTAGCCCGACGTACATTCAACCCGCTATCTCTGCGTATACGGCATGAATCCGATATTCATTGATCCTAGTGGCGAACCGACATACGGTATCGGTATCTGCGCTCGTTGCTCGCGTAAGTTCAAACTCGCAGAGCTTCAGTCGGATCCGAACTACCCAAATCTCATGGTCTGTCGAGAAGATCGTGATCAGTATGACCCCTATCGCTTAGCGCCGCGTAAGGAAGACAAAGTAACTCTGCCGTTCAATCGTCCTGACGTCTCAGTTACGACTAGTCCTTCCGGCGTCGTCACGCAAGACGGCACACAGTTTGTCATCTCAGAAGATGGCGAGCGGTTCCTGTTCATTATAGATTAATAAAATGGCACAAGTTCCTTCGAATTTGATACCGATTCGGGTCTCGCAACTCGATGATGCTCCGGTAGCTTCGGAGGATGGTCTGCTTCTGTACGTGTATAACGGTAACACGTACAAAATTCGCGCCGGAGACCTGCTGCAAGTGTCGGGTGTTCCGATTTCGCGCCAAGTTATCGCCGGAACTGGGCTTCAGGGTGGTGGACAACTGTCATCCAACGTCACGTTGAGCATTGCTCCGGGCGGTGTGGGCTTTGCACAACTAGCCAACACTGGTGTTTCGGCCGGGATTTATGGAAATAATACTAATATTCCTGTCGTCACCGTAGACGAAAAGGGTAGAGTCACCGCTATTAGCACTGTTCCGGTGGTGGTTTCTGGTTATGTGCCGAATACCCGCCAGGTTATCGCCGGAACTGGCCTAATCGGCGGTGGTTCTCTGAATGCGGACGTCACCGTATCGGCCAACCTCTCAAACACCACCCCTAACAGCGTAGACACCAGCGGTTCAGCTGGTGTCTCTACGCAGATTTCCCGAGCTGACCACAAGCATCCCGCTATCGACCTGTCAAATGATAATCAGGTTGACAATGTGCTGGGTCTTTCTAACGGCGGTACGGGTAAAAGCCTCGTCGCGGCTTCCGGCGGGGTTATGTACTCTGGCTCGGATGGTCTCTATTTGACTCCGGCAGGAACTTCTGGGCAGATCTTCAAATCCAACGGAACCGGTGTTCCGACGTGGGTAAACCCCAATACGATAGCTGCCGGTAGCGCGGAAACTTTACTCGGTGGCTTAACCAATCAGATTCTATACCAATCTGCGCCAGATAGCACCGGGTTCGTAGACGCCCCTGTGACCACCGACACATTCTTAAAATGGGATGGCTCGGGGTTCGTTTGGAGTGCCGTGGCTGGTGCGGGTACAGTGACTTCTGTAAACGCATCTGGCGGAACCACGGGTCTTACTTTCTCCGGCGGTCCAATCACGGCGTCCGGAACCCTCACGTTGGCTGGAACCCTTGCGGTCGCTAACGGTGGAACCGGTGCGACCACGGCAGCAGGGGCAAGATCCAACCTAAGTGTACCTTCTACGTCCGGGTCTGGTGCCACGGGTACTTGGGGTATCGACATCTCCGGTAACGCTGCGACGGTCACTAACGGTCTCTACAGCACTGGCTCGTACAATGATCCGGTATGGCTGGCGTCTTTGTCCACTTCTAAGTTGAGCGGGACAATTACGAATGCACAACTAGCTAACAGCGCTATAACTGTTAACGGCAGCTCTATATCTTTAGGTGGCTCGGCCACGGTTACAGCCGTTAACCCGTTCGCGCTGACTATCGGCAGCGGTTTGAGCGGCACATCGTATAACGGCTCGGCAGCGGTTACGATAACCAACACGGCTCCTGACCAAGTCGTTTCCATAACCGGAGCCGGGACTACAAGCGTCACCGGAACATATCCTAATTTTACGGTTACGTCTAACGACCAGTATGCCGGTACGGTTACTTCGGTTGCTGCGCTAACACTCGGTACGACCGGCACAGATCTGTCGTCTACTGTGGCTAACGGTACCACGACGCCGGTTATCACCCTGAATGTTCCTACGGCTTCCGCGATCAATCGCGGTGCGTTGAGTAGCGCGGACTGGAGCACGTTTAACAACAAGCAAGCTGCTCTAGTCAGCGGAACTAACATTAAAACCGTCGGCGGGGTTTCCCTGCTCGGTTCTGGTGACGTTGGAACTATCGGTTCTGCTTACGGCGGCACTGGTTTCTCAACATACGCAACTGGCGATATTATTTACGCTAGCGCAACTAATACTTTGTCTAAGCGTACTGCAGGCACAGCCGGGCAGGTTCTACAGATTAACGGCTCCGGAGTTCCTGTCTGGGGTGGTGTGCAGGGAGGATCATTCTAATGATTGAAAAACTGATTTCTAGGGTCTTCAAAGATAGAAATGCTGCGCACGTGCAGCACTGGAAGACCAATTCTTACGCTAAACACCAAGCTTTGGGTGATTATTATGACGAGGTCATAGAGATTACCGATAAACTCGTAGAAGCTTATCAGGGTACTTTCGGCCTAATTAACGACATCCCAGAGCAGGGAACAGAAGATATCGCTAAAATTATTCGTGCAGAAATCATTTGGCTGAATGAAAATCGAGCTAAAATTGCGCGAAATATTCCTGCGCTAGAAAACATTATTGATGAATTGACAGGTCTGCATATGGCGACCCTGTACAAACTTGAAAACCTGAGGTAATACAATGGCCCAGACCGGATACACCCCGATCCTAATTTACGGTTCCACCACCCCCGGAAATGCCCCGTCGGCAGCCAACCTGACGACTTCCGCAAATGGCGTGGAACTGGCAATTAACGCCACCGACGGTAAGCTGTTCTATAAAGATAACGCAGGTAACGTGCAGGTTATCGCCGGTAATGGTATTACTATTCCCCAGGTAATAAGTGTCAACAGTACTAGTGATGCCCTGCGCATTACGCAGACTGGTGCTGGCAATGCGCTGGTAGTTGAAGATGCTGCTAATCCTGACAGCACGCCGTTTGTGATTGATAAAGACGGCTACATAATTTCCGGCGCAACGACGACTGCAAGCATCGGGGCTTCCGCAGTTAACCCCCCGCGCATTTCGATCTACGGAACCAGCGGTGGCAACGGTTCAGATATCGCGCTGATCAATACGTCATCCAGTGGCACGATTGCAGGAGATATTCGTCACGCAAAAGCACCGTCAGGCGGAATTGTCGCCAACAATAATCAGCTAGGGAACAGTCGATATTTTGGCTTTGATGGAGCAACTTACATTGAAGCCGCAAGCATCAGCGCCCAGGTAGACGGCACTCCCGGCACGAATGATATGCCGGGTCGTTTAGTGTTCAGCACCACGGCTGATGGCGCATCAGCACCGATTGAACGGATGCGTATTGGCTCATCAGGCACTGTAGGGTTTGGAGTAACCAACGCTGTTAATTACACAATTCGAACTGGCAAAGACATTACCGGCGGAACAACAGCAGGTAATTTTTATGCTTCTGGCCAAACGCAGCCTGATGTAACTTCTACAAGTTACGGGTATTTGTCTCAATCGAGCACTGCTGCTTCCGCGTTTACATTGATTGCGCAGTACGGTTTTAGGGCGATCCAAGGTGCGTTCGGCGCAGGCTCCACTGTAACTAACCAATATGGTTTTGGTGCGGATGATTCGCTAATTGGAGCCACGAACAACTATGGGTTCTACAGTAACATCCCCTCTGGTACTGGTCGTTGGAACTTCTACGCTAACGGAACAGCGTCAAACTATTTTGGCGGCAACACGATTGTCCAAGTTACCGACAATACCAACGCTGCTTTGCGCATTACGCAACTGGGAACCGGTAATGCGTTGGTGGTGGAGGATAGCAGTAATCCTGATGCGACACCGTTTGTGATTGATTCCAGCGGGAAAACTATTGTTGGGTATACGACTGCACTAGGGTCTAGGATTAGCGCGGCAACTATTACTCCTGCGCTTCAAACAGTAGCGACAACATACAGTAATGCATCAATAGGGCAATGGGGATACAATACCGCTGCGTATCACGTTTTTTCAAGAAGTGCGTCAGCTACAATTGGCACCAACAGCCCCATAAGCTCTAACGATGTTATCGGAGCTATTGAATTTACTGGGGATGACGGAACAAACTTCACATCTGCCGCACGAATTTTTGCTGCTGTAGACGGCACTCCGGGAACGGATGACATGCCCGGTCGTTTAGTGTTCAGCACCACGGCTGATGGGGCTTCTGCGCCTACTGAGCGTATGCGCATCGATAGTGCGGGCAACGTCAACATTGCTACGGCAGGCGCACGTATCACTGGCGACTTCAGCAATGCGACGACCTCGAACCGCGTGGGGTTTCAGACTAATGTTGTAAACGGTTCTACGTACGTCATAGCTTTGCCCAACGGCACTGGAAACAGCGCCCTGCAACAAATGTTTAACGGCTCGGATGTTTCAAACGCCGGCCGGATGCAAGTTGGTATCACCAGCACTGAAGCAGTCGTAGAATCAACAAAGAACGGTACTGGCACCTACCTACCTATGACCTTCTCTACCGGAGGCGTCGAGGCGGTTCGTATTGATACTAATCAACGTCTGATTGCTCAAAAAGCCGCCAATGGTATCATCAGCGCGTTGACTGACGGCGTAACCATTACTCCGGATTTCAACGCTGCTAACAACTTCAGTGTTACGCTAGCCGGTAATCGAACTCTCGCTAATCCGACCAACCTCGTTGCGGGTCAATCGGGTGTTATATTCATTACGCAAGATGCTACTGGTTCTCGTACCCTGGCTTATGGATCGTCTTGGGATTTCCCTAATCAAGTGGCTCCAACATTGACGACCACAGCTAACGCTGTGGACATGCTGGTTTTCACCGTGCGTAGTTCTACTAGCATCGGCGCAGTTCTGATTAACAATATCGGATAAACAATGACGCTCCCAGTAGAAATAAATCCCCTCCTGCTAGGGGCAAACAGAGGCTACCAGATCAGCCGCAGTGTGCGTCTGCGGTCGAGCGCGTCGGCGTATTTCAGCAGGACGCCTGCGAGTGCTGGAAATCGCAAGACATGGACATTGAGCTGGTGGATGAAGCGCGGAGCGTTGTCTGCGGCTATGGTTCCGTTTCAGGCTGGCTCAACTGGAAGCGAATTTACGATTGATTGGCGTGGGTTCGATGCGTGGGATTTTTACGAGCAGACATCCAGCGTTCAATCGGCAGGCTGCACAACCAACGCAGTGTATCGCGATCCTTCGGCGTGGTATCACATCGTCTTTGCGTATGACACGACGCAAGCGACATCGACCAATCGCTGGAAGCTATACATCAACGGAACGCAGATCACTTCGTTCAGCGCAACTCAGTACCCTACGCAGAACTTTGATGGCTACGTCAACAGCACGGTTCCTCATTACATAGGAATCCGCTCTGGTACGACCACTCCATTCGACGGCTACCTAACCGAAGTCAACTTCATCGACGGCCAAGCCCTCACGCCGTCTGCCTTCGGCGAGTTCGATGCCATCACCGGCGTATGGAAGCCGAAGAAGTACACAGGCACCTACGGCACCAACGGCTTCTACCTGAACTTCTCCGACAACTCCGCAGCTACCGCAGCGGCCATCGGCAAGGACTACTCGGGCAACGGCAACAACTGGACGCCGAACAACATCAGCGTGACCGCTGGCGTGACGTATGACTCGATGCTGGATGTGCCGACGAGCTGGTCCGATGGCGGGAATGGGCGGGGGAATTACCCGGTTCTGAATCCGCTTGCTACCGCTTCGGTCGGAGCTATTCCGATCAATGGCAATTTGGAGGTGTCACAAGCCGCCAGCACGGCTCGACGCAACAACGTACTGACGATGGCGCTCCCCACCACTGGCAAGTGGTACATGGAAGTGAACATCGTATCTGCGACGGTCAGAGGCTTCTTTGTTGGTATTGCTCCGGTTGACACGTTAAGCACTTGGATTGACAACGCGTCCGTCTACGCATTCAGCACGGGCGCGAGGGTCCAGGCGTCGTCTCCGTATCCGTACCAAAGCGTCGTGAACGGAGTGATCGGCGGGTCGATTGGCCTGACCGAGCCAGTAGCAGGCGATGTGCTTCAGTTGAAGTACGACGCCGATACGGGCGCTTTTGAGCTTGGCAAGAACAACACGTTCGTCTCGATTGCCACCGGCTTGTCCGGCAACTACATATTCGCGTTCGCCAAGGACTCCACAACGTCCTCGTTCGCTCTTGGCTACGCCATCAACTGCGGCCAGCGCCCCTTCGCCTACACGCCGCCGACCGGCTTCAAGGCGCTGAACACTCAGAACCTGCCGGAGCCGACGATTCCGAATGGGCGGAAGTATTTTGATGCCAAGCTGTGGACTGGCACAGGTTCGCCAGTCACGCTGACAGGGGTTGGGTTCGCGCCCGACTTGGCGTGGAATAAGGATCGCACAGCGGCGAACTCAAACACCGTGTACGACACTGTTCGTGGTGTTCAGAAAGAGATCGTCACTAACGCTACAAGCGCAGAGACAACCGAAGTCAACGGCTTAACAGCCTTTAATTCAGACGGCGTTACATTTGGAAGCCGCCAGTCGCAGAACGGAAATTCCCAAGTAACTTGGCTTTGGAAAGAAGGCGCGACGAACGGCTTCGATATTCAAGCGATCACGGCGCAGTCCAGCGGCTCGGCCACCTTCGCACATTCGCTTGGCGTAGCTCCGGCAATGTACATCGTCAAGCCACGCGCTAACGCTGGTGGCTGGAACGTGTATCACCAATCACTTGGGGCGACGAAGGTGTTGGCGCTCAACGGTACGGGCGCAGCAGTCACGTCATCGACAACTTGGAACAATACCGCCCCGACATCGTCCGTGCTTTCGCTCGGCACAGACTACGCAGGCTTTGGCACGCAGATCGTTTACCTCTTTGCCGAAGTCCCCGGCTTCTCCAAGTTCGGCAGCTACACCGGCAACGGGTCGGCTGATGGGCCGTTTGTGTTCTGCGGGTTTAGGCCGAGGTGGATCATGATTAAGCGGACTGACGCCGCACAGAACTGGCCGATCGTCGATACGTCGCGTGACACAGCAAACGTCATGAATAGGCGGCTGTTCGCTAACCTGTCTGACGCTGAAGACCAAGGTATTCCTAACTTTATTGACGTGACTGCCAACGGCTTCAAATGCCGGGACTCCAACGTGTCATACAACGCCAGCGGCGGCACTTACATATTCGCCGTCTTTGCCGAAAACCCATTCAAATACAGCCTCGCGAGGTAATCCATGTTTCTTTTGAACGACAAGCCGCTGGTAATCGATACCCCGTTTACGACCGCAGACGGCACACAATATCCGGCTAACTGGCTTCGCCTCGCATCGGCTGAAGAAAAAGCGGCTATCGGTATTACGGAAGCGTCAGACGCGCCGCCTTACGACGATCGTTTCTATTGGGGTGTCGGTATTCCTAAACAGCTTGACGACCTAGAAGTGACGCCGGAAGACGGCCAACCTTATACGCAAAAAGGTTTGAAGTCGCAGTGGGTCGCCCAGATTAAGACGACGGCGGCATCCTTGCTGGCTCCTACAGATTGGAAGATTGTGCGCCAAGCTGAGATGGGTACGCCGGTTGACCCCGAAACGCTGGCGTATCGCGCTTCTGTGAGAACCGCAAGCAATATTTTTGAAACAAGCATCTTGAATTGCCAAACCGTGGAGGACTTGGCTGCACTCAAATTTGCTTGGCCGGAGGCAGAGTGATGGTTAACGAGGGTATTGTGACTAAAGCGGCATCGGCAGCGACTTACGGCGGCTCTGCTAGTGCCGTGTTTTTCGGCCTGACCGCCAATGAATTTGCGGCTATTGGCGGTCTATGTGTAGCGATTATCGGCCTGCTGGTGAATATTTGGTTTAAGCTTGAGCATCTAAAGATCGCTAGAAATGCGGCTAAACCTGACTCAGAACAATAGACTATGAATCGCTCACAAGTAGCCTCACTGTCTCTCTCAGCCCTCGCTCTCGTGGGCTTAGTTACTTTTGAAGGTTATACCGACCGAGCGGTTATACCTATTCCTGGGGATGTTCCTACTATTGGCTTTGGCACCACTGCGGGAGTTAAATTAGGTGACAAAACAGACCCGGTGACCGCCCTGCGTAAAGCTTACCAAGATGTAGAAAACAAAGAAACAGCGGTCAAGAAGTGTGTCAAGGTTCCGCTGTACCAATACGAATACGATGCGTATCTCAGTTTGGCATACAACATCGGCACCGGAAACTTCTGTGGCTCTACGCTGGTTAAGAAATTAAATCAGCTGGATTACTCAGGAGCCTGCAAGGAGATTTTACGTTGGAACCGTGCTCAAGGTCAGGTCGTTAAAGGTCTAACCCTGCGTCGGCAAGCGGAGTATGAAAAATGTACCGGTATGTCGCCCTCGGTTTAATCGCTCTGCTTGTCGGGTTTTCCGCAGGTTGGAAGACCCAGGGTTGGCGCCTCGGACAACAAATTTCAACACTGAAAGCTGAAGCAGAGCAGAAGCAAAAAGATCTTGAAACAGCCCTGCGAGAAGCAACCCAAGCTAATCGTGAAAAAGAGCAGCTTTGGGTGAAAAAACTTGCAGACTCTCAGGAGAAACGTAATGCTGAAGTCGCTAATATTAATCGCCGGTTGTCTACTGCTCTTATCGAGCTGCGCAACCGCCCGGAAAGACCCGGTAATCATAACCCCGCAGTGTCCAGTACCGCCCCCGCTTGTGTTGGAGCGACCGGAACGGAATTGGCAAGAGGAGATGCAGAATTTCTTGCAGGGTACGCTGCCGACGCAGCAAAGCTCGAAGCCGAATTGAACAAGTGTGAAGCTGCGTACAATTCTATCATTCAACAGAGATAATTTGCCTTAATTCGCGTTTCAAGGCTATAATTTCTTCGGGCGCATGCTGTACCAGCTGCTAATACTTAAGGAGTATTAACTTGTACACCATGACGTTTGACAGTCTTCTCACGGACGTTCGCCGCTATCTTGAGCGAGGGTTTACGCCGGAGAGCGATTCTATTGTTTACGAACAACTCCCGCGCCTTATCACTTTGGCTGAGCGACGCATCGCTCGCGAACTCAAGATCCAAGGTTTCATTCGTGCGGTAACTACCCCGCTGGTAATCGGAGAGCCGGTTTACCGCAAACCCGACCGCTGGCGAGACGTAGTGTCCATGTCCGTCAACAATACTCCAATCTTTTCTCGCTCTTACGAATATATTCGTAACTATTGGCCGGACGAGACCCAGACCGGTACGCCTGAATTCTACGCAGATTACGATTATCAACACTGGTTAATCGCACCGACTCCGAATTCAACAGCTACTCTGGAAATTCTATATTACGAGCAGCCTAGGTTCCTAGGTGAAGATTTCCAAACCAACTGGTTAACCGAGTACGCCCCGGAAGCCCTGTTATACGCCACCCTGCTAGAAGCCGCACCGTTCTTGAAGAACGATGAAAGAATCGGCACCTGGCAAAGTATGTACGACAGAACTGCACAGTCTTTGAACGGACAAGACCTTGCTCGCATCCTTGACAGGACTGCAAAGAGGAGTGAAGCATGACAATTTATACCGACGTTTTCGGTGGGGCAAACATTTACCCTTCTGAAGTCAGTTATAGCACGCTAGCAGTTACAGCTAACGTGTACCTGTCTTGGCCAGAAGAAACTTCTGCCAACGGCAACCTAGCAACTAAGATCATTGACGTCACCGCTAGCAACGGTTTTAGTATTTACCTACCCGATGCTCGTAACGCCTCTAACGGCGAAACGATCTTGTTTAATAACGTCGGAGCTAACTCTGTAACTGTGCGCTCGGCTACGGGTGTGCAGGTGGTGACGTTAGCTGCGGGTGAACTCTGGCAGATCTACCTCACTAACAACACAACTGAATCCGGCAGCTGGAAGTCCCTGCAGTACGGTGCTTCTGTTTCTCAGGCTAACGCCTCAGCCTTGGCCGGCACCGGTATTGTGGCGGTCGGAACACTACTTTCCCAGTCTGTACCGATAACTACTTTCAACAGCAACTACACCGCAGGCGTTTCAGACCGAGCTAAGATGTTCGTCTGGAACGGTGCAGGTGGCACGTTCACCCTACCTTCGGCCGCTGCCGTCGGTAACAACTGGTTTTGCTACCTGCGTAATGCGGGTGCAGGTGCTGTGGTTGCTGATCCTACCGGCACTCCCACCATCGACGGGCTGGCTTCTCTGAGCTTCCAACCCGGCGAGTCGGCTATCATTGCGACAGACGGAACTAATTACTACACTATTGGTTTCGGCCAGCAGGCAATCTTCGCATTTGATTACACGGTTATTGATGTTTCCGGGACGGGTAATTACACCCTGTCCGGCAGCGAACTCAACCGGGTTGCTTATAAGTTTTCCGGTACCTTGACCGGCAACCGCAATATTATTGTACCGGCGACGGTGCAGCAATATTGGGTAGACAACCGAACTACGGGTGCTTACACATTCACTGTTAAGACTGCGGCCGGAACTGGGGTTGTTATCAATTCCTCAGCACGCGGTATTCTTTATTGTGACGGCACGAATGTTGTTTCTGCAGAAACCAACAGTCTTGCCACCCCTATCGGAATATCTCAGGGTGGCACGGGTGCGACGTCAGCTAACGGCGCGAGAATAAACTTGGGCGCTACTTCTGTCGGTACGGCGCTGTTTACGGCGGTAGACCAAGCGGCAGCCTATGCGGCTCTAGGTATTGCGCCTGCGGGCGTTGTCGAAGGTGGCGGGTTCTAATGACTCCGACTCCAGTCCAACTCCGTTCCCAGCCCGGTATCAAGCGGGACGGTACCAAATTTGAGGGAGACTTTTACGTTGACGGACAATGGGTTCGTTTTCAACGCGGCTTACCACGTAAGATAGGTGGCTATCGCTCCATTAGTCGTTACCTGGCTGAAATTTCTAGAGGCTTCACGTCTTACACGCAACAGGGGTTGCAATATTGCCACTCGGGTGGTGCCAGCACTCTTGAGCGATTCACTATCGATTCAAGTAAGAATAGCTCTATCATAAGCGATAGAACACCGGTCACTCTGACGGACTCCCCAGCTAACCGCTGGATGTTTCAGTACATGTATGATCCTTCCGGGTCTTCCAACGCTATTATTGCCCACGTTTCACCTAATGGCGAATGTGTTTGTAATGACGTCGGTGGTCAAATATTCATCGGTGACAACCGCGGCACCTCTCCGCTAACACAGATTTCCTTGCCTGCCGGGGGTAACGCCACAGGCGGTATTGTAGTCTTGTATCCTTATTTGTTTTACTATGGTACAGATGGCATCATCGGGCACTCGGTAGCGGGCGACCCTACGGATTTAACCGGCGTCGGCTCCAATATCTCTCGCCCCTGGGGTCAGAAGATTATTAAAGGTATGCCCCTGCGAGCTGGTGCGGGTTCCGCTCCTGCCGGACTGTTTTGGGCGTATGATGCGGTTATACGTGCGACCTTCACCGGCGGCACCACGACGTTCCAATACGACGTTATTTCCACCGACAGTTCAATCATGTCGGCGGATTGCGTCATTGATTACGACGGCGTGTTTTTCTGGGCGGGTGTGGATAGGTTCCTGATGTTTAACGGTGTCGTACGTGAGATACCAAATCAGTTAAACCTGAACTGGTTTTTTGACAATTTGAACCCTGCCCAGCGTAGTAAAGTTTTTGCATTCAAAGTTACGCGTTACGGTGAGATCTGGTGGTGCTACCCTCGCGGCGATGCTACCGAATGCACACACGCGGTGATTTACAACGTCCGTGAAAACACCTGGTACGACACCGCTCTGCCAGAATCAGGCCGTGCTTCGGGCGGGTTTAACAACGGCTTTGCTGCGCCAATCCTAACAGATTGCATTCCGACTGTCAGCGGTTATAGAGTTTGGATCCATGAGCAGGGTGTTGATGAGATTGACGGTAGCAACATTGCTCCGGTACAGTCTTATTTTGAAACTGCGGATCTTTCAGCTTTGATTAAAGGTGCTAACGAGGCTTTGCGCATAACCATTATTGAACCAGACTTTATACAGTCTGGAGATATGACGGTTCAAATAACCGGTCGTGCCAACGCTCGCGCTCCTGAAGTGTACGGTACCCAGTTCACGTTCCCGGAAAACGCCTCTACCCCGCATGAGCAAATCGTCATGTTGAAAGAACAGCGCAGGGAGCTTCGCGCTAAATTCGAATCTTACGCGGTCGGCGGCAATTACCAGATGGGTCAAGTCCTCGGACACTTGTCTTCTGGTGACAAGACGGTGCTCGGATGACGACTATAACCCGACCTTCGTTTATGGAGTTGCAAGATTGGGCAGATCAGATGATGCTCGATCTTGATATATACGGTACCTTAGGTCGCTTGGACGATGAAACACAATGGCAGAACTGGGCGATGCAGTTCCTGAACAACACGACATTAGGTCGGAACCTGCCGCTGCCGTACGATTTTAATGATTGGCGAGATTGGGCAGAGCGATTTGCTCAAGCATTGTCTTAAACGAGGCGAAAATGGATAGACAACAAGTTATGCAGCTGGCTCAGTCGGATCCGCGTATCCAACAAGCTGTGCAAATGGTTCAGCAACAGATCGGAGACATGCCGGTTACGGCTGAAGGTCTAGATGAACTCATCGGCATGCTCGAGTTCGCTCTTGAAAACCCGAAAGAATACCCTCGTGTTCGAGAAGCTGCTATCGCAGACGGAATGGTAGATGCGGAAGACCTACCAGAACAATTCAACCAAGTTGTTGTCGTATCCATGCTGGCGGTTCTTTATGGTATGCAAGGTAAGCCTCCGCAGCAAGGATTTGCTCGCGGCGGCTTGGCTTCGGCGGCTAAAAACATCCGAGCGGCGGGTCGTAATGGTGACACCGTTCTAGCCCATATAACGCCGGAAGAAGCTGAAATGCTGCGTCGCAACGGGGGTTCGGGTCGTATTAATCCCGCTACGGGTCTACCCGAATACGGCTGGTTTAGCAAGCTGTTGAAAGTTGTTGCACCTATCGCGCTGAACTTTATTGCCCCTGGTCTCGGCGCAGCGGTTGGCGGTGCGCTGGGTCTCTCAGGCACAGCGGCTTCCATAGTCGGCGGTGCTCTCGTCAATGCCGGAACTACGGCTCTCACTGGTGGAGATCCGCTTAAAGGCGCGATAATGGGAGGCCTCACCGGAGGCCTCGGTAACCTCGTCGGAGGCGCGGCTAACAATTTTCTCGGGGCGGGCCTCGGTCAAACAGCTCAAAATATTCTAGGTAGCGGTCTAGTCGGCGGCGCAGCGGGAGCCTTGACAGGTCAAGGATTCGGCAAAGGTGCGCTCATGGGCGCACTAGGTTCTTACGCGGGTAGTAAGATTGGAGAATTCGGTTCTGGTGCGGTGAATGCAGGCGCTCAAGCAGGTGGGCAGACATTCGGAAACATGTTGGCTGCGGGATACAAACCTAAAGAGGCTGTTGTCGGAGGTGCTCTAAGCGGTATAGCTTCAGGCCTCATGCGACCTAAAACAGATAACCTGCGCGGTTTAAAGATGAAACCCTCAGAGGCTGTGGTTGAGGGTCTAAAACCTACCGTTTACGACTCCACAGTCACCGACCCTGGAATGCAATATAGCCTTTCTAAGATTCCGAATTACTCCGGAACTTTTAACGCAGATTATAGCTTGACCGGTCAGACTCCTGCGGGAATGGCTCCGGGTATAGAAGGTTCGGGTTCTGGTTTGAATGCGGCTTTGGCTTCTACTGCTCCGGCGCATACTGGCGTACCGAATTTGACCGATAAGATCATGAACATTAGTCCGACGCAGCTCGCGGTAGGCGCATCCCTTCTTGGCTCTCTAGGTCAGGCTCCGCAGCCGGTTCAACAGGCTGTGCAGCAAATGACTCCAGAAAAACAAGAATATTTCAATCGTCCGTCGGTTGCATGGGACTGGGACACTTTGCAGAATGACGCTCAGTCCGCAAATAAAGATCTCGGCACCTATATGGCCGAAAACTGGGGTCTTATCACTTCCGGTAAGTATAATAAGCCGGCTATGGCTCAAGGTGGTATGTTCTCTCCTCTGGCGCGTTTCGCCCAGGGGGCAGGTTCCGGTCGAGCAGACACCATTGATGCTAAACTTTCTGACGGTGAATACGTCATTGACGCTGAGACCGTGGCGATGCTCGGAGATGGATCTAGTAAAGAAGGTGCGAAACGTCTTGAAGAAATGAGACGCCGAATCCGCCAACATAAGGGTAAAATAATGGCAAAAGGAAAATTTAGCCCAAATGCTAAATCTCCTCTCGCTTACATGAAGGGAGCCGCATAATGGCCAGCTTGTTTCAAGGCACTCCGCAGACGGCAACGTCTTACACAACTTCTTCTACTGAAACCCCGAAGTGGCTGCAAGACGCTATTTACAACCAGATTCAATGGGCGCAAAATACGGCGAACATACCGTACCAGCAATATTCTGGGAAGCTGGTTGCCGGCCTAACTCCGGAACAGCAACAGGCCTACCAACAGGTTAAAGCTAATCAAGGCGCGTATCTGCCGCAGCTTGAAGCAGCCCAGAGCGGCACAGCGGCTGTTTCTCAAGCTCCTGGGGGTCTTTCGGCTGCTCAACCCTACATGACTCAAGCCGCAGGTATGAGTCCTCTTTCGGCCGCGCAACCTTATCTTTCTCAAGCAGTAAAGACAAGCGGGGTCACGGCGGCTAATCCGTATCTGCAACAAACGGCAAACATGCTGGGCGGTATAGACACCGGTGCAGCGGCGGAAACACTTTCGCCTTACGTGTCTCAGAGTCTCGCGAATTCAGGTTTATCTGCGGCGCAGCCATACATGAATCAGGCGGCTACGACGTCGGCGCAAGACATCTCGCAGTTCATGAATCCGTACACCCAGGCGGTAACTAATCAGATTGCGAAACTTGGCGCACGTAATCTACAAGAGAACCTACTGCCCGGAGTTTCTGACACATTCATCCGCGCAGGTCAGTTCGGTTCTGGTCGTATGGGTGAGTTCGGTTCCCGCGCACTGCGAGACACACAAGAAGCGGTTCTTAGTCAGCAGGCTCAGGCTCTCCAGTCTGGTTACGGACAAGCCTTGTCAGCAGCGCAGCAGGACGCAGCTCGTCAGGCGCAGCTAGCTTCCACGGCAGGTGGGCTTGGAACTGCGCAACAACAAGCGATCCTCTCTGGAGGTCAAGCCCTGAGCGGAGCACAGCAGCAAGCTATACAGCAAGAAATGGCTCGCGCCCAGGCCACCGGCCAAGTGGGAACGCAGCTCGGTAATCTCACCCAAGCGCAACAACAAGCTCTGCTCTCCGCAGGCCAACAAACCGGTTCGCTCACCGGGCAACAACAGCAGCTGCTTGCTAATCTCGGCACCCAGGCCGGTCAACTCACGCAAGCAGACCTGGCTCGCCAACAGTCGGCTCTAAGCCAGATGGCGCAACTGGCGCAACAGGGTCAGGCTATGCGTACGGCCGATACGGCGGCTCTTGAGGCCGCTGGGCAGGCACAACAAGCTCAGCAGCAGAAAGAGTTGGAATCTCAATACCAGCAGTATCAGTTGGGTTTGCAGTATCCGAAATCGCAGCTCGACTGGCTCAATGCTCAGATTCGAGGTATGGCTCCGTCAGTTCCGACGACGCAGACTGCGACCGGGCAGACGACCGGACAGACGTATTCGGCTTCCCCACTGTCTCAATTGGCGCAGGGTTACTTTGCGTACAAAGGTCTCTCTAGCATTTAAGGAGTAACCATGGGTTACCATTTGAACAAATTGAAGATGGCGCTCGGCGGTGCTGTAAAAGGCTATGCTGCGGGTGGGAATGTTGATATCGTTGACAATCCGTTCGCAGATGACTTTATAGGCGGTGTGGCCGTGGGTCGTCCGGAAACGCGTAGCCCGTTCGTTAATTCACCAGTTAACGCTTCTAATTTTGTACGCGCCCCGCAAATGCCGACGTTTGCAGCTCCGGCAGAACCCGTAATGCCTCCTGCTCCGGCACTAACTCAACCGGCCAGCGGTGTCGCAGGTCTGCTTGAAAAATATTACGGTTCTGCTGAGAGTCCTTACGCCAAGGAACTTACGGAAGCTCGCACTCGCTCCAAAGAAGAGACCGAAACCTTCAATAAAATGCTCACGGGTCTAATGGAGAAAGGTTCTGAGCAACCTTCTAAGGCAGAACTCTATTTCAACCTGATGTCCGCATTCGGAGAACCCACTAAGACCGGCAGCTTCGGTGAAACTCTAGGTAAGGTCGGTAAAGTTACGAGCGAATACGCCAAAGAGATGCGCACGGCTAAGAATGCTGAAACCCAAATGCGCAAACAGCTGGCTCTGGAAGCTCAGAAGATCAAGATGCAAGGTGCGAAGGAAGAGCTCGGCACCCTACGCACGCTCGCCGGCGAGGAAATGAAGGACAAGCGAGCTATCGCTACCGAAATGATTAAGGAATATGTCAAGTCCGGACAACCGGAGTCCGCTGCTGGAAAACAGGCGAAGGATGAAGGTTTCAAACCCGGAACGGCAGAGTACCAAAAGCGAGTTAAAGAGATCGCCGACATGAATGTTGAAAAGCAGCTGTCAACAATCAACTCTACGCTCGCGGGTCTGTCCATACAACAGGCTAACCTGGCGCTGAATCAGCAGAAGTTCGGTCTGCAAGAGAAGCAGGCGGCTAAACTCACTCCAGGAGAATTGAAGCTTAAGACCGAAGCTGAGGACAATCTCAGTAATATGGATCAAGCTCTAGCAGACCTGTCGCAAGCTTACAAGCTCAACCCAAACACTTTCGACAGTTCGCTCGTCGACACCGCACAACAAAAACTTCTTGAAGCAGCCGGTAGTAAAGATCCAAAGGTTATCGCCACCCGTACGCAATCTAACCTGCTCGGTAAGCAAGGTATCGCAAAGCTGCGCGCATCGTTCGGCGGCAACCCGACCGAAGGTGAACGTAAGATCCTGCTGGATCTTGAAGGTATCGGAGCAAAGAGCAAGGAAGAGCGTGCAATCATCATGCGTAACGCTTACTCAGCTCTCAAGGCTAAACGTGACCGAGAAAACAAACGTCTCAATGAGATTAATCAAGGTCTGTATCGTGAAACCACTCCAGCTCCGGGAGGTCTTGAATAATGGCTGATTACGGTAAAAACCTTGCTCGAGCCGCCTTCGGGCAAGGTCTCGGAATGGGTTGGGGTGACGAGGCCGAAGCTTGGCTGCGCACTAAGCTCGGAGAAGGTACCTATGAAGGTAACCTAGCTAAGATCCGTAATGAATACGGGCAGTTCTCTAAGGAATACCCCGTTGCTGCGGGCGTAAGTGAATTCGCTGGCGGCGCAGCTCCGGGTGTGGCAATGATGTTTGTGCCCGGCATGCAGACCGTCGGTGCTGGGCAGGTACAACGCTCTACTGCGGGAGCTTTAGCTCGTCTCGCCGCTACCGGCGCGGCTACAGGTGCCGTTTCTGGCGCAGGTTCGGCTACGGAAGGTAATCGCCTGGCCGGGGCGGGTACAGGTGCAGTAGTGGGTGGCACTCTCGGCGTAGCTATTCCGGTAGGTATGCGTGCGACTAAGGGTGGCGCAGGCTGGCTGCGTGAGCGCCTTGCTCCGACAGACACTTTTGTTGACAAGCTGGCGGCTAGTAAGATGAATAAAGCTCTCGCTGAGGGTAAAATCACTCCGGCAGACCTACAAGCTCGTATGGCTCGTGACCAGAAGCTTGGTGTTCCTTCGGTGCTCGCTAATGTTGATGAAACTCTGGCGAATCTTGCGGAAACGGTCGCGCAGCGTCCGGGAGCGGGATCTAAGCAGATTGAAAAATCCCTGAGATCTCAAAAAGTCGGTGCGCGTGAGAGAGCCTACCAGCAGACTGTCAAGGGTCTGAAGCCTGGGCAGTACTACGCTGATGAACAGCGAATGGTTAAAGAACTCCGCGACAAGGCTGACAACGTCTACGAGGCAGCTTATGCTCACGGAACCGTAGATGATCCGAGGGTGTTGGAGGTGCTTAATAACCCGACTTTTAAGGGTTTCTTTGACAAGGCTAAATCTATCGCGGATGCCGAGGCTATGGCTGCTAAGCTGCGCGGGGAAGACCCTAGCAAGTACAAGCTACAAGACATCTACGAAGTCATTCGTGACGACAAGCTGAATCCTATCGGCGTTAAAGTTAAACAACTACCGGATGTCCGCACCCTCGACTACATTAAGCGAGGTATGGACGCCACCATTGACGCCGGTTTCCGTGGCCAAGGTATGTCTACGGCAGAAGCGAATGCGCTGCGAGACCTGCGTAAAGTGTTTGTCAACGCTATTGATGAAAATGTTCCGGCTTACCAGCAGGCTCGTAAGACCTATGCCGGAGACATCGAAGTCTTGGATGCTATGCGCACCGGCTACGACGACTTCAACAAGCTGGATCACGAGCAGGTTATCAACCTTGTCTCCAACATGGGGAATGCTGAGAAAGAAGCTTTCCGCACTGGTGTAGCTCGTAATCTATACGGTAAGATTATGAATCCGTCCGGAAACTTCAATGCTGCTGAACGGATCATTAACTCTCCAGAGATGGCCGCAAAACTTCAGCCGCTATTTGACAACCCGGCTCAGTTCAAGCTGTTTAAGGCCGCGATGACTCGAGAGGCAGAGCTGTTTCACCAAGCCAACAAGATCCTCGGTGGCTCGCCGACAGCCAAGCGTCTGGCAGCTAGGGAGGCTCTGGATGAAACCGGTGGCGCAGGTGAAGCGATTGCTAACGCGGTTACGGGCGGCTTCTGGTCCAGCCTGACCCAGCTCACGGCTCAGACTATCCGTCGTGGTGAAGTCGGCGAGAAGACCGCTGACAAGCTAGCTACGATGCTTATGTCTAAGAAGCCTAACGATGTTGCAGCAGTCGTTAAGTTCCTTGAAGACGAAGCTAAAAAGGCGGCGCCAAAAGCTAAACGTGCAACTGGAGCAGAGTACGGGGCGACCACGGGTACTAGCACCGCAATCTTCCCGTCCCCGGCTGCTCCTGAAGAGCCTCAAGACATCACCAAGGAACCAGAAGCCCAAGGTATTGAACCGCTGCTGCAGGGAGGTCCAGACATTGAGGCTGACATTGAGTCAGAATCTCAACGATAATCTCCTCTGCTGGTGGGTTTTTGCCAGCCCTCAACCCCGAGCTAGTCTCGGGGTTCTTTTTCTTCAAACATGACCGTCTGGCGCAGGTCTTGAATTATTTCAAGATGTTCCGCGGCTTCCGGCATCTGGTCTTTGTAGGCCTGCCGGATAGCCGCTTGTAGCTCTTCGTCAGTTTTACCCCAGTGTAATCCGGGACCTAATAACCTACGAATATACCACCACGGCATTAGACCGTTTCCTCAGCCAAGTGAGGCCGAACAACAGTGCAGTCTTCTTTCTTCATTGTTTTTGCCAGAAGCCAGCGATTACCCAGAATTTGAACAGCGCGAACCCACTTTTCCTGGTTGGCGTGGTTCACGTCAGACGTGACATATTCGCTATTGAAAAGATCTTGCGAACGCATGATGAGTTGAGACACTTTCATAACTATCCCCTTAAGCAAATTTGGTTTCGTACAACCAGCGTGCCATGAGTAGAGCTTCCGCTCGGTCGGCATGCTTTTTCAGGTGCAACTCCGCATCAGGAAACAACTTAGCAGCCAGCGAACGAGACAGCTCCTTGTCACTCGTGAGTTTGAAGTGCTTTTTCCAAGTTTGTGGTGTTACGTAATTCGTCGGGAACCTTGCGGCTATGATGCAGGCTCGGATGCAGCCGAAACTGTCTCCGAGACTGAAAATAGACGAAGTTCCCTGCCCAGGCATTGCATTCACACGTTCCAGGACTGCTTCACAATCTTCTTCTGCCTTATAGTGCTCTCTAAGTAGCCGAATAAGCCCAGATGCGTCAATCTCGTACTTAACTGAGCCGGCTCCCTTGAGAACCGTTGGTATATCTTCTACAGCTATGAAACGGCCATCAGAGAGCACACCGACAGCACCTGTGAGTCCTGGGTCGATACCGATAGTTATCATTATAACCCCTCGTAGTGTTCGCAACCCAATCTCTGTTGATCAATACTCAAAGTGTAATTGTTAAGCTCGCAGACCCACTTACCTTCGGCTCCTGGAGAACACATACGGCAGGTGCGGCAGTGTCGTAATGGTTCTACCTTACGAGTGCAAACTTCCTTCATGCCGCAGAACTTGCAACCGAATGAGGACGCGTCATCGCTGATACCTGCTGGGCGCATCCGAGCTTCCGTGAGCTTAATGATTTTAGTTTTGAGTTTTTCTTGGTACGGTTTGTCCTCCTTCACACGTTCCACATACAGTTGTTCGTTGTCTTTGTTCACCGCGACGTACAGGGTGCGGGGTAACTTAGACAGACTCATCGTAATTTGCACCTGGGCGTAGTGCTCTGGCTTGGAATACTCTACGCTTTTCTTAAGCAGAGCTGCGAAGCTGTCTTTATTGTGCGACTTAATCTCAAGAGCATGCGCGGTCTTTTCAGCCTCTGGCACCCCCTTTATGACGCCGTCCATCTTGGTTACAAAATGGCCGGTCTCATCGGTGAACTCGAACTGCTTCCCGTCGTCGCGTTTGTCCCAGACTGCGAACCCGGCACGACGTAAGTCAGCTACTATGCGAGCTTCTTGTTGATGACCGGTGTCAAACAGACGTAGCATACGGCCTGAGAAGCTTTCACGGGAGAAGCCTCGCCATTCTAGCCAGATCTGACGGATACACTCCGTGCCGATAAAAGAAGAACCCAGACGACCGAGGTACAGTTCAGGATCTGCTTTCTCTTTCTCATAAGCAGTGTAGATTCTGTTAATTATCTGCTGCTCGGGTCTGGGCGGTAATGCTACCATATTGCCTCCTGAGTTATTGGGCGGGGTCTCGATTTGGTCTTCAACAAGGTGCGTAGGAAAGCAGAAAAACTACGCACGTCGACATCCTCGAACGTCTGCTTGACAACCCCATAAAACTTAGTCCCAGGGATTAGCGGACTTCGCTGCCGGTGCAGAAGCTTTCGGCGCTGCTTTTGGAGCAGCCTTCGGAGCGTCCTCACCAGCCAGCAGGAACTGCTTTACGCGGTTATTATCTTTATAACCGCCAGTCCCTTTCTGAATCTCAACCTCAGCGCGGAAGACCTTGTCCAGCAGCTTATCGGTATCGTCGGCGTCCGGCTTGCCGCAGGCCGTCGCCCACGCCACCAGCTGCTGGCGACCGATTTTCTGAGCCTTGTCGCTCTTGTTGTTGATGTTGAAGATGTGCCACAAGAGGCGACCACTATGCTCACCCTTAGCAACTTCGAACTTCACATTGATGTAAGAGCCGGTGCCGTCTTTAGTCTCTTTCTCTTCTGCGTCAAGAGCCTTCAGATAGTATTCACCAGCCGGGATAGGATCATACGAACCACCACCGACGGATTCGTTAACGTCAACTTCCGCAACATCAAAACCAAATTTTGCCATGATTAGTCTCCTTACTTAGCGATAGGTACAAGTTTTTCAAAGTTTTCGATCGTCATTTCGATCTCTTCCGGGCAGTTGTAGCGATTCTTCGCTGCATAGGCCGGATTCTCAACGAAGTGCAACAGCCGCTCACCGGTCGTCACACCACGATTCTTAGTATTATTGAAGCCGGAGTCCGACTTGCGAATAATGACCTTAAAGGCTGCGAAAGCCAAGACGTCTGCCCATTCTTGCAGGAGCGCGTTGCAAAGCTTCGGCAGCTTGGGCTGGTAGCGGTCATACGGCTCAGTGCGCGGGTCTTCAAACTTCACGACAGCGGCATGAGCGATGAGCACGACGTTCATACCTTTGCGGAGCCGCAGTGCGTCCAAACCCTGCAGAATCTCACGGAACTCTTCCGCAATCATCATAGAGCCTTTACCATAGGCAAGCTCCTTGGCATCATGGTTGCTTTCCACGTTAGACACGATAAGCGGCTCGATGAGCCAGTCTACGCTGTCAATAACGATGGTTTTGAACTCGTGGTCCTCTTTGAGCAGAGTCTTGATGCTATTGACAACGTCATCAATCTTCTGAGCCTTCGGGAAACTAACCACATCCAGCGAATCCAGACCATCTTCAGTGCTGATGAAGATTGGGCTAGGAAACTGGCTGGCGAGGGTAGATTTACCGATGCCGTGTCCTCCGTAGATACAGATGCGCGGGGGCACCTCCTGTTTACCACGACGTAGTGTGTCTTGCCAATTTGACATTTTGTTCTCCTTTCTAGGTTTTTGGCGGTTAGTCGTCCGCCATGCTGAAATCTTCGTGGTGCGGATTAAAGTCCCACCTCTGCGGGATATATTGGAAAGTATTCCTGTCCCAACTGAGAATGTTCACCACTTCCGTTAATTCGTGTACTAATCCGAGCGCGACTGCACACAAGGCTGGATCACCAATCATCAACAGGTAATCACCCGACTGCCATTCTTTGAGCACGTGCCGAGCCTTACTCAGCATCGATGCGGTATCGTAAGGTTTGCGCGGCTTGCCAAACACTGCGCGGAGCTGTCCAAATTTCTTGGCTTCAGACATGTCCTTAGTGCTGTCGACCTGCACCACCCAGACTGTTCTACTGTTCCCTAGGTTCATTTTTGCGTTTCCTTTTCTGTTTTTCCGGGGGTGCTACTCGTTGTAACTGCTCTTCGGTTAGGAAGTCTTTACAACCCACGGCTATGGCAATCTTAATCGCTTCGTTGATGTACCAGTCGTAATCAAGGTCTCGCGGGTGAACCACTCTGTCGCGCAGAACCATGCACTCCTTTGCCCCTTCGGTCTTGGGTACTTTATTGCCATTGGAGACATATCGAATCGGTTCAAGAGTTCTATCATTGGACTGATACCAGCGTACCACTTTTCCGAGATATCTCCCGGATTGTTCTCCGCCACCTGTAACGTTGCGAGCAGAGACAAAGTCTTGAAACGGCGCATTGCGTATCGTCTCTTCAAAAGGCACTCCATTCGCCAACCAGTTCCCGACGGCATCCGCAGCCACTTGCGATGTCGGGTTCTTTTTAAGGTTAAACGTTTCTTGTCCATCTTTCCTCTCCACCGCCGGAGTGTAGATACCCTTGACCTTGAGCTTACGATCCGGCTTGACTGCAAAGTAATTATTAACATCCTTCATCGCCAACACCCGGTAAGGCGTAAATTCGAACGAGAACCGAGACAGCTCGCTGAACTCAGAGACCACGCGCTGAACGTCTTCTTCTAACTCTTTACGGTATCGAATAGCAATACCATCAGTATTAGCGCTCAACGTCTCTACACCCACGTTTTCTAACCTTTCGATGAGCATAAGCAGGGTAAATTGCCCCGTCAGGGTTACCGCGAGCATCAGATCCGGTGCGTACAGCACAGAATACTTAGATGCCAACTTGCCGAAGGTTCCGTTCAGGGAAATCTTCAGGGTCGCATCGGTCGTTTTATCTCCTTTACGCTTAGCGTCAAGTCGTCGCTGGTAAATTGAACGATACTCATCGACGAATTGTTGACCAAGACCCTCTGGTACGAATCCACACTCGAGAATAATACTAGGGTAGAAACTAGCTGCATCAATATCGCAGATCGTGTATTCATCCCCAGCGACATGGCAAACTGACTTGTCATGTGTGCTGTGGATTCCGCCGACTCCGAGCTGATATGTTCCTTGTCCGAATGCAATTTGTTGCCCTCCCAAAAACTCCGGCAAGACGACGTGGCCGGTGTTTGTGTTCATGTCGAACACATGCTTAGAAACACGGTGTAGCAGGCTACTGAGTTGCTGGTCTTCAAACTGAAGAAACTTCGGCGGCGCATAAGTGACCGTCTTCGGTATCTTATTGTCTTTACGACGCAGACCCATAGACGTTATATACGCCTGTTCAGCCATTTGAGAGTCCGACTTGCTACGCATGTCTACATTGTACTGTTTAGATATGTCCACCCGTAGCAGCAGTTCCTTCTCAAGATTACGCAACAGTTCCTGAGTGGTCAGACAGTCGTTCCAGCAATACGCTAACACTTCTGACTCTTGCTCCTCCGTAATGACAGTGTCGTGCGCGATAGGCATATCTTGCAGCACTTCCATGTGCATCCGCGCACCGTATGCCTTCAGACCCACGAAAGACGGAGCAACTTCAATAAGGTCGATATCGTCATACGGGAGTTCCGCTAGCATATGCTTGTTCATCGCTCTCCAGGGAGAGAGCCGATTCTCAATAACGTCATTCGCGATGCGTTTTATCTCAGCTTCAGTTCTATCCGCAACGAATGCCGAGACAACAATGTTGTCAAAAGACTTGCTGTTAAAACCGACAAATGTAGCGTCTCGTTGCATAAGGAACTGTTTAAGCCTTTCAGCCGCGTTACTCTCGTGCTTCCAAATATGAAACCTTTCGCCGGTGTCTACGTTCATCGCGCAGAACAGTGTCCGGTTAGGTAGGGTTTCAGTGTCAAAGACCCAAGTGCCGCTCATTTAATCCTGCTTTACGTATCCGCGAGTCGGTTCAGAGCCATCATCAAAAGCTCGGTTAATCTTCTCTACTTCCTGTGCTCGAGCGATCTCTAGATACTTCTCAAGAAAGTGCTGAGCTTTGAGCAGGTCAGTGAGACCGTTCTTCTTTTTCCAACGAGTCACATACTTCGTAATCTGACCCTGAAAGTAGTCAAGATCATTAGCCACGACATAGTCCCAGTGCTGAATGCCGCTACCATAGTGGGTGCCTGCGACCTGCTTTTCATTTGCTTTCATCGTGCCATCTCCTTGATAGTGTCAAATAGTTCTAACTCGTAACCTCTAAGATTCATATCGGTCGCGTAAGATAGGTAGCGCCAGAAAACAGACGAGAGAGTAGAGTTACCCATACGCATCTCGGTTACGCAGAAAACCGCTCCGCTCGCGATGTCTGCCAGCTTCAATATGCGTTGTTCTTCCGGTGTCAATTCCGGCATCTCAAGCCCCGCAGAGGCCAGGATCTGATCTTCAAGCTCTGAAACCTTGTCACTAATTTTGAACTCGCGCTTTGCCGGCGCAGGTATGTCACCTACACACTGCTCAGCCAGGTCGTGCCGCAAGGCTGCAGCAATCAGCGCCAGTGACGGTTCGGGATTCAGTAGGAAGCAGAACATCGCTACCGAATGAGAATGATGCCCCACGGTGTCTTGTTGAAGAGTTGTGACGGTGTGAAACCGCTTGACATTCGCACCAGCAGTAATAAATTCTATGATTTCTCTCATAAGTTTTCCAGTTAGCAGTTATAAAGTTCCTCGTCTTTCCGAGGTGTCAGTTAGTGGCCGGCGCTGATCTCCGGTATTTGAACGAGCACGATAGAGGCGGGGCGACTCGCCACAAGCTTGTATCGTATCTTTGCGTATCAGCCTACGCATTCACCAACACGGCTGAGGACTGTTCTTGAGGCTGGCTCCCGGACAGTGCCTGCACCGCTTTCGCGGCAATCCTCATGCGTGTAGGTGTTGGTACTCACCGAGCCGTTTCCACAAACAAGCAAGAGGTTGATAAATACGGTCTCGGCTTTCCCAACGAACCAATTATAGCCTCTGTTCTCAAACCGAGGCAAAATTGTATTTTCAAATCATAACCGTATCTTTGATTGGTTTTACCTTTTCACGACGATCAATCCAACCAAACACCGCGAGCCTCCAGTCAGACGCACGAATCTTGTGCGCGTAATACCGACCGTCACCCTGCTTCAGTTTACGCACCCGGCTCACCATAGCCATCGGATGTGCCACTTTACTAAAGAACGGGTTCTTATACTGAATGTCGGCATTAAACGGATCATTGCAGAAGATTTCGCATTCTTCAAGGAACTTGCGATAGTCTCGGCCTTCAAATAGCGGTAGCGGTTCAGCCATACCCGTCCAGTAAGAATAGTAATCATAATCTTCATCGTTAGGAGGACTATCCAGGTAACGCGACACGTCGTACAATTCAGTGTAAAGATGCAGATTATGACTGGACTGGCGATAGTCACCTACCGGAACACCCAGGGCCAGAGCTACGAACTCTTGCAGGATGCTGAAGTGCACCGCATTGGCGCCGTAAGCACCCCACCACATGTCGTTGCTACGGTTAATCACGGTCATGTTGAGACGACCCCTGCGGATGTCAAAGATAACCTGCATGTTGCAGGCTTTGTCCTTAGTCTGCTTCGTCAGGTCTTCAACATCCCACATCTGCACTACCGCCTGCCGAGACTTATAATCTTTCTCAAGCATACGGATGACTTCCAGTAGCTGATCGTGTCCGAAATGATGCCGCCAGCGGTAGCCATAAGCTGCGTTGAAGTTCACACCATCATCACTGTACTGCCCGATCTTACTGTTGAACTGCTCTAAGAATGCGACGTCACGACGACCAGCTAGCATCCAGATAGACTCCATAAGGTGGAATATCGGGTTGGCGTCCCGACCGTTATGGAACAACACCCGCTCCTGCGGTCGCTCGTAGACCGTCGTCACCGGCTCAGGGAACACCAGCGCAGGACCATTACGGGTCTCTTCAGGCTTCAGGTTCTCAGCTTTGAACTTCCAGAACATCTCTGAGAATGCTTGATTGACGTTACGTACTGTGATTTCCATTAGAACTCCGTTTCTGGTTTGTAAAGTGTCTTCGGCACACCTTCACCGAGCACCACTCGGCAATACTTAGAATACTCGCACATGACGTTCTGAACATCATGTAGCGTCAAATCGTTAATCTTTAATTCTTCTGCTATCAGGTTGCTAATGTTGATGAGTTCTGAGTTAAATGATTCTTGATCCCACCCTGCGAACGGTTTCCTACCTAGCAGGTAGTTCAACCCGCGACTGCTACCTGGGCCGATCGGCGCATAAGTATAAACGTCTTCTGCACGGTCGAGGTGCCCTTTTGCGTAAGTTAAATCAGCTGCAACCTGCCCTGCCATGAATGTGCTAATCCCGAAGCAGCCGGACAGCAGCGACACAAACTTTTCAATCGTGCAATCTTCATCTTCCCGCCAGAGTTCGTAAGATATATCAGAAGCTTTTTCTACCACATCCGCGATTATATATTTACCCAACAGGTACGACTTGGTTTTACCGATACCCTTTTTGGTCGGATAAATCATATAGGCCGAGCCGTAAACCTTAGGCACTTCTTTCTTATACGATTCGATCACTTTAGAAAACTCCTTAGCGTCAAAGTCTTCTGGCGGGCAAGGGATGATGTCTTCGTATATAAGCTTCTCAAGTGTCGGCGGCCAGTTAATCAGACGAGCAATAAGCAGCGTAAACCAAAGATGCTTGTCTTTCAGATTCAGATTGATTATCTCCCGCAGTATCCATTTAGAGACCCTGTCGTCACGGCGATGAATGTTCGTGAACTTATAGGTCTGAAATATCGGATCGCGGCTGTATGGTTTCTCGCCCCCTCGTTCCTTAACGATTCGAATGACCTCGCGCTCCCACGTGAAGTAAAGCAAAGCTTCCCTTGAGCATACGTTCTCAGCGGTCGGCCTAGGATACGGGCAGGATTCAATCATCTCTCGGCCTCCGTGAAATACCCCACGACTTCGGTTATCGGATCCTGCCAGTTCAACCAGCGCACGTCGTAACCACCAGCTTGCGTCAACAGCTCGTAAGAACGATGACACTGGTCATAGGCGGTTCGCATAGTCTTGTTAGGATCAAACGGTTTGTCGTTACCAGCGGCTGCTCGACGACCCAGAACACGTTCCAGACAGACCTCCCACGGGGTATCAAGGAATGCGAAGATAGCCTCCATGTCTCGTAGGGCAGGAGCTGTGACACCCCCATCCGAACTCTTGCTCATGAGGAGACCTTCAACCAGGACGTGCCCGTGAGCATGAGCCTTTTGAACCCGCTCAACGATTTCTTCCTGCGTCTTTATGCCATCGGTTCCTCCGCAGGTATTCTCATAGCTGCCGACCACGTAGATCGGCGTCTGAATACCCCAAGCGGTGCCGTCCACCTGATACCCTAGGGGTCGCTCCGGTTTACCGCCGAGAGGAGTTCTCGGTAGCTTGTCAAGGAACCGACGCACGATGGTCGTCTTGCCTGACCCGTTGCATCCTCTTATGTTGACGATCATGTGTTCTTCCCCCTCAACTTGGCTTCGATGGCGCGGGCAATCGCTTCATCGCCCAGACAGATCTCATCACGCTCCTCATCCGTCAGCCCCTGCCATTCGCGCTGTGGTGGGGCGGTGTAGACAGGCTCCCATTGTTCATCGCTGCACAGATGGCGGTTAGGCGAATATGCAAAACACCATCGGCTTGACCGCCAAATACGCCACGCCACCGGCTCCGATTCCGGCTGCGCAAGTCGCAAGCGGAGTGCGGAAATAACTTCTTCCTCGGTTTCGTCTATTGCTGCGTGTAGTAACAGGGCATCAAGCGCCTGCCGCAACAGTTCTTTGTCGTTCATTATGCCTCCAAAAAGTGTTCACCGCGATACGGAAAGCCGGTCTTAGGGAACTTCGCGGCTTTCTGCTTGAGTGTCATTTTATCATCGGCGCATTCAACTCTCAACCATGGCTCTAATAGTCCCGCACGCATTTCTTTAAAGATTTCCGTATGTTCCTGCTGACCGCGAGCGTCTGCCCACTCGATGCGTTCCCACGCCATGTCAGAATACACTCCCGGATAACGACGACCGAAGAAATGATTCTTGAACGTACACAGATTAGATTCCATAGTAAACTTGCTCACATTCGGAACTTCAAGATTCGTCGCTGCGAACATGGTCAAATAATGTTCTGCTTTCTGATTCAACCAGCCGCACATTTTCTTAAAGTCAGGGTACTTACCGTCCTGCCCATTCGGTAGTCGCTTGTCCCACACCAGATCGTCTCGCCCAAGCAAAAACAACATACCGTTACGGTGCGACTTGCTGCCCGACTTGTCTTCAAACAGAAGGTTACTGCAGTCTGCACCATAACCGTTTAAGTATACATATTCAAGATAGCTAAACGAAGATAGACGACCGAAAGAATAATAATTCTCACGCACCAGATGCCAAAGTTCTGAATACGTCTTACCAGTCAGCATCGCCTCCTGCGAGCCATGCTCAGACACCAATCTAGCGTATTTCTTTATAGCCTCTACCGTGTCTTTTTTCTGGTAACGACGATCTGTGTCAAACTGCAGGGTGTCCCAGTTCTCGTTAAACCATGCGTCAAACTGCACCAACTTAGCATTAGCCGGAGGTAGCTCACCGCCGAGCCGGTTAAACATACGCAAGGACGTAATCGGGTTCTGCGTCAGACCATTCAGAAAAGCGAAGAACAGTTTCTGCTCAGCGTCCCAACCGTAACGCTCAGCCAAAGCAGGCATGTAAAGATACACCAATCCTGGCATGACCCCGTGTTCAAGATTCATCCGGTAAAGCTTTTCAAAATATTCTGCCCGATGCTCCGGTAGCCGATAATCTTTCACGTATTCTTCTCCTTTAGCTTGGCTTCGATGGCGCTTGCTAGATGCGCCCAATACGGCGTTCTCTTGTACTGCCCTTGGCGGTAGTCGGCAGTCTTAATGCAGCCCTGCATATCCTCATCCGTCAACCCCTGCCACTCACGCTGTGGTGGGGCGGTGTACAGTGGCTCGCCTGCTGGTACACCTTTTGAAGTTGAAGGTCGCTCATCTGGTTCCCAGTATGTGTAGTCTCTTCGTCCACTCCAGTCAGGGCATCTATATGCCACCGGCTCCGGCTCATCAACAACACACTGCGGACACTTACCGCCAATGCACTGGCTTCCTGTTTTACATGGCGGCTCAGGCTGCGCAAGGCGTTCGCGGAGGGTTTTTGTCATTTCATCGGCTAAATTAATACTGCTGAATGCCAAACAATCCAGCACCTGCTGCGCTTCCTCGCGGGTTAGTGTGATGGTCATTG
>JACCDH010961285.1_pt1 | contig 41749 bp, 45 predicted proteins | sample 7442481 | NCBI WGS metagenome assembly JACCDH01 (sample SAMN15323433, study PRJNA562643) | freshwater metagenome | isolation source: river surface water | place: USA:Blue River Watershed | collected 2017-08-15 | reverse complement strand
CACCGAGTGCAGCTGCGGTAATCAATAGGTCGGTAGTAAGGACAGATCATTGTCCCCATCGTCTAGAGGCCTAGGACATCACCCTTTCACGGTGAGTACCGGGGTTCGAATCCCCGTGGGGACGCCAGTATCACCCCTCTTTACGCTAGTGAAGAGGGGTTTTTTATTGCCCAAATTTTGGTCGTTCACAATTTCATCGGCATAGAACCCTAGCGTCACATCATTGCTCTGAAGTGACGTGGCGCTGAGGTGACCCCGAAAAGTTTTGCTCTTTCTGGGCAACTCCTCACGCGCAACAATTCGCACCAGAACATGTTTCTTCTGCGTGTTCTCCACCTCCGCAAATTCTTCACCGCCGCACAAATGCGCGCGCCCGGGCAGTTTTGACTATGCCTTGGTTGCGATTTGCGCCTATCTCGTCAACAAAGCTTGCTATAAAAATGCTAAGAAATAAGACTGCGAGCTTGAGCTTTTTAATTTGTAACGTATAATCCACAAAAACATGTACGAAATTGTTGACTACCTCACTCGAGGCGGGGTCGACCCATTTTTAGAATGGGTCAGAGGACTTTCGGACCGGCAAGCAAGGGCTCGAGTGTTGGTGCGTGTACAACGCATGGCCTCAGGCAATTTTGGAGATTACAAGCAACTCGCGGATGGGGTCTGTGAATTGCGTATCGACTACGGCCCGGGCTATCGGGTGTATTACGCGCGAGTCGGTAGCAAACTGATTTTGTTGCTTGTGGGTGGTGACAAGCGAAAGCAACAGGTCGATATTGAGACCGCTATTGCCTATTTGAGAGACTGGAAGCGGAGAAATCATCATGAATAATGCAGGCCGTGCACACGATGAAGCGATAATAGAGCTGCTGCGTGAAGACCCGTCATTCGCAGACGAATATCTTGCTGCCGCGATGGAAGAGGCCAATCAAGATGGCGGCCGTGAAGCATTACTTGCGGCATTGCGCCATGTCGCTGAATCGCAAGGTATGGCGGCAGTAGCAGAGCGAGCTGGTATTCCCCGCGAAAGTCTCTATCGCATACTTTCGCCGAATGGTAATCCAACGATCAAAACGCTCTTGGCTGTGTTGGATGCTGCGGGCCTCAAACTTGGTGTCCATCGCGCTGCGTCAGTGAACTAAACGCCATTGGTGCATAGACGCTATCTTTGTAGAGCTCGCAACATTTTCAGGAAAGTACGCCAACGAAAGCGACGATTGCCCGAGCCATATCACCGTGATCGCTTTCGAGTCAATTTGGGTATTCCGGTCCATCTTGAGATGGCACGTGTTGGGACAGTAGTTCAATCAGCAAAGGATTGCCCTTACGCTCACTCGCTTTACTCCTTCGGGCAGACGGACTTCTGCCGGTAGCCTGACGGCTTGGGTGCGGTTGTTGATGAAAACGTTAGAAATCGCCATCTGCCGGTTCTCCTTAGAAAGCGTAGATCGCAGGGGCATATCCCGATTCCCGCCTATGTTGAAAGCTCTTTCTTTTGCTTAAATCAAAAAATTTCCCATAGGAATCAATGATTTAGCGAAAGGTGGCGCTTGATTGATGCGAATCCTGGGAGCAGGTCACCATGCCCCGGAAGCCAGATGACGCCAACGCATGATCGAGGTTGTTCGCAGAAAGCCTGCGCGCTCGTACATCCCGAGCAGGTATGATTTGGATTCACCCGCGCATGGTATCCAAAGACCCACGCGTAGTCTTCATCGGTCCCGTCTATTCGGGCACTATCGATTACGCATTTCCCATGAAACTCTACATCGCAACCCCCAGTCCCTTCGCCCGAAAAGCCCGCGTTACGCTGCTGGAAAAACAGGTTCCGCACGACGTCGTGATCGATAATCCGTGGCAGCCGGGAAGTCAAATCAAAGACCTCAACCCTCTGGCGAAAATACCGACACTGGTGCTGGATGATGGTCGGGTCCTGCATGATTCCAAAGTCATCTTCGAGTACCTGGAGCTTGAGACACCCGGGCATCTGCCGGAAAACAAGCGCGACAAGATCATCCATCGGCTTACCGAAGTTGTGGCAGATGGTATTTGCGATGCGGTGGTGATGACCTTTTTAGAAAACCAGCGACCCGAGGCCTCTCGTAGTCAATTCTGGCTTAGCCGACAAGCAGACAAAATTCGCGCAGGGGTACATGAGCTGGAGCAGCAACTGCTGCCCTCGGGGAGCTTTACGGTGCTGGAGTTCGGGCTTGCCGAGATCGCAACCGGTTGCATGCTGGGTTATCTCGATCTCCGCTACCCCGGTTATGACTGGCGCTCTGATGCGCCGCGTTTGCTGAAGCTTTATGAGCGGCTGATGCAACGCGCCTCGTTCCAGCAGACCATTCCTACGGCTCAGGATGTGCCGGTGAATCAGTAATCTGCAGACCTTGAACACGCTGCGGACATCCGATTTCGCTGCTATCGAGCCCGGCGGTTACTTGATCTGAATCGGCGTGGGCGGTATTGGCTCAAAATTATTCGGCCGTACCTTTGCGCATTTGCCCTTGAACAGAGGGTGACCTTTGCGCGTCTTTTTCTCCAGCGCGGTAATCAGAATTTCGCTGCTGGGCCGATTGTAGTAGAAATCGATAATCTCAATGTAATCGTCCATCATCATCTGCTTGTACGGAATCGTAGCTTTAACCGCGTAGTCCGTGACGGAAGCCTTGAACTGCAGCCGTCCCACCAGTGGCAGGTCGAAGCGAGTGATGCCAGTCTCATCATCGGCATCAATGGTCATCATGTCGAAGTCGGTCGGATCCGGGTTTTCTGGTCGCCAGCTACTGAGGTAGAGCGGCGCCCAGCCCCGGCACAGGAAACGCAGCTGCGCTGCCTGCGCATCCAAGGCGCTCAACGCAGCGAAGAGCACGAGTATCAGACGCAGCATCGTTAGTCGCATAACCGGAATTCTCATGGTGTTCCCCGAGGCAGATGTCGCGAATTATAGGACCAGTTGATTGTTTGGATGAGTCGTGCCACAGAAGCACTGATTGAATCAGGCCGGTAACTTGCGCGGCCAGCTCGCTGAGGCCGAGCCATTCACTGTGCTGGAACTCCCGGCGCACCGCTAGGCTCTCTCACCCCACAACGTGGAATGATTCAGCGTCTGACTATCTGCCAACGAGCATCGCCAGTGGCCAGCGTACGGTGCGCCTGAATGACGAATCGCCCCAGCAGGGCGCGAGCTGCGCGACTAGCTCGGTTACCGCATCTCGGCCTGTGTCCGCGGCGTGGCGCGCAGAAGCCGACCAGCTGCGCAAATAGCCTGCCAGATGCGCCAGGGTCCAGTCAGCTTGCATCTCGAGCGGTGGTGGCTCGATTCGCTGAAAAGGGAAAGGCAGTTCGCGATAGCCCGTCTCTACATGATGACGTTCGGCGGGCCAGTAGGGACCGATCACGCGGTGATAAAAATCCTGAATCACAGCATTCACCTCGTCGCCATCGACCGCGATCACGCCATAGCTCCACGCTGCGACGATGCCGCCGGGTTTCAGTACGCGTCGGACTTCAGCGTAGAAACGATCCCGATCGAACCAGTGCAGCGCCTGCGCAACCGTCACCACATCCGCAGAATGATCCGGCAGTCCGCTGGACTCAGCCAGCGCCGCCCGGTATTCAATCCGTGGATGCGGAGTGGCCTGCGCCAACTGCTCTTCGCTCATGTCCGTCGCCAGCACATGCTCGAAATGCGTTGTGAGTGCAATCGACGCCTGCCCGGAGCCAGCGCCACAGTCCCAGGCCAGTGTGTGATCAGCGCATTGGGATGCGAGCCACGCGAACAGTGCCGCTGGATAGATTGGTCGGTGACTGGCGTAATGATTCGCGACTTGGCCGAAATGATCCGTCGCCATCGATTTACAGACGAATCAGTACCTTGGCATTCGCGCCGCGCTCGACCTGCTGGTGGGCGGCGGCGATGTCGTCGAGCGAGTAGATGGCGGTGGGCGGATGCGCCAGCGCTGTGTCGGCGAGGATGGCCTGCACGCTGTCGATTACTTGTGTCATCTCGGCGGGCGGCAGCTTGTAAACGATGAAGCAGTAGACGCTGACAAAGCCCAGGATCATCGGGCCAAAGGGCATGCTGAATTGCGGCTGGTTCGATCCATAGACGACCGCCTTACCCTGAAAGCGAAGCAGTTGCCCGTACAGAGGCGCATGGCTTGCTGCGTCGAGGTCAATGATGGCGTCGGCGCCTTGATGCTGCGTGAGCGCCTGTACGCGTTCGACCACATTCTCGGTTTTGTAGTTAATGACCTCCGATGCGCCCAGCTGGCGCGCCAGTGCTGCTTTGTCGTCATTGCTGACAATAGCGATCACGCGCGCTCCGGCTTTGCAGGCGAGCTGGGTCACGTAAAAACCCACACTGCCCGCTGCGCCAGGCACCAGCACGGTTTTGCCCAGGAGGGATCCACAGGCCTGCACCGCATGCATGGCCGTCATCAGCGGTATGCCGATGGAGGCGCCGACTTCAAACGATACGGAATCAGGCAAGGGAACGCATTGAGTAGCGGGCAGGGTGATGAATTCAGCTGCTGTGCCATGCGGGCGCTCCCACTGGCCGTTGTAGGTCCATACGCGCTGGCCGATGCGCGACTGGTCGACACCTTCACCCACGGCATCGATCACACCTGCGCCGTCGCTGTGTGGCGTCACCTCCGGAAAGCCGCTCGCGCGTGCGGCCACGCCGGAGCGCGATTTCACATCGGACGGATTAATGCCGCTGAAGGCCAGCTTGATGCGTACTTCACCCGCCGACACTTCGGGCTCGGGCCTGTCGATGATTCGGAGCACCTCGGCGGCTGGACCGCGGCTGGTGTAGATGGCTGTTCGCATCGCTGATCTCCTTGGCTATAAATGAATATTTTGTATTTTGCGCAACATTATCGTCATGATTCCGGGCAGAGCGCCGCATTCTAAAGCAGTAGTTAATAACAAAGCAGTAAAAAAACTGCTTATATGCTAGGCAACAAGGCGACACAGGCTGCCTCTGTTAAACTTGTCGATCTGCTCAGGGCGCTATCGCCCGGCCATCCGGGCGACGTCGCCCTTTCTCATTTTTCAGGATTTGCCATGCCAGGTTTGCTGCCCAACGTCGATCCCGACGGACTGCTTGAATTCTCCGTGGTCTACACCGACCGCTCCTTGAATCACATGTCCAAAGCTTTCATGGGCGTGATCAATGACATCTCTGGCATTCTCAAAGAGGTGTACAACGCAAGATCGGCCATCGTCGTTCCAGGTAGCGGCACCTACGGAATGGAAGCGGTCGCGCGTCAGTTCGCCACAAACAACAAGTGCCTCGTGATTCGCAACGGCTGGTTCAGCTATCGCTGGACCCAGATTTTCGAGATGGGCCACATCTCGAATGAGCTCCACGTGATTCAGGGCCGCCAGCCGGCGGAAGGTTTCGAGGGTGCCTACGCGCCACCCCCTGTCGAGGAAGTCACCGCGTGGATCCGCGAGAACAAGCCCGCGGTCGTGTTCGCGCCGCATGTCGAGACCTCGGCCGGTATGATCCTGCCGAATGATTATCTGCGCGCGATCGGCGAGGCAGTGCAATCGGTGGATGGCTTGTTCGTGTTGGATTGCATTGCCTCTGGCGCGATGTGGGTTGATATGGTGGCGTCCAAGGTAGATGTCATCGTCAGTGCGCCGCAAAAAGGCTGGAGCAGCTCACCGTGCTGCGCGCTGATCGCAATGAGCGAGCGCGCTCGTCAGAAGATTGATTCGACGACGAGCACCAGCTATTCCTGCGATCTGAAAAAATGGCTGCAGGTCGTCGAGACCTACGAAAAAGGATCGCACATCTACCACACCACGATGCCCACGGATTCGCTGCGTGTTCTGCGTGACACCATGAAAGAGACGCAAACCATCGGTTTTGTGCAACTTAAAAAAGCACAGGAAGATCTCGGCGCGAGAGTCCGGAAGCTTCTCGAGTCGAAAGGTTTCAAGAGCGTTGCAGCACCGGGTTATCAGGCGCCTTGCGTGGTGGTCAGCTATACCACCGACCCCGAAATTCAGAATGGCAAAAAATTCATGGAAGTGGGTCTGCAGACGGCAGCCGGCGTACCCTTGCAAGTCGGCGAGCGCAGCGATTTCCGCACCTTCCGCCTCGGTCTGTTTGGTCTGGAAAAGCTCACGCATGTCGACCGCGCAATCCAGCACTTGTCCGAGGCTCTGGACAAAATCACTGAGCCGGCAATGGCGAAGTAAGCCATCTCACTGAACACGAAGGCCGCCGTAGCGTGATCACGGCGGCCTTTGTGTTTGCAGGAGTAATGTCAGACAGGCATCAGACCTTCACACGGAAGGGATTGAAATCCGTTCCGATATCCAGATAGTCTTCTTCTTCCTTGCGCTTGAGCCAGCCGACGACCTGGTAGGTGACCGGTGTCATCACCACTTCCCAGCCAGTCTTGAGGAAATACTGGGCGATAGCGACAGAGATCACTTGTTCGGTCGGCCAGATCGCATAAAAAGCCATCATGTAGAACAGCGATGAATCGATCGCCTCGCCCACTGCGGTCGAGCCGATGGTGCGCATCCACAGGAAGCGCCCGCCCGACCAGATCTTCATCTTTGCCATCACGTAGGCATTGGCGAGACTGCCGGCCCAGAATGCAGTGATTGATGCGACGATAATCCGCCAGGTATTACCGAACACCGTCTCGAGCCCTTGCTGATAGTTGACCATGTATTCATTGCTGGCCGGCGTCAGCGACACCACCACAAGCGACATGATGGCGGCGAACACCAGCGCCGCAAAACCCGCCCACACCGCGCGGCGGTCATGCGCATAACCGTAGACTTCGGTGAGAATGTCACCGAACAAGTAAGAGATCGGGAAGAAGAGTATGCCGGCGCCATACGTCACTTCGCCCAGTACGGGCAGGGTGATCACGGCTGCCTTGCCTGCACCGATCACATTCGAGCACAGGAGTACGGTGACGAATGCCGCCAGCAGCAGATCATAGTAGCGGTAGCGTCGGGCGGGCTGGCTGGACATGGATGAGTTGAGCAGGACGCTTAATCTTTAGGCTTGAGTGTGCAGCGTCCACGCTCTGAGAAAAGCCTGGGCTTGTAATAGCCGAAGGATTTCGGATCGGCGAGTTTGATATCTTCTTGCGTCAGATACCGGCCTTTGTTAGTCACATATTCATTCGCTAGCAGAAAATTACCGCTGTCTAGCTCGATCTTGTAGAAATACTGCTCAATGAATCGACTATCGGTACGCGTCAGGTCTTCATGCGCGATGATTTTGTTCTCTTCCCATTTGTCGACCGCGACGGGTACGGGCTTATCCTTGCCTGAGTCACGGCGCGAGACCTGCTGGGTGCGCTCATCAATCACAAAAATGAAGTTACACAGGTTCGGGTATTCGCGACAGACAAAATCATTGCCTCGCAATTTGGGAATGGTGCACTGGTAGACCGCAGCCTCCGCATCAATGAGGCCGAGAGGACCCAGCAATAGGGCCAGCAGCAGGGCCAGTGATGGGGAGGAGGAGCGGGGCTGTATGGCGGTCATTTCGTTGGCCTATCAGTCGTCGCGTTCAAGGGGTGATTCAGATTATAAAGTACCTGTCAGCTCCGCTGCAGGTTTAGCGCTGCTCAGGATCAGCTGGCCGGCAGCTCGACCTCAAAATGTGTGCCTTCGCCTTCACGACTCTGAAAGCGGATGTCGCCACGGTGCGCATTGATCACGGTGCGGGACAGCCACAAACCGACGCCCATGCCCTGTGCCTTGTTGGTCTTGAACAGTTCGAATACCGAGGGCTTCAAATCTTCCGGTATGCCGACGCCGTTGTCGGTGACATGCAGCATCAACCGCCCGCCGACATGCTCAGTGCGTACGCCAATGGTTTTCTGGTCGATTTGAGTGAGCGTGAGTGCATCCAGCGCATTGTTCAGCAGATTGAGTATGACTTGCTGAAGCTGGGTGGAATCTCCTTGCAGGCTGAGATCGCTCTCTAATGCGGAATGAATGGTCACGTTTTCATGCAACGCACGGGGTTCCACCAGGGCCAGCGTATCTCTCACTAGCTCGTCGAGGTAGATCAGCCCATGTTCTTGGTTCGAATGCTCGAACATATTGCGTAGCTTGGTGATGATATTGGCCGCACGCCGGTTATCCATGATGACCGAGTCCAGGAATTTTCTCGCACCTTGTACATCGACCTCGGGGTCGTTCAGTTTGCGCTCGACCAGCTGCGCGTTGAGACGAATCGCGCACAAGGGTTGATTCAGTTCGTGTGCCAGGCTCGCGACCAGGGCACCCATGCCGGCGGTCTTGTTCGATAGGGTCAGTTGCCGAATGATTTCTTCGCGCTCGGTCAGCAGCAGCTGCAGCTCCTCTCGGTGACGCTCCAGCAGGCCAGCCTGCGCTTCAGCGGCAGCCAGATTGCGTTCTGTTTCAAGGTTCTTTTGCTCGCGCAGATCGAGAAAGATCCGAAGGAAACCGATATTCACCAGAGTGATCGCAATGAACTGACCGGCGATCATCACATACTGGTCGATGCCCGGCGCATAAATGCCGTCCGCACCCAGACCCGCAGCGACAAGAATCGCCTTGAATCCGAGCGAGCTGCAAAATGCGAGTCCGCCAATCATGAGCAAGCGCGGGCCGAGTGTCTGCAGTTGCAGATGGATGCGTGAGCCTGCCAGAAAATAATCAAAACAGACGATGGCGTAAAACCCGAAGAACATCACCGACAGCGGGCCGTCACGCGTGCCCGCCTCATAGGCAAAAGCAAGCCAGACATAGTAGCCCAGCGCAGCGACGGTATGAGCTACGACTGCCGGCCGCACAGGTTCGGGCAAGAACAGCCTCAGCGCGATGCAGCGCCCCATGTTACCGGCCAACATGAGCAGCTGACCGACGTACAAAAAGAGGAATTCACCGAACAGATCGCGCATCGACAGAAACACGATGGACACGCCGCTTAGCAAGCCGGAGGAACACCACAGCCACACCTGAAGGTTGCGCTGTTCGGACAGCGCGAACCAGATCACGCCATGCACAACCAGATAGGCTATGCAGATCATGAAGATAGTGGTCTGTATGTGTATAGGCATCCGAACAGTCCGAGAGCCCGGCGCTGTCAGCTCTGGCCAGTGTCAGTCGTCGCAGACGAGGCCGCTACCGGCATCTCAGGTTGGGGAGGGTCCATCGCGATCAACTGCCCATGCACACTCGCGCCCGGCTCGACCGTGATGGACCGGTGGCTAATGTTGCCCCGCACCTCGGAGCCGTTGGTCAGTTCGACATTACCGCTGGCGAAAATATTGCCAACCACCTTGCCGCCGACGCTGACATGCTGGGCCCGGATATCGCCACGAATTTCAGCCGTCGGACCGATCATCAGCCACCGGTCCTCGCCATCTGATTGTTCGATATTCCCATCGAGGCGGCCGTCGATACGAATACTTTCATCGACCTGCAGCGTTCCCGTCAGACGAGTATCTGCGCCCAGAACCGAGCCGACTCGCTGAAGGGCCTTGCGGCGCGACGATGGTTTCATTTTTTGAATTTGTTGAGATCGGACGGCAAACCCGCACCCTAACAGCCGCGGTCAGTGCTGGCAACTGCACCGCGGGGCAGCGTCGGAGGACGCTTCGGCTAAAACCCCTCCAGCGCCGGCATCGGCTGTGCCGCACTGCGGTATTCGTCATTGCGGGCAGCGGGATCGGCAGGGTGGGACGGCGGTGCTGACGAGTGCGCGAAGCCAAAGTCGTCGAGCCCTGCGCCCGGGGGCGAACCCGGCGCGCGCTCGCTCGCGGATTGTCCGACCGGCTGGGGTTCCACGCCGACCGCCGGCGCCGCAGGCTCGACAGCGGCCGCGGGGCGGCAAAGTGCAAACATCATCAGCAGGAGTAGTGACTTCTTTTTCATGCTTTGGGGGTGGTGGCGTTGACAGAAAAGGGTGGCAGGGCATGATACCGGCGTTTGACTACTGCCAGCAATTCACATAGCAGCATGCTAGCATCCAACGACGATTGTCTTCATCTTCGAGCTGCGAATGAATCCTATCAAGATTGATTTTGTGTCTGACATCGCCTGCCCGTGGTGTGCGGTGGGCTTGGCCTCGCTGGAGCAGGCAATCGATCGGGTGAAAGGCCTGGTCAATGTGGAGCTGCATTTCCAGCCTTTCGAGTTGAATCCGCAGATGGGGCCCGAGGGCGAGGATGTGACCGAGCATCTGATGCGCAAGTACCAGATCTCTGCGGAGCAGGTCGCACAGAATCAGGCACGCATTGCTGCACGCGGCGCGGAACTCGGCTTTGTCTTCAACCATCGCAAGCGTATCGTGAACACCTTCGATGCGCATCGCTTGCTGCACTGGGCAGAGACCGAGGGCAAGGCCGGGGGCCAGCACAGGCTTAAGCGCGAATTACTGGAGGCTTACTTCACCCGCGGTGACAATCCCGCGGATCACTCGGTACTGCTGGAAGTGGTCCAGCGAGCTGGGCTCGATCGAGCGCGTGCTGCCGAGGTGCTGTCGGGCGCAGAGTTCGCGGATGAGGTGCGGCAGCGCGAACAGCTGTACCTGTCACGGGGCATCCATTCCGTGCCGGCCGTGATCATCAACGACCGCTATCTGGTGCAGGGCGGTCAACCGGTGGAAATGTTCGAGCAGGCATTGCGCGAGGTCGCTGAGCAGACATGATGGCGCACGCTCGGCGATTATTTGCATGCGCCTTTACCGCCCCAGTTACCGGTCGTGATCTCGCCATTCAGACTGACTGCCTTGTACCAGCCACTTTCGCGGGAACTCGCGAATTTACCGGTACCGCCTTTGCGCGTATACGTGCCCATGCGCGCGGTGCGGCCCTGCGAAAACGCGTAGGTCAGCACATCGCCCGCGGTATCCTCGACTGCGCAGAGCCCCTCAGCCTCGACACTGCCGTCGGCGTAGACCACGGCGCCGCCGGTACACTGACCGCTCAGCTGGTTGTACTTCGAGCCATCCGGTGCATACAACTGGGTGGACGAGCGAAAATGAATGAAGGTGGTCTTGTTGCCCATATCAATGCGCTGCTCGCCGGTGTCAACGCTGGTGTATTCGCCGCAAAGATCCGCGTCTTTGGCGATCGCAGGCGTCGCTGTCATCAGGCAGAGTGTCAAAGGGCAGAGCGTGAGTGTCAGCAGCAGCTTGTGTTTCATGGAGGCCTCGTTCTTTGGTCTTGTGCGCCGTTTTTACAGGTTGGTCAGCAAGTGGCAACGAGCACAGTGTGCCATGTTCCCGGGAAACACGGGAAAAACGCTTTCCATGCACGGGCTTGTTCTGCATGAGTACCCTCCGATCAGCGGATGTTTTCTGTCGGGTCATCGATAATTTTGGTGATGCCGGCGTGTGCTGGCGGCTGGCGCGTGCGCTGTCGCGACATGGCCTGTCTGTGCGTCTGTGGATCGATGATCTTCCTCGCCTGCGCCGACTCCGGCCTACGATAGACACTGCGCGCCGGGAACAGCCGCTGGATGGCTTCATCGTGGTGCAATGGGACGAGGCATCCCCCGACGGATACGTGCCTGCAGATCTGGTCATTGAAGCGTTTGCATGCAGAATGCCCGAGCCCATGCTGGATGTGCTGGCGCGGACCGAGCCACGCCGGGCATGGATCAACCTCGAGTATTTGTCTGCTGAGTCTTGGGTGAAGGGTAGTCATGCGCTACCTTCGCCACACCCCCGGTTGCCGCTGACACAGCATTTCTACTTCCCCGGTTTTGAGCCGGGGCTGGGCGGTTTACTGCGCGAACCCGATGTGCGCTCAGCTCGCGCGGCATTTGATGCGCCGGCCAGAGAGGATTTTTTGGCGCGGTTCGGTATCGCTCGGCGAGACGTCAAGGGTGATAGCTTGCTGGTGTCCATGTTCTGCTACCCGCATGCGCCGCTGGACGCGTTACTGACGGCGATGCAGTCCGGGCCCCGCGTCACTTGTCTCGTGCCAGAGGGTGTTGCTGGAGACGTAATCGCGCGCAGGCTGGAGAGACCTGCCCTTCCCGGCGAGCGGCTCACACGTGGCAACCTCACGCTGGTCGTGGTGCCTTTTCTTGAGCCCGATGACTATGACAGGCTGCTGTGGAGTTGTGATCTGAACTTCGTTCGTGGCGAAGACAGTCTGGTCCGGGCGCACTGGGCAGAGCGCCCGTTCATCTGGCAGTTGTACCCGCAATCGGAGGGTGCGCAGCAAGCCAAGCTGGAAGCTTTTCTGGATATATCCCTCGCTGGTATGGGTAACGGACTGGCGGCGCGCGTGCGCTCGTTCGCACAGTGGTGGAATGCCGATTCGTCTTCCGTGGACTTGGCAGACTGGTCAGCACTATGCGCAAACTTGCCTGAATGGGAATCTCATGCGTGTCATTGGGCAGCGAGTGCAGCCTCAGCGGGCGAACTATCGCGGTCGATGATCGAGTTCGCGAGCAAAATCAGGTAAAATCCGTCGGTTTTTCCGAGGCGGGTGTTGACAAAACTAGCAGCAGACTCGAGTCATGCGCGCTAGCCATCGCAAGTGCCAGGGGAGACGTCATCCTCAGGACTATTTTCAATCATTATGAAAACTGCACAAGAAATCCGAGTCGGCAATGTCGTGATGGTCTCTGGCCAGCCGATGGTAGTTACCAGAACCGAATTCTCCAAATCAGGCCGCAACGCTTCCGTAGTCAAGATGAAAATGAAGAACTTGCTGACCGAGGGCGCGCAGGAAGCCGTCTACAAGTCGGATGAGAAGTTCGACGTAGTCGTCCTCGACCGCAAGGAGGCGACCTACTCGTACTTTGCCGATCCGTTGTATGTATTCATGGACGCCGAGTACAACCAGTACGAGGTCGAGTCCGAGAACATGGGCGACGCGATTCACTATCTCGAAGATGGCATGGCATGCGAGGTCGTGTTCTATGACGAAAAGGCGATTTCCGTCGAACTGCCGACCACCGTCGTTCGCGAGATCACCTACACCGAACCGGCGGTCAAAGGCGATACCTCGGGCAAGGTACTCAAGCCGGCGAAAATAGCGACCGGTTTCGAAGTATCCGTGCCGCTGTTTGTCGATCAGGGCGACAAGATCGAGATCGACACTCGTACCGGTGAGTACAAGCGTCGCGTGTGATTCAACATCCCGCAGACGAATAAACCGCAGCCTGTGCTGCGGTTTTTTTATGGCTGGACGCCAGGGTTGTCATCAGCAGTGGCCCGGTGATGATAAATTTTCCTTACGGTGCTCCTGATCGAGGGGAACTTTGGCTCAGAGCAAGGGCCGAAGGAGGCAGTGCGCGGTACTTCGTGCTGCGCTTTAACGCCGATTCAGGAGATGCCATGCTCAAGTCAGAAAAATTCTTCATCAAGCGCGATGCCAATGTCCCGAGCGGGACGATGCAGCCAGCCGTGGACAAGTCCCCATCCGCGGCGGTTGTCACCGTGCCGGCAACCGTCAGTGGTCCTCGTGTCTTGCCAGTGTCCATTACATCATCAGCACTAGTGTCCAATGGTGTGGCGGCACATGCAGCCGCGAATTCGTCGACAAATTCAGCCACCAACAGCAAGTTGATCGTGGGCTCCAATATCAAGCTCAGAGGGGTTGAAATCACCGATTGCGATACGCTGATTGTTGAAGGTCGCGTTGAGGCGACCATCTGCTCACGGGTCATACAGATTTCGGATCGAGGTACTTTCGTCGGCAACGCGGAGTTAGACGTCGCAGAAATCCGCGGCGAATTCGATGGCGATCTCACCGTCAGGCAAAAGCTGGTGGTACATGCAACGGGCCGTGTGAGCGGCAAAGTCCGGTACGGGAAGCTGGTGATCGAAGAGGGCGGGCAGCTGACCGGTGACGTTCAACTCTCCGTAGCTGGCGCCAAAGGGTTAACGGTCGCGGTAGACAACGGTTGACTGCAAGTCGGTTGCAAGAGTGTGCGCTGTGTGCTCGAGGGTGTCCGGCACGTTCACCCTGCGTTTATCAATACCGAACGCTGTGCATTGAAATTCTTTGAGCGGAATTTGCAGACAAAATGCAACCGGGCCTCGCCAGCCGACCCCGGCTTCACCCGATGGAATTTCAGTTTCGTGACCGGCTGCTCCGGCTCCTGATGCACGGGCTTGCCCTCCGGCTCGGTGGATACGAAGTAGGTGTTCGCGGTGTAGGCGATCTTCCCGGTGTCGCAGTCAAAATAATTCACGTAGGTCGATGACTGATAGGGCGTCTTGTCCGGACCGTACTGTGGCGCTGACCATGAGGTACGCAGGAAGGCACGCAGGTATTCTTCCTCGCGAACGATGCTGGTCATGTCCACATACCAGCTGGTGATCTTGTCCTTGTCCTCGGTTTCAGAAATCAGCTTCCATTCCGTTGCGTTCGCAGCGACGGAAATGAGCGCGATGCTCAGAGCGGTCAGTAGGTTGTTCATCGTGCCTCCGGATCAGCAGTGTCCCATCAGAAATCCTACCGGAAACCGCATCACTTTGCCGGCCAGGCCGTACTGCCGGCTCATCGGTCATCGTAGCCCAGCCTTCGCGACACATCTTGCGCGCACGTCATCACTCGGCGTGCGATCTCTCCGTTCCAGCTGACATCGAAACTGCCCGAGGGGCCGATCGCGGTAATGCCTAAGCTTATGGCCCCGGTATGCTCGAACACTGGCGCACAGATGGCATTGATGCCCGGGATGGGTTCGCCCTGTACCCGTGCCATGCCGCGCTTGCGCACATCCGACAGTATCTCATCCAGCGCGCTGGCCTTCTGACGCGGCGCGCCAAATGCGCTGGCAATGCCATTGCGCTTTTCGTGGTCCATCATGCGCTCGACCTGGCGGGGCGGCAGGAAGGCAGCAAACACTCTGCCCGTCGCGGTCGATTGTATCGACATGACCGTGCCAGTGCGCATATTCACATGAATGGGATAACTGGACTCGGCAATGTAGATGATGGTCGGACCCTGATTGCCCAATACGGACAAGCCTATGGTCTGATCGATCTCTGCGGCCAGCCGGGTGATCATGGGTATCGCGATACGCACCGGATCCAGCAGGTGCAGGCTGATCAGGCCGAGTTGTAGCGCAAAGGGGCCTAGCTCGTAGCGACCTGTCAGCGGATCTTGTTCAATCAGACCGAAACTCCCAAAGCTCACCAGATAGGGATGCGCCTTCGCCGAGGGCATGCCAGCCTTGCGCGCCAAGTCGCCCAGGCTCATCGGGCCGCCTTCCTCGACCAGCGCGGTCAGCAAGCGGCCGCCGATCTCGATCGACTGTATGCCGCGGCGGCTTTTTTCTGAGGGAGATTGCGCTGTTTTGGGCATGCTGTCGATTTGCTAAGAACGGGTCTGCTCCGAGTGGGTGCTCGTCAATCCTCGTTCGTCAATAACAAACGAGTTGACTAAAGACGAACTGCATCTTACCCTTAAAGACAAACAATGAACAGCGACCCGCATCCTGGTGCGCTGCCCGATCTGGAGACCACCATGAGCGCCAAGCCCTTCGCCTCGCAAGCTGACCTCGAAGAAAAAAAGACCAGTTTCATCAAGCTGTCTGACAATGCCTATGCGTACACCGCTGAGGGTGACCCCAACTCCGGCGTGATCATCGGCGACGATTCCGTGATGGTGATCGACACGACCGCCACCCCGGTGATGGCGCAGGCGCTGATCAAACACATCCGAGCGATCACTGATCTGCCGATCAAATACGTGACGCTGACGCACTACCACGCGGTGCGTGTGCTGGGTGCGTCGGCTTATGTCAAGGAGGGTGCGCAGCAGGTGATTGCCTCGCGCGGCACCTACGAACTGATTGTCGAACGTGGCGAGCAGGACATGCAATCCGAGATCGACCGCTTTCCCCGTCTGTTTGCCGGTGTGGAGTCCGTGCCCGGCCTGACCTGGCCGACGCTGGTGTTCGAGCGCGAGATGACGCTGTTCATGGGCAAGCTCGAGGTCAGGATCATGCATGTCGGCATGGGGCATACCAAGGGCGACACCATCGTCTGGATCCCTTCGCAAAAGGTACTGTTCTCTGGCGATCTGGTCGAGTACGAGGCGGCTGCCTATACCGGCGATGCGCAACTTGAGGAATGGCCGCAGACGCTGGAAGTGCTGCGCTCCATGGGTGCGCAAAAGCTGGTCCCCGGACGCGGGCCGGCGCTGATGAATCCTGAGCAGGTCAACCAGGGACTGGATTACACCAAAGATTTCGTGACCACCTTGCTATCCAGTGCCAAAGAGGCGGTGCAGGCAGGTTATGACCTGAAGGGCGCCATGGCTCACGTGCGTCGTCACATGGATGGCAAGTTCGGTCATGTATTCATTTACGAGCACTGTCTTCCCTTCGACGTCACCCGGGCGGTAGACGAGGCCAAAGGCATCAAGCACCCGCGCATCTGGACCGCGGAGCGCGACAAAGAAATGTGGCATGCGCTGCAGAGCTGAGCTGGCTACGCCAGACATAACGCCTGAAAGCGCAACATGCATCAAACCTACACCTACAACAAGTTTGCCTACGAAACGCCCTCCGAGCTGAAGGGTGGCCCGGTCCATCGTCATCCGTTGGTCGTCGTGGGTGCCGGCCCGGTGGGGCTGGCGGCCGCGATCGACGCGCGCCAGCAGGGTATTCCCGTGCTGCTGCTCGATGAGGATGACACGGTGTCGGTTGGTTCGCGCGGACTGTGCTACGCGAAGCGCACGCTAGAAATTCTCGATCGTCTGGGGTGCGGCGATGCCGTCGTCAGCAAGGGTGTGGGATGGGACGTGGGTCGCACCTTTTTCCGCAATCAGGAAGTATTCAGCTTCAACCTGAGGCCGCAGCCGGGTTACAAGCGTCCCGGCATGGTTAATCTGCAGCAGTATTACCTGGAAGAGTATCTGGTCAAGCGCGCTGAGGAAGCCGGCGTAAACCTGCGATGGAAAAACAAAGTGGTCAATGTGCAGCCGCATGACGACCATGTGCACCTGCAGGTCGAGACGCCCGAGGGCCGTTACGCGGTGGAGGCAGACTGGTTGATTGTCTGTGATGGTGCGCGCAGTCCTATCCGTACCCTGCTGGGACTAGACATCGAGGGCAAGGTCTTCATGGATCGTTTCTTGATCGCTGACGTGATCATGAAGGCAGATTTTCCCGCCGAGCGTTGGTTCTGGTTCGATCCGCCGTTTCATCCCCATCAGTCTGTGCTGCTGCACAGAGAAGCGGATGACGTCTACCGGATCGATTTTCAGCTGGGCTGGGATGCGGATCCTGAAGAAGAGAGAAAGCCTGAGAGAGTCATTCCGCGCATACGCGCGATGCTAGGCGATGAACGAGAGTTCACGCTCGAATGGGTGAGCGTGTACACCTTTCAGTGTCGTCGCATGAATGACTTTCGTCACGGACGTTGCCTGTTCGCCGGCGACGCGGCGCATCAGGTCTCGCCCTTTGGCGCGCGCGGTGCAAATTCCGGTGTACAGGATGCGGATAACCTGATCTGGAAACTGAAGCTGGTGATGGAGGGGAATGCGCCACTGCGGCTGCTGGATACCTATACCGAAGAGCGCGTATTCGCCGCGGATGAGAACATCATGAATTCGACCCGATCGACAGACTTCATCACGCCCAAGGGGCGCGTCAGTACACTATTCCGCAATGCGGTGCTCGAGCTGTCCGGTGAGTTGCCATTTGCCCGCAAGTTGGTCAACTCAGGTCGCTTGTCCGTACCGAGCTTTCTGACGACCACCTTGCTGAATACGCCGGACAGCGAGTTTTTCGATGGCGATATGCTGCCGGGCGCACCGATGGACGATGCCCCCGTCGAAGTTGACGGCAAGCCAGGCTGGCTGATCGATCATACGGGAGGCAAGTTTCAGCTACTGTATTTTTGTGATGATCCATCGGCTATCTCCGATGCCATGCAGCAGCAGCTTCAAAGACTGATGGTGGCCAGCATCCCAGTGCATACCATCGTCATTGCGCGTTCGTCTGGGCAGTGCTCACTCGACTGCGTCACTGACAGCGAAGGGCTGGCATTCCAGCGTTATGATGCCCGGCCTGGTACGGCTTATCTGATACGACCGGATCAGCATGTGACTGCCCGCTGGCGCGAAACAGAGGTCTCGCGCGTCGTTGCGGCTGTTGCGCGTGCCACGGCCAATTTTGCCGAGGACTGACATCATGTCACTGATACTTGAGCCTAATTTTCGTGAAACGGGCAAGCGATATTTTCGTGATTACTCCCCTGGCGATGATTTTTACCAGCATCTGATCGATCTGCACCAGGGCCTGAGCGATGAGCAGAGTGCACAGGTGAATGCAAAACTGATACTGATACTCTCCAACCACATCGGTGATCTGAGCGTGCTGCGCGAAGCAATGTCGCTGGCCCGCAGCGGTATCGCTGAATCCTGAATCACCGGAGGACTTATGCTGATCGAGCGAATCCATCATGTCGCCTATCGCTGCAAAGACGCGAAAGAAACTGTCGACTGGTACACCCGGCACCTGGACATGACCTTCATCCTCGCCATTGCCGAGAATGAGGTGCCTTCGACGAAGGCTCCCGATCCCTACATGCATGTATTTCTTGATGCGGGTAATGGCAATGTGCTGGCTTTTTTCGAGCTACCGACCCAGCCCGAGATGGACCGTGATCGCAATACCCCGACTTGGGTACAACATTTGGCGATGAAGGTCGATTCGATGGAGACCTTGTTGGCCGCGAAGGCGAAGCTTCAGGCCGCGGGTATTGATGTGATTGGTCCCACGGATCACACGATTTTCAAGAGTATTTATTTTTTCGATCCGAACGGCCACCGGCTGGAGCTGGCGTACGACTGCGGCACGCCAGAGATGTACCAGAAACTTGACGAGGCGAAGTGGGACATGCTCAACGAATGGAGTAAGACAAAGAAAGCGCCGATGCATGCGCGATGGATGCATGATGGCAGCATGTCCATTCGAGAGGACCGATCGTGAGCAAGCTGACGCCCAATGATCCCTCTCTGCGAAGCTGGGTCGATACGGCCAATCTAGCGGGCAGCGATTTCCCGATACAGAACCTGCCTTTCGGTGTATTCAGCACATCCCAGTTGCGTGCCCCGCGTGCCGGGGTGGCGATTGGTGATCAGGTACTGGATCTGTCCGTGCTGGAGTCCGTCGGGTTGCTCACGCCGGCCTCGCACAAGGTGTTTGATCAGGCGACACTGAATGATTTCATCGCGCTGGGAAAAACGGCTTGGCAGAGTGTGCGTGAGCAGATCAGTTTGCTGCTGCGCGCTGATGAAGGGCGTCTGCGCGACGATGCATCGCTGCGCGCGCGTGCGCTCATTCCTATGCAGCAGGCAACGATGCACTTGCCCGTGAAGGTCGGTGGATACACGGATTTTTATTCTTCCAAAGAGCACGCCACCAATGTCGGCTCGATGTTCCGTGACCCGGCCAATGCCTTGCTGCCGAACTGGCTGCATCTCCCGGTGGGCTATAACGGCCGCGCCAGCTCAGTCGTGATCAGTGGCACGGAGATTCGACGCCCGATGGGGCAGGTTAAGCTGCCGACTGCCGACATGCCTTCGTTTGCCCGCTGTGCAAAGCTCGATTTCGAGCTCGAGACGGCATTCATTGTTGGTGCTGATACCGCATTGGGTGAGCCAGTGTCGGTGGATCGTGCAGAATCGCTGATCTTCGGCATGGTGCTGTTGAACGACTGGAGCGCGCGCGATATTCAGCAATGGGAATATGTGCCTTTGGGCCCGTTCAACGCAAAAAGCTTCGCGACATCGATCTCGCCCTGGATCGTGACGATGGAGGCGCTGGAGCCTTTTCGCGTGCCAGGGCCGGTACAAGATCCGCCACCACTACCTTATCTGCGCCAGACAGGCGCGCACAGTGTCGATATCTCATTGTCGGTGGATTTGCAGCCTCAGGATGCGCACGAGCCCACGACGATCTGTCGCACCAATTATCGCGCGATGTACTGGAGCATGGCGCAGCAGCTCGCGCATCACACGGTCTCCGGGTGCAACGTCGGTGTTGGTGATCTGATGGCATCGGGTACCATCAGCGGCAGCACGCCGGATTCCTATGGCAGTCTGCTCGAGCTCGCATGGAATGGCCAGCGCCCGCTGACACTTGCTGATGGCAAGACCCAGCGCAGCTTTTTGGAGGATGGCGATCTGGTGACCATGCGCGGCTGGTGTGAGAAGGACTCGTATCGCGTCGGCTTTGGGGCTGTTCAAGGTCGCGTGCTGGCGGCAATTCATCAGCGCTTCTGAAATGCCACACTGATTCTTCTCAGAAGTTATCATTGCGGTCGCCGAGCACCATGCAACATACCGTTTACGTACGGTCGTTTGTTGATGTTGTTGACGGCACTCATCAAGAACGTAGACGGGAACACCCGCGCTTATGGAGGAGACATGCAGGAACCGGATCTGCTGGACACCGAGTCCAGCACGCGCTACGGCCCCTGGGGGCGCAAGCTGTATCAGCTGACGCGCCTGTTTGCGATAGCAGGCGGTCTCGGCTTTGTCTCTCTGGTCGTGATGTCTCTGGTCTCGATTGTCGGTCGCAAGCTTGCTTCCATGCCGGTCCCGGGGGATATCGAAGTGATGCAGATGGGCACCGCGATCGCCTCGGCTGCGATGCTCGCCTACTGCGAGATGGAGCGCCATCACCTGCGTGTTGATTTTTTTACGGCGAACGTGTCGGCCAGTCTGCGTGAACGGCTGGATTCGTTGTCGCACTGGCTGCTGGCGGCAGTCGCCGCGCTGGTGGCATGGCGCACCGGGGCGTCGGCATTGTCGCTGAAAGAAGCAGGCGAAACATCGATGATCCTTGCATGGCCGGTGTGGATGGTGGTGGCTGCGCTGGTACCCAGCTTTGCGCTGCTGGCATTGGCGGGCGTGTACAACGCGGTGCAGCACTGGCAGCTCGCCTCTGCAGAAGGAGAATCGGCATGAGCGGCATGACCATTGGCATGATCATGTTTGCGGTGTTACTGCTGATGCTGGCACTGCGCGTGCATATCGGCATCGGTATGTTCATCATCGGCGGCGCAGGCTTTCTGGTGATGAATGACTACGCATTCGCACCGCTGCTCAATGCAGTAAAGAACCTCGCGTATTCCCGATTTTCTAATTATGACCTTGCGGTGATACCACTGTTCATGCTGATGGGCCAGTTCGCGACCAATGGCGGTTTATCGCGCGCCTTGTTCACTTGCGTGAATAATTTCGTTGGCCATTTTCGTGGTGGTGTGGCGATGGCAGCGGTGGGCGCCTGTGCTGCTTTTGGTGCGATATGTGGATCTTCTCTCGCCACAGCGGCAACGATGGGCCAGGTGGCCTTGCCCGAGCTTCGCCGCTATAACTATGCCGGCTCGCTCGCCACGGGCGCGCTAGCGGCTGGCGGCACGCTGGGCATCATGATCCCGCCGTCAGTACCGCTGGTGATTTATGCGGTACTGACCCAAGAATCGATCGGCAAGCTGTTCATGGCGGCGATCGTGCCTGGTGTGATGGCGATGCTTGGCTATATGCTCGTGATACGCATCGTGGTCGCCTTGAAGCCCGACGCCGGTCCAGCCGGCGAGCGTGTTCCTCTGGGTGTCGCATTGCGATCGCTGCTGGGCGTGATACCGATCTTGCTGGTGTTCGTGGTGGTGATCGTCGGGATTTATGGCGGCTGGGCGAATCCGACCGAGGCAGCGTCCATTGGTGCATTTGCCTGCGGCCTGCTGGCCATGATTGGCGGCATGCGTATGGAGGGCATCGTCAAGAGCATCACCGGTACCGCGCAGGCAACGGCCATGATTTTTCTGGTGCTGCTGGGCGCAGACATGCTCAATGCCGGGCTGGCGATCACGCAGATGCCAACCGAACTGGCGAGCTGGGTACAGGGGAGTGGCTTGCCGCCGCTGTCCGTGATTTTCGCGATCCTGCTGATCTACATTCTGCTTGGCTGCGTGATGGATTCGCTGGCGATGATTTTGCTGACGATTCCTATTTTTTATCCGATCGTGATGGGGCTGGATTTCTGGGGCATGACGCCCACCGATAAATCCGTCTGGTTCGGCATTCTCGCGCTGATGGTGGTTGAGATCGGTCTTGTTCATCCGCCGGTGGGTATGAACATCTACATCATCAATCGTCTTGCGAAAGACGTCCCGGTGATGGAGACCTTCAAGGGTGTGCTGCCTTTCCTGGCGTCGGATCTGGTACGCATCATCGCGCTGGTATTCTTCCCGGTGCTGTCACTGTACCTAGTGCACACCTTTGGGGGCTGACGGAGGAGGGAGGAGTATGCGCATGAAACGCACTTTGGCGATACTGGCCCTGGGGAGCGCCGCTGTGTTCGCACCCGGTGGGGTGCTCGGCCAGACGGTCACCCTGAAGGTGCATCATTTTCTGCCGCCTGGGTCGACGGCGCACAAGAATTTCATCGTCCCTTGGTGCGACAAGCTCACCAAGGATTCAGGCGGCAAGCTGAAGTGCCAGATTTATCCGGCGATGCAGCTCGGCGGTTCTCCACCGCAGCTGTATGATCAGGTCAAAGATGGTGTGGTCGATCTGGTCTGGACCGTGCCGAGTTTTCAGGCAGGGCGCTTTCCGGTGATTGAGGCCTTCGAGCTGCCGTTCATGGTGCGTGACTCCGAGCGCGCCAGCCGCGGGCTCTGGCATTACGCGATGAAGAACGCCGCTGCGGAGTTCAAGGGCGTCAAGCCCATCCTTTTGCATGTGCATGATGGTTCACTCGTGCACACAGCGAAAAAACAAGTCAGGACGCTGGAGGATTTCAAAGGGCTGAAGCTCCGCGTGCCGACCCGTCAGGGGTCGAAAACGCTGGTAGCGCTCGGGGCGATGCCAGTGTCCATGCCTTTATCGCAGACAGCGGAGGCGATTTCCAAAGGAGTCATTGATGGCGTGCTGTTGCCATGGGAAGTGATTCCCTCCGTGAAGTTTGATGAAGTAACCAAGTTTCACACGGAATCTGAGGGTGGCGAGGCCCAGATGTCAAACAGCGTATTCCTGTTTGGCATGAACCAGGAAAAATATGACGCACTACCCGCTGAACTGAAAAAAGTCATCGATGCCAACAGCGGTCCCGACCCATCTGCCTGGGTCGGCAAAGTATTCGTTGACGATGCCCTTCCGGGCAAAAAATCCGCAGAGATCAGAAAAAATACTTTTTATACATTACCAGCGGCGGAATTGCGCCGATGGGAAAAGGTGACGGCCGGCGTCAGCGACGAGTGGGTGAAGGAGATGTCAGCAAAAGGTCTCGACGGGAAACGATTGCTGGAAGAGGCGAAAGCTGCGTGCAAATGATTTTTAAAAAAAGACTTTGAAAACACTCGGGAAAAGGTAAATCACTTGAGTTGTGCGACAACTCGACAAACCGGTGCAAGGAAAACAAGCATCCTTTGGGGTGCTTTTTTTATGTTGTAAAACTTTTTGCTTTGGGTGAGGCGGAGGGTTTTTCCGAGCACCGAGAATTGTAAAGACTGTTAATATTAATTTTTAATTAACTATATGTAAGTCATTGAATATAAAGTGAAAAGTCTATTTCTTCCATGGCAATGCTTATTTTATCGACAAGCTTGTCGTAAAAAAATGCATGTTTGGTGGCCTATTTTTGATCAAAAGCTTGAAAATGTTGCAGCGATGACATATAAATTAGCATTCGAGTAATTGCTCGTGGGCAATGGTGCCAAATTTCAAGCCTTTGCCGCTCAACCAAAACCCGAGGGGAGAGACACCATGGACAAACATCCTCTGGTATCGCAGGATGGCTACGATCCCAATCGTTTGCTTGATGCGTTAATCCAGAAGCTGAACCTGAAAAACGACGCAGCGCTATCGCGCGCGCTTGAAGTGCGTCCGCCGGTGATCAGCAAAATCCGTCATCGCACATTGCCCGTCGGCGCATCGCTGCTCATCCGCATGCATGAAGTCACTGATCTGAGCATTCGTGAGCTGCGGGAACTGATGGGTGATCGCCGCAAGCGTATGCGTATCAGCGAAGTCGACGGCAAACCAAAGAAAACCGAAGAAGACCAATAAAGCTTCTGCGGGTGTTAGCCCCGCAGGTTTGCGCCGACGACGGTTGCCGCCAGCATGAGTACCACGGCAACCGTCAGTCTTCCGCGCAGCTCAATCAGCCATTCCGGCATGCCGTAACGGGCAAACATCAGTTTGTCTACCCAAAATGCGGCGACAAAGCCTGCCATCAACACCGCAAAACCGAAGCCTCCAAACAAGGTCGCGCTCCAGGCGATCAGTGACGGTGTCACGCCCCACACGAGCGCTTTTTTCGTATCTAGCAGCGAGAGAGAACCGCAGAGCATCGCCGCTCCCCAGTGAAGGCCACCTAAAAAAGAGAGTATGACAATGCCGTAGGCGAGTTGTCCGCGAACGAAATCATCCACCCAGCGTTGATCGGCGAGCCAGACGCCCAGCATCAGTGCAAAGAAGGGAATCAGACCGGCGAAGCCCAGTGCGTGAGATAAGCGCTTGTTTTGGAAATGAATATTCATCGTGATTTTTTTTGCGCGCCATTTTACGAAAGAAACTTGTTCCAAGGTGCGCAGCAATGAGAAATTAGTCAACATTTCATTTCGGGCGTAGTGTTTTGACATGCTGCGCCGCATGATGACTTCGCCCGTGTTAGGGCGCAGAATCTGCCTCGCAGTGCTAAAAAATCTATCGCCGGAAGAGCGAGAGGAGACAGAAACCCGCCATGTGTGAGCATGGCGGGTTTGCTTTTTCTAGCGCAATCAACGCGCTGATGAAGGTCCGCTTCTGCGCGGTCATTTATCGAAAACTTATATCTCTGCAGAAATCATGCGCTATTCGCATATCAGGCATCACCAATCAAAAGCAGACGATTGATAGCCTGACGGATATATTCTCAACTGTCTCCTCCAGCCTTCCTGTAAGGATGGATTAACCCGACAGGCCTTGCGCCCGTCGGGTTTTTTTTGTCCTTGCCCACCGCTTGCCATGCGCTGGGTCAAGTGAAGATAGTCGATAACAATCAATAACTTGGAGCATGTTTCGACGGCTTGTCCACAAGGCTATCCACGGATTCTGCGAACAAGTGGATTGATTGCTTCTGCATTGCTCAGCGTCCGCGCATAGTGTAGTTTAATTGTCATGCACTGAAATCACTGTCGCCCTGCATGGCAGTTAACTTGATCGGAGGAGACCATGTACCGGAAGATCCTGGTGGCGTACAACGGCACGGCAGAGAGCAGAGTGGCGCTGGAGGAGTGTCTTCGGCTCACTCCGTCACCTGATGCGGAAGTCCACTTGCTCGTGGTCGTCAGCCCACCCCCTTACTTGTTGGTCGGCGAGTTCGCTGCGGCCGCCGTGCTCAGCGTGGAAGAGGGGCTGGCATCAGAAAAAGAAAAAATGCAGAAAGAGCTGGAGCTCGGTGCGCAGCGCCTGATTGAAGGTGGGCTGCAGGTCACTTCCCATCTCGAAGTCGGCGAACCCGTCAGCGTGATCGAGGAGCTCGCGCATGAGCTTCACGTCGAGCTGGTCATCGTTGGGCACTCGCGGCAAAAACCACTGGCCTTGCGCTGGTGGCGCGGCAGTACGGACACCCTGCTAGTTGAAAAGCTCCGCTGCAGCCTGCTGGTAGCCTCCGGGCCACAGGCATCGGCGTGAACGCCGTCAGCGCCTGCCAGAGACCGGTGAGATCGCATGGGTCTCACGCTCCGCAGCCGTGGGAGCTGACCGAGGGGCATGACGTCGTCGATGCTTTCGTAGCGCGCTGACCGCGCGTGCGGTCCAGCCCATGGGCGCTGACGCAAGCTGATCTTCGAGCCAGCAACGCAGACGACATCCCCAAGCCTTGCCCGTGTGTCGGGCAAGGCCGATCAGATCTCTCAGCACTGCGCGTCTGCTCCGGTACACCGTTACATGATGCAGGGGCTGTCGCTTGGCCAGCGTCGCTCGCTTGGCCGACCAGTTGCCGCCCATCAGATGAAATCGCCGGGCGCCCGCCTTGATCGCTTGCAGAATCATCAGGTGGCGGCACAAGCTGCCGAGTCCCAGATGATCAAACGCGGGGTCATGCGCATTCACCAGCGAAAAAACATCATCCCCGAAGCGGCAGGCCAGTGTTCCGGCGCACAGTCGTGTGCCATTGACAATCACGCCGGCCTCACCATGTGAACGTATGAGCTTGATCAGTTCAAGTACAGCGCTTTCGTCAAGTGCAGAATCGCGTCCCTGAGCTGACATGCGAGCATGATTCATGGCGACAATCTGGTGCACCAGGTTTTCGCCGAGCGCCGCGCCGGCGATGATCTGATGAGAAAAATTCGTCAGTTCTCTGCGCGCCCGGGACAAAGTTTTTTTCATCGATCGTCGCGTGGCCTTACCCAGCAGACCCAGATAGGCCTCGGCGGAATCCGGTAGATGGATCACAATATCCTCGGTACACGGCCAGCTCAGGCAGGGTCGGGGATGGTGCGGCAAGACGCCTTGCATTGGTGTTGCCTTGAGCGGTGCGATCGCGTGAAAGTCAACTTGCATGACCTCGGGTATGGCCTCAAATACATGGGCGCAGAACGTATCAACCGATGCCCGGTCGAGATGCAGGCCTTCGTTGAGCACTCGGGCCGAGCGACCGTCTCGGCGGAACATCAGCACCATGGCAGGGAGTGCATCATCAGTGTCTGCTTGGCGGACATAGGTGTAGATGCCGTGTGCAGTGGCTTGTTCGAGCGCGTGTAACGCTGGCAGAACCCCATACAGGCTTCCGTAGCACTTGCCCAGCCAGTCGGGCACGAAGGCGGGTATCTGGTGCTGGTAGAGCACGCCCTGATGACCACCGTTGGATACACCGCTCAGGTCAGCAGAGATGAATGGCATCGGTTGATTGTCGAGTCTGTTACGCATCATGTGCCAGTTGGATGGCTCGGCGGCGCAAAGTTCTTCGGGAGCGGGCCGGCCTGTGCGTCAGTCAAAGTCTGGAGAATCGCGGTGCTGGTGAGGGAACTCACCGATTTTCCGGTGCTGAACATTCCTCAGGCGAGCGGTCCTTGAGCGAAGCGGTGCACACTGCGAGGTGCTGTTGTTTTGGCAAAACTCTGATGGCATTAGACTTGGGTATTCAAACTCGCTAGACTGCTGGGTTTTTTCCTGACAAATCATGGCCGAAACGAACGATCTTCCGATGAATGAAGAAGTGACCGGCGAGGATGCGCCTTCCTCGGGGTCGGTATCGCGCGAGCAGATCGCACGTGAGGTCGCGCGCCGCCGTACCTTCGGCATCATTTCTCACCCGGATGCGGGCAAGACCACGCTCACGGAAAAGCTGCTCTTGTTCTCTGGCGCGATTCAGCTGGCCGGCACGGTCAAGGCACGCAAGAGCGGCCGTCATGCGACCTCGGACTGGATGGAGATTGAAAAGCAGCGTGGTATCTCGGTCGCCAGCTCGGTCATGCAGTTCGAGTATCGTGATCATGTGGTGAACCTGCTGGACACACCGGGGCACCAGGATTTTTCCGAGGATACCTATCGGGTACTGACCGCCGTCGACTCAGCGTTGATGGTGATCGATGCGGCCAAAGGTGTCGAGGCGCAAACGATCAAATTGCTCAACGTGTGCCGGATGCGCAATACGCCCATCATCACTTTCATGAACAAGATGGACCGCGAGACGCGCGACCCACTGGAGCTGCTCGACGAGGTCGAATCCGTGCTCAACATTCAGTGCGCGCCAGTGACCTGGCCTATCGGCATGGGCAAGACCTTTCGTGGTGTGTATCACTTGCTGCGAGATGAGATCATGTTGTTCACTCCGGGCGGCGAGCGTGCCGATCAGGAATTCGAGATCATTCAGGGCATTGACAACCCTCGGCTGACTGAGATGTTCCCGATGGAGATAGAGCAGCTGAAGATGGAGGTCGAGCTGGTACACGGCGCCTCGCATCCTTTTGATCTGAAGGCTTTTCTCGCAGGCACGCAGACGCCGGTGTTTTTTGGCTCTGCGATCAACAATTTTGGTGTGCGCGAGATATTGAATGCGCTGCTCGACTGGGCGCAGCCCCCTCGAGAGCGCGACGCCACCGTGCGCATGGTGCAGCCGGACGAGCCGTCATTCTCCGGTTTTGTGTTCAAGATACAGGCCAACATGGACCCGGCGCACCGCGACCGTATCGCCTTCCTTCGTGTGTGCTCCGGACGTTTCGAGCGTGGCATGAAGATCAAGCATCTCCGTCTGAATCGAGACATCAAGGTGTCCTCCGTGGTGACCTTCATGGCATCGAGCCGCGAACAGGTTGAAGAAGCCTATGCGGGCGACATCATTGGCCTGCCGAACCACGGCAATATGCAGATTGGTGATAGTTTTTCCGAAGGCGAGCCGCTGCAGTTCACTGGGATTCCGTATTTTGCGCCCGATTTTTTTCGTGCCGTGCGCATCCGTAATCCGCTGAAAATCAAGCAACTGCACAAAGGCCTGCAGCAACTCGGCGAGGAGGGCGCGGTACAGGTGTTTAAGCCTGTCAATGGCGGCGATCTGATATTGGGCGCTGTGGGCGTACTGCAGTTCGAGGTGGTGGCCAGCCGACTGATGAATGAGTATGGCGTCGATGCGGTATTTGAAGGTACCAGCATCAGCAGCGCACGCTGGATATCCTGCGAGGACAAACGCATGCTCGCAGATTTTGAAAAATCATCGGCAGGTGCCAGCCTTGCGCATGATGCGGCGGGCAATCTCGCCTACCTTGCCAGCTCGGGCGTGAACCTGAAGCTGACACAAGAGCGCTGGCCCGGCGTGACCTTCCACTCGACACGCGAGCATGCCGTAAAAATCGGCTGATGACATCCTGTACGGATGAAAGACTGGCAAAGTTTCATTTGGCCCTAATGCCAGTCAGTTAAGCGTCCAGATTGTCCCTGATCATCGAAAATCTCAAAGTCACTGGATCCCGGCCTGCGCCGGGATGACGTTTTAGCTGCTGGAGGCTTTCATATCGTCGTCCCGGCGCAGGCCGGGACCCAGCGTCTTTTCTTGAATGCAGGGACTTTTGGGCTTAACTGACTGGCGTTGCAGGTGACCGGTCTTTTTTGTTTGTGTACGGTCAATCAGTCAGACGCCCTACGTCTCTATACTGATCTCGTCTGCGCTGCCAGACCGACATTCCCCAGATCATGTGATTCATTGTTGATTCACCGCTTGCCTTGCGAGCCGGTGATCAATCAGGCAATCTTTTTTCCAGAATACGGTCTGTATCGCATCAAGAACGAATTTTCACGGAGGGTGGATGTTGACAGCTACGTATTCCATCGTTGCTCTTGAGCTGGAGCATAAAAAAGCACGATGGACATTGTCTTCGTTGCAGCAGTATGTACTTCATAGCATCCGCCATCTCAAGGCTGCGGGTGGTATTGATGTCGAACAACTCTTTCATCGCTTGTCGCAATTCGAGCAGTATTGTCAGCGTCGGCAGATCGCACGATTTCTGATTCCCATGCTGAGAAAGATTACGCGAGAGGCAGATACGCTGTTGGATGAACTAGACCGACTCAGCGCTGCAGGCATCGCGCTGATGACGTCATTGCAAACCCGATTTGCGCAGGCCTTCGCCCAAGGGACGCTGGCGATCGAGGAACTTTGCCAGTCCCTCGAGGCATGCTGTGTGAATTTTTACCAGCGCTTGAGCCGCGAGGAAGAACTGGTGCGCATTGCGGAGCGGGTCATGCCCAGCGAGGCATGGTTTGGCTTTGCGGCCAGTGCGCTATCACAGCAGCCGCCTAAAATTTCATCGAAGCAACTGATTGATGATGAAGTGTAGTCGCTTCAGTTTATTTCTCTTGAGGTAACTTACATCAAGACTTCACCCCAGATGGCTTGCGCCGGCTGGGAATGTTTGGCATGGTTCTGGGAAAGCATCCTTTTCTCGGAGTCATGCCAAAATTTTTCCGTTTCACGACGCTCTCTCTGCGCGATCTGCTAGTCACTTTCGGCCCGCCCGTGCTGCTGATGGTCCTGGTCGGGGTGCTTGCCTACAAGGTTATCGATCCCGCACCCCCCAAGCGGGTGACCTTGTCCACCGGACAGGAAAACAGTGCTTACGAGCAACTTGCCAAGCGCTACGCAGCGGTGTTGGCCCGAGAGGGCATACAGGTCAGGCTGCAAGCTTCCGACGGTTCGCTCGAGAACCTGCAGCGCCTGAAAGACCCCGATTCCGGGATTGATCTTGCTTTCGTGCAGAGCGGGTCCACGGTGCTCGCTGATGCGGAACGCGATGGACTGGTGTCTCTCGGCAGCCTGTTTGTCGAACCGGTGTGGTTGTTCTACCGGGAAGGTGTGAAGCTCAATCATTTGCGCGATATTCGCGGACTAAAGATCAATGTGGGCCCGCCAGGGACAGGTGTGCCGCAGCTTTTTAAGAAGCTGTTGTCAGCGAATGGCGTGCCCGCGCATCGAGTGACCTTGACTGACATGGACAACACACCTGCCACGGTTGCGCTATTGGCAGGAAAGATTGATGGCATGGTGTTCAGCTCGTCTGCCGAAGGTTTGATCATCCAGATGCTGTTGCAGACACCGGGTATCCGCTTGTTCAACTTCTCGCAGGCAGATGCCTATGCGCGGCGGTTCTCGTTCCTGTCCGCCGTGCGCCTGCCGCGGGGCATCGTCGATCTGGGACGCGAGATTCCCTCGCATGATTTTCAACTGATCGCGCCGACGGCCACGTTAGTCGCCCGTGAAGACCTGCATCCTGCGCTGGTTGATTTGTTCGTCGAGGCGGCGGCAGAGATTCATGGCGGCCCGGGCTGGTTCCAGCGGCGCGGTGATTTTCCGACTGCAAACTTTAACGAGATACCGGTTGCCTCGTCGGCAGAGAAGTTCTACAAGAATGGCCCATCGCTGTTGCATCGTCACATGCCGTTCTGGCTGGCGAATTTTTTCGACCGGATGTGGCTGGTCATCGTCGCGCTGGGCGCGTTACTGGTGCCACTCTCGCGCGTGGTGCCTCCGCTCTATGTGTGGAGGGTGAGGTCACGTATCTATCGCTGGTATGGTCAGCTACGCAGTGTGGAGCATGCGGTGGAGGAGGCGAAGATGTCGGAGCGCGCTGCTGTCTGCGCAGCTCAGCTCCATCACTTGGCAGATCTCGAGCAGCGCGTGAATCAGCTGACGATACCCTTGTCATTCGCGGAAGAGTTGTATGAGCTACGCAGCCACATCAATTTCGTGCGCAAGCGCATTCAGTGGTTGCAGCAGACCTCGGAGCAGACCTCCCTTGATCACACCCGCGATCAGGCGCCGACCCAGGGCAATCCGGCGTGACACCAGCCGCCGATACTTTTGCGGTGACCGTCTTCATCGCGATCACCCTCGAATCCTTCGAGGATGTCGTAGCAGTTGATAAAACCGTTCTCTGTCGCGAGCTTGGCCGCGTAACGTGAACGCACACCAGAGCGGCACAGAAACAGCAATGTCTCACCCCGCTCAGCGCACTGGCCCAGTTGCTCGACAAAAGCCGCGTTGATCGCGCCGCCCGGGTAGAGCGACCATTGCACAGCCAGATGCTGGGACTCCGCGATGCTGACGCGCCCGACCCAGTCACGTTCGGCTTGGGTTCGGACATCGATCAGCTTCACCTGCGGATCCGCATTCAGCAGCGCCCACGCGTCTTGTGGTGTGACGGCGCCCGCATACGGGAGCGATTGCTCGGCGCAGCGCTGACGCGCGCGGAACAGAATGTCGTTAGGAGAAGTCATGGCTGGAGTCAAAGGGGTAGGGGAGAGAGGGTGTCGATGGTGATCATCACGCGGACGATTATAGATTGCATTTATCGCATGCCGACATTGCCCGCGCCGGTGCCCGGTCGTGCACTGCGACCGAGCGCGCCTCCGGAAGCCGCACCATGAAGGTGCGAAAGCTTGCTCGGCGCCATTTTTTGGTGCATCAAAGGAGATGTCGCTGGTGGGGAGGGCGCTCACCGTCACGACCAAGTCGATCGCAACATCCCGGAAAAAGCGTCCTTCTCCCTGGAAACGTGGCGACAGCCGAGCCCGGTTCTCCATGGCTATTTTGGATTATTGATGGCATGGAACCTGCTATCATCGCCGGCTAAGTTACGGTCGCAAGATCTGCCCCACCACCGCAGCCAGCTGCCCGGCTGGTTTGTTTGGCGGCCCGCACTTTTTACCCCAATTCTTTACTTGGCAATATTTTTAGGAGATTCGCATGGCAAGGACGGCCGCAGATGTATTGAAAATGGTGAAGGAAAACGAAGTCAAGTTTGTCGACTTCCGTTTCACTGACACGCGTGGCAAGGAGCAGCACGTCAGCGTTCCCGTGTCCCATTTCGATATGGACAAGTTCGAGTCGGGTCACGCATTTGACGGCTCCTCGATCGCCGGCTGGAAGGGCATTGAAGCCTCCGACATGTTGCTGATGCCCGACCCGAACACGGCTAACCTCGACCCGTTCATGGAAGAGACGACGATGTTCATGCAGTGCGACGTGATCGAGCCGGGTGACGGCAAGGGCTATGACCGCGATCCGCGTTCTATCGCCAAGCGTGCCGAGGCGTATCTGAAGTCTTCCGGCATTGGTGACACCGCGTATTTCGGCCCGGAGCCCGAGTTCTTCATTTTTGATAGCGTACGCTGGAACGTCGACATGTCAGGCTGCTTCGTGAAGATCGATTCCGAAGAAGCCTCCTGGAGCACGGGTGCAAAAATCGAGGGCGGCAACGCTGGCCATCGTCCGGCGGTCAAGGGCGGCTATTTCCCTGTTCCTCCGGTCGACAGCTTCCAGGACATGCGTTCTGAGATGTGCCTGATCCTCGAAGCGCTCGGGATTCCGGTTGAAGTGCACCACCACGAAGTCGCTGGCGCGGGCCAGAACGAAATTGGTACCAAGTTCTCGACGCTTGTCGAGCGCGCCGACTGGACCCAGACACTGAAATATGTGGTCATGAACGTGGCTCACACCTACGGCAAGACGGCGACCTTCATGCCCAAGCCCATCGTTGGCGACAACGGCTCCGGTATGCACGTGCACCAGTCCGTCTGGAAAGATGGCAAGAACCTGTTCGCCGGCGACGGCTACGCAGGCCTGTCCGAGTTTGCGCTGCACTACATCGGTGGCATCATCAAGCATGCGCGCGCGCTGAATGCGATCACCAACCCCGGCACCAACTCATACAAGCGTCTGGTGCCTGGCTTCGAAGCACCGGTCAAGCTGGCTTACTCGGCCCGTAACCGTTCGGCTTCGATTCGTATTCCTCACGTCGCGAACCCGAAAGCACGTCGTATCGAGACCCGCTTCCCGGATCCTTCGGCCAATCCGTACCTGTGCTTCGCCGCGCTGCTGATGGCGGGTCTGGACGGTGTACAAAACAAGATCCATCCCGGCGAAGCAGCATCGAAAGATCTGTACCACCTGCCCCCGGAAGAAGACGCAAAGATCCCGACCGTCTGCTCGTCGCTCGACCAGGCACTCGAGTATCTGGACAAGGATCGCGAGTTCCTGACCCGTGGTGGCGTGTTCAGCGACACCATGATCGATGCGTACATCGACCTGAAGATGCAAGAAGTCACGCGTTTCCGCATGACCACTCACCCGGTTGAATTCGACATGTACTACTCGCTGTAATCGGCAACCGACAATGGCGGCACAAGGGGCAGCGTAGGCTGCCCTTTTTTTGATTGTCTATGTTGTTTATTTGACAAATAAGACGGGTGGGATTCTGGTATAAAAAAGTGGTCCCGATAAGGTCTTCCTTGCTGAATTCTGATGAGGCAACAACGATGAAGCTTCTCCCGGCTACCTTGCGATTACCGCTGATCATCGCCGCTGTTTTGGCTGCTGAGGCCTCAGCGCAAGGCGTTTACCTGTGCACCTTGCCCAATGGCATGCGTGAGTATCGCAACACGGGGGACACACGCGGATGCCGCAAGCTCGACCTCGAAGCCATCTCCACGATTCCGTCGCCTCCCTCTCCGCCGCCGCAGGCCAAGGCATCGATCGATCCGTCTTTCCCTCGCATCGAGAGCCAGATTCAGAAGCGGCGCGACCAAGACAGGATGCAAATCCTGCTGGAAGAGATCCGCACTGAAGAGAGCAAGCTCTCCGAACTCAGACGCGAGTTCCAGAATGGCGCGCCCGAGCGGCTCGGCAGCGAACGGAACTATGCGAAGTATCAGGAACGCGTCGCGATGATGAAAGAAGAGATGATGCGCACCGAGAAAAACATCGAGGCGCTGCGCCGCGAGATCAGTCAATTAAAATAGATGTCTCGTAGGCTTGCATCCGCTGGTTTACCCCGGGCCGCGCAGCGGCCCTTTGTGTTTCTGAAGCTTCAGGATCATCGTGGACATACTCTCGACCTCGCTCGGTGGGCTGGACCTGCTGGCCTCCGCTGTCCTAGTGCTGGACCGTCAGGCTCGCATCGCCTACGCCAATGCCGCCGCTGAGAGCCTGCTCGAAAGCTCATTCAAGGTGCTGAACCAGCAGCGCCTGCCCGACCTGTTCATCAATGGCAACAAGCTGACCGCGATACTCGATCAGGCACGACAGCATCAGTTTGACCAGAAGCGCGAGGACCTGCTGCTCGAGCGGGCGGGCAAGTCGCCACTCCAGGTGAATGTGATCGTCACGGTACTGGACGATCCGAATAATCCCGTGCTGCTCGAGTTGCGCGAAAACGTGCAGCAGCTCAAGCTGGATCGCGAAGAGCGCTTGCTGGACCAGACACAGGCGACCAAGGAGCTGATCCGCAACCTTGCGCATGAGATTAAAAATCCGCTGGGCGGCATTCGAGGTGCGGCCCAGCTGCTGGAGATGGAGCTGCGCGCTGACCTGAAAGAGCTCACCGAGTACACTCAGGTCATCATCAAGGAATCCGACCGGTTGCAGACCCTGGTCGACCGGCTGCTGGCACCCCACCGTCGTCCGCAGATTGTCGGCGATGTGAATATTCACGAAGTGTTCGAGCGCGTGCGTAGCCTGATCATGGCCGAGTTCCCGCAGGGGCTGACCATTCGCCGCGACTATGATTTGTCGCTGCCCGAGTTCCGGGGCGACAAAGAGCAGCTGATACAAGCGGTGCTGAACATTGCGCACAATGCTGCGCAGGCGCTGGCTTCCCGAATGGGGGCGGGCGATGCCGAATTGATATTCCGTAGCCGTATCGCCCGTTCAATCACGCTCGCCAAGGTACGTTATCGGCTGGCACTAGACTTGCATATCATAGATAACGGCCCAGGCATCCCGGCTGAGCTGAAGGACAGAATCTTCTATCCTCTGGTGTCTGGCAGGGAGGGGGGGAGTGGATTGGGTCTGACATTGGCCCAGACCTTCATTCAGCAGCACAGTGGCGTCATCGAGTGTGACAGCCGCCCTGGTTGCACGGACTTTCGTATCCTGATTGGCTTGCCCTGATTCAGTGCGCATGGTGCGCGCTGGCTCAGTGCAGACTGAACGGGAGCGCGCGGGGCACCATCGTGGTGCCTGTCATGAAGAGCAGGACCCTGAGCAACCTACATGAAACCGATCTGGATAGTTGACGACGATGAATCGATACGCTGGGTGCTGGAAAAAGCCCTGGCGCGGGAGAACCTCGCAACGCGAAGTTTCTCCAATGTGCGTGATGCCGTAGCAGCGCTGGATTCTGGCATCCCGCAAGTGCTGGTCTCTGACATACGCATGCCCGGCGAATCGGGTCTGGAGCTGCTGCAGATCGTCAAGGCGCGCTACCCCGGCCTGCCGGTGATCGTGATGACGGCGTTTTCCGATCTCGATTCGGCGGTTGCTGCGTTTCAGGGCGGCGCATTCGAATATCTCGCCAAGCCTTTCGATCTCGACAAGGCGGTCGAACTGATACGCCGCGCGCTGGAAGAAAGCCTTCGCGAATCCGGTGACGAGCAGACTGCCGTCGAGAATCCCGAGATACTCGGCCAGGCCGCAGCGATGCAGGATGTGTTCCGCGCCATCGGCCGGCTTTCACAGTCGAATGTCACCGTGCTGATTACCGGTGAATCGGGTACCGGCAAAGAACTCGTCGCGCGCGCTTTACACAAGCACAGTCCACGGTCATCGCAGCCCTTCATTGCGCTCAATACCGCCGCCATTCCGAAAGACCTGCTGGAGTCAGAGCTGTTTGGCCATGAGCGCGGCGCATTCACCGGCGCGCAAGCGACGCGGCGCGGACGCTTCGAGCAGGCTGAGGGCGGCACGCTGTTCCTCGACGAGATCGGGGATATGCCATTCGACTTGCAGACGCGATTGTTGCGCGTGCTCTCGGATGGGCATTTTTATCGCGTGGGCGGCCACCAGCCGCTCAAAGCCAATGTGCGCGTGATCGCGGCGACCCACCAGAATCTTGAGCAGCGCGTACGCGACGGCTTGTTCCGCGAGGACTTGTATCACCGCCTCAATGTGATCCGGCTGAGGTTACCGTCGTTGCGCGAGCGTCGGGAAGACATTCCCATACTGGTGCGCTATTTCCTCGCGCAAAGTGCGAGACAGCTCGGCGTCGAAGCCAAGCGATTGTCGGATCAGGCGATGAATTTTTTATCGTCGCTGGATCTGCCGGGTAATGTCCGCCAGCTCGAAAATCTGTGCAATTGGATCACCGTCATGGCGCCTGGCCAGACTGTTGAGATCAAGGACCTTCCAGCAGAACTCAGCGCGGACGGGTACGAGGCAGTGACCGCGCCGTATCCTTCTCCCACCGTCGCGCAGCCGCCAGCGATCAATGGTTCATCCGAGGCGGCGGGATGGGTGAATGGGTCGGTGGTGGCCGGAGCGACCTCCGTCACTTCAGAGTCGGGCAAGTGGATCACGATGCTTGAGGCCGAGGCCGCGCAAATGCTCTCTGCGGGCAAACCGGAAGTGATGGATGCGTTGGGCCGTCAGTTCGAGTCGGCACTGATCAAGACCGCCCTGAAGCATACGCACGGGCGCAAGAACGATGCTGCGATTCGGCTCGGTATCGGCCGCAACACGATCACCCGAAAGATTCAAGAATTGGGTATCGAGGGCGGCAAGGACGACTAACCTCAGCCGCGCACAATCCGCAGTGGCGGATGCTTGATGAGCTCAGCGGGCTTGTTGATCGCGCGTCTTTTCTCGCTGGGCGGAGTCCAGCCATGGCGTCGCCATAGCGACTGCACATCCGATCCCGGTATCCATTGATGTTCGCCATCGCGCTTGCCTGCCGCGGGTAACACGAACGCTTCCTCGAATTTTTCCTGAAACTGTTTCTCTTCCATCTCAGTCACTCCCACGACGGGTACAGACAGACTTCCTCGGAGGCTGAATCGTCTTGACAGAAGAAATCTTTAGGGCAGGGGACTCACGGATCCGATTTCAGTTTCCGCCACAGCGTCGTTCGGCTGATGCCCAGATAAGCCGCGGCTTCCGCGCGGTTACCCTTGAACCTGCGCAGCACGGTATGCAGATCGACTGATCCGACCGGGAGTGGCGCGCTGGTCGCAGTCGCCGAGGGGCTCGATAATTCCGGGGCCAGCTGAGATAGCAGCAAAGGCGTCAGTGCCTGCAGCGGCTCGACGGCGAGAAACAGTGCCACCCGCTGCATCAGATTCCGCAGCTCGCGGACATTGCCGGGCCAGTGCCAGCTCTGCAGGAGCGAACTGCAAGTCTGCAACTCTGCATGAAGGTTCGCGCCGGGTCGCGCGCCCAGCTCAGCCAGAGAGTTTTTCAGCCACCATTCCGCCAGCGGCACGATGTCGCTAGCGCGCTCGCGCAGCGGCGCAATACTCATCCGAAGCACACCTAGCCGGTAGAAAAGATCCGCGCGAAACTCGCCCTGCGCGACACGCTCCTCAAGACGGCAATGGGTCGCGCTGACGATGCGCACATCGACGGGTATGGGCCGGGTGCCGCCGACACGAACGACCTCTTTTTCTTCGAGCACGCGCAGCAGCCGCGTCTGCAAGGGCAGCGGCATCTCGCCGATCTCGTCAAGGAACAGTGTGCCACGGTGCGCTGCCTCGAACACGCCCGCATGACCACCGCGGCGCGAGCCGGTGAATGCACCTTCTTCATAGCCAAACAGCTCGGATTCCAGCAGCGATTCCGCGATCGCGCCGCAGTTGATCGCGACGAAGGGGTGCACGCCAGGACCTTTGCGCTGACTTTCGGTATGGATAGCGTGTGCGACCAGCTCCTTGCCTGTGCCTGTTTCGCCTTCGATCAGTACGGGAGCAGGGGACTTCGCGTACAGCATGATCGTCTGCCGCAGAGACTGCATGGTGTCAGAATCACCGCGCAGCTCGCCGATGCCATGTTTCGCGCGCAGCTTGTCGGCTACCGGATAATGTCTGCCGCGCGGGGTTTCCAGCTGGGTCGCGCGTGTGAGATCGAGTGCGTCTTCGAATGCCTGCCGTATCGACGCAGCAGAGTAGACGAATACCCCGGCCATTCCGGCTTCTTCCGCAAGGTCGGTAATCAGACCAGCGCCCACAATCGCCTGGATGCCTGAGGCCTTCATCTCGTTCACCTGCGCGCGCGCATCTTCCACCGTCACATAGGTGCGTTGCATGATCGTCAGCCCGAAGGTCTGCTGGAACTCCTCCAGCTCGCGTAGCGGTTCCTGATAGTTGATCAGTCCAACGTCTGGCGTGATCTTGCGTGCGCGCGCCAGCGCCTGCATCACATCGAACCCGCTCGCTTTGGCGGTGATGACAGGAATCGATAGCCGGCTCTTCAGATAGGCGGCGTTGGAACCAGCAGATATCACTGCATCGCAGCGTTCGGTCTGAAGTTTTTCCCGGATATGAGCCACCGCTTCTTCGAACCCGAGCGGTATCAGCTCGATGGTTGCACGATCGTCGAACTCGACCGTGATATCGCGAAACAGGTCGAACAGGCGCGACATCGAGACCGTCCAGAACACCGGTTTAACCAGAGTATCGCGAGCTTGCGGGGGTGGGCGGACCATTAGTGATATTCCAATGTTTCATCACAATGAAACATTGAAACACAAAATGAAACATCTGTGCAACAAGACTTTTTGCCTGAATTTTTAGCAGGGTCGGCAAGCCCCTGTTTCCTCGCAGGTTTTGCGGGCCGGCCTGTGGACTACCTTGTTCGCCCCGAGATGGCATGCCGATTGCAAAACGGTGCGAGACACTTTATCGATTTGTTCAACCTACAGGATTTCCATGACCAAGCTCACACCCGGCGCCAAGTTCCGGTTGGCGATGAAGGAAGAATCGCCGCTGCAGGTAATCGGCGCGATTAATGCCAATCACGCGCTGCTGGCCAAACGCGCGGGTTTCCGCGCGATCTACCTGTCGGGCGGTGGCGTGGCCGCTGGCTCGCTCGGCCTGCCCGATCTCGGTATCTCCAACCTCGATGATGTGCTGACCGATGTGCGTCGCATCACCGATGTCTGCGATCTGCCGCTTCTGGTCGATGTCGATACCGGTTTTGGTTCGTCGGCATTCAATGTCGCTCGCACCGTGAAATCGATGATCAAATTCGGTGCCGCCGCACTCCATATCGAAGATCAGGTCGGTGCGAAGCGTTGCGGTCATCGTCCGAACAAAGAAATCGTTTCCAAGCAGGAGATGGTGGACCGTGTGAAAGCAGCGGTCGATGCGCGCACGGATGACCAGTTCGTGATCATGGCGCGTACTGATGCGCTGGCCGTCGAAGGATTGGACGCCGCCATTGAGCGCGCTGTCGCTTGCGTGGAGGCGGGTGCGGACATGATCTTCCCCGAAGCGATCACCGAGCTGGCGATGTACAAACAATTCGCCGCAGCCGTGAAGGTGCCGGTCCTGGCCAACATTACCGAGTTTGGCGCAACGCCGCTGTACACCGTGGAAGAATTGCGCGGCGCGGATGTCGGCCTCGTGCTGTATCCGCTGTCGGCCTTCCGCGCGATGAACAAGGCGGCAGAAAATGTTTACCTCGCAGTCCGCCGCGATGGCACGCAAAAGCATGTCGTCGATACCATGCAGACTCGCATGGAGCTATATGACCGCATCGGCTATCACGATTTCGAGCAAAAGCTCGACGCACTTTTCGCACAGCAAAAAACCAAGTAAACCCCGGAGAAATCATCATGAGCGAGCAACAGGCCTCTGGCTTCAAACCTAAAAAATCCGTCGCGCTGTCCGGCGTCACCGCTGGCAACACCGCGCTGTGCACAGTCGGCAAGACCGGTAATGATTTGCACTACCGCGGCTATGACATTCTCGATGTCGCCGATACCTGCGAATTCGAAGAGATCGCGCACCTGCTGGTGCATGGCAAGTTGCCGACCACTGCGGAGTTGGCCGCTTACAAGCAAAAACTCAAAGCATTGCGTGGTTTGCCCGCGAATGTGAAGGCCGTGCTCGAGTGGCTGCCTGCTTCGTCGCATCCGATGGATGTCATGCGCTCCGGCGTGTCCGCGCTGGGTTGCGTACTGCCCGAAAAGGATGATCACAATGTCCCCGGCGCGCGCGATATCGCCGACCGCCTGATGGCCTCGCTGGGCTCCATGCTGCTGTACTGGTATCACTACAGCCACAATGGCAAGCGTATCGAAGTCGAGACCGATGATGATTCCATTGGCGGCCACTTCCTGCACCTGCTGCATGGGCATGAGCCATCCGATCTGTGGGTCAAGGCGATGCATATCTCGCTGATCCTGTACGCTGAGCATGAGTTCAATGCCTCCACCTTCGCTGGTCGCGTGATCGCGGGTACGGGTTCGGATATGTTCTCTGCGATCACGGGTGCCATCGGCGCGCTGCGTGGCCCCAAACATGGCGGCGCAAATGAAGTGGCCTTCGAAATTCAGAAGCGCTATGACAATCCGGATGAGGCCGAGGCCGATATCCGTCGTCGCGTCGAGAACAAGGAAGTCATTATCGGCTTTGGTCACCCGGTGTATACCATCTCCGATCCGCGCAACAAGGTCATCAAGGAAGTCGCGCGCAATTTGTCCAAGCAAGCCGGTTCGACAAAAATGTTCGATATTGCCGAGCGCCTGGAAAGCGTGATGTGGGATGTGAAGAAAATGTTCCCGAACCTCGACTGGTTCTCGGCTGTCTCGTATCACATGATGGGCGTACCAACCGCGATGTTCACGCCGCTGTTCGTCATCTCGCGTACATCTGGCTGGTCGGCACACATCATCGAGCAGCGTATCGATAACAAGATCATCCGTCCGAGCGCGAATTACGTTGGGCCGGAGAATCTGAAGTTTGTGCCGATTTCAAAGCGGAAGTAATTCGTTGAATTGCGAAAAGTCACTGGGTCCCGGTTTGCGCCGGGATGACAGCATTGAAGTCGTTAGCCAGTAATTCGTCACCCCGGCGCAGGCCGGGGTCCAGTGTCTTCCATCGCCCGGCGCTACGTGTCTGAAAATCTCTGACAGAACCCCACCTCTCCCAGTCATGAACACCGCCCACCGTAAATCTCTCCCAGGAACCCAGCTCGATTATTTCGACGCTAAAGCTGCCGTCGACGCCATCCAGCCCGGCGCCTACGACAAACTCCCGTACACCTCGCGTGTGCTCGCAGAAAACCTCGTACGTCGCTGCGATCCCTCCACACTGACCGAGTCGCTGAAGCAGCTGATCGAGCGCCGCCGGGACATGGATTTCCCCTGGTTCCCCGCGCGCGTTGTCTGTCATGACATTCTGGGTCAGACCGCGCTGGTTGATCTCGCTGGTCTTCGCGATGCGATCGCCGATCAGGGGGGTGATCCTGCCAAGGTCAACCCGGTAGTGCCGGTGCAGCTGATTGTTGACCATTCACTGGCGGTGGAGTGCGGCGGTTTCGATCCGCAGGCCTT
>JACCDH010771487.1_pt1 | contig 41797 bp, 34 predicted proteins | sample 7442481 | NCBI WGS metagenome assembly JACCDH01 (sample SAMN15323433, study PRJNA562643) | freshwater metagenome | isolation source: river surface water | place: USA:Blue River Watershed | collected 2017-08-15 | reverse complement strand
TAGATGGTTTTACCGGAAGCCCTTTCTGTTTTCAGGTGGGTAACAATTTGCAGGAACCAAGGCTTGTGAAAAGCCGCCTGTAGCGCTTGTTTCCAGCTTTCTTCCATTTTTACGTCCATGTTCCCGAAACAGTTTGGGCGCAAACTAATTAAAATATATTTTTGCCAGCCCAAAAAGGGATGGTCCGGTAGCTCAGCTGGATAGAGCAACTGCCTTCTAAGCAGTAGGTCATTGGTTCGAATCCAATCCGGATCACAAAACCCCTCGCAAATCTGTGAGGGGTTTTGCTTTGTAGTCTAGCCAATTCTCTTTACCCAAATGTTTGCATCAGATTTATTTGTAATTTGATTTAGTCAAAATCGAGTCAATCGGTTTTCCATCCTAAAACCAGCGCACATGAAACAAACTTCCCTGTTCAACCGGATATGGAATGTATGCTCCTATCTGTTTATTTACTTTTTATCGTTCGTATTAATTGCTTTTGCTTTCTCCAAGTTTTATAACAATCAATTTCAGGTATATAATTATTCAGGATATATACCATTGAAAGATGTATCCCGCATGACACATGCCTGGTCATTTTTTGGCAGATCCTACCCGTATAATCTCTTTCTTGGCATTGTTGAATTCGCTGCAGGTGCATTATTGTTGTTCAATCGTACAAGACTCATTGGCTTATTGCTCGCACTTGGATTGTTTACCAATATCCTGATCATTGATATCGAGTTTCAGGTGAAAGATGCTTTGCTACATGTGATTGTTGAAACTATCATGGTGGTGCTGCTGCTGATTCCTTATCTCCCAAGCTTGAAGCAGTTTTTCTGGGATATGGCGGGCAAGGTGAATACAGTATTTACCAAGCCTAAGTCCAAATGGGGTAGAATCATTCCTGTTGCTTTCTTATTAATTCTTTGTGTAGGATTTGTTGTTGAAGCATACTTCTTTGAGCAGTCGAAAGACAAGTTGATGGGTGAATATGCTATTAAGCAATTTGTGCTTGCTAAAGATACCCTCGCTCTCCGACAAGGCAAACACACCAAGCAACCCATGTTTTTCTTTGAGTTCGGAAATGTCTGTATTCTATCTGCAAATGATACAAGTTTCTGGGGTGATTATCGGGTCAAGCAAGATAGCATTGAGATTATCCTCGATAAACCATTCAGAGGTGTTAAATCACTTAAAGCCAGATTGAATAAATCTCAAAACCTGATTCAGGGGCTAACAGATCAGCAGCAGACAATACAAGTACAATTGGATACCATGCCTGAGCGGAAGAAGTAATTGTTTCAATTAAAATTGCACGCTTTGTATCAACTAATGGCGATTAGCTGATGCAGTTCCAGTAAGGAGTATAGCCATTACAGCCTTTTGGGGTTGCGCCCCTGAAACCGTACTTTTGCCACCTAATTGGCTATCCATGAGTGAAGAGAAAAGCTTGAATTTTATTGAGGAAATTATTGAGAACGACCTGAATAGTGGGAAGTACCAGTCTATTGTTACCCGCTTTCCGCCAGAGCCCAATGGCTACCTGCATATTGGCCACGCCAGTTCTATCTGCCTGAACTTCGGCTTAACCAAAAAATATCCAGGCTATACCAATCTCCGTTTTGATGATACAAACCCAACGACCGAGGAAACTGAATATGTAGAGAGTATCAAAGAAGATATTCGTTGGATGGGTTTTGAGTGGAAGAATGAATTATATGCTTCTGATTATTTTCAGCAGCTCTACGATTTTGCGGTTGTGTTAATCAAGAAAGGGTTGGCTTATGTAGATGATTCTACCAGCGAAGCTATTGCTGCTATGAAGGGTACGCCTACAGAGCCCGGTAAGGATAGTCCGTTCAGAAACCGTTCTGTAGAAGAAAATTTAGATCTTTTTCAGCGCATGAAGAACGGCGAGTTTCCTGATGGAAGTAGAACCTTGCGCGCGAAGATTGATATGGCCCATATCAATATGTTGATGCGCGATCCAATTTTGTATCGCATCAAGCATGCACACCACCACCGTACCGGAGATGCTTGGTGTATTTATCCGATGTATGATTTTGCGCATGGCCAGAGTGATTCTATTGAAAACATCACACACTCCATTTGTACGCTGGAATTTGTGCCGCATAGAGAATTGTACGATTGGCTGATTGATCAGTTGGAGATATATCCATCTCATCAATATGAATTTGCGCGCAGAAACATTAACTATACGGTTACCAGTAAGCGTAAGTTATTGCAACTCGTGAATGAAGGACATGTCACAGGTTGGGATGATCCGCGTATGCCAACCATCAGTGGTTTGCGTAGAAGAGGGTTTACGCCAGAGAGCATTCGCGATTTTTGCGATCGTATTGGCGTAGCCAAGCGCGAAAACATGGTGGATGTAGGCTTATTGGAGTTCTGTGTTCGTGAGCATTTGAATAAAGTGGCTCAGCGCAGAATGGTGGTGTTTGATCCGTTGAAAGTAATCATCACTAACTATACAGCGGCAGAAGAATTATTGCCTACAGAAAATAATCCGGAAGATCCGAATGGTGGTACACGCATGGTGCCATTCTCTGCTGAAGTGTATATTGAGCAGGAAGACTTCATGGAGAATCCACCTAAGAAATACTTCCGTTTAGCACCCGGACAAATGGTGCGTTTGAAGAGTGCATACATCATTCGTTGCGATGAAGTGATTAAAGATGCAGATGGCAAAGTAATTGAACTGCGTTGTACCTATATCCCGGAAAGTAAGAGTGGTTCAGACACATCTGGTATCAATGTGAAAGGCACACTACATTGGGTGAGCGCCAAACATGCTGTAAGTGCAGAAGTGCGTTTGTATGATCGCCTTTTCCGTGTGGAAGATCCAACAGATGAAGAAGGTGATTTCAAAGAATACTTGAATCCAGAATCTTTGCAGGTGGTAAACCGTGTTTATGCAGAACCAGATTTGCTGACTGCTGATTTGAGTAGTCGTTATCAGTTCTTGCGTAAAGGATATTTCTGTTTGGATAAAGACAGCACTACTGAGCACCTCATCTTCAACCGTACTGTTACATTGAAAGATGCTTGGGCTAAGGAAGTAAAGAAAGCCTAATCGATATGCATACGGCATTCCAACAAGTTATGGCTGCGCAATTTCCTTTTGTGCAGCGCCAGCATACCATTCTGCTTGCTATTAGTGGCGGGGTAGATTCCGTGGTATTGGCTAATTTGTTGCTACATGCTGGTTATCGTATAGAGCTTGCGCACATGAATTTCCAATTGCGTGGAGAGGAGAGTGTGCGCGACGAACAGTTTGTTCAAGATTTTGCCCATGAGCGAAACTTAGTATGTCATATCAAGCGTGTAGATACTGAAGCATTTATGCAACAGCAGAATATGGGTGTGCAAGAAGCTGCACGTGTCTTGCGCTACGAATGGTTTGAAACATTGATGCAGGAACGTCAGCTAGATTATCTGGCTACGGCGCATCATGCGGATGACCAGCTGGAAACTGTACTCTGGCATTTTTTCCGCGGGACCGGTTTGAATGGGATGAAGGGCATGGATGCATTTTCTCCCGAGCAACGATTGATTCGTCCCTTATTGTTTTTCCGAAAAGAAGCCATTGCCGCATATGCTGCTGAACGTGGATTGGCTTATGTGGAAGACAGCAGCAATGCTGGTAGTGATTATACCAGAAATTTCTTCCGAAATGAGGTATTGCCGCTGATTGAATCACGAATGCCACAGGCGAAGCAACAGGTATTACAAACTATTCAGCGTTTGCAGGATAGTGCTATGATCTTAAAGCATACGTTTGATCAATGGAAAAAGAAACTCCTAATTGCTGATGGCGTGCAATACCGTATCCCCATCTTATTATTGCAGCAGTATCCCGCTTGGACAACTGTATTGTGGGAACTCATACAGCCATTTGATTTTACAGCCGGGCAACATGCAGAGATTGTTAAGTTGCTACATGCAGACAATAGCAGTTATGTAAGTGGAGATACGTATCGTGTCATCAAAGACCGCAAGCATTTATTGATTGCACCAGTACAGTCTGCAGTTGAGCCCCAGACAGTATTGATTGAAGCAGGACAATCCAATAGTCAATTTCCATTAGGTGAGTTGACCATCGAGCAGACAGGCTTGCCAAAAGAGATTAGCACAGATTCAATGCTAGCTTTGATTGATGCAAGTGCCTTGTCATTTCCACTATTGCTTCGTCCATGGCGGGTAGGCGATTATTTCTATCCTTTGGGCATGCGTAAGAAGAAAAAGCTAAGTCGCTTCTTTGGCGATATCAAGTTGTCACGCACCGATAAAGAAAAGGTTTGGGTGTTGGAATCCAATAAAAAGATTGTGTGGGTTATCGGCTATCGTGTAGATGACCGATTCAAACTTTTACCCACGACACAACAGGTAGTATCCATTCGCTTTAGAAAGACCGCATAAAATCCATTACCTGGCGGATAAAGCTCTCCAGCGGATCAAATCCTTTGAAAAAGACAGAAGCAATCAGTACAAAAACAATTCCTGAAATGGCGCCCCAGATATGCGCTGAGTGATTCACATTATCGCCGCCACGCTTTTCCATATAAGCAGAACCAATCAAATAAATTGGAGCAAAGACAAAGCCTGGAATAATGGGTGGCAGAATGAACAAACCAATCTTAATTGTAGGATAGAGGAATATGCCAGCAAAAACAATGGCTGATACCGCGCCAGAAGCACCCAAGCTTCTATACCAATAATCATCTTTGTGTTTGATATAAGTAGGAATCACGCTCACTACAGTTGCCAGAAAATAGAGCAATAGATACATCACCGTGCCAAGGCCAGGATAGATTTGGGCAAATGCCTGCTCAACAATATCGCCAAACATGTAGAGCGATAACATATTGAATAATAAATGCGTGATGTCTGCATGAATGAAACCGCAGGTAACAAATCGGTACCATTGGTTTTTGGTTTTGATGATGGCTGGTTGAAAGATCAGGTCATCAATGGTTTTATGATTAGAGAAAGCCGGAAATGAGATAATCGTCGTCAATATGATGATGGAAAGCGTAGAATTGATCATAGCGTAAAATTAGGCTAAACGTGGTGGTATTTTTCATTACGATTGATGGTGCAAGCGCGATAGACTTGTTCGGCTAAAATCAATCGAACCAACATATGCGGAAATACCAATTTGGACAGGCTCCAGGTAAACTGTGCTCTTTGCTGAATGCTGGTGTCTACACCAAAAGCTCCACCAATGAGGAATACTATTCGCTTCGTGCTTTCATTGGCACGTTGCTGTAGCAGATTGGCTAATTCAGGTGAACTGATGTTTTTGCCTCTTTCATCAAGCAAGACGAGATAGTCGTCTGGTTGAAGTTGTTGGAGAATCAGTTCTGCTTCTGCTTTTTTGAGAGCTGCTTCATTTAGTGCCGCTGCATTTTTAGGCGGAGCAATGATTTTCCATTCTGCACCATAGTATTTCTGAATCCGTTGGGTGAATTCCTCAATACCGGCTTTCACCAAAACTTCATGCGGCTTGCCAACGGATGCCAGTACAATTTTCATAGCGTAAAATTAAGTGATTAGTGGGCGGTTTTATTCCGTGGACTTAAGTCCACGGTAATATGTGTTAAGTGAAGTCTACCATTTATTTCTCCGACTTCAGTCCGGGGTGAACTGATATGTGTAATCTTGGCCGTTGTTGGTCGCCTGACCAACAATAAAATCCATGCAATTACCATCGGACGCTGAATGCGTCCAATAGGAATGGGAAAATGAAATGAATCAATGCATAACCATGAAGGGGTTGAAAATAGTATTGTCGCGGTGGGACACCGCTCTAGGCAGTTAGGATTACTGCGTGATGCTCGTCGCATTTGTCTAATCCAAAGACCTTACCACGCTTTCAGTGTGGATGCCTTTTTATTCGGCTGCTTAGCAAAGCAAGCTTTGCACGCATCCAAATAAAAAAGGCCTGCCAAAACTTGGCAGGCCTTTGTGACCCCGTCAGGATTCAAACCTGAAACCTTTTGATCCGTAGTCAAATGCTCTATTCAGTTGAGCTACGGGGCCATTCCCTTAAATGGGCTGCAAATATAGGCGGGGGAGTTCATATTTTGAAATTCCCGCACAAAAATTATCAGAAATGCCAGCGTACAAATGCCTCAATAGCAGCATACTTGGTCATACCCAAGGCCGCATACAGGTTGGCTGTATTGGCGTTGCGTTCTTCTGCACGCTGCCAGAACTCACGGCTGTCCGTTCCTTGGACGGGCACCATGTCTTTCTGACTCTGGTGAATAAAAATGCCAAAACGCTTTTTCATCACCTGATCGGGACTCATCGGAATCGCCATTTCTATATCTGCAATATCCCATTCCTGCCATGCACCTTTATACATCCAAACATAGCAATCCTTCACCCATTTTTCGCCGGCAGCTTTCAATCTGCGCATGCTTTCAAAAACGATGTCCAGACAAACTTTATGGGTGCCATGCGGATCTGCTAAATCACCTGCACAATAGATTTGGTGTGGTTTGATTTTATTCAACAACTCCATCGTCAATACCACATCTTCTTCACCCATGGGTTTTTTCTCTACCGTACCTGTTTCATAGAAGGGCAGGTTTTGAAAATGGCAACGATCTTCGGTTAAACCAACATAGCGACAAGTTGCTTTTGCTTCGCAGCGACGAATCAAACCTTTAATAGCTCGAATCTCAGCAGTGTCCGGTTGGTTCTTTGCTTTATTGGAAATGTATTGTCTTGCTTCACCCAAAATTTTGGTGCTGACTTCATTGTTGATGCCGAACATATCTTCGAAACCAACTGCAAAGTCTAAGAAGCGTGTAACGAATTCATCCGTTACGGCAATATTGCCACTGGTTTGATAGGCTACATGTACTTCATGTCCCTGATCATGCAAACGCTGGAACGTGCCACCCATGCTGATGATATCATCATCGGGGTGCGGACTAAATATCAAACAACGCTTCGGATGCGGATCACTTCGCTCTGGGTGTCCGGGAATCACTGCATTAGGCTTACCACCAGGCCAGCCTGTTAAGCTATCGCGCAGCATATAAAACACTTGCAGGTTTACTTCATACGCATCACCTTTTTCAACCAGCAAGTCGCCCAAACCATTTTCATTATAATCATGTGCTGTAAGGCTTAGCACAGGTTTATTTAACTTTAGTGCCATATGTACAACAGCACGCTTGATCATTTTTGGTGTCCAATCTACATCACCGCTTAGCCATGGTGATTTTACACGTGTTAACTCACTCGCCGCTACTTCATCAATCACAAATGTGCAATCATTGTGTTGCTGCAGGATAGAGGCTGGGATTTGTTCTGTAACATGTCCTTCCACAGCTTTGGCAATGATCGGTGCTTTCATACCCCAGGCCATCAATATCACTTTGCGTGCTTTCATGATGGTGCTGATGCCCATGGTAACCGCCATGCGTGGTACTTGTGAAATATTCTGGAACTCAAATGAATTGGCAATACGTGTACTATTATCCAGCGATACTAGCCTTGTTTTAGAGAAGATGCTGGAACCGGGTTCGTTGAATCCAATATGACCGTTATTACCAATGCCTAGAATTTGTAAATCAATTCCACCAACCGCTTCAATCAATTGTTCATATTTCAGGCAATGTTTTTTCACATCTTCTTTGGCCAATTGTCCATTAGGGATATGAATATTTTCAGGATCAATATCTACATGATTGAAAAGATGGCGATGCATAAAGCTCCAATAGCTTTGATACGCTTCTTTCTCTAGCGGGTAGTATTCGTCAAGGTTAAATGTGATCACATTACGGAAACTGAGTCCCTCTTCCTTGTGCAGTCGCACAAGCTCCTTGTATAATGTAATCGGCGTAGAGCCTGTAGCCAAGCCCAATACACAATCTTGTCCCTTTGCTTGTTTCTCACGTATGAGTGTTGCGATTTCTGCAGCAACAAACTGTGAGCCGTGTTTGGAGTTTTCGAAAACCTTCACCGGAATTCTTTCCAGACTATCGGATAAGTCAACAGAGAACTTTTGCTGGGCCATATTGCGGATTTTTGCAGACAAATATAAAATTTTGCAGGTTTGTGCGGAATTAAGTTTTGATTATTATTTAACTGGTTGTTTACCAGCGAAATAGACCTTGTTGTAGTTGCTTCCCCATAGCTGATATCGCTTTTGTTGGGTGGTCAAACGCTTTTCAAAATCATTCCAGTTGCGTTGTTCCTTGGGCGACCACAATACTTCACTTAAAGCACTCAATCTTGGGAAAATCATGTACTCAATCTTATTGGTGTTCTTCATGTATTCAGTCCAAACATTGGCTTGTGCGCCCAATACATACTTGGCCTTATCGCCTGTGAGTTCTTTAGGAACAGGTTCATAGTTGTATACTTTGTCAACAGGAGTATAACCGCCGATCGTTACAGAATCTTCGGGCTTGTTTTGAGAGTGATCAAAATAACACCAACCACCTGGTGTCATAATCACATTATGGTTTTGCTTAGCAGCTTCTATACCACCAGCTTCACCGCGCCAGCTCATGACTGTTGCGTTAGGTGCTAAACCGCCTTCTAGAATTTCATCCCAGCCAATAATCTGCCGGCCTTTACTATTCAAATATTTTTCGATGCGCTGAATAAAATAACTCTGCAGTCCGTGTTCATCTTTCAAACCTTTTTCACGAATCAATTCCTGACAAAATGCAGAACGCTTCCAAGCTTCTTTAGGGCACTCATCACCACCTATATGAATATAAGTAGAAGGGAAAAGCGCTATCACTTCATCCAATACATCTTGTAGAAAATTAAATGTGAATTCACTAGGGCAGAAGACATCTTCAAATACACCCCATGCTTGCTGTACTTGCTTACCGCTAGTAGGGCCGCTCCAGCTGGTTCTTGGTGCTACTTTGGTATTCTCATTAGGAAAACAACTTAGTTCAGGATATGCTGCAATAGCTGCGGATGAGTGACCGGGCAATTCAATCTCCGGAACAACTGTGATATGGCGTGCAGTAGCGTAAGCTACTACTTCTTTAATCTCTTCCTGTGTATAGTAGCCACCGTATCGAATACTATCATTGCCTTTGCCGGGATAACGACCATTGATTGTGCCATTTCTGAAACCGCCTACTTCTGTGAGTTTTGGATATTTTTTGATTTCAATACGCCAGCCTTGATCTTCCGTTAAATGCCAATGGAAAGTATTCATCTTATGCAGCGCGATATAATCAATATACTGCTTGATGAATGGAACAGGGAAGAAGTGGCGACCCACATCCAAGTGTAAACCACGATATGCAAAGCGTGGCTTATCTTGTATAGATACTTGTTTGATCTTTAGTTGCTGTGACTTTTGTACCGGCAATAATTGAATCAAAGACTGAACACCATAAAATACCCCCGTTGCATTATCGCCGCCAATATAGATATGCTTTTTGGTTACATCCATATTGTATGCGCCGGGAATAGGGTATTCCATCTTATCATAGTTAAGTACGATGTTGTGGTCATATTTGCCTTCTGTGGTTGTTTGCAGCGTGAATCCGTAAAACTGTTTTAGATAGGCATTCAGGAAATTGGCTGCATTCTCTAGACCACTGCCCGCAAAGAGAATTTTTGTTTTTGGGGTGATGGTGAAACTGCCTTTGCCCACTGTCATAGCAGCCGGCTGAGGAATGATATTCACTTCTTGTGCCTGCGTTAACATACTAACCAATGCAGCACTTATGAGTAGCAATCGTTTTTTCATAAAGGTTATTTCAGAATAGGTAAATGAATTTTGGATTGATTATGATAGATGCGAATGACTGCTTTCTGAAAATCTGTGTCTTTCGCTGTGTAGATATTAATGAACTGCTGTGGGTTTCTGTCAACCAATGGAAACCAACTACTTTGTATTTGCACCATAATACGATGTCCTTTCTGGAAAGTATGCGCCACATCCGGCAGATTGAATTTGACAGCGGTGGGTTTATTAGGCGTGAAAGCTTCCGGCTTTTCAAAACTATTGCGATATCGACCACGCATTACTTCTCCGCGTACCAGCATCTGATAGCCGCCCATGGGCACTTTGCTCGGCGCAGTTCTGGATGCTTGAGCACCTTCATCTGCATATTTGAAATCATCAGGGAATACATCAATTAGCTTGACTACAAAATCTGCATCAGTGGAACTGAGGCTAACCAATAAATCAGCTACTAGTGTACCTGCAACAGTGATGTCTTCACTTAGTAGATCTGTTTCAAATGTGAGTACATCGGTTCTTCTCGATGCAAAGCGCTGATCATCTGTCATGTATTCACGTGTTCTGCTGAAATGCACATCTTGCGTATATGGCACCGGTTTAGCAGGATCACTGATGTATGTATCAGAGCCTTGTACAGATCCGATAGTGAAACTTGCTTTGCCATTTCCTTGTAAATAGAGTGGCGTGGTTGCAGTGCTCATTGGCCACTTAGGAAAACGCCACCATTTATTACTACCTGTAAAGAATATATTGGCCTCTGCTATTTGCTCAAGACTGCCTTTGTTTTTCAAGTGATAATTGAAAAATGGAATCTCCATGTTTTTTGCATACCACTCACTGGTATTGCTATTAAACTGTACGTTGCCTAAACGGCTACCATCTGCGCGTGCCCACTGACCATGATACCAGGGACCCATCACGATTCTGTTATCTGTTTTGCTTTTCGCTTCTATAGCTTTATACAATTCCCATGCACCGAAACAATCTTCTGCATCAAACAAACCACCTACAACCAATACAGCTGGTGTCTGCAGTTTGTCAACGTGTTTACGAGCATTTCTGGCCTGCCACCACGCGTCATAATTCGGATGTGCTATCAAGTCTTTCCAAAAAGCAATACTATCACCGGTAAGCTTAGTAAAATTGCTCAAAGCACCAATCTTTAGATAGAAATTGTAATTGTCTTTTGAAGTAAAAATATTGGTGCCCGGTGTTTGCTGTGTGATGGGCTTGGGTCTTGGTCTGCCGAAATTCCAATAGAAACTGAAACCATCCATCAGCATGAAAGCACCATTGTGGTGAAAATCATCCCCAATAAACCAATCTGTTACAGGCGCTTGCGGACTCACCGCTTTTAAAGCAGGGTGATTACTCATCGCAGCCATCGTAGTATAAAAGCCCGGATAAGAAATACCAAATGCACCTACGCGGCCATTGTTATTAGCGATGTTCTTGATCAACCAATCAATGGTATCATATGTATCACTGGCTTCATCAATCTCGTTGTCTTTTTTATCAGGATTATAAGGACGCACATCTACAAACTCTCCTTCGCTCATCCAGCGACCGCGCACATCCTGAATCACCATAATATAACCTTCCTTTAGGTATTCTTTATAATGGTTATTCCAAAAAGCACGAAACTTACCTGCACCATAAGGTGAAGATGTGTAAGGTGTTCTGTTGATCAAGATGGGGTGCTTTTCTGAAGCGTCTTTTGGGGTGTAAATAGCTGTGAAGAGCTTCACACCATCACGCATGGGTATATATACTTCCTGCTTGGTGTAATTATTGACGATCCATGCAGAATCTGCATCCTGTGCCTGCGCAAAAAAGGGCAGGAGGAGCAGCGCGACAAGCCATTGTTTCATACAATTTGTTTGGAGTGTATGAAAATAAAAAAGATTCCCCACGAAGGAGAATCTTTTTGTTGGTTGTATAGATCGTCTGTTTAGTCTACTTTGGTAATCTTCAGCATATTCGTTGGTAAATGGAGATGTACGGGTGTACTACCTGTGTTTACCACAATATCTCCAGAATTCACAAAGCCTCTTGATTTGAGGATGCTGATCTGATCAAAGATGATATCATCTACACTTTCTTCTTCATCGTAGTAGAAAGCACGCACGCCCCAGCTTAAGCTCAGCTGGTTGATGAGTGATCGCTCTTTAGAGAAGATATACAATGGTGATTTTGGACGATAGCTGCTCAGCATGAAAGCTGTGTAACCGCTTTGCGTCATACCAATCAAAGCGTTAGCCTGTACATCGCTAGAAATCTTTGCTGCGTTGTAACAGATGGCATCACTCAGGAATGAAGGAGAGTGTGGTTGCGGACGCAGATCATCTTCTCTATCGTATCGGTACTCGCGCTTTTCAACTTCCAGAATGATCTTACGCATGGTTTCCACAACCAATGAAGGGTGTTTACCGGTAGCGGTTTCGCCACTCAGCATCACGGCATCAGCACCTTCCAATACGGCGTTGGCTACGTCGGTGATTTCACTTCTATTTGGCTTCACGCGATCAATCATCGATTCCATCATCTGGGTTGCCACAATTACCGGCTTGGCTCTGTGCAAACACTTACGAATAATGTCTTTTTGAATCAATGGTACTTGCTCAACAGGCAGTTCCACACCCAAATCGCCACGGGCAATCATGATACCATCACTTTCCAGGATGATTTCACGAATATTGGTTAAAGCTTCAGGTTTTTCAATCTTAGCAATAATCTTGGTCTTGCTCTTTTTCTCATCCAGTTTGTTACGCAGGATGATTAAGTCTTTTACGCTGCGTACAAAACTCAAAGCCACCCAGTCGCACTGCTGCTCAATGATGAATTCCAAATCTGCCAGATCCTTATCTGTTAAAGCAGGCAATGAAATTTTTGTATCGGGCAGGTTGATACCTTTTTTAGAAGATAGAATACCGCCAAGGGTAACTTCCACTTTTACATCACCATTCTTTTCAATACCCACCACTTTAACTTCGAGCTTACCATCATCAATCAAAATGATATTGCCAATCTTCACATCACCGGCTAGGTTAGGGTAGGATACATAAATTTTTTCCAGCGTACCAACACACTTCTCGTTTGTGAAAGTGAGGATATCGCCGGCATTTACTTCCAGTGCATTGTTTTCAATTTCTCCTACACGCAATTTTGGACCCTGCAAATCTGCAAGGATGGCAATATTGTAGGGCTCGTTTTTATTGATATCACGGATATGCTGAATGATGCGCGCTTTGTCTTCATGGCTACCATGAGAAAAGTTCAAACGAAACACATTTACACCGGCTCGAACTAAGCCTAATAATTGTTCAGGTGTATCGCAGGCCGGGCCTACAGTTGCGACAATCTTTGTTCTGTGCGATCCATGTGCAATACCTGCAGCTTTGTCCATATTCTTGTGCAGGTACTTGTCCAGGTTTTTTGACATATTTTTTTCGGTTTACGGGGGTGCTAATTAGGTTGCGAGAATTTTAACCACTTTCAGCCAATCTTGACTGATTCTTTGTTTTGCCTTTACAGCATTATCGAGTGGTGTATAGTGCATTTTGTTGTTAACCACACCTACCATCACATTGTGCTTGCCTTCTATTAAACATTCTACTGCATGATAGCCCATACGACTGGCAATCATTCTATCCAATGCGCTGGGTGATCCACCACGTTGAATATGTCCAAGAATACATACACGAGTATCGAGGTTGGGTAAGCTCTTCTTTAATATATCAGCAACCTGTTGTGCGCCGCCATATTCATCACCTTCGGCTACGACAATCAGGTTCACCAGTTTCTTACGCTTTTCTTTTTCACCTAAAGACCGGATAATTTCGTTGATATCTGTCTTGGTCTCAGGAATCAGGATATTCTCTGCACCGGTAGAAATACCGCTGTACAAAGCAATATAACCTGCATCACGGCCCATCACTTCAACAATAAAGAGACGATCGTGCGCATCTGCTGTATCGCGAATCTTATCGATAGCTTCAATGGCGGTATTCACTGCTGTGTCGAAACCAATGGTGAAATCGGTACCAGCAATGTCTTTATCAATAGTGCCGGGTAAACCGATACAAGGAATATCAAATTCATTGCTGAAACGCTGTGCACCACGGAAACTACCGTCACCACCAATGATGACCAAACCGTCGATACCATGCTTCTTCAGGTTATCGTATGCTTTCTGACGACCTTCATATTCCATGAATTCCTTGGAACGAGCGGTCTTTAGAATAGTACCACCTCGCTGGATGATATTGGCCACCGACTTAGAGTCCATCTGAAAGATATCATCCTCAATCATGCCGCTATAACCGCGCACAATACCAAAAACATCGAGATTATAGTAAAGACCGGTACGAACAACTGCTCTGATGGCTGCATTCATGCCCGGAGAATCACCACCGGAAGTGAGTACGCCAATCTTTGTAACTTTTTGTGCCATAATGCTTTAAAGCCCTTAGCTTCATGTTTTATGAAGCAGTGATCAATTACATTGTGTAGCTTTTACACAACCGTAAAAGTAAGTTTTTAATAAGAACCGACAAATTACACAATTTCGTCGGCTAATAATCGCCGAAAAATGAAGATACTATTAACAGGTGCAATGGGCTTTCTTGGAAGGTGGTTGTTGAATGATTTGTCCCCGCATTTTGAGTTGACTGCCACCGGAAGACAGCCAAAACCGGCTTGGATGGAGCATGCTTATGTACACCTCGACCTCACCAATCAGGATGCCGTGGCTGATTTGCTCAAGACCAATTTTGATTGGATTATCCACAATGCAGCCATGAGTAAGCCCGATGTCTGTTTACAAGATCCGGTAACGGCCTGGGCGAATAATGTAACTGCTACCAACCATTTATTGCAAGCTTGTGCTAAGCAGACCAGATTCTTGTATGTGTCAACCGACTTTATCTTTGGTGATGATGGCCCACACGATGAAACCGCTCCAACGCAGCCATTGAATTATTATGGAGAAACCAAACTAGCTGCGGAGCAATTGGTACAGGCGAGTGGGTTAGACTATGCCATTGTTAGGCCGGTATTTATTTACGGACAACAATTACCTGAACAAAGAGGCAGTTTCGTGCAATGGGTGGCGAATAGTTTGAAAGCCAAGCAAAACATCAAAGTGGTGAATGATCAATCACGTACACCAACTTATGTGCGTGATATTGCCAATGGTGTTCGACAAATTATTCAGCAAGATGCGAGAGGGGCTTACCACTTAGCAGGAAAAGATATTGTTTCACCATACCAAATGGCCGTGAAGGTTGCCGCTGTCGCGGGATTAGATGCCGGACTGATTACCCCTGTAGATGAAAACAGCTTTCCTGAACCTGTGCGCAGGGCAAAGAAAGGTGGCTTATTGATTGATAAAGCCGTGCGTGAATTGGGCTATGCACCGGTAGATATTGAAACAGGCATTCGAATGAGCCTTGCCTAGTTCATCATCAGGATATTCACGCTACGTTGCAGAATATTGAAGGCAATTTCTGCCATCAGGTTTTCTTTATCCAACGTTGGGTTTACTTCTGTGATTTCGAAGCAGCAGATTTTTCTGTTCTGCATAAACTTAGAGATCAAATCTTCTGCTTCACGTTCTTTCAAACCATTGTGTACCGGTGTGCCTGTGCCTTTTGAGATTGATGAGTCAAGGCTATCCACATCGAATGACACGTAGATATCTGTACAATCGCTGAGATAGCGAATGACAGAGCGTACAATATTCTCTGGGCCTTTTCTGCGTACTTCATTGGTAGTAATCACTTTCATGCCATATTTCTCAATAAGGCCGCGTTCTTCTCTTTCATAATCGCGCAGCGAAATAAATACGATGTCTTCTGGCAACACCTTGGGAGAAATTTTACCAATATGTTTCAATGCATCCCAAGCGCGTTTGGTTTCTGCATCAATTTCATGCACAGCAAAATCTTCATTGTCGTCTGCAATAGCAGATGCCAATGGCATACCATGCATATTGCCGGATGGAGTAGTGTAAGGGGTATGCAAATCGGCATGGGCATCAATCCAAATTACCCCCAATTTACTTTTGGGCTTGGCCATTTTGATACCTGCAATTGTAGCGCCAGCTGTACTATGATCGCCACTTAAGACTACCGGAAAGAAATTACTCTTGATACTTTCTTGTACGGCCTTACTCACACGCTCATACATGGTAGTTACACCCTTTATGCGTTTTGCATAAGGTGATTCGATAGGTTCGAATAAGAGCTTATTTTCTGTGGGAATTTTTTCAGAAGGAAAATGCACAAAGAAATTGCTCATGAAATCGAGCGCAGCAATTTTCACGGCATCAATACCAAGGCTGGCACCACGGGTACCGGCACCTATTTCTGAGGGAACTTCAATGAGTTTGATATTTTTCATATAATGACAATATGGTTAGCAATAACGATTCATCCGCAAGGGATGCAATGGGTTAGAATAAGGCAAAAGATAATTTAGCCAGCAGGCAGAATGCGGCGGCTATCGGGATAACTGATATATGGTGTGCTGTTTAGCATCAGTTTCAAAAATAGGGGATTCGCTCTTTATCAGTTGCAAACTGTCGTTAATTCTGAATAAACCGCACTATCGTTTAAGGAACCTTTACTGGCCTTCAAACGAAAACGTACAAACATTTCTTCGCTATACCATTGTTCCTGATAGGTTTTACGAATCACTTCTTTGTGTTCATGCATGCGATAGGCAAAATCGCGCATAGCTGATTTGGAATGCCAAATACTGAATGTGGCCTGTTTAATCCAAGGTATTTCACCAATGCCAACAGATGTAATAAAGCCCGGTGCACCAGCCATCTGTACGGCAACTGCATCTACATGTTGCCAGAAATTCTTTAAGCGATTCAATCGGATGGTAGCACGGGTCAATACGGCTATCGGCCCATCATAATCGGTGTTCTTGGGTAAATCACCGAATGGTGTTTGTTTGTCCCATGTGCCATGCCCTTCAATGGCTTCTAACTCCAATTGCCATACACGTGCATTGAATAAACGAAACCAACCGTGCATCCATACAGGCATATCTGCACCACCTGTTAAGAGTACGGCCCATTGTTGCCAATCGGGTGTTTTATCAAACGTTCCATTCTTACCACAACCCATCAGTTTCCAGAAAGAGAACTGCGTATTAAACCATAGCATTACCCGAAACCATGCCATGGAGAGAAAACCTGCCCAGCCAAAACCTTTCGGGTATCGTGCAATGATCAATTGAATACGCATGCTGCAATCTACTACAGATTTTGAAGGGATTTGTTTGTTGTCAGTCTCTGGTCTCTAGTCTTTGGTCTTTAGCATGACCCCATTTTCAATTCTCGATCCTCGATTTTACTTCTTCTGATCCTTGTTCTATTGTTCTTCTGTTCTTGTGTTTCACCGCAGAGTGGCAGAGTCGCCAGAGTTAGCGCAGAGTATATCCTCTTACTAGATATGCTCCCCTGCAAAGGGGACCTGTCACCGAAGGTGACTGAGGGGTGTTTGAACAGAAAGCTTAATGCATAAAGCTAAATGCAGAAAGTAAGAAGTATTCAACCTAAACCACAACGGCACATCGACTCAATGAAGCACAACGTTGTGCACCACTGTGACGTCGTGTCTCCGTGGTTCAAGACATACAGGCTAAATGCCTTCAGCCTTTTGCCCTAAGCCTTCAGCATTACGCATTTTCGTTTTTCTTTCCTCGAATCTCGATTCTTTTCCTTTTTCTGTTCCTTATTCCTCTTTTCTATTGTTCAAACAGCTTAACCGCAAAGACACGAAGACGCGAAGTGGCGCAAGGAAATTTATATTTTTTACCGCAGAGAACCAGAGTCGCCAGAGTTAGCGCAGAGTATATTCTCTTACTAGATATGCTCCCCTGCAAAGGGGACCTGTCACCGAAGGTGACTGAGGGGTGTTTGAACAGAAAGTTGCATGCCTTAAGCCCTTTGCTTTGAGCCTTCAGCATGATACCTTTTCTTTTTTCTTTTCTCGAATCTCGTTTTTTCCTTCCGCTGTTCCTTGTTCATTTGTTCTATTGTTCTTCTTTTCTACCCGAAGCGAAGCAATTGACAAATGACGATTCACGACTGACGATGATTGCTTCCTCTGTTCAATATTCCCTCGTTCCATTACCTTTATACCATGTCCTTATTGCTCACCAACATCGCGCAACTCATCAATACCAGAACCAGTAATACCTTACTGCGTGGTAAAGCTTTGGCTGAACTGCCCATATTGCATAATGCATGGGTATTGGTGGAAGAAGATCGAATTGCAGCCTATGGCAGTATGGATGCATTGCCACAAACCAATGCAGCAGTGTATGATGTGCAAGGCGGCAGTGTATTGCCCGCTTTTGTGGACTCGCATACACATTTGGTTTTTGCTGCCAGCAGAGAAAATGAATTCGTAGATAAAATACGCGGACTCAGTTATGCAGAAATTGCAGCCAATGGTGGGGGTATTTTGAATTCTGCTGCAAAGCTTGCGAGTACAGATGAAGACACACTTTACGAAATGGCAGCAGCACGCTTACGCAAGCTGATTCTGTTAGGTACCGGTGCCATTGAAATCAAAAGTGGGTACGGACTCACCACTGAAGCAGAACTAAAAATGCTGCGCGTGATACGCCGACTCAAACAAGATTTTCCCATTCCCATCAAAGCCACTTTTTTAGGGGCACATAGTTTCCCGCCAGAATACAAACAAAACCATGAAGGCTATGTACAGTTGATCATCAATGAAATGATTCCTGCCGTAGCTGCAGAAAATCTGGCCGAGTATATTGATGTCTTCTGTGAGCAAGGTTTCTTTACACCGGATCAAACTACCCGCATTTTGGAAGCAGGTAAAGCGGCCGGACTCAAACCAAAAATCCATGCCAATCAATTACATGTATCGGGTGGGGTAGAAACAGGGGTTGCTGCCGGTGCTATTTCTGTAGATCATCTAGAATCGATGAATCAAGAAGCCATTCAGTGCCTCGCACAGTCTAATACCATTGGCACTTTACTACCAACCGCAGCCTATTTCCTACGCATGCCTTTTCAACCTGCACGAGAACTGATTGATGCCGGATGTGCTATTGCCCTTGCTTCTGATTACAATCCCGGCTCATCGCCTAGCGGCAATATGCAAACCGTGGTAAGCATGAGTTGTATTCAAATGCGCATGTTACCCGAAGAAGCCATTAATGCAGCAACCATCAATGCGGCTTATGCCTTGGAATTGCAGAACGAAGTGGGTAGTATCACCGTAGGCAAAAAAGCTAACCTCATTGTGACAAACCCCATTCCATCTTTGGCTTATTTACCTTATGCTTTTGGCGAAAACCATGTAGCGCGTATGCTGGTGAACGGACAATGGTTTGCATGATTTTTTTCCTACCTTGTTACGGAAAAAGACTGCTATGCCACAACTGCGTATCTATACCAAACAGGATATTCTTTCTCAGACCAAGATCAGACGTTTTGAAACCAAATTGGGCGAGCGTATTCAAGTGCTGGCAGATGCCAACAATCTGGTTGGCTCTTTGCAGCAAAGCAATGCACGTTTTGTGTTGCTGGGCGTTCCTGAAGATATTGGTGTAAAAGCCAATCATGGCATTGGTGGGGCAGATTCTGCCTGGCTACCTTTTATCCAGAGTTTTTTGAACATACAGAGCAATGATTTTTTAGACGGAGAAGAAATACTGCTGCTCGGTCATTTCGACTTTACTGATTTTGAACAACTCATAGAACGCAACGCACATGGCTATGAAGAAAAAGTGGATGCGTATCGTCATGCGGTGAATACTATTGATGATGCAGTAGAACAAGTGATTCAACAAATTACCCAATGCGGTAAAATACCTATTGTAGTAGGTGGCGGACATAACAATGCCTATCCCTGTATCAAAGGCTCAGCCAAAGGCTGGCAGAAATTTACCGGTGGTGATATGGCCCGCATCAATGTGGTGAACTTGGATGCGCATGCTGATTATCGCCCAATGGAAGGCCGACACAGTGGCAATGCATTCCGTTATGCAGAAGAAGATGGCTATTTAGAGAAATACTGTGTGGTGGGTATTCATGAGAATTATATTACGCAGAATATTTGGATGGATATTGTCAACAATCCTTTCATGGATTGTATTACGCACGAAGATATTTTCCTGCATGAGAAAAGAACCTTTCTACAAGCCATTGGCCATGCCACCAGTTTTACCGAAGGCAGTCGTTGCGGTATCGAACTCGATCTAGATTGCGTTGAAAATGTTTTAAGCAGTGCCGTTACACCAAGTGGCATTACTGCTAACCATGCGCGACAATATGTAAGCTTTGCTGCAGCCGATACACAACCTGCTTATCTCCATATCTGCGAAGGTGCCACTGCTTTAAGCGATGGTCGTAATGCAGCTACCACAGGAAAACTTATCAGTTACTTAGTGAGTGATTTTGTGAAGGGTAGTGGAGTGAATGGTTAAATAGTTCAGGTTTGTTGGTTAGGCGAGCAACAAAGGCTTAACAGTTAATATTGATTTTTACCTTATTATTTTTATTATAATTTTTGTCAATCTTGCTGTTCTTCGATGGAAGCTTGTGAAATCGGAGAAAATTATTTTTAAATGACTTTCGATTTTCTCTATGTTCTTATAAGCAATATCACATTTTAAAGCATAATTTGATATTGTAAAACTTATTTCAGTATCATTATTCTTATTTAATTCTAAAATTGGACATATCACATTCTCATAAGATGTTCTAATATCTAGATTAACATTTGGCTTTGAAAAATGAGAAAAAATTCTAAAATACTCTTGGATAAATAATGTCTCATCGTTTTTTGTAACCTTTTTTCCATTTAATTCAATGCCAAGTTTATCATGAATTTCCCTGAGGTGAACAAGATTATCGTAAAAGCTTTTCTCATGAATTTTATATTCTTTCATATAAGCTTCTGCTGTATTTCTTAATGAGTCGTTTTGAATTTTTATCTGTGCTATTATTTCAAATAGCTTGGAAATAGCCTTTACATATCTATTTGTTGTAAGTATAGGTTCGAAATTTTTTAGAAAAATCGAAAAATCAATTTTACTTAGATAATCCAATGTGCCTATTGGTGTGTACTTTATTATAAAATCATTGCCGTTTAATAAGCTTGCATATTGTAAAGATTCATTTACAACTCTATTTTGTTTTTCACATGACTTAACAAAGTCTTCGAGTATTAGAATCATACATTTCCTATAAGTTCTTTTTTCTTTTAATTCTAATAATGTTTTACTTATCCAGGTGACAATTAATCCACTTATAAATATGAGTAATGTAATAATCGCTGTAGCTGCTGTGTTTATGTCCACACCAAACTCAATAAAATAATTTATTAAATATTTCATTTTTATGAAATTTAAGGTATCCTAGATCATCAATAATTTGTTAATGTAATGAGGTTGAAATTAATATAGTTACAGAATTTATTAATTCTATAAGTTAAAATAATAATCGAAATTTCCCGTCTTGGAGTGGGTTTTTTCCCGTTATGTTTTATGGCTAGTAGTTTATAGCTGATAGTCAATGGCTGATAGATTATAGCTGATGGCTTATGTAGAATAGCCTGTAGTTGTTTACAAAAAAAAGACCATCAGCTATCAGCTGTTTGATTTCTTTATATCTAATAAATATTGTTCTTTTTGGCTTAACCCAAAAAGAACCAAAAAGGTCAAGACTGCAGAAAAATTTCGATACATACTACGCCTCGTTTCGGGCAGAAAGGAAACTCGTGCTTACGCACTCAAACAACCTTTCTGCTTTACCTCCACTCGGCTTGATGTAGGCCGAAATTTTTCTGAGGCCATTTTTGCATTGGGTAACTTGTCTAAAGGAACAATTCTTTGCGTCACTTAGTGCCTTTGTGCCGTTGTGGTGTATGTTGAATACTTCTTACTTATTGTTCTAAGCATTAAGCTTTCAGCCTTATGCTTTCTGCTCAAATACCCCTCAGTCACCTTCGGTGACAGCCCTCTTAGCAGGGGAGCATATTTAAGATGATCATAAAAACCTCTGCGCTAACTCTGGCGACTCTTGTTCTCTGCGGTAAAACCTAAAGAAAATATAGAACAGAAGAACAATAGAACAAGGAACAGATGATGTAAATGTCGAGGGAAAAGTGCCTAAAAACGAGTTGCGCCAAAGACACTCCTTCACAAAGGCTACGGAGTGCAGGCCAATAGCTAAAGACTAAAGACCATTCTGAGCCATTGCGCCTTTGCGGTGAAGTTTCCACTTTTCTACAATATCAAATCTCAAATAACAAATCTCAAATCATTTCCCTTCCTCTTCCATTATCTGCTCAAACAGCTTCTCATAGTCGGCTTCGAGTTTAGTTACTTCAGCTTTTGTTTGTGCGTAGGATTGTTCCAGCTTGGTAAAGCTGTCTTTATTGGCATAGTTCTCCGGCTTGGAGAGTTCTAATTCAATCTCGGTTTGTTTGGTCTTGGCGGCGTTCAGTTGTTCTTCCAGCTTGGCAAACTGTCGCTGTAATTTCTGTAGTTCTTTATTGATTGGCTTGCCACTCTTAGCAGGTGTAGCAACAGGCGTTGGTGCAGCAGGAACAGGAGTAGGTGTGGCAGTTTTATTTTCTTTAGCAGCCTGTTCAGCAGCTTTTTGCTTTCTTTGTTTCCATTCTACCCATTCTGCATACGTACCTTTAAATTCTTTGATCTCGTGGTCAACAATTTCCCAAATCTTATTCGCCGTTTTAGAAATAAAATAACGGTCGTGGCTCACGAGAATATAGGTGCCTTCATATTTGTTCAGAGATTCAGCTAGCAATTCAACCGAGTGCATATCCAAGTGGTTTGTCGGTTCATCCAACAACAAGAAATTGGCTTTGCTGGCAATAACTTTTGCGAGTGCCACACGTGCTTTCTCACCACCACTGAGTACACGAATCTTTTTATCGGTTTCATCACCGCTAAACAAAAAGCAACCCAGAAGACTGCGCAGTTCTAATTCTGTTTTACCGCTGCCGCAGGTGAGGAGTTCTTCCAGAATACTGTGTTGCAATTGTAAAGCTTCCAACTGGTGCTGGGCATAAAAACTTTCATCCACATTGTGGCCCCACACACGTTCGCCACTGAATGGCTCTGTGCCTGCAATCATGCGCAACACGGTTGACTTACCCTTACCGTTAGCACCAATGAGGGCAATCTTATCGCCGCGGTTAATCTCTGCGCTGGTTTTCTGTACAATGATGTTGTCGCCAAACTGCTTGCTCACTTCTTTCAGCGTACAGATGATTTTGCCGGGCTGTTTGTCTACCTGAAAATTGATCTTGATATTCGGTCGTTCAATTTCTACTTGTTCAATGCGATCTAGTTTGTCCAAGCGCTTCATCGCACTTTGTGCCTGGGCGGCTTTAGATGCTTTTGCTTTAAAGCGTTCGATAAATCTTTCCTGCTGGCGGATATAATCTTGTTGGTTTTCATAAGCACGCTGCTGCATTTCTATGCGCAGGGCTTTTTCTTGTTCGTAGAAATCATAATCGCCGGTATAAATATGCACTTGTTGCTGGTAGATTTCTACAATCTTGTTCACCATGCGGTTGAGGAAAAACTTATCGTGGCTCACAATCACCACGCTGCCTTGATAATGTTGCAGGTATTTCTCCAACCATTCAATAGAAGGTAAGTCGAGGTGGTTGGTAGGTTCATCCAACAACAATACATCCGGTTGCTGCAGAATCATCTTGGCCAAGAGCACGCGCATACGCCATCCACCGCTGAATGTTTTGTACGGGCGATGCAGTTGTTCATTATCAAAACCCAAACCATGCAGCACTTCTTCTGTGCGGTGGTGAATGGTATAGCCGCCGGCAATTTCCAGTTCGTGAAGTTTATCGGCATACTCATGCAGCAAAGCATCGGTAGAATGGGTTTCCAGTTGTTTGCCTAAGTCTTCGATTTCTTTTTCGAGTTGCTTTACTTTTTCAAAAGCGCCCATGGCCACTTCCAGAATAGACTCATTAGTATCGAAGCTCAGCAGATCTTGGTGCAGGTAGCCGATGGTGGTATCGCGGCTTTTTTCAATGGTGCCTTTGCTGGGCAGGTATTCGCCTACCAAAAGTTTCAGCATGGTGGACTTACCCGTACCGTTATAGCCAATCAGGCCAATACGGTCGCCGGGATGAATATGCCAGGTGGCATCTTCCACAATCACTCTTGCGCCAAATTCAAACGTAACATTCTGTAAACCTACAAGCATGGTATCCAATTATTGTGGCCGCAAAGGTAATGGCTGTACTGATGGGCTTTGCAGTACATTCGCAGAAAAAAATATATGCGTCGTTTATTGTTGATGATCGTATGCGCCGGCTTCTTCGCCTGCGGCAGCAATGAAGAGCAAACCCTTAAAGTTGAGTCGTCCCAGCCCGCAGAAGCACCGGAGAGTCTAAAAACGGTAGATTTTACTGCAGCCATTACGGCATCTTTAGATGACTATCATGCCCTAAAAAAAGCTTTCGTACAGGAAGAATTGATGGGCGTTACCCGCGAAGCAGTGAATCTGTTGCACCAGTTGGATAGCATTCCTTTGGACGGCATGCAGGCAAAAGACACCATGGTGAAGAATGATACCCGCGTATTGATCGAGAGTATGAAGACTGAATTACGCATTATGGTAGATGAATTGGGCTGGAAGGAAAGAAGAGAAGCGTTTCAAATGGTGAGCGATATCTTCTTTGAACTGCTGCGTAAAGTGCGCTATGATGGCGGGGTGGTGTACCGACAGCTTTGTCCCATGGCTTTTGGCAAAGACAAGCCCGCTTATTGGCTGAGTAAGGATACCAAAATTATAAATCCATATATCCCCAAGACCATGCCCGATTGTGGTTCAGTCGCGGATAGTGTTGCCTATATCAAACGATAAAATAGACCCTTTGTAAACTTTCGGGCTGCAAAGGTGTTTTGATGCTATGTTACGATTTTGGTGCGTGTTGTTATGGATGGTGATTGGTTTCACTGCTGTAGCTCAGGAGAAGTTCAGCCTGAATGGCTATATCCGTGATTCATTAACGGGAGAAACCCTGATAGGTGCCAACCTGTCTATCAAAGGTGTTGGTCGTGGTGTGAGTAGCAACAGTTATGGATTTTATTCCATTACCCTGGAAAAGGGACAATACACTTTGATCTGCAGTTTTGCAGGATATCAATCCAAAACCTTTGTCTGGAATTTCGATAGCAATCAACAGCAGGATATCAAATTACTACCATCCAGTGCTGTATTGAATGATGTAACGGTGGTTGGGCGTAGGCGCGACAACAATGTGAAGACTGCCCAGATGGGTAAGTTTGATCTGAATGTGAATACTGCCAAAGCTTTACCTGCATTTTTAGGTGAAGTAGATATTCTCAAGACTTTACAATTATTACCCGGTGTACGCAATGCGGGTGAGGGCAATGCCGGTTTCTATGTACGTGGTGGCGGACCGGATCAGAACCTCATCATGTTGGACGATGCGGTGGTGTACAATACTGGTCATTTGTTTGGTTTCTTTTCTGTCTTCAATTCAGATGCCGTGAAGAACGTAAGTCTGATTAAGGGCGGCATGCCTGCACAATATGGTGGTAGACTGAGTTCTGTGATTGATGTATCCATGAAGGATGGCAATAACCAGAAAACAGAAGTAGATGCGGGTATTGGCTTGATTTCTTCGCGCTTCGCGATTCAAGGCCCATTGAAGAAGAACAAAGCATCCTACATGATTTCTGCACGCAGAACCTATATTGATGCGTTGATCAAACCCTTTATCAAACCCACCAATCAGTTTTATGGTTCGGGTTATTATTTCTACGATTTAAATGCCAAGTTCAACTGGCAATTAGGCAGCAAGGATAAATTGTTTGTGAGTGGTTATTTCGGCAGGGATAAGTTCAATTTCAATAATGCACAACGTTCTTTCAGCACAGAAGTGCCCTGGGGTAATGCCACAGCAACCGTGCGATGGAATCACGTGTTCAATAAGAAACTGTTCTCTAATCTTTCCTTGGTCTACAACGATTACAATTTTGCTTTCTCCGGTGCGCAGAATGATTTTGTGTTTCAGTTGAAATCAGGTATCCGCGATTTGAATGCCAAGTATGATGTAGATTATTTCATCACGCCGGAACACAAGCTCAAGTTTGGTGCGCAATACACTTACCATACATTTCTGCCTAATATCTTAAACGCTAATCAGGGCGATACTTTGTTTGCACCACAGAATGCCAACAAAAAATACGCGCATGAATATGCATTCTATATTCAAGACGATTGGGAAATCAGCAGCAAGCTAAAACTGAACTATGGCCTACGCTTCAGTCAGTTTGTACAAACCGGACCATATACCAGTTATACTACTGATGTGAATGGCAATAGAATAGATAGCACCAGTTTTGGTCGCGGTCAGCGTGTACAATCTTATGGCGGATTAGAACCACGTGCTACGCTCCGTTATACGATTGACGAAACACAGTCGGTTAAAGCCGCTGTTACCAGAAATATTCAGTATATCCATTTGGTCACAAATGCGGGTACTACTTTGCCAACAGATTTGTGGGTGCCTAGTACGGCTATTGTGCGTCCGCAAACAGGCTGGCAATATGCAGCTGGTTATTTCCGCAATTTCAAAGAAGGCATGTTTGAAACTTCTTTGGAAGCGTATTACAAAACCATGGAAAACCAAATAGAGTATAGAGAAGGATATACGCCTTCTTTAAAAGATCCGGAGACAGAATTCGTGTTTGGTCGCGGCTGGAGTTATGGTGCTGAATTGTTAGTGAATAAAGTAAAAGGTAGGCTCACAGGTTGGGTTGGTTATACACTTAGTTGGACATGGCGACAATTCCCCGATTTGAATGATGGGTTGAAATATCCTAGCAGATACGATAGAAGACACGATTTGTCGGTTGTAGGTAGTTACGAGTTAAATGATCGTTGGAAAATTTCTTCCGTGTTTATCTATGGAGCAGGTAATGCAGTAACCATGCCTGAGCGATTCTATTTTGTAGGTGGTGTTTTAACACAGGAGTATAGCAGAATCAATGCTTATCGGTTAAAGCCTTATCATCGCTTGGATTTCTCTGCAACCTATACACCCAAGCATAATGCCAAGCGTAAAAACAAAGACAATTGGATATTCAGTATCTACAATGTGTATAGTCGATTGAATCCTTACTTCGTTTACTTTGATCAAACCGGCAGCCTTGCCAATGGTGATTTAAAAGTAGTGCCACTACAGGTGTCCTTGTTTCCCATCATTCCATCTGTTACGTGGAATTTGAAGTTTTAATTAAGATCGGCCTCAGAAAAATTTCGGCCTACATCAAGCCGAGTGAAGGACAAGCAGAAAGGTTGTTTGAGTGCGTAAGCACGAGTTTCCTTTCTGCCCGAAGCGAGGCGTAGTATGTATCGAAATTTTTCTGCAGACTTGACCTTTTTGGTACTTTTTGGGTCAAGCCAAAAAGTACGTATAGAATAAAGCTTACTACAATGATTGAATGAATTAAAATGAGGGCTCAATAAAGCTTGAGCTAAGGTTTCTTTAACCCTTAGGCTTGTACTGAAAGACAACGCGTGCGTTCTTCTGTTCGTTGGTAGATAGAAATACTTCGTAACGTTTCTTACCAACAGTAACTACCATGAGTGCTGTGTTAGGCGCTATGTCGCCAAGGTTCTCAGCCACTACTACAATTTCATGTTGCTCATTGGGTTCTGTACAATGGATTTTTACGCTGATAGGTCGGTAAGCCAATCGGCCATCTTTGACTACGCGGGTATTATTGTGGTATACAGAAATCGTATCGTTATCAATTTCACCGTTATCGTAAAATTCAATCAGGATATCCGGTTCATTTACTTCAATGGTGCGCACCAATTGATCCATACGTTGCACCAACTCTGGCGGTGGAGGCGGAGTGTGCTTTTGCACTGGCGCTTCACGCGGTTGCTGCATATTAGGCTTGTCGGTTGATTCAATCGTATGCTGTGCAGATTTCTTAGGTGCATCATTATCCACCAATACAGGTGTAGCAGGAGGAATGATAACTGTTGCTTTATTGGTGGAAGGTGCAGGCTTCTTCGCTGCTGGTGTTTGAATAGGCTTGGGTTTCGGCTTTGCGTACACCACAACTGGCGGTTTGGTCACTTGCTTGGCAGCAGGTGGTGCAGCGACTTCCGGTTTTTTCGTAGTAGGTGCTTTTGTGGTAGTATTGTTAGGCTGAAGTTTTACCAAAGCAGATACTTTGTTATTGCCCTTGGTCTTTTGTTCCAAAGCCAATAGAAAATCTTCCTTCTTAAACTTACTCTCGGGTACTTTTTCCAGATACACGGTACCACTTCCACAATCTTGCTTCTTGCTGGTATTCACAGAAGTATAAGTGCCACTAAGTATTTCTTTTGTTCCGGCTTTGCTATAATCAAGGTAGCAGGTCATTAAACAGGGCACAGAATTATCGCCAATTTTCAGATCAAGCATTTTAGTCTCCTTGATCAATAATGTCTTTGTATTACGGGTATACACACCCTTCATCGAGGCCTTGCCGTAAAAAACAGTAGTAAAGAAAGAATAGGTAACACCTTCAATAGCATCTTTCGCCAATTCATTGTTGATTTGTATCTCGTAATTGTATTGGTCTTCTACAAAAGAGCGTGACATCGGGTCATAGTCGCGCTGCATAAAATAACCCCTCCACACACCGGTAAGTTTTTGTGCGGGAACAGTAAAAAAGGTCACCAATAAACAGAATAGCGTAATAATCAACCTCATGCGGCCCAAAAATATGGATGGATTGCTTGCAACTGAACTAAAGAACCGTTAAGGTTTCTGAGATTGAATCGTTAATTTTGCCGTCCAAATCAAGCAGTTAAATCGAAAAGATGATTAATGTAACATTACCGGATGGAGCAGTACGCCAGTATGAAAGCGGGGTTTCCGCACTGGATATTGCCAAGTCTATCAGCGAGGGACTGGCCAGAAAAGTGCTGGCTGCGAGTGTGAACGGACAAGTATGGGATGCAACGCGACCTATTACGACGGATGTATCGCTGAAGCTGCTGACATGGGATGATAATGACGGTAAGTCAACCTTCTGGCATTCATCTGCCCACTTAATGGCAGAAGCCATTGAGGCGAAATATCCCGGTGCTAAGTTTTGGGTTGGACCAGCTATTGACAAAGGTTTCTATTATGATATTGACCTCGGCGATCGTAAAATCAGCGAGGAAGACTTGGTTGAGCTAGAGAAGATGATGAATGGACTGGCCAAGAAAGCCAATCCTTATTTGCGTAAAGAAATCGCGAAGGCTGAAGCATTGGCTTATTTCACAGAAAAAGGAGATGAGTACAAACTGGATTTGCTGAGCAATCTGGAAGATGGTGCCATCACTTTCTATACACAGGGCGATTTTACTGATCTCTGTCGCGGACCACATATTCCCAACACAGGTTTCATCAAAGCCATCAAATTAACTAGCATTGCCGGTGCATATTGGAAAGGCGATGAAAAAAACAAGATGTTGACCCGTGTGTATGGTGTTACTTTTCCCAATCAGAAGGAACTGGATGAGTACCTGCTGATGCTGGAGGAAGCGAAGAAGCGCGACCACCGTAAGCTGGGTAAGGAACTTGGTATTTATACCATGGATGATGATGTCGGTCAGGGCTTGCCTTTGTGGATGCCGAATGGAACCATCATTATTGAAGAATTAGAAAAGCTGGCAAAGGAGAGCGAAGAAGCGGCTGGTTATCAGCGTGTGGTTACGCCGCATATCGCGAAGGAAAGCATGTACCTCACTAGCGGTCACTTGCCATATTATGCAGATAGTATGTTCCCACCCATGGAAATGGATGGTGAGAAGTACTATCTGAAAGCCATGAACTGTCCGCACCACCATAAAATCTTTGCTGCTGAACCTAAGAGCTATCGCGATTTGCCTTATCGTATTGCAGAATACGGTACTTGCTATCGCTATGAGCAGAGTGGTGAATTGTTTGGCCTGATGCGTGTACGTTGTTTGCACATGAATGATGCACATATCTACTGTAGCAAAGAGCAATTCTTCCAAGAGTTCAAAGCAGTAAATGATTTGTACCTCAAGTATTTCAAAATTTTCGGTATTGATAAATATGTGATGCGCTTGTCACTGCATGAGCCATCTAAGTTGGGACAGAAATATGTGAACGAACCTGAACTCTGGAAAGAAACAGAGGAAATGGTGCGCAAAGTCTTGATTGAGACTAATACACCATTCGTAGAAGTGGCTGATGAAGCGGCTTTCTACGGACCAAAGATTGATGTGCAGATCTGGAGTGCGATTGGTAGAGAATTTACCTTGGCCACCAATCAGGTTGACTTCAACTCAGGTCGCAAATTCAAGTTGGCGTATACCACACAGCAGAACGATACAGATATTCCTTTGATCATTCACCGTGCGCCTTTGGGTACACATGAGCGCTTCATTGGCTTCTTGTTGGAGCACTATGCAGGTAAATTCCCGGTATGGTTGTCGCCACAACAGGTGAAAGTATTGCCGATTAGTGATAAGTATCTGGAATATGCACAGCAAGTGCACCAAACCTTGCGCAGCAATGGTATTAGAGCTTCAATAGATGATAGAAACGAGAAGATTGGTAAGAAGATTCGTGAAGCTGAGCTGCACCGTGTGCCTTATATGCTGGTTGTAGGCGAGAAGGAGATGACGGAAGGCAAATTGGCTGTGCGCAGACAAGGCAAGGGCGATATTGGTGTATTGCCGGTAGATGAGTTTGTGAACCTTGTGCGTCAGGAAATCGGCAATAGAAAGGATAGTGATGGTTAATTAAACAGAATACTTTAATCTTGTACTTCAATTTTTCATCAAACAACAATTAATGGCATTTCCACCCAGACCCGGAGGGGGCAGATTTAATCCAAGATTCCAGAGGCAGATTGAGCCTGAACATCGCATTAACGAAAAGATCAGGGTTCCGCAAGTGAGATTGGTAGGCGACAATGTAACGGTAGGTGTATATCCTACAGAGCAAGCATTGCGTATTGCCAGAGACTTGGAGCTTGATCTCGTAGAGATTTCCCCAAATGCAGATCCTCCTGTTTGTAAGGCTATTGATTATAAGAAATTCCTGTACGAGAAGAAGCGTAAGGAAAAGGAAATGAAGGCCAATGCCAAGCAGAGCGAAGTGAAGGAAATCCGTTTCACGCCCGGAACAGATGATCATGACTTCGATTTCAAAGCCAAGCATGCTGAGGGTTTCTTGAAAGATGGCAATAAAGTAAAAGCCTATGTACAGTTCAAGGGCCGTGCCATTATGTTCAAAGAAAGAGGAGAGCTGGTATTGCTGAAATTTGCTGAGCGATTGGCAGAAGTAGGTTCACCGGAAAGCCTGCCCAAACTGGAAGGTAAGCGTATGTTCCTTATGCTGACGCCCAAGACCAGCAAGAAAAAGAAAGAAAACCCGCCGTCTTCGGCAGGTGCTTAATAGAAAACAATCCCTACAAAACAGTAGGGATTGTTGCTTTATGGACATTTTGCGATTGATTATCAATACATTTTAAAAGTCATTCCAGAAAAATTAGACTTGTTTCTTTGCCATAAAGCCTGATTTCCATACTTTTGCGCTCCAATTTTCCCACAAGGCTCAACAAGTGCACCGTCCGTTCGGCGCCGCCAGTAGGGAGTAATCGTAACAGATTATCAAAATGCCAAAGGTAAAAACAAACTCCAGCGCCAAGAAGCGCTTCAAGGTGACCGGCAGCGGTGAAATCACCTTCCAGAAAGCTTTCAAACGTCACATCTTAACTAAGAAATCTAAAAAGCGTAAGCGCGCCATGAACAAGAAAGGCGTTGTAGGCGCTCCAAACAAGGATTTCGTAATGCGTTTATTGCGTTTGAAATAATCTAATTTAATCATCACCGTTACCGGTAAAAAATATTTTGTATGCCACGTTCTAAAAATGCAGTAGCATCAAGAGCAAGAAGAAAAAGAGTGCTGAAAGCTGCCAAAGGTTTCTATGGTAAGCGTAAAAACGTATATACCGTTGCGAAAAACGTTGTTGAAAAAGGTCAAACCTATTCTTACGTTGGTCGTAAACTGAAGAAGCGTGAATATCGTCAGCTGTGGATTGCCCGTATCAACGCTGCAGTTCGCGAAGAAGGTCTTACTTACAGCCAGTTTATTAATAACCTGAACAAGAAGGGTATTGAACTGAACCGTAAGGTGTTGGCTGATCTGGCGATGAACAACCCAGAAAGCTTCAAAGCCCTAGTTGCTCAAGCTAAATAAGTGCTAATCAGCAATAAAAACTTAACCCCGGACTTCCGGGGTTTTTTATGTCCGCATATGTTGCAATGAACTAATTTTGCGCCCTAAACCTACTGATCACTACTAACCGATCTGCTAATGAACAACACCTACACCGATCTGGTGAAACAGACCTTCCACTTCCCGCAGGAAGGCTTTGATATCAATGACGATAATAATCTGATGTTTAACGGACTTGATGTCAAGAAACTGATTGAAAAGTATGGTACGCCAATGAAAGTGACCTACCTCCCTAAAATTGGGATGCAGATCAACAAGGCGAAGAAGATGTTTGATACTGCTTTTAAAAAGCACAAGTATGAGGGCAATTACTTTTATTGCTATTGTACAAAAAGCTCACACTTCTCTTTTGTAGTGGAAGAAGCATTGAAGCACAATATCCATCTGGAAACTTCTTTTGCATACGATATTGAGATCATCAATCAGTTGTATAAGAAGCGCAAGATCAACAAAGAGATTTCCATTATCTGTAACGGCTTCAAGCAGAAGTCTTATACTTCTCGTATCGCCAAATTATTAAATACCGGCTTTAAAAATGTGATTCCTGTATTGGATAACAAAGAGGAATTGCTGGCTTATAAGCGCTCAGTAAAAGTGCCTTTCAAGTTGGGTATTCGTGTGGCAGCAGAAGAAGAACCTAATTTTCCTTTCTATACTTCTCGTTTGGGGATTCGTGCAAAAGATATCCTGGAGTTTTATGTAGATGAGATCGAAGGTTTTGAAGACCGTTTTCAACTGAAGATGTTGCACATCTTCTTGAACAAGGGTATTAAGGATGATATTTACTATTGGTCTGAATTGAATAAGATCATCAACCTGTATTGCCAGCTTAAGAAGATTTGTCCTGAGTTGGATTCTATCAATATTGGTGGTGGTTTCCCGATTAAACACTCTTTGGGTTTTGAATATGATTACCAGTTCATGATCAACGAGATCGTTGGTAACATCAAGCAAGCCTGTAAGAAAGCGAAAGTGCCTATGCCAAATATCTATACAGAGTTTGGTTCATTCACTGTAGGTGAGAGCATGGCGCATATCTACAGCGTTGTTGCACAAAAAGTACAGAACGATCGTGAGTGCTGGTACATGATTGACTCTTCTTTCATCACTACTTTACCGGATACTTGGGGTATTGGTGAGAAGTTCCTGATGTTGCCCATTAATAAATGGGATAACGACTATCACCGAGTCGTATTAGGTGGTATCACTTGTGATAGTCATGATTATTACGATTCAGAAGAACATATCAATGAAGTGTTTTTGCCCAAGGTGAATAATTCAGACAAGGAAGATCCCAATAACAAAGAGCCATTGTATGTTGGTTTCTTCCATACCGGTGCTTATCAGGATCAGATCAGTGGTTATGGTGGTATTAAGCACTGCTTGATTCCTTCACCAAAGCATATCATCATTGAGCACGACAAGAATGGCAAGTTGGTAGATTGGGTGTATGCGAAAGAGCAAACCGCTCAAAGCATGCTTAAGATTCTTGGCTATCTGTAATGAATGACTTGAAATATGACGAGTGGCTGTAGTATCTGCAGCCACTTTTTTATTTTCACCAAAACAACCAGATGAGAAAATTACTCATAGTGTCCTTTGTACTCTTCATCGCTGCAAACGCTTCAGCACAAACTGCTGCAGATTCTGTTAAACAAGTAGTCAATCAGTTATTCACTGCAATGAAAACATCTGATGCGCAATTGTTGCAACAGTGTTTTGCCGATAGTGCTGTATTGCAAACTATCGCCGTGAATAAAGAAGGTAAAACCTTTGTACGCAACGAATCTGTTGCTGCTTTTGCGGCAAGCATTAGTAAAGCACCCGTTGGCGCTTTGGATGAACGAATTGAGTTTGATATGGTGAAAACAGATGCTGCTTTGGCCATTGTCTGGACGCCGTATCAATTTTACCTCAATGGCAATTTCAGTCATTGTGGTGTGAACTCATTCCAATTAGTACGATTCAACGGGCAATGGAAGATTCAATACTTGATAGATACGCGCAGACGAACAGGTTGTCGTTAATCTCCTGATTCTAGTTCTGCAATATGCTTTTCCAGATCGTTGATATAACGGCCGTACAAACGATTGAGGTACCATTTGGTAAAGAAGTAAATGCCAGCTGCCAACACGATTAGGTAAACACCAAGGAATACGAGTACTTGTGTAGATGATGTGAATATATTGCTTACCATGGCTTCCATCTGTGGATTGCTGTAGTTGCTATTGTCCAAATAGCTTAATGATCCTGCATACACAATACAGATAGGAATCAAAGCCATCGTGAATTGGAAATAACGCTTCACATATTCTCGCAGAATTGATGTGAGTTTTTGCAGACTACTTTTTACCGGAAGTGCGTTGCGCTGTAATGCTGTGATTCGCTTTAGCAGCACGATCAGGATAGGTAAAAAGATCAGGAAGAGTACAGAGAAGGTGCCGAAGTAGATACGCATTACGCGCCATTCGCTAAAGAATGCCTCGTACACAAACAAAGCAAGGAATAGGATGGAGGCAATAATTTCTATCCAGACACTGCGTTTCAGTTTAGATAAAACGGATTTCGTTTTGCCCTGCATCGCACGTTCCAATCCCCACGCTTCCAGCGGTGCTGCTGGTTGTTCCAGGTGTTTATTCAGGGAGGCTTTCAGTTCATCGAGTTCCATGATGATTGTTTTTAGTTGAACTGATAATGTTTTTTACTATTTTCTTTCAGCTTGGTTTTGATGCGGTTCATCTTCACAGCCACATTATTGGCTGTAATGCCCATCATCTCGCCAATCTGTTGGTAGCTATAATCTTCCAGATATAACATCACTAAGGCTTTGTCGATCTTTGACAATTCGCCGATGGCTTTATACATGGCAATTACCTGCTCTTCAATATATGTATCTGCTTCAGCTGCTCTTTCATGCGTTGTGTCATCGTAAACCATACGCGGCTTTCTTTTGTCCTTGCGGAAAAAAGTGATGGCAGTGTTCAATGCCACGCGATACAGCCATGTAGAGAACTGTGCTTCACCGCGAAAACTACCATAAGCTTTCCACGCCTGTAAAGTGATTTCCTGAAACAGGTCTTCTCTGTCGGCAGGATTATCCATATACAAGGTGCACACCTTATGGATGATGCGCTGGTGTTTGTTCAGCAGTTCAATAAATGCTTGATCAGGGTTCATTAGTACAGTACAGGCTTAACGGTATATCCTTCTTTGCGAAGTAAAGCAATTACACCCTGATCTCCACCCAGATGTCCAGAACCCACCGCAAAAAAGCTAGGCTGTTGTACTGCCAAGGCTTTCATTCTGGGAATCCAGCGGAGGTTTCTTTCTGTTAATAATGCTGTTTCAAAAGCATCATCCATACCACTGCTGCGTATGAATGCATATAGGCTATCGATATTCTTTGTTTTGTAAACAGCTGTCAACTTGCTGAATGCCTGCTGAACACTATCAAAACTCATCACCATTTTCTGCAGTGAAATGGCTTGTGAATCCAAGGGTTGTTTATTGATAGCGGCTAATTGTTCTTCTACTTCTTCCAATCCCTTCACAGGAATATTCTTGGTTTTTGCATACTGAATTAAAAGCATTTCAGGTTGTACCTGTTCTGCGCAGGGTAATGATTTCAGCATTAGCATTGACATGCCCATGAAGGGCTTAAAATTATTCAGCATATTTAATGGAACGCCGGTTATTTCCTGAAAGCGTTTATTCATTTGCTGAAAGCTGGTGTCAGGAAAATAGGAGGCAATCGTTTTTGTGCTAGCCATTGATTGCATCATTTTCACCTGCAGGCTGGCATCGGTCATGTCCAATTCTTCTACCAATAGACTTGTTTTGCTGAGTTTTGCTTTGATGCTGTCGTGAAAATCAAAATCAGTCTTACACATGGCATGGAAAGTGCCAAACAAATAGGAGGGTTGTTTGAAATCCTTACCGGAAATCTCCCATAATAAGGAGCTTTTCTTTTGTGCGGTTCCTGGTATAGCAATCACCAGGGCAAAGGCTGCAATAATCACTAGGGGTTTCATCGTACAATTGTTTCTGCACCATTGGTATGCAGGTTATGGAAATTATTACAGCAGCAACAAAAATAAACCCCGTGTAGACACACGGGGTGATAACCAAAACCAACTGCTAGTCGTGCAAAGCACGACGTATGAAAAGCTTAAATAACCTCAATAGTCTTAGGTGTAACTGTTACTTCTGCTTTTTTAGGCAAATACAGTTTCAATACACCCTGCTCATATTTTGCTTGAATGCCATCTGCATTGATTTTCTCATCCAAAGTGAAGCTGCGCTTGAAACTTTGGAAACGGAATTCTCTGCGGAGGGTCTTATATTCTTTATTTTCTTCTGTTTGCTTTTGCTCAAAGCTGATAGTCAATACATCCTTTTCAATCGCAATCTTGAAATCTTCTTTGTTGCGTCCTGGTGCTACTAATTCCAAATGATAGGCATCGTTGTTTTCATGGATGTTCACCGGGATGTTGACATGCGTTGCTTGCATATCCTTACCCCAATGAGCAGGAAAGCCATAGAAGAATTCATCGAACAGATTGTTCAGGTTTCTGGGTTGTTGTTTCATGATTGTCATATCTAGATGTTTTTGTTTTCATGGACAATGCTTCAAATGGAATACCAGTAGTGATTTTTCACAGTTCTAGGGTCAGGATGGCAAATTTTAGAACATAATAATGACATATTGGCATTTTCGATTCCCGAAAAAAGACTTTCTGTCGGGTTTTTGTACTTGATAAGCAAGTGGAGAAACAGTAATTTTGTGCAAAATCGATTGATATGTATCCTGCAGAAATAGTACTGCCCATGAAGGCAGAGTTAACAGAGGAAGGTTTTCAAGATCTGACCAGCCCGGAATCAGTAGAAGCAACCATTAAGCAATCAGGTACTACTTTAGTGGTGATCAATTCTGTATGTGGCTGTGCAGCTGGTACTTGCAGACCAGGTGTAGTGATGGCTGTTAGAAATGCAAAGAATTTACCTGATAGACTGGCTACCAGTTTCGCAGGTTTTGATAAAGATGCGGTAAACAAGTTGCGCGAGCATCTGTTACCATATCCTCCATCTTCTCCAGCGATTGCATTGTTTAAGGATGGTCAGCTGGTAAGCATGGTAGAGCGTCATCAGATTGAAGGCAGACCTGCACAGGTGATTGCACAACACCTGATCAGCGAGTTTGACAAGCATTGTAATTAAGCTTTGTTTTTCATAGATGGGTTAGTAAGTACAAATCCCGCCTTTCTTGGCGGGATTTTTTATTCGCATCCCTTTAACGGCAGGTCTAGCTTAATTGCCTATCATTGCAGCTGCATTATTAAGGCCTATGTATCCCAATCTCTACTACGTATTTCAAGATTTGTTTGGTCTAGAAATTTCTGCACTGAAGCTCATCAATAGCTTTGGTTTTTTTGTTGCGCTTGCATTTATTGCCGGTGCATGGATACTCACTATTGAGTTGCGCAGAAAAGAAGCTGCCGGGTTAATGACTTATACAGAGGAGAAAATAATAGTAGGCGCCCCCGCCAATATGCAGGATTTGCTGGTGAATGCACTGATGGGATTTCTATTGGGCTATAAAATTGTTGGTGCATTTACTGTACCAGATGCATTAGAGGATCCACAATCATTCATCCTCTCCTCAAAAGGAAACCTTCCTCTGGGTGTATTGATGGCTTTGTTTTTCGCTGGATTGAAATGGTGGGAAAAGAACAAACAAAAATTGGCTAAGCCCGAAGAAAGAACGATTCGTATTTGGCCACATGATAGAGTAGGCGATATGGTGATTTATGCTGCCCTGTTTGGTTTTTTGGGTGCTAAGATTTTCCATAATCTGGAGAACTGGAATGAGTTTACTGCTGATCCAATTGGCTCATTGATTGCATTTAGTGGTTTAACTTTTTATGGTGGTTTGATTACTGCAGGCTTCTTTATTGCCTGGCAGGCACATAAACAAAAGATTGGTATCATTCATTTAGCTGATGCTATTGCCCCAGCCTTGATGCTGGCTTATGCTGTTGGTCGCGTAGGTTGTCATATTGCTGGTGATGGCGACTGGGGTATTGCGCATGCAGGTACAAATCCATACAGCTGGTTACCTGATCATTTGTGGTCATATACCTATCCGCACAATGTACTTGGTGAAGGCATACCCATTGCGGGATGTACAGGCCCTTTCTGTAATCAATTGCCTGTGCCCGTTTATCCAACTCCTTTGTATGAAGTGATTGCTTGTACGATTATTTTCGGAATACTGTTTGCTGTTCGTAAGAAGCTGCGTTTACCCGGACAAATGGCTGGGCTTTACCTCATCTTCAACGGCCTTGAGCGCTTCAGCATCGAGAAAATCCGTGTGAATACCAAATATGAGGGTTTGCCCTTCCAGCCAACACAGGCTGAATTAATATCCTTCGGTTTAATCGTTTTTGGTACAGTACTGATGTATCTCGCGAGTCAAAATCGATTCTCTAAGAAGCCTGTCTAGAACAAATATGTGGTAATGGGTCGCTGATTATCCTGCCCATGCATACAAACACACACTTTTATGTGATTGTATACGTCTTTATTTACCTGTCTTTTTGTGTCAGTTTGTTTAGCCAATCGCAAAACCATGTGATGAACGGTGTAACAGAATGATCAATTGATCGTCTGAATAGCTGAAAACCAATCATCCTTGCTTTGCACCGTTCATTACAAAGCCATATACATGGTATTGCATACTACCTAGTTTTGCTTTGGATTCAACAAACACTAAAACGACACTTATGAAGACAATATTGACAAAACTCTTACTGCTGACAGGCTTATCTGTTCCGGTAGTTTCCATGAGCCAAACAGTTCAAGGAAGGGTAACAACCAATCAAAAGCCTGCCGAATCTGCTTCAGTGGGCTTGCTCCGTGCAAAAGATTCCTCAGTAGCCAAACTGGGTGTGACAGACAAAAATGGCGACTACCAGTTTGAAAAAGTGAACGCTGGTAAATATCTCCTGACAGTTCAATTGGTTGGCCATGAAAAACAGTATTCTCCAGTATTTGATTTAGCTGCTGGCGCTAATTATACAGCGCCTGTATTTGCTTTAAAGCCTTTAAGTAAGGATTTAGCAGGTGTAACTGTAAGCTCTCGTAAACCGATGGTGGAGCAGAAGATTGATAGAACTATTGTGAACGTTGAAAACTCTGTTACCAGTGCAGGAAGTAATGCGTTGGAAGTATTGGAAAAATCGCCTGGCGTCAGTGTAGATAAAGATGGCAACATCAGCCTGAAAGGGAAAGCCGGCGTGATGGTGTTTATTGATGGTAGACCAACCTATTTATCTGGTCAAGACCTCACCAATATGTTGCGCAATATGCAAAGCAATCAAGTAGAGCTATTAGAGATTATGACCAATCCTCCTGCAAAATATGATGCAGCTGGTAATGCAGGTGTAATCAATATCAAAACCAAAAAGACCAAGGTCTTTGGTTTCAACGGTAGTGCGACTGTTGGTTATACACAGGCTGTATATCATCGATACAATGAGAGTGTAAACCTGAACTATCGAAAGAATAAGGTAAATGTATTTGGTAACCTGAGTCATAACTATCGCAACAATTTTTCTACGTTGGAAATCAATCGTAAGTTTTTTGATAATACAACGAAAGATGTGTTATCACTCTTTACGCAATCTACTAGAATGCGTAATCAGGGCAATTCTTACAATGGCAAAGTAGGTATGGATTATTTTGCAGGTAAGAACACCACTTTTGGTATAGTTGTGAATGGCTTTATTAATCCAGGTGAATTCCGTAGTAATAGTGTCATTGATATTGCCAACCCATCCAATGTATTGCAGCGCCAGACAGCATCAGGTAATTTTAGTGAGCAAGAGTGGAAGCATTTTGGTACCAACCTTAATTTCAGACAAGTATTGGATACAACCGGTAAAGAAATTACAGCAGATCTTGATTATCTACGCTATGATGCTACAAATACGCAGCAATTGATCAATAGCTACTTTAATAATGTTGGCGCACCAATTTTCAGACCGGATACATTATTGGGTAATCTGCCTCAGCAAATCAAGATTTATGCTGCTAAAGTGGATTATGTGCAACCGATGAAAAAAGGTGCTAAGCTGGAAGCAGGTTTGAAAACCAGTTTTGTACAGACCGATGCCAACGCGATTTATGATACTTTATTGAATGGCCAAAGACGCAGAGATATTGGTAGAAGTAATCACTTTGTATATGAAGAACAGATTCATGCGGCTTATGTGAACTATTCAAAACAATTCAGCAAGAAATGGAGCAGTCAGTTAGGTCTTCGCGTAGAACAAACCATTGCAAAAGGTGAGCAGCTGACTACCGGCGAAACATTTACACGTAATTATGCGCAATTATTCCCAACAGTATATGTACAATATACTGCTAATCAGAAGAATAGTTTTGTATTGAATTATGGACGTCGAATTCGCAGACCTGATTATGAAAGTCTGAATCCATTCGTAGAATTTTTGGACAGATATACGTACGAAAAAGGTAATCCTTACTTGCGTCCGCAGTTCAGTCATAATGTTGAATTGAGCCATACATTCGCAGGCTTTTTAACGACCACACTCAACTATACGAAAACAACAGATATTATTCAGCAGGTCTTAGAGCAGCACTCAGATAAAAATGAAACATTTGTAAAGCAGGCAAATATTGCATCACAACGTCAATATGGAGTTTCAGTCAATGCTTTCAATCAATATACTAAATGGTGGAGTGGTAATATCTATGTAAATGTTTTCAATAATGAATTCAAGGGTATTATCAATAACGATTATGTAACCATTGGTAATACAACAGCGATGGTAAATGTTTCTCAACAATTTAAATTCAACAAAACCTGGAGCAGTGAGTTAAGCGGCTTTTACAGGAGTGAAGGTATTGAGGGTGTGTTTAGAATTGGCGGATTTGGTATGGTGAATGCAGGTGTATCAAAGCAGGTGTTGAAAGGAAAGGGTAGTGTGCGTTTGAATGTGCGCGATATTTTCTGGAGCCAGCGTATCAACGGAAAGAGTCGCTTTGGAACTATCGATGCGCAATTTCACCAGTACAATGATAGCCGCTTTGTGAATCTTTCATTCACCTACCGCTTTAGCAAGGGTAAGGTAGGTAATACAAACCGCAAACGTGGTGGAGCAGCAGATGAGCAAAGCAGGGTAAGTGTTGGGAATAATTAATTTGATCTGCTAACATAAGCTTAACACCGTTCATACAAAAACACTTTGGATGTAACGAATCAGCACAGACATTTGCATCATCAACTTTGTTTTTTTCTCATGTGCATTATATAGGAAAGCGGCCCCGATGTCTATCGGGGCTTTTTCTTTTACCTTTGCCAAAACTCTTTCTATGCCTTCATTTGATATTGCCAGTAAAGTTGATTTGCAAACGCTCGATAATGCCATCAATACCGTAAAAAAAGAGATTGCCAACCGTTTCGATTTTAGGGATTCTCCAGTCTCTATCGACCTCGATAAAAAAGCCTATGTTGTTAAGCTTGAAGTAGAGAGCGATATGAAGATGAAACAGGTGATTGATGTTTTGATCAGCAGAGCCATGAAACAGGGTATTGATGCTACAGCTTTCAATTTTGATAAAGACGCTTACCCAAGTGGTAAGGTGGTTAAAAAAGAAGTACCCGTACGCAATGGTT
>JACCDH011174313.1_pt1 | contig 41875 bp, 41 predicted proteins | sample 7442481 | NCBI WGS metagenome assembly JACCDH01 (sample SAMN15323433, study PRJNA562643) | freshwater metagenome | isolation source: river surface water | place: USA:Blue River Watershed | collected 2017-08-15 | reverse complement strand
TGACCGGTGGCACTTTCTCCATCTCCAACGGCGGTACCTTCGGTTCCATGATGTCCACCCCCATCATCAACCCGCCCCAGTCGGCCATCCTGGGCGTGCACGCCACCAAGGACCGTGCCATGGTCGAAAACGGTCAGGTCGTGGTGCGTCCGATGAACTACTTCGCCATGTCGTATGACCACCGCATCATCGACGGCCGCGAAGCCGTGCTGGGCCTGGTCGCCATGAAAGAGGCGCTGGAAGATCCGACGCGTCTGCTGTTCGATCTGTAATTCACCGACCCACTTCGCAATGCCTCCTGCCGGGGGCATTGCTTTATTGAGGATTTAGAACATGAGCAAACAATTCGACGTCGTCGTCATCGGTGGTGGCCCAGGTGGCTACATTGCAGCCATCCGCGCCGCACAACTGGGTTTCCAGGTCGCCTGCATTGACGAATGGAAAAACGCCGCAGGCGGCCCAGCCCCGGGCGGCACCTGCACCAATGTGGGTTGCATTCCCTCCAAGGCGCTGCTGCAGTCGTCCGAGCATTTCGAGCACGCCAACAAGCATTTTGAAGAACACGGCATCAGCACAGGCAAGGTGACGATGGACGTGGCCAAAATGGTCGCCCGCAAGGACGGCGTGGTCAAGCAGAACAACGACGGCATCCTGTACCTGTTCAAAAAGAACAAGGTCACTTTCTTCCACGGCCGTGGCTCGTTTGAGGGCAAGGCCGAGGGCGGCTTCGCCATCAAGGTCGCGGGCAAGGACACCGAAACCATCACCGGCAAGCAAGTGATTGTGGCCACCGGTTCCAGCCCTCGCGCACTGCCAGGTGTGGCTTTTGACGAAGAGAATGTGCTGTCGAACGACGGCGCGCTGCGCATGGGCGCTGTGCCCAAAAAGCTGGCCCTGATTGGCTCTGGCGTGATTGGCCTGGAAATGGGCTCGGTCTGGCGTCGTTTGGGTGCCGAAGTCACCATCCTCGAAGGCATGCCCGTTTTCCTGCCCGCCGCCGACGAGGCTGTGGCCAAGGAAGCCAAGAAGGTCTTCGACAAGCAAGGCCTGAAGATCGAGTTGGGCGCCAAGGTGGGTGAAGTCAAGGTGGGCAAGAAAGGCAAAGATACCCAAGTTCAGATCGCCTGGACCAACGCCAAGGGCGAAGCCCAGACGCTTGACGCTGACAAGCTGATCGTGTCCATTGGCCGCGTGGCCAACACCACCGGTTTGAACGTCGAGGCCGTGGGCCTGCAAATGGGCGAGCGCGGCGACATCGTGGTCGACGCCGAGTGCCGCACCAATGTGCCCGGCATCTGGGCCGTGGGCGACGTGGTGCGTGGCCCCATGCTGGCGCACAAGGCCGAAGAAGAGGGCGTGGCTGTGGCCGAGCGCATCGCTGGCCAGCATGGCCATGTGAACTTCAACACCGTCCCCTACGTCATCTACACCAGCCCTGAAATCGCCTGGGTCGGCAAGACCGAGCAGCAGCTCAAGGCCGAGGGCGTGGCCTACAAAGCCGGTCAGTTCCCTTTCCTGGCCAACGGCCGTGCCCGTGCGCTGGGCGACACCACCGGCTTCGTCAAGATCATTGCCGACGCCAAGAGCGACGAGATCCTGGGCGTGCACATCATCGGCCCGTCGGCTTCCGAGCTGATCGCCGAGGCCGTGATGGCCATGGAGTTCCGCGCCAGCGCCGAGGACATCGCCCGCATCTGCCACGCGCACCCCTCACTGTCCGAGTCCACCAAAGAGGCGGCTCTGGCTGTGGACAAGCGCACGCTGAACTTCTGATGACGCTGTCCCCCAAACGCCTGCCGAGGCGGGCACTTTGGGGTACAGTTTCAGCAGCCGCAAACCCGGGCTTGTCCCGGGTTTTTTGATGCCTCTTTGAGCAAGTCCATGACCGTTCGTGCTGTTTACGAAGAAGAACTGAAAAAACGGGGTTTCGAGAGCGATCCCGCGCAGTTGCGCGCCATCGAGGCGCTGGAGCGCTGCGCCCAGGAATGGGCGGTTTACAAGTCCAAGCGCTCCAACCCGATCAAGAAGCTGCTGAGCAAACCCGCCATTCCCAAAGGCGTGTACATGTTCGGCGGGGTGGGGCGCGGCAAAAGCTTTCTGATGGACTGCTTTTTCGAGGCCGTGCCGATCCAGCGCAAGACACGCCTGCACTTTCACGAGTTCATGCGTGAGGTGCACCGCGAATTGGCGGCCATGCAGGGCACCGTCAACCCGCTGGATGCACTGGGCAAACGCATGGCCCAGCGTTACCGCCTGATCTGCTTTGACGAATTCCATGTGGCCGACATCACCGACGCCATGATCCTGCACCGCCTGCTGCAGGCGCTTTTTGACAACGGCGTGGGTTTTGTCACCACCTCCAACTTCAAGCCCGACGGCTTGTACCCCGATGGCCTGCACCGTGACCGCATCCTGCCCGCGATTGCGTTGCTCAATGCCCGCATGGAAGTGCTCAATGTGGACAACGGTACCGACTACCGCCGCCGCACGCTGGAGATGCTCGACCTCTACAAAATGCCGCTGAGCGAGCAGACGAATGCCGATATGGGCGCCGCCTTTGACAAGCTCGCCAGTGGCCACGACGAAGACCCGCTGCTGCACATCGAGGCGCGCGAGATCCGTGCCAAGCGCCGCGCCGGTGGCGTGATCTGGTTTGACTTCCGTACCCTGTGCGGTGGTCCGCGCTCACAAAACGACTACCTCGAAATTGCCACCCAGTTCCACACGCTGTTGCTCTCTGACGTGCCCGAAATGCCGGTCAAGCTGGCGTCTGAGGCGCGGCGCTTTACTTGGCTGGTGGACGTGCTCTACGACCGCCGTGTCAAGCTGATCGTCTCTGCCGAGGTGCCGCCCGAGCAGCTCTACACCGAGGGGCCTTTGTCGCACGAGTTCCCGCGCACCGTTTCGCGCCTCAATGAAATGCAGTCGGCCGAATTCCTGGCCTTGGAACACCGCACAGTGGACACGCAGCTCACATGAAACGCTTGTTGACCTGTGGGTGCCTGTTTTGGGCAATGTGCGTCTGGGCGCAGCCTGTGCTGCAGAAAATCAGCGACGAGCTGCCCGAGCGCATCAGTGCCGAACGTGAACGCCTCAAGCGCGAGCGCGAGGGGGTCGAACAGGCGAACAGCGAGCGGATGCGTGAGTGCTGGCAGCGGTTTGCCGTCAACGACTGCCTGCGTCAAGTGCGTCGCAGCCGCTACGCTGCGCTTGACCCGATCCGCGATCAAGAGCTCGAACTGAATCAGCAAGAGCGCGTCTGGCGCACCCAGCAGCGAGACGAGCGCCTTCAGGAAAAATCCAGCAAAGTCAGATCGTCCGAGCCCGCCAGCGGTGCGGCACGCCAGCCATGATCGACAACGACACCGGTGACCAGCGCTCGCCGCAACGCCGCATGATCGAGTTGCAGATCGAACACGCCGATCTGGACGCATTGATTGACCAGAGCACCCAGGCGGGTACGCAGCTGGACGAATTGCGGCTGCGCCGTCTCAAGAAACGGCGCCTGGCCCTGCGCGACGAAATGGCGCGTCTGAAATGGCTGATAGACCCCAAGGAACCGGCGTGAGTCGCTTGGCCGAGCAGGTCGCTCACACGCTCTCCACCCAAGGCCCTCTGGCGCAGCAGTGGCCAGGTTTCTTGTCCCGCAGTGGTCAGACCGACATGGCCCTGGCCGTGACACAGGCCGTACAAGACGGTGGCAGCCTGGTGGTTGAGGCGGGTACCGGTGTGGGCAAGACCTTCGCGTACCTGGTGCCGGTGTTGCTCAGTGGTCAGCGCGCCCTGATTTCTACGGCCACCAAGGCCTTGCAAGACCAGCTGTTTGCGCGCGACCTGCCGCGCCTGACCGAAGCCCTGAATTTGCCGGTGCGCATTGCCTTGCTCAAAGGCCGCTCCAGCTACCTGTGCATCCACCGCATGGAGCAAGCCCGTCACCACCCACAGGCCAGCCAGGCCCTCTGGCAACGTGCGCTGTCGCGGGTCGAGCAGTGGGCGCAGGTCACCCGCAGTGGCGACATGGCCGAGCTGCCGGGCCTGGACGAGAGCTCACAGCTGTGGCCGCAGATCACCTCGACCCGCGACAACTGCCTGGGCTCCAATTGCCCTCGCTACAAGGCCTGCCACGTCAACCTGGCACGCAAAGAAGCCATGGCAGCCGATGTGGTGGTCATCAACCACCACCTGTTTTTTGCCGATCTGGCGGTGCGCGAATCGGGTGTGGCCGAGCTGCTGCCCACAGTGCGCGTGACGGTGTTTGACGAAGCGCATCAACTCAACGAAATCGGTGTCAATTTTCTGGGGCAGGAGCTGTCCACCACCCAGTTGCTGGAGCTGGCACGCGATGTCTTGGGCACAGGCCTGACGCTGGCACGAGGCCTGGTGGACTGGCAAGCCCACAGCCACCGCCTGGAAACCGCTGCGCGTGAGTGGCGGCTGGCCGCAGGCCCGCAGCGCGGTGCCACCCGATTGCGCTGGGGCGAGGGCGCCCCGCAAGGTCTGGACGTTACCGCTTGGGCCGACGGGTTGAATGGTGTGGCCCAGGCCCTGCAGGCCTTGAGCCAGGGGCTGGACCAAGTGACCGAGCTGGCCCCTGACTTTGTGCGGCTGCTCGAACGCAGCCGCAGCCTGCTGCAGCTGTGCGAGCGCTTTCAGGGTTCGGCGCCAGACGACGGTGTGCGCTGGGCCGAAGTGTCGGCCAGTCTGCGCGTGGTGCAGGCGCCACTGGATGTGGCCGAAACTTTTTTGAAATTGACCTCACCACCCAAGGCGACAAGGCCTGCGGGCCAACTGGAGGACGGCGCCGCCGCTCAGTCAGCGGCAGAGTCTGGCACGGCTGGCCGGGCCTGGGTGTTCACCTCGGCCACGCTGGGCGATGACCCCAGCCTGCGCTGGTTCACGGGCCCCTGCGGTCTGAGTGCGGCACGCACGTTGCGTGTGCAGAGTCCATTTGACTACGCCAGCCAGGCCGCGCTGTACGTGCCCGAGGGCATGAGTGCGCCGGGCGATCGCCAGCATGCGCTGGATGTGGCCCGCTTGGTGCTGGATGCGGCACGTCGCATTGGCGGGCGCACCCTGGTGCTGACCACCACGCTGGCGGCCATGCGGGCCATCGGCGAATACCTGCAAACCCATCTGGACAGCGGCCTGGGCCTGGAAGTGCTGGTGCAGGGCCAAAGCCCCAAGCGGCTCTTGATGACGCGTTTTCGCGAGGGCGCCAGCCAGGGCCAGGCCGGTTGCATTCTGGTGGCGTCGGCTTCGTTCTGGGAGGGCTTTGATGTGCCCGGTGATGCCCTGCAGCTGGTGGTGATCGACAAGCTGCCCTTTGCGCCGCCCGACGATCCGGTGGTTGAGGCGCGCGGTGTGCGTTTGCAGCAGCAGGGTCGCAGCGTGTTCATGGATCTGGCCTTGCCCGAGGCGGCGGTCACCCTCAAACAAGGGGCAGGGCGGCTGATCCGCAGTGAACGTGATCAGGGAATTTTGGTGGTCTGCGACGAACGCCTGAGCAGCAAAGGCTATGGACTGCGCCTGCTGGCAGCCATGCCGCCCATGCGCCGAGTCACTGGCCGGGACGATTTTGTGCGGGCGCTGGACGCCCTGCGGGCGTCATCACCAGAGCTGCCACCAGGGCTTTGAGGCTTTGCCCTTGAGGGGATTTTCCAGAAAGCTGGAGTTGGGATAGTTCTGCTCCAGCACGCGACGCGAATCGTCACGCAGCTGGGTCATGCCCATGGCGTCATAGGAGTAGACCAGGATGGCCAGCGCTTCTTCTGCGGCAGGTACGCCCTGGAACTCGGTCAGGGCCTGCTGGGCGCGGTTGACCGCGGCAACATGTGCGCCCTTGCGGGCGTAGTAGCGAGCCACATGCACCTCGTAACCCGCGAGCGAATTGACGATGTACGTCATGCGCTGGCGGGCATCGGGCGCGTATTTGGAGTCCGCAAAGCGTCGGCTCAACTCCAAAAAGGATTCGTAGGACTCCTTCGCGGCCTTTTGGTCACGCTCGGACAGGTCCTGGTTGATGAGCGATGAAAACAGGCCCAGGTTGTCGTTGAAATTGACCAGGCCCTTGAGGTAGAGCGCGTAGTCCATGGCCGGGCTGGTGGGGTGCAGGCGGATGAAACGGTCCAGCGTGGCAATTGCTTGGGGTTTTTCGTTGGCCTTGTACTGGGCGTAGGCCTTGCTGATCTGGGCCTGCTGGGCCAGCACGGTGCCGGCGGCGCGGCCTTCGAGCTTTTCATACAGACCGATGGCCTTGTCCCAGGCACCGGCAGCGGACTCGTCGCGGGCCTCCTGGTAGAGCTTTTCGGGGGACCAGCCTGCGGTCAAGTCTTTGGGGGTGTTGGAGCACGCGGACAAAAGCAGTCCCGCACTCAAGCAGATCGCGGCGGGAACCGTCGATAATCCAATGCGCCGCATCCTGGTGTCCTCTGAGCTTTTCATTGCAATTGATTATATCGACCCCCCCCAACGACGAACTGCCCGAAAACCCTTTGGAAGAAGGGGCAGCAGAAGACACCGAACAGGATGAGTTGCGCCAGTTCAGGGTCGACGCCGCACAACATGGCCAGCGCCTGGACAGGGCTTTGGCGGCGTATGTGGACGAGTTCTCGCGCAGCTACCTGCAGCAGCGCATCGAGGCGGCCGATGTGCAGCTCGACGGCAAGGTGGTCACCAAGGCCGCGGCCAAGGTGCGCCAGGGGCAGCACCTGGCCATCACCCTGCGACCCACGCCTCAGTCGCGGGCCTTTGTGCCGCAGGACATGGCCATCGAAACCGTCTATGTGGACGAATACCTGCGCGTGATCCACAAACCGGCAGGCCTGGTGGTGCACCCAGCGCCGGGCAACTGGCAAGGCACCTTGCTCAATGGCTTGCTGGCCCTGGATCCGGCGGTCATCGATTTGCCCCGCGCGGGCATCGTGCACCGGCTGGACAAAGACACCAGCGGTCTGATGGTGGTGGCCCGCACCCGGCTGGCCATGGACGCGCTGGTGCACATGATTGCCGAGCGCGAGGTCAGCCGACAGTACCTGGCCATTGGCCACCGCCGCTGGCCCAGCGACCCAGAGCGTGAAGTGGCCGTGGGCATTGGCCGCGACCCTGCCAACCGCCTGCGCATGGCGGTGGTGGATCTGACCCGCATGCCTGGCAAGACCGCCCGCACCACCTTTCAGTGCCTGGACCAGAACGACGAGGCCTGCCTGGTGCGTTGCATCCTCCACACCGGTCGAACCCATCAGATCCGGGTGCACATGGCGCACATTGGTCATCCGCTGTTGGGTGACGCGCTGTACGGCGGGCAGCCTCTGGCGGGCATGCACCGTCAGGCCTTGCATGCCTGGCGCCTGGCTTTTGTGCACCCCTTCACGGGGCAGGAACTGGTTTGGTCGGTGCCCATGCCGCAAGACATGCAGCAGGCCTTGGTGGCGTTGGACCTTCGGTACAATGAAACGGATGAGGCCCGTCTGGACGATGAGGCCGACTGAAGCCCTTGGGCACGGCAGGCCGTCTGGGATGGCCGCCCGGTTCCCATCCTGTGGTCCCGGAATGCCCGGATGCCACTTTCCAGCATGCAAGGCGCCGCTGGCGCCACCCCCGAAAAGACCTGAACCATGAACTCGGCGCAAGCCAAGCGTGTCCTTGAAACGGCCCTGTTGTGCACGGCCCAGCCCCTCCCGCTGCGGGAGATGCGGGTGCTGTTTGACGATGCCCTGGGCGCAGACACCCTGCGCCAACTGCTGTCCGAGCTGCAGCAGGAATGGGCGCAGCGCGGCCTGGAGCTGACGGCGGTGGCCAGTGGCTGGCGTTTTCAGAGTCGCCCCGAAATGCGCGTCTTTCTGGACCGTCTGCACCCCGAAAAACCGCCCAAGTACACCCGCGCCGCACTCGAAACCCTGGCCATCATTGCCTACCGTCAGCCGGTCACCCGGGGTGACATGGAAGACATCCGGGGCGTGACGATCAACTCCCAGATCCTCAAGCAACTGGAGGACCGTGGCTGGGTCGAGGTGATTGGTCACCGTGAAACCGTGGGGCGTCCCGCCTTGTACGCCACCACTCGCCACTTCCTGGACGACATGGGTCTGTCTGCGCTTGACCAGTTGCCTTTGCTGGCCAACGTCGAACACCAGGCCTCGGCGCTGGCAGGGCTGGTGCAGGTGGAAGACCCTGTGCAGCCCACGCTTTCGCTGGAGGAGGCGCTCGAACCCTTGGAAGCTGCCCCCCCCGACGAGGTGGCCGCCGAGCCCATTACCCCATTCCCTGAATCCCCATCTGCCGACAACGTTGGCCCCGAGCATGAGCACTGAAGCGCAAGACCGTCCGACCCCCGACCAGCCTGAACAAGGCGCTGCCCCCAGTGGTGGCTACAAGGCGGTGGACCTGGCCGATGTGGTATCGGGCCAGTTCGACGCCGAGGACGAAACTTCTGAAGCGGCCGATCTGGGCAAGCGCGTGCTGGCCCCGCAGCCCGACTCGCCCAAGCTGCACAAGGTACTGGCCCAGGCCGGTCTGGGCTCGCGCCTGGAGATGGAGCAGCTGATTCTGGAGGGGCGCATTTCGGTCAACAACGAGCCGGCCCACGTGGGCCAGCGCATCCAGTACGGCGACGTGGTCAAGGTCAATGGCAAGCCGATCCGCGTGCGCATCGAGCCGCCGCCCGCCCGCGTCATTGCCTACCACAAGCCTGCTGGCGAGATCGTCAGCCACGACGACCCACAAAACCGCCCCAGCGTGTTTCGAAAGCTTCCGCGCCTGCAGCACGGCAAATGGCAGTCGGTGGGTCGCCTTGATCTGAACACCGAGGGCTTGCTGCTGCTGACAAGTTCGGGTGAACTGGCCAACCGCCTGATGCACCCGCGCTTTGGCCTGGAGCGCGAATACGCCGTGCGCGTGCTGGGCGCTTTGTCCAAGGAAGAAAAGCAAAAACTGCTGGACGGTGTGGTGCTGGACGATGGCCCGGCCCAGTTCAGCAGCATCGAAGACGGCGGCGGTGAGGGCTCCAACTGCTGGTACCGCGTGACGATCTCCGAAGGCCGCAACCGCGAGGTGCGCCGCATGATGGAGGCCGTGGGCCACGCGGTCAGCCGCCTGATCCGCATCCGCTACGGCGCCATGGTGCTGCCGCACGGACTGCGCCGAGGCGCTTTTCTGGAGCTGGGTGAATCCGATATCCGCGCCCTGATGAAGGCGGTCGGTGCTCCCGAGCGCCAGCCGAGTACCGCGCCACAGCGCGGCCGTGGCCGTCCAGACCGTGCCAGCAAGCCTGCCGCCAGGACGCCGATGGGTCGGGGCAAGCCAGGCCAGGGGCGCACGGGAGGCCCTGGCCGCAGTGGCAAGGAGGGGGCGGGGCAGCCCGACCCGATGCAAACCCGCCAGGGCTACATCGGCGCCGACAGCTTCAACCGCAACAAGCAAGAACAGTCGCGCAAACCGCGCGGCGCACGCCGCACAGGTGGCTCGGGTGGACGCAGCCGCTGACCTGCGGCTTTGGAGGGGCTTGCGCCGTTGCCTCGGGGCTAACCCGGGGTCTCGGGTTAGAATAAGCGGCTTTGCCGAAATGGCAAAAAAGCTTTCAAAAACACATTTTCAGGAACCATCATGGCCATCGAACGCACCCTCTCCATCATCAAGCCCGACGCCGTTGCCAAGAACGTCATCGGCCAGATCTACGCCCGTTTCGAAGCTGCTGGCCTGAAGGTTGTGGCCGCCAAGATGGCTCACCTGTCGCGCGGCGAAGCCGAGCAGTTCTACGCTGTGCACAAAGAGCGTCCTTTCTTCAAGGACCTGGTGGACTTCATGGTCTCCGGCCCCGTCATGATCCAGGCCCTCGAGGGCGAAGGCGCCATCGGCAAGAACCGCGACCTGATGGGTGCCACCGACCCCAAGAAGGCCGCCGCTGGCACCATCCGCGCTGACTTTGCTGACAGCATCGACGCCAATGCCGTGCACGGCTCTGACGCCCCCGAAACCGCTGCTGTGGAAGTTGCTTTCTTCTTCCCCGGCATGAACGTTTACAGCCGCTGATCGCCGCGCGACCCGTTCGCGAATTCGGCGTACACCCCATGACGGCCAACCTTCTCGAATTCGATCTGGAAGGTCTGGCCGTTTTTTGCGAGGGTCTGGGCGAGAAACGTTTCCGGGCCACGCAACTTTTCCGCTGGATCCACCAGCGGGGAGCCAGCGACTTTGACCAGATGAGTGATCTGGCCAAGTCCCTGCGCGAAAAACTCAAAACCACCGCCCACATCGCCGCATTGCCGGTGGTCAGCCAGCACATCTCTCAAGATGGCACCATCAAATGGCTGTTTGATGTGGGAGACGGCAACGCCGTCGAATCGGTGTTCATTCCAGAAGACGACCGTGGCACGCTGTGCGTGTCCTCCCAAGCCGGTTGCGCAGTGGGCTGCCGCTTTTGCTCCACCGGTCACCAGGGCTTTTCCCGCAACCTGTCCACGGCCGAAATTCTGGCTCAGCTGTGGTTTGCCGAGCATTTCCTGCGCCAGCACCTCAAAACCGACGAACGCGTCATCTCCAATGTGGTGATGATGGGCATGGGCGAGCCGCTGCAAAACTACAGCGCCCTGATCCCGGCGCTCAAGACCATGCTGGACGACCACGGCTATGGCCTGTCGCGCCGCCGTGTCACGGTGTCCACCTCGGGCGTGGTGCCCATGATCGACCGCCTGGCGCAAGACTGCCCGGTGGCCTTGGCGGTGTCGCTGCACGCACCCAATGACGCGCTGCGCGATTCGTTGGTGCCGATCAACCGCAAATACCCCATCGATGAACTCCTGCAGGCCTGCGAGCGTTACCTGGCGCATGCGCCGCGCGACTTCATCACCTTTGAATACTGCATGCTTGACGGTGTCAACGACCAGCCTGAGCATGCGCGCCAGCTGATCGAGCTGGTTCAGCGCCACGGCCGCCGGGGCCTGCGCTGCAAATTCAATCTGATTCCCTTCAACCCGTTTCCGGCCTCTGGCCTGCTGCGCTCGCCCAACGCCCGAGTGCAGGCTTTTGCCAAAATTTTGCTCGACGCGGGCATCGTCACCACCGTGCGCAAGACGCGGGGCGACGACATCGATGCGGCTTGTGGTCAGCTCGCCGGTGATGTGAAAGACCGCACCAAGGTTCAGGAACGCGTGGCCCGTCAGCGCGCCAACGACGTGATCCCCATCCTGCCCGCCACACAAACGGAGACAAGGCCATGAATTCGACGGACGGTATGCAGCCACAAGATGCCAGCAGTGTTTCAGCCACGCCAACGGCGGGCCAGATGCTGCGTGCCGCCCGCGAGGCCCGAGGCCTGCACCTGGCGGTGCTGTCGGTCAACCTCAAGGTCAGCGTGCGCCAGCTTGAAGCGTTGGAAGCCGATCGTCATGACGCCTTGAAGGGCGCTGCATTTGTGCGCGCGCTGGCTTTGTCGGTGTGCCGACAGCTCAAGCTCGACCCCAGCGCTGTGATGGCTGCCTTGCCCAAGGGCGATGCCCCCAAGGTGCTGGATCCGGTGGCCAAAGCAGCAGCGCATTCGCCTGCCCGCAGCAGTTCGCGTCAGCGCAGCCACAAAGGCTTGTCGCGCCAGGTCCTGTTGCTGGCCGTGCTCATGCTGGCCGGGGTGGCGGCGCTGGTTTGGTGGCCCGACATCCAGTGGCCCGAAACCAGTCGCAACGATCCGGCCGCCAGCAACCAGCCCGCCCCCGAAGTGATGGGGCAGGCGCAAAACCCTGAGCAGACCCCGGCCGAAGCAGCGCCCGCAGCCTCGGTGCCTGAAGCCAGTCCGGCTTCAGCGCCTGCCGCCACAGTGGCTGCAGCGCCTGCGCTTGCAGCATCCTCGGCTTCGGTGGCCCGCCCGGCGACTGAGCCGGTGACCCCGTCCGCATCACCCAGTGCCTCCAAGCCGGCCTTGGCGCCTGTGGCCACAGCATCGGCAGCACCTGCCGCTCCCTCGCCCAGCGTGGCCCCTGTCCGCAGCAGCGTCTCGGCCCCGTTGGTGCTGCGCCTGAAGGCCGATGCCTGGGTCGAAATCCGTGACAAATTCCGTGGTGTGGCGCTCAAGCGCCAGGTCAAGGCCGGAGAAGTGCTTGAACTGGACCTCCAGGCGCCCGTGTTCGTCTACACCAGCCGAGCCGACCACACCGAATTGCAGTGGCAGGGCAAAGCGGTTGACGTGTCGGGCAACACCCTGAACAACGAACTTCGCATCCAAATCAAACCATGAGCGATTCGCCCATCCAGATTGCTGCGCCCGCGCAGCGCGCCAGCCGCCAGTCCCGTGTGGTCTGGGGCAACCGTGTTGTCACGGTGGGCGGCGGTGCGCCGGTACGCGTGCAGTCCATGACCAACACCGACACGGTGGACGTGATCGGCACGGCCATCCAGGTCAAGGAACTGGCCTTGGCGGGCTCCGAGATGGTGCGCATCACCGTCAATACACCCGAAGCCGCGCAGGCCGTGCCGCACATCCGCGAGCAGCTCGACAAGATGGGCATGGATGTGCCCTTGATCGGTGACTTCCATTACAACGGCCACCGCCTGCTCACCGATTACCCGGCCTGCGCCGAGACCTTGTCCAAATACCGCATCAACCCCGGCAACGTGGGCAAGGGCGACAAGCGCGATGTGCAGTTCGGTCAGATGATCGAGGTGGCCCAAAAATTCAACAAACCCATCCGCATCGGCGTGAACTGGGGCAGCCTGGACCAGGAATTGCTGGCCGAATTGATGGACGTGAACAGCCGCCGCGCCCAGCCCTTTGAGGGGCGCCAGGTCATGTACGAGGCCTTGATCCAGTCCGCCATAGGCTCAGCCCAAAGGGCCGAGGCCATGGGCATGGATGGCAGCCAGATCGCCTTGTCGTGCAAGGTCTCGGGCGTGCAGGACCTGATTTCGGTTTACCGCGAGCTGGCCCGCCGCTGCGACTACCCGTTGCACCTGGGTTTGACCGAGGCGGGTATGGGCACCAAGGGCACAGTGGCATCCAGCACGGCGCTGGCCATCCTGCTGCAAGAGGGCATTGGCGACACGATTCGCGTCTCGCTCACGCCCCAGCCGGGCGAGTCGCGCACGCAAGAGGTGGTGATCGCTTCCGAAATCTTGCAGTCGCTGGGTCTGCGCGTGTTCGTGCCCAGCGTGACCGCTTGCCCCGGCTGTGGCCGCACCACCAGCACCACCTTTCAGGAACTGGCCAAGCAGATCGACGACTTTTTGCGTGCCCAAATGCCGGTCTGGCGTGGCCAATACCCGGGTGTGGAAGGCCTGAAAGTGGCCGTGATGGGCTGCATCGTCAACGGCCCTGGCGAGAGCAAGCACGCCGACATCGGCATCAGCCTGCCGGGCACCGGCGAGGCACCTGCGGCCCCGGTGTTCATTGATGGCGAAAAGCGCATGACCTTGCGTGGCGAGGGCATTGCCCAGGAGTTCCAACGCATCGTCGAAGACTACATTGAGAAACGCTTTGGCACCGCCAAAGCCTGAATCCCGAATGACAGAACAAAACACCAAACAGCCCAAAGCCCAGAAGCTGGTGGGCGTGAAGGGCATGAACGACATCCTGCCGCCGGATTCGGCACAGTGGGAGTGGCTCGAAGCCCAGGTGCGTGCCCTGATGGCCCGCTATGCCTACCGCAATGTGCGCCTGCCCATCGTCGAGCCCACGGCCCTGTTCGTGCGTGGCCTGGGCGAGGTCACGGACATCGTCGAAAAGGAGATGTACTCCTTTGAAGACCGCCTCAATGGCGAACAGCTCACCTTGCGCCCCGAGGGCACGGCGGGTCTGGTGCGTGCCGTGGTCGAGCACAACCTGCTCTACGAGGGTGGCAAGCGCTTGTACTACATGGGCCCCATGTTCCGCCACGAGCGCCCGCAGCGTGGCCGCTACCGCCAGTTCCACCAGATCGGCGCCGAGGTGCTGGGCTTTGGCGGACCCGAGGTCGATGCCGAATTGATCTTGCTGGCCAACGACCTCTGGAAAGAACTGGGCCTGAAGGACGTGCGTCTGGAGCTCAACAGCCTGGGCCAGCCCGACGAGCGCCGCGCCCACCGCGCCGCCCTGATTGCCCACTTCGAGCAGCACGCCGAACTGTTGGACGAAGATGCCAAGCGCCGCCTGCACAGCAACCCCTTGCGCATCCTGGACACCAAAAACCCGGCCATGGCACCTGTGGTCGAGTCCGCGCCCCAGCTGCTGGACTTTCTGGGGGAGGCGTCGCTGGCGCACTTCAACGCGGTCAAGGCCATTTTGGAAGCCAATGGCATCGCCTACCGCATCAATCCGCGCCTGGTGCGCGGCATGGACTACTACAACCTCACGGTCTTCGAGTTCATCACCGAAAGCCTGGGCTCGCAGGGCACGATCTGTGGCGGTGGTCGCTACGACTACCTGATCGAGCAGGTCGGCGGCAAGCCGGCGCCTGCCGTGGGCTGGGCGCTGGGCGTGGAGCGTGTGCTTGAACTGGTCAAAGAGCAGGGCGCTGCACACGATGAATTGGTGCCCGATGTGTACGCCATCATTCCCGACACGGCGGCGCTGCCTCAGGCCATCCAGACCTTGCAGGCCTTGCGTGCCGCAGGCGTGTCAGCGCAGATGCATGCGGGCACGGGCGAGGGCATGGGCTCGATGAAGAGCCAGTTCAAGAAGGCCGATGCCAGCGGCGCGGCCTTTGGCCTGATTTTTGGCGGTGACGAACTCGCCCGTGGCGAGGTCACCGTCAAGTCGCTGCGCGACGGCCAGGGTGCCCAGCGCACCGAGCGCCTGGACGCTGTGGCCGCCTGGGCCACGACCCTACAATCTTCCTGATTCAACACAGACACACCATGGCAGCACATCTCGATCTCGAAGAACAGGAACAGCTTGCGGAGCTCAAGCACTTCTGGAAAACCTGGGGCAACCTGATTTCCTGGGTGCTGATCGCCGTGTTGGGCAGCTATGCCGCCTGGAACGGCTGGCAATACTGGCAGCGCAACCAGGCCACGAAGGCCTCGGCGCTTTACGACGAAGTCGAAAAGGCAGTGCTGGCTCAAGACCTGACGCGCATTGAGCGCAGCGTGGCCGACATGAAAGACAAGTTCGGCAGTACCCACTTTGCCCACCAGGCGGGCTTGCTGGCTGCGCGCAGTCTGGCCGACAAAGGCAAGTCCGAGCAGGCCAGAGCGCTTCTGGCCTGGGTGGCTGCCGATGCCCCCGAAGTCGCCTTGCGCGATTTGGCCCGTCTGCGCCTGGCTGCTCTGCAGTGGGACACCCAGTCGGCCGACGATGCCCTTAAAACCCTGCAAACCGGTTTTTCGGCTGACCTGGAGCCGCTGGCCGCTGACCTCAAGGGTGACCTGCTGCTCGACAAAAAGCAAACCTCCGAAGCCGTGGCCGCTTACCAACTGGCCTACAAAGGCTTGCTTGCCGACCACGAGTACCGCCGCGTGGTGCAGGCCAAACTGGGCGCCCTGGGCGTCGAGGTGCAGCCGTGATGCGCCGCCGCTTGAGTTTGCTTGTTTCGGGCCTGGTTTTGGCACTGGGGCTGCTGGGCTGCTCCAGCAGCCCCAGCAAACCGCAGCCTTCGGTTTTACCCGCTGTGTCGGGCAGCCTGGCCATCAGCAAGGTCTGGACGGCGCGTGTGGGCGAAATCACCACGCCCTTGCAAGCCGCTGTGTTGGGCAGCCGCGTGGTTCTGGCCTCCAGCCAGGGCCTGCTGGTAGAACTGGACGCCACCAGCGGACGCGAAGCCTGGCGTCTTGACCTGAACACCCAGCTCGTGGCGGGGGTGGGCAGCGATGGTAAGCGCCATGCTGTGGTCACGGGCGAAAACGCGCTGGTGGTGGTCGAGTCCGGCCGCGAAATCTGGCGCCAGCGCCTGAACGCGCAAACCTTCACCGCGCCGCTGGTGGCCGGTGAACGCGTGTTTGTTCAAACCGCTGACCGTACCGTGAACGCTTACGATGGCGCCACTGGCCAACGGCTGTGGAGCTTGCAGCGCAACGCCGATCCGCTGGTGCTGCGCCAAGCAGGTGTGCTGATCGCTGTGGGTGACACCTTGTTGGCAGGCAACGGCGGCCGCCTCAGTGCCATTGCACCACTTAATGGCCAGGTGCGCTGGGACGCCCTGGTGGGCAGCTCGCGTGGCACCAACGAGGTTGAGCGTCTGGTCGATCTGGTGGCTGGTGTGAGCCGACAGGGCAACGAGGTGTGCGTGCGTGCATTCCAAACGGCCGTGGGTTGTGTGGACAGTGCACGCGGTCAGGTGCTGTGGACACGCCCCTCGCAAGGACACCAGGGTCTGGACGGTGACGCTGCCCGTGTTTACGGGGTCGAGGCGGACAGCCGAGTGCGCGCATGGAGCCGTGCGGATGGCCAACCGGCCTGGTCCGACGAGTCCTACCGATTCCGTGGCCTGACCGCACCGCGCGTCTGGGGCCCTGCGATTGCAATGGGTGACGAGCAGGGCGCCGTGCACCTGCTGGCCCGTGAACAAGGCAAGAGCCTGCAGCGCCTGTCCACTGACGGCACGGCAGTGGTCATGCAACCGGCTCTGGCAGGCCAGACTTTGGTGACGGTCAACCGCAGCGGTCTGGTGACCGGCTGGCGCCTTGACTGAGGGATAAGAATCAAGTGAAACCTGTTTTGGCCCTGGTGGGCCGCCCCAATGTGGGCAAATCCACGCTCTTCAACCGACTCACCAAGAGCCGTGACGCTATCGTGGCCGACTTTGCCGGCCTTACCCGAGACCGCCACTATGGCCAGGGTCGTCTGGGCAAGCGTGAGTTCATCGTCATTGACACCGGTGGCTTCGAGCCCGATGCCAGCAGCGGCATCTACAAGGAGATGGCCAAGCAGACGCAGCAGGCTGTGGCCGAGGCCGACGTGGTTATTTTTGTGGTCGATGCCCGCAACGGTCTGTCCGCCCAGGACCACGACATTGCCAACTACCTGCGTCGGATCGGCAAGCCTTGCCTGCTGGTGGCCAACAAGGCCGAAGGCATGAAGGAGGGCGTACAGCTGGTTGAGTTCTACGAACTGGGCCTGGGCGAGGTGTTGCCGGTCTCGGCGGCCCATGGGCAGGGCGTACGCGGCATGCTCGAAGAGGCGTTGGATGCGCTGCACCTGCCCGACGAGGACGACGAGGCCGAAGAAGATCCCAGCGTGGTCAAGCTGGCAGTGGCAGGGCGGCCCAATGCGGGCAAGTCCACCCTCATCAACACCTGGCTGGGCGAAGAGCGCTTGGTGGCCTTTGACATGCCCGGCACCACGCGCGATGCGATCAGCGTGCCCTTTGAGCGCAATGGCCAAAAGTTCGAACTGATTGACACCGCCGGCCTGCGTCGCAAGGGCAAGGTTTTTGAGGCGATCGAGAAATTCTCGGTGGTCAAGACTCTGCAGGCGATTGAAAACGCCCATGTGGTGCTCTTGCTGATCGACGCCACACAAGGCGTGACCGACCAGGACGCGCACATTGCGGGCTTTGTGCTCGACAGCGGTCGTGCCGTGGTGCTGGCCGTCAACAAATGGGACGCGGTGGACGAGTACCAACGCCAGCTGGTGCAACGCTCCATCGAAACGCGGCTGGCTTTCCTCAAGTTCGCCAACCTGCATTTCATTTCGGCCAAAAAGCGCCAAGGCCTGGGTCCACTGTGGACCTCGATTGCTCAGGCGCACAAATCGGCCGGCTGCAAGATGAGCACGCCGGTGCTCACCCGCATCCTGCTCGAATCGGTGCAGCTGCAAACGCCTAAAAAGACCGGCATGTTCCGCCCCAAGCTGCGTTATGCGCACCAGGGCGGCATGAACCCGCCGGTGATTGTGATCCACGGCAATTCGCTCGAACACGTGACAGAGGCCTACAAGCGCTTCCTCGAAGGGCGTTTTCGCAAGGCTTTCGATCTGGTGGGCACGCCGCTGCGTATCGATCTGAAAACCTCGCACAACCCGTATGCCGACAAGGAAAACGGCTGAGCGGACTGGCGATTGACCTTGCCACTGACGGGTTGAGCTGCTGTGGTATGGTCGGAACTTCCACAACCACTGAACACGGAGAATATCGTGAGCAACAAAGGCCAACTCTTGCAGGACCCATTCCTGAACGCACTGCGTCGCGAGCACGTGCCGGTGTCCATCTATCTGGTCAACGGCATCAAACTGCAGGGCCAGATCGAATCTTTTGACCAGTATGTGGTGCTGCTGCGCAACACCGTGACGCAAATGGTCTACAAGCACGCCATCTCCACCATCGTTCCAGGCCGCGCCGTGAACTTCGCCCAGGACACGGGCGAAGCCACTGTCAGCTGATCGCCTGACCTGATGTTGGCCAGCGCACCTGGCCAACCTCCCCGGATTGACAGACGCCACTTCCTCCTCTCCAGCGCCGACCTTTCTGGTCGGCGTTGATTTTGGGCTGCCCCATTTTGACCATGGCCTGGTCGAGCTCGGCCTGCTGGCCGAGTCGGGTGGCCTGCAGCCCGTGGCACGCCTGACCTGCAAACGCAAAGCGCCTGACCCTGCGCTGTTCGTGGGCAGCGGCAAGGCCGATGAAATCAAGACGCTGGCGCTCATGCACGGCGCCAAAGAGGTGCTGTTTGACCAGTCGCTCAGCCCTGCACAGCAGCGCAACCTGGAGCGCCACATCGGTTTGCCAGTCAATGACCGCACGCTGCTGATCTTGGAAATCTTTGCCCAGCGCGCCCGCAGCCACGAAGGCAAATTGCAGGTTGAACTGGCGCGACTGCAGTACTTATCCACCCGCCTGGTGCGCCGCTGGACCCACCTGGAGCGCCAGACAGGCGGCATTGGCCTGCGTGGGGGGCCAGGCGAAACCCAGATCGAGCTGGACCGCCGCATGATCGGCGAGGCCATCAAGCGCACCAAGGAGCGTCTGACCAAGGTCAAAAAGCAACGCAACACCCAACGCCGCCAGCGTGAGCGCAACCAGACCTTCAAGATTTCCCTGGTGGGCTACACCAACGCTGGAAAATCAACGCTTTTCAATACCCTGGTCAAAGCCCGTGCTTACGCGGCCGACCAACTCTTTGCCACGCTGGACACGACCACGCGCCAGCTGTATTTGGGTGAAGCGGGGCGTTCGGTCTCGTTGTCCGACACGGTGGGCTTCATTCGTGACTTGCCGCACGGACTGGTCGAGGCCTTTCAGGCCACCTTGCAAGAAGCCACCGAAGCCGATCTGTTGCTGCATGTGGTAGACGCATCCAACCCCGACTTTCCCGAACAGATGGCCGAAGTGCAAAAGGTGCTGGCCGAAATCGGCGCCCAGGACTTGCCGCAGTTGCTGGTGTTCAACAAACTCGATGCCCTGCCCAGCGACCGTCAGCCCCTGGCTTTTGAAGACAGTTACGAGGTGGATGGCCAGCCCGTGCCGCGCATTTTTGTGAGCGCCCGCGCAGGGCAGGGCATGGACCTGCTGCGCCATGCGCTGGCCCGCACCGTGCGTGAACGACTGCCCAACCCCGAAGACACAACGCAAGATGTCCGTGATCTGTACCGGAATTCCTCGGACGAGGCGCCGGACCCATCGCCGGATTTCGGCACAATGTGAGCCAGACAGGAATTGCCTACACCATGAATTTCCATTTGCCTGCCATCCGATGGTTCACCCTGCCGGCACGCGTGCGCGGCATGTTCAACCTCAATGACCCCCGCTGGGGGCGTAGCGACGACAAGTCCCCGAACGCGGAGCCCTCCGCCCAGGACCCGCAGCCGCAACAACCGCAGCCGCAGCCGCAGCGCCCTCAGCCGGGGCAGGCCGGTGGGCCGCCTGACCTGGACGAACTCTGGCGCGACTTCAACCAGAAGCTGGGCCAGTTGTTTGGCGGCAAAGGGGCGGGGAGCCGTCCGCCCTCGGGTGGGGGGAGCAACGGCGGAAACGGCGGCTTGCCCGGCTTTCTGGGCAATCTGGGCCTGGGCGTTGTTTTGGGCGGCGCCTTGCTGGTCTGGCTGGGCACGGGCTTTTTCATCGTGCAGGAGGGTCAGCAGGCTGTCATCACACAGTTTGGCAAGTACAAATCCACTGTGGGCGCGGGCTTCAATTGGCGCATGCCCTGGCCCTTGCAGCGCCACGAGCTGGTCTATGTCTCGCAGATCCGTTCGGTGGACATTGGCCGCGACAACATCATCAAGGCCACCGGTCTGCGCGAGTCGGCCATGCTGACGGAAGACGAGAACATCGTCGAGATCAAATTTGCCGTGCAGTACCGCCTCAACGACGCACGCGCCTACCTGTTCGAGAGCAAGAACCCCACCGAAGCCGTGGTGCAAGCGGCTGAGACCGCCGTGCGCGAGGTGGTCGGCAAGATGAAGATGGACTCCGCGCTGGCCGAAGAGCGTGACCAGATTGCCATTCGCGTTCGCCAACTCATGCAGACCATTCTGGATCGTTACAAAGTGGGCATCGAGGTGGTGGGCATCAATTTGCAGCAAGGCGGGGTGCGCCCGCCCGAGCAGGTGCAGGCCGCTTTTGACGATGTGCTCAAGGCCGGTCAGGAGCGAGAACGGGCCAAGAACGAGGCCCAGGCCTACGCCAACGATGTGGTTCCTCGAGCTGTTGGTGCCGCCTCGCGCCTGAAGGAAGAGGCCAATGCCTACCGCGAACGCATCGTGGCCCAGGCCGAGGGCGATGCCCAGCGTTTCAAGGCCATCTTGCCCGAGTACCAAAAGGCACCTCAGGTCACACGCGACCGCCTCTACACCGAGACTTTCCAGCAGGTCTACAGCAATGTGACCAAAGTGCTGGTGGACAGCAAGCAGGGCTCGAATCTGCTGTATCTGCCGCTGGACAAGATCATTCAACAAGTCAACAGTGGCCAGAATGCGGCAGTGTCTGCTCCGGCCTCTGAAGGCGGCGCCGGTTTGTCGCCCAATGGGAGCCTGCCCGCTGACACCCGTTCCCGTGACAACCAGCGCTCGCGTGACCGCGACGCCCGATAAGGACTGCCAAAAATGAACCGAATGGGAATGTGGCTCAGTGGCCTGTTGTTCGCGGTGGTGCTGATGAGCTCCACCCTGTTTGTGGTGGACCAGCGCCAGTTTGGCGTGGTCTACGCCCTGGGGCAGATCAAGGAAGTGGTGACCGAACCGGGCTTGCACTTCAAGCTGCCGCCACCCTTGCAAAACGTCAACTACATCGACAAACGTCTGCTTACGCTCGACAGCCCGGACACCGAACCGATGCTCACGGCCGAAAAACAGCGCGTGGTGATCGACTGGTATGTGCGCTGGCGCATCACCGACCCACAGTCCTATATTCGAAACGTGGGCTTGGACGAAAAGGCAGGTGCCAACCAACTCAACCGGGTGGTGCGCAATGCCTTCCAGGAAGAGATCAACAAGCGCACCGTCAAAGACCTGCTCTCGCTCAAGCGCGATGTGCTGATGACCGAAGTCAAGCGCGAGGTGCTGGATGTGGTCAAGGGTGGTGCCAAGCCTTGGGGTGTGGACATTGTGGACGTTCGTATCACGCGTGCCGACTATGTGGACACCATCACCGAGTCGGTGTATCGCCGCATGGAGGCCGAGCGCAAGCGCGTGGCCAACGAGCTGCGCTCAACGGGGGCGGCCGAGGGCGAAAAAATCCGCGCCGACGCCGACCGCCAACGCGAAGTGACAGTGGCCAACGCCTACCGCGATGCGCAAAAGATCAAGGGCGAGGGCGATGCCCAGGCCGCCCGCATCTATGGCGAGGCTTTTGGCCGCGATCCACAGTTTGCGCAGTTCTACCGCAGCCTCGAAGCCTACAAGGCCAGCTTTGGCAAAAAGAGCGACGTGATGGTGCTCGATCCGGCCAGCTCGGAGTTCTTCAAGGCGATGCGGGGTTCTGGTTCAGCCGCACCCGCACGCAAATAAGCCGGGCAGGGCGCCAAGGTGGATGCGCTGTGGCTGGCCCTGGGCCTGATGCTGGTGTTCGAGGGCCTGATGCCCATGCTGGCGCCGGCCCGCTGGCGCCAGCTGTTTTCCCAGCTCTTGCAGATGCAGGACGGTCAGATCCGGTTTTTCGGGGTCTTCATGGTGCTGCTGGGGTTGGGGGTGGTCTGGCTGCTCGGCTGAAGTCGGCGCAAAGCGCTAAAAGGGTTCAGCTCGGCCCTGAAACCAGGTGGCGAACCGGTAAAATCCCTTTTTTAACCGTCTAATACTTCCCCATGTCCGCTTGGGTCCTCCCGGATCACATTGCCGATGTTCTGCCTTCCGAGGCACGCCACATCGAAGAACTCCGACGCGAACTGCTCGACACCGCCCGTGGCTATGGCTACGAGCTGGTCATGCCGCCGCTGCTTGAACACATCGAATCGCTGCTGACCGGCACCGGTGAAGCCCTGGACCTGCAGACCTTCAAGCTGGTCGACCAGCTCTCTGGCCGCACCTTGGGACTGCGTGCCGACACCACACCGCAGGTGGCCCGCATCGACGCCCACCTGCTGGGCCGCAGCGGCCTGACGCGCCTGTGCTATTGCGGCCCGGTGCTGCACACCCGCCCGGCACGCCCGCACGCCACCCGCGAGCCCTTGCAGTTCGGAGCCGAAATCTACGGTCACGCCGGGCCCGAGGCCGATCTGGAAATCCTGCAACTGGCCATCGACAGCCTGGGCGCTGCCAAAGTTTCAGGCCTGCACCTGGATCTGGCCGATGCCCGCATCGTCGCCAGCCTGCTGGACGGGCTGACGCTGACGGATGCGCTTCGCCACGACATCCATACCGCGCTGGCCGTCAAGGATGCCGCCGGCCTGGCGCGCCTGACCGCCGATCTGCCTGCTGAGCGACGAGATGGCCTGCGTGCTCTGGTGACGCTGTATGGCGATGTGTCAGTGTTGGACAAGGCTGTCCAGCAGTTGCCCAAGTTGCCCGCCATCGATCAAGCGCTGGCGCAACTGCGCTGGCTGGCTGCCCAAGTGCAAGGCATTTCCATCAGCTTTGACCTGGGCGACTCGCGCGGCTATGCCTATTACAGCGGCATCCGTTTTGCCATTTACGCCAAAGGCGCGTCGGATGCGCTGGTGCGTGGCGGCCGCTACGACGGCGTGGGCGCCGTGTTCGGCCACCGCATCGACCGCGACCGCCCGGCCGTGGGCTTCTCACTGGACCTCAAGGAGCTGGTGGCGGCGGTGCCTGCGCTGCCCTTGCGAACGGCCATTCGCGCGCCCTGGGGCGATGCCCCGGCCCTGCGTGCCGCCATTGCCAGCCTGCGTGCGCGTGGCGAAACCGTGGTCTGCGTGCTGCCAGGCCATGAAGACGAAATCGACGAATTCCATTGCGACCGCGAGCTGACCGAAGCCGCTGGCCAGTGGGTGATCCAAGCCATCTGATTGCAGAGAAAACAAGCATGAACACAACTCAAGGCCGCAACGTGGTCGTCGTCGGCACCCAGTGGGGCGACGAAGGCAAAGGCAAACTGGTCGACTGGCTGACCGAATCCGCGCAGGGCGTGGTGCGCTTTCAGGGCGGCCACAACGCAGGCCACACGCTGGTCATCAATGGCGTCAAGACCGCGCTGCACCTGATCCCCAGTGGCATCATGCGTCCCGGTGTGAAGTGCTACATCGGCAACGGCGTGGTGCTGTCGGTGCCCAAGCTGCTCGAAGAAATTGCGGGTCTGGAAAAAGCCGGTGTCGAAGTGCGTTCGCGCCTGCGGGTGTCCGAAGCCTGCCCGCTGATCCTGCCTTACCACGTGGCCCTGGACGTGGCCCGTGAAGCCGCCAAGGAAAAATCGGGCACCGAGAAAATCGGCACCACCGGCCGCGGCATTGGTCCGACCTACGAAGACAAAGTGGCCCGCCGCGCCCTGCGCGTGCAGGACCTCAAATACCCTGAGCGTTTTGCCACCAAGTTGCGCGAGAACCTGGCGCTGCACAACGATGTGCTGGTCAACCACCTGCACGCCGCGCCCGTGGACTTCGACACCGTCTACAACGAAGCCATGGCCTACGCCAAGGTGCTGGCCCCGATGGTGGCCGATGTCTCGCGCGAACTCAATGAGGCCCACAAGGCCGGTGCCAACCTGCTGTTCGAAGGCGCGCAGGGCACGCTGCTGGACGTTGACCACGGCACCTACCCCTTTGTGACGTCCAGCAACTGCGTGGCCGGCAATGCCGCCGCCGGTTCGGGCGTGGGCCCGGGCATGCTGCACTATGTGCTGGGCATCACCAAGGCGTACTGCACCCGCGTGGGTGGGGGCCCGTTCCCGACCGAACTCGAGTGGGAAAAGGAAGGCACGCCCGGCTGGCACATGGCCACCGTGGGCGCCGAGAAAGGCACCACCACTGGCCGTGCCCGCCGCTGCGGCTGGTTTGATGCCGCGCTGTTGAAGCGCAGTGCCCAGGTCAATGGCCTCACAGGCCTGTGCATCACCAAACTGGACGTGCTCGATGGCCTCAAAGAACTGTTGCTGTGCACTGGCTACGAGCTGGACGGCGAAACCATCGACATTCTGCCCATGGGGGCCGACGAAATCGCCCGTTGCAAGCCGATCTACGAAACCATCGAAGGCTGGAGCGATTCGACCGTGGGCGTGACCCAATTTGACAAGCTGCCGACCAATGCCCGCCTGTACCTGCAGCGCATCGAGCAGGTCACCGGTGTGCCGATCCACATGGTGTCCACCAGCCCGGACCGTGACCACACGATCCTGATGCACCACCCCTTCCTGGCCTGATTTTTTATCCGAACTGTTTATTGGAGTACCCCCACATGTTGACCGAAGACGGCAAGCACCTGTATGTGATCTACGACGAGTACCACAACCTCATCGAAAAGCTCGCCATCAAAATCCACCAGTCGGGCTGGCAGTTCGACAACATCCTGTGCCTGGCCCGTGGTGGCATGCGCCCTGGCGACATCCTGTCGCGCATTTTTGACAAGCCGCTGGCCATCATGTCCACCAGCTCCTACCGTGCCGAAGCCGGCACCGTGCAGGGGCACCTGGACATTGCCCGCTACATCACCACCCCCAAGGGCGAAATCGCTGGCAAGGTGCTGCTGGTGGACGACCTGGCCGACACCGGCCACACCCTCAAGGCGGTGGTCGACCAGCTCAAGAACAACTACAAGCCTGTGACCGAGTTGAAAACGGCGGTCATCTGGACCAAGGGTGTGTCGACTTTCCAGCCTGACTACTCGGTGGACTTTTTGCCCACCAACCCCTGGATTCACCAGCCGTTTGAGCCGTACGACAACATGCGCCCCGAAAAGCTGATGGAGAAGTGGAAGATCTGATCCTTCCCCTGCTTCGTTTGTCCAAGCCCGGCCTCAGCGTCGGGCTTTTTTGTTGGCGAATGGCGTGGGTTGATGGGCCGTGGGATGTACAAACTCGTCCAGCGACCACCCGTCTGGTTTCAGGCTAGCATGCCAATCATGCACAAACACCCCGACACCACGCACCTCATCCACCACCCCTACGCACCGCCCGCCGACTTTGAGGCGCCACAGCCTGGCGTGTTCAAGGCGTCCACGGTGTACTTTCCGAACGTGGCAGCCATGCGCTCGCGCGAGTGGAAAGACAAAAGCGCTTACACCTACGGCCTGCACGGCACGCCCACCACCTACCTGCTCGAAGAGCGTCTGTGCGCTTTGGAAGGCGGGCTGCAATGCGTGCTGGTGCCCAGTGGTCTGGCGGCGATTGCCAACACCGCACTGGCCTTGCTGAACACGGGCGATGAAGTGCTGATTCCGGACAACGCCTACGGCCCCAACAAAGCCTTGGCCGAAGGCGAGTTGCGCCATTGGGGCATTGCGCACGCGCATTACGACCCCTTGAACCCAGCCGACCTGGCCGAACGCATCACCGATCGCACCCGCCTGGTCTGGCTGGAGGCGCCGGGGTCGGTGACGATGGAATTTCCCAACCTGCCCGAGCTGGTGCGCATCTGCCGCTCGCGTGGCGTGACTTGCGCACTCGACAACACCTGGGGCGCGGGCCTGGCTTTTGCGCCGTTTGACCTGCTGAGCGATGGTGCCTTGGGCGTGGACATCAGCGTGCATGCGCTGACCAAATACCCCAGCGGCGGTGGCGATGTGCTGATGGGCAGCATCGTCACCCGCGACGAGGCACTGCACCTGAAGATCAAGCTCTGCCACATGCGTCTGGGGCTGGGCGTGGGCGCCAACGATGCGGAGGCGGTGCTGCGTTCGCTGCCCAGTATCGGGTTGCGCTACGCCGCGCAAGACCAGACAGCCCGTGCGCTGGCGCGCTGGTGGCAGCAGCAGCCGCAATGCGCGCAGTTGCTGCACCCGGCCTTTGAAGGCGCACCGGGTCACCCCCATTGGCAAGCGGTCTGCGCTGGGCAGGACAGGCCAGGGCTGGCCGCAGGTTTGTTCAGTGTGGTGCTGGACGAGCGCTACAGCCAGGCGCAGGTCGATGCCTTTTGCGAAGCGCTCCAGCTGTTTCGCATCGGCTACAGTTGGGGCGGACCCGTCAGCCTGGTGGTGCCTTATGACCTGCCCAGCATGCGCAGCCGCACACAACACCATTTGAAGGCCGGTCATCTGGTGCGGTTTTCGATGGGGCTGGAATCGGCCGAGGCCCTGCTGAACGATTTGCAGGCGAGTTTGCTATTGCACCTGCCCGCGTGATCGCCAGCAGGGCGGCACACGCCAGCCGGTCTCCTTGCAGGAGCTTGCCCTGCAAGCGATGGGGTTTTCCGCACTGCCCAAAACCCACCGGGGCGGTTAGGCTAAAAGCGTTTTAAGCCGTGCCCGTGACCCATGTCCACTCCCAGCCGCCACCCGCCTGAGCGCGACCCCCAACTCCCCGTCATGGAACAGCCCTATGTGCCGCCAGCGCAGGAGGGGCCCAGAGCGCGGCTGGTCGTGCTGTCGCTGTCGGCACCGTGGCGTTGGCTGGCGCTGGGTTTTTCAGATCTGCGGGCCAGTCCCGGCATAGCGCTTTTTTATGGCGCGGCGTTTTGGGCCATGGCGCAAGTCTTGGCCGCGGTGTTTCGCAGCAGCCCCGAATACACCTTGTCCATGGTCTCGGGCTGTTTGCTGGTTGGCCCCTTTCTGGCCATGGGCCTGTACGAAGTCAGCCGGCGCCGCGAGCAAGGACAGTGGCCTGACTTGGCCGCATCACTGACCTGCTGGGACAGACACATCAAGAGCATGGCCATGCTGGTGCTGGTGCTCCTGGTGTTGGAGCTGCTTTGGGGGCGCGCATCTTTGGTGGTTTTTGCGGTGTTCTTCAACACCGGCATGCCATCCACCACCGGGGTTTTGGAGGCGATTTTCAACCCTGAAAACATCGACTTTGTGGCCGTTTACCTGTTTGTAGGCGGCCTTTTTGCCACGCTGGTCTATGCGATTTCGGCAGTGTCGATCCCCATGATCCTGGACCGCGACACCGACGCCATCAGTGCAGGCATCACCAGCATCCGGGTCTTCTTTGGCGAGCTGGCTGTCATGTTGCTGTGGGGGCTGGTGCTGAGCGTGCTGGTGGTGCTGTCCTTCATGTCGCCCTGGATGCTGGGCCTGATGGTGGTGGGCCCTTGGCTTGGGCATGCCAGCTGGCATGCCTACCGGGGCACAGTGACCTGGGAGGCTTGAGCGTGTTGGCGGCCTGTGCTGACGGGTCAGGGCGCTGCGCTCAGTCGGTCAAGGGTTCGGGAAGCTTTTGCAAGGTGCGCATTCTGGACGCGCTGATGATCAGGGCTTGCAGTACAAAACCCAGCACCACACACCACAAGCTCACCGATACCGGAAAATAGACACCGAGCACGCCACCCAGGGCCGCCCCCAGTGGCCGCGCGCCTGTGCTGACCACGATGTTGATGGAACTGACCCGCCCGATCATGGCACGGGGCGTCACGGTCTGACGCAGGGTGGTCGAGGTGATGACCCAGATGATCGGCCCCGAGCCGAAAAAGAAATACGACAGTGCGGCCAGCCAGCCGACGGGCCACAGCAGCGTCATGGCCATGGTGACTGCGGCCAGCACCGAGAAATAAGGCCCCAGCAAAATGGCCTGACCAAAGGGCAGGGCATGGATCACCCGGGGTGCGAGCAAGGCACCAACGATCATGCCTGCACCGTACAGCGCCAGGGTCATCCCCACACCACTGGCGTCCAGCCCCAGGGTGTGGACGGCATACGGCACATAGGTGGCCTGCAGCATGAACCAGGAGATGTTCCAGACGATGGAGCAAAACAGGATGGGCCGCAGCAAGTCGCTCTTCCAGACCCAGCGAGCGCCGTCTTGCAGTTCAAGCAGGGGGTGGCGTGCGGGCGTGGCGGCGCGTGCCGGTTCGGTGATGCCGCGCAGGCACAGCACCGCCACCACCGAGAGCATGCCCGAGAGCACAAACGCCGCGGGTGCTCCGGTCCAGGCGATCAGTGCGCCCGCCAATGCGGGCCCGGCAGCATAGGCCACGCTGCGGGCCAGTTCCAGACGGCCATTGGCACGCGCCAGCTTGTCTGCACTCACCAGCGCCGGTACCAGGGACGGCGCGGCCACACTGAAGGCCACGGTGCCCACGGCCGCGACAAAGCCAATCACGGCCAGCGCCGTGATCGAGACCCGATCCGTCAGGATCAAGGCCAGCAACAGGAGCAAAGCCAGTGCGCGCAGCGCTTCGGCCAGCGCCATCAAGCGGGTGCGCGAGCTGCGGTCGGCCAGCAGACCCAGGGGCATCGACAAAAGCAAAAAGGGCAAAGATTGGATCGAGGCCAGCAAGCCGATCTCGCCGGGGCCTGCCTGCAGCAGCAGCACCGCCACCAGGGGCACGGCGGCCAGGCTCAGTTGTTCGGCAGACTGCGCCAGCAAATTGGACAATGCCAGGCGCTCAAAGGCGCGGGGCAAGGGGCGTGACATCAGCGTGCCTGCTCAGACTGTGCGAGGCACTGGCGCGCGGCGTCGGCCATGGCCGCGTGGCTGGGGCCTGCCAGCAGGAGCTGCGGTGCTTGTGCGTAGTGACGGAAGTTGCGTGCGGTGGAGGTTTCGTAGCCGGGGTCGTAGTGTTTTTCCAGCAGTTCAGCCACCACCTGGGCCGTTTGCCCGGCCTGTACGCGGGCTTTCCAGTCGTCGATCAGGGCGCGGCCCTTGAGGTCGGTCAGGCGATCCAGGCGCTCGCAAAAGTAAGCCGGGTCCTTGACGAAGTAGTCGTAGTCTTCCAGGAGCAACTGCACGCGGCTTGGCAAGGACAGGTCCAGCCGCACGCAGGCGCTGGCGCGCATGACGTTGATCAGGCTCTCGGGCACCGTCAGGTTGCCGACCTTCTTGCTTTCGGCTTCAACAAACACCGGACGGGCCGGGTCATAACGGCGAAGTGCATCCCACAACTGGGTTTCAAAGGCTTTTTGCGTGGGCTGTGGCTTCCCCGGGATCACGCCCAGCACCGAGGCGCGGTGGCTGGCGATGGCTTCCAGGTCGAGCACCTGCGCGCCTTGTGCGGCCAGGGCTTGCAGCAGGCGCGTCTTGCCCGAGCCAGTGGGGCCGCACAGCACACGAAACTGCAGCGGTTGCACACGCGCCGGGGTATCGTCCACCACGGCCTTGCGAAAGGCCTTGTAGCCGCCCTCGATCAGGTGCACCTTGAAGCCGATTTGCCCCAGGATGAGCGCCAGCGAATTGCTGCGCTTGCCGCCACGCCAGCAGTACACCAAGGGCTGCCAGTTTTTGGGTTTGTCCAGCACATGGGTCAGGATGTGGCGCGAGATGTTGGCAGCCACCAAGGCAGCGCCGATTTTTTGCGCCTCGAAGGGGCTGACCTGTTTGTAGAGCGTGCCCACCTGGATGCGCTCTTCGTTGTTGAGGGACGGCCAGTTGATGGCTCCGGGCAGATGGTCTTCGGCGTATTCGCCTTCGGATCTGGCGTCGATGACGGCGTCAAATTGCTCATAGCGGGTCATCGCATCGGTGGCCGAAATCAAATGCACACTCATTTCAGTAATTTCTGCAGTTCGGGCCAGACATTGGCCTGCAGGCGTGCTTGCGCTGCCTCGTTGGGATGGATGCGGTCGGCCTGGAACCAGCGGGTGGGGTCGGCATCGTCGCCCACGCCTTTCAAAAAGAAAGGCACGAGCGCGGTCCCCTGGGCTTTGGCCACGGCGGGGTAGAGCGCGGCGAACTGCCGCGTGAGCGTGGTGCCGTAGTTGGGCGGCATTTGCATGCCCAGCAGCAAGACGCGGGCGCCCGCTGCCTTGGCCGCCAGGGCCATGGCACTCAGGTTATCTTGGGTCATGTCCAGGGGCAGGCCGCGCAAGGCGTCGTTGCCGCCCAATTCAAGGATGACGTGGGTGGGCAGGTGCTGGCGCAGCAGGGCAGGCAGGCGGCTGCGCCCACCCGAAGTGGTTTCGCCGCTGATGCTGGCGTTGACCACCGCACTGCCTGGATGGCTTTGTTGCAGCCGCTTGTCCAGCAGTGCCACCCAGCCAGTGCCGCGCGTCAGACCGTATTCGGCACTGATCGAGTCGCCCAGCACCAGAATTTTGTGCGTTTTGGTGGCCTGCGCCCGCCGGGCAAAGCCCGTGGCAACCAGGGCCAGACCTGTCGCGGTAAAGTGTCGACGATAGAACAAGGTTGAAGTCATGCCTGAATCCATATTGTCTGTGCGCGGCCTGTGCAAAGAGGTGCAGGACGCGAGCGGCAAGCTCGCCATTTTGCGCGATATCTCATTCGAACTCGGCGCCGGGCAGACGGTGGCCATTGTCGGGGCCTCTGGCTCTGGCAAAAGCACCTTGCTGGGCATCTTGGCCGGGCTGGACACGCCCACCGCTGGCAGTGTGCATTTAGCAGGGCAAGACCTGTTCGCGTGTGACGAAGACCAACGCGCCGGACTGCGCGCCCGCCATGTGGGTTTTGTTTTCCAGAGCTTTCAGCTCATGCCCAACCTGAGCGCCCTGGAAAACGTCATGCTGCCGCTGGAGTTGGCCGGTATACCGGACGCCCGTGCCCGAGCCACCGCCATGCTGCAGCGCGTGGGTCTGGGTGAGCGCCTGGGACATCGCCCCAAGGTGCTCTCGGGAGGCGAGCAGCAGCGGGTGGCGCTGGCACGTGCCTTTGTGGTGGAGCCCGAATTGCTGTTGGCCGATGAGCCGACGGGCAGCCTGGACCACGCGACAGGAGCAGCCATCATGGATTTGATGTTTGCGCTGAACCGGGAGCAGGGCACCACGTTGGTGCTGGTCACCCACGACCTGGGACTGGCCCAGCGCTGCGAACGCCGCTTGACGATTGAAGCCGGGCAACTGCACGAACGGTGCGAACCGGCCTGAGCGAGCGGGGATAATCAAGGCATGTCTTCCCCTAAAGTGCTGTTCGGCTTCCATGCCGTGGGTGTGCGCCTGAAAGTCGCACCCGAGTCCATCGTCGAGGTGTATTTCGAGGCCACGCGACGTGATGCCCGCATGCGCCAGTTTCTGGAGCGCGCCAAAGAAGCCGGTGTTCGCCTGATCGAGGCCGATGGCCTGCGCCTGTCCAAGTTGGCGGGCAGCCATGGGCACCAGGGCGTAGCCGCCTTGGTCAAACCCATGGAATTGGCCCGTTCGCTGGACGACTTGCTCGACGCGCTGGTTGAACCCCCGCTGCTGCTGGTGCTGGACGGCGTGACCGACCCGCACAACCTGGGTGCATGCCTGCGTGTGGCCGATGGGGCTGGTGCGCACGCCGTGATCGCCCCCAAAGACCATGCCGCAGGGCTCAATGCCACGGTGTCCAAGGTGGCCAGCGGCGCGGCCGACACGGTGCCCTATTTCATGGTGACCAACCTGGCACGCACCTTGAATGAGCTCAAGGAACGCAACATCTGGGTCATTGGCACCGCAGGCGAAGCCGATAAATCCATCTACCAGGTGGACCTCAAAGGCCCCACCGCCCTGGTGCTGGGCGCCGAAGGTCCAGGCATGCGCCAGCTCACGCGCAAAACCTGCGACGAGCTGGTCCATATCCCGATGAAGGGCGCGGTGGACAGCCTGAACGTGTCGGTGGCCAGCGGCGTGTGCCTGTACGAGGCGCTGCGCCAGCGCGGCTGACGTTTGACTTATTCAAGGGAGCATGAACATGAAACACCTGACCCTGGCGGCGGCTGCATTGGCCGTGCTGTTGAGCGCCTGCACACAAGAGCAACAAAACAAGATCAGCCGCGACATCCAGAACTGGACGGGAACCAACGGGGTGCTGGAGGTGTATGCCGGTGACAAGCTGGTGCGCCGCTTCTTGAAGGTGGACAAGATCAGCACGGCGCTGGGCACCGACGACAAGACACCCCGCGCTTACCGCTATGGTTATGGCGTGCTCGACGAGAACCTGAACATGCAGGTCGATCCGGGTGAGAAGAAGGTGTATTTCGAGATCAGCGACTACAGCAATGCGGTGTTCTTTGAGAACCCGCACTGAAGCCACCAGATTTCACACCCAGCCCAGCGCGCCCAGCAGGGCACCTGCGCCAATCAGCCACAGCATGTGGGTCTTGGTGCGCCAGACCAGCACCAGGGTGCCAAGGGTCAAGGCATACAGGGGCCAGTCTCGCGCAGGCTGGTTGTTGGCTGCAGACAGCAGCCAGGCGGTGGCCAGAAGCAAAGCGATCACGATGGGCGCCATGCCCGATTTGAAGGCACGGATGCCGATGTTGTCGCGGTGCTGGTGCGCCCAGCGCGTGGCCGTGTAGGTCAGGATGGAGGAGGGCAGCACGATGCCCAGCATGGCCACCACCACGCCCAAGGTGGCCAAGGCGGCATTCAGCCATCCCCCGCCATGGCCTGCAGCGGCGTTGAGTCCGACGTTCCAGCCCATCAATGCCACAAACAGGATATTGGGCCCGGGTGCCGCCTGCGCCAGCGCAATCGACGACGTGAATTGGTGCTCGCTGAGCCAGTGGGTCTCGTCAACCAGGTAGCGGTGCATGTCTGGCGCGGTGGTGATGGCGCCGCCGACGGCCAGCAAGGACAGCGCCGTAAAGTGCTGGAACATGTCCAGCCAGTCGGCCATGTTCAGGTGCAACACGGGGTTCATGCGCCTTCTCCTTGGGCTTGCCGTGCCAGCTGAATCCAGGCCCAGCCCATGCCCAATGCACCGGTACACAGCAGTACCCAGGCCAGGGGCAGGCGCAGCAGGGCCACGCCCACAAAACTCAGCGCCGCCAGCGCCAGGCAGGCAGGCATGCGCATGGGGTTGGTCCTGAGGGCCGACATCAGCTTGATGCCGGTGCCCGCAATCAGCCCAGCCGACACCGCCCCCATGCCACGCAGCGCGCCTTGCGCCCAGGCGGCGTCCGACACGGTGCCAAACAACATGGCCAGCAGCAAGACCACCACCATGGGCGCAGCCAGCATGCCTGCCACTCCAGCCAAGGCGCCGGGCAAGCCAAAGTAGCGGTCGCCGATCATCAGCGAGAGGTTGACCACATTGGGGCCGGGCAAGATCTGGGCAACGGCCCAATCTTCGATGAATTGCTCGCGCGTCATCCAGCGTTTTTTGTCCACCAGTTCGCGCTGCACCACGGCCAGCACACCACCAAAGCCCTGCAGGGCCAGGAAGGTGAACGACACGAAAAGGTCGGTCTTGGAGCGAGGCTGGTTCAAGGGAGCTTGTTCAGGCATGGGCGGCATTATCCGCGTCCAGCCACACCAGTTGCCCGCGTCCACTGTCGCCCAGGCGTTGCATCAAAGCCGACGCCAGGGGTTCAGCCAGCGCAAATTGCAGCGTGACGACGCTGCCGTGTTCCACGGCCAGCAGTTCGGCCTGGGCCAGTTCAATTTCGCGCCGCACCAAGCCTTCGAGTCCATACGGCACGCTGCAGCGCAGGTGCATCCGTTTGACCACGGGAATTTTGTCTGCGGTCAACAGCGCCTGTGCCACCGCATCGGTGTAGGCCCGCACCAGCCCGCCAGCCCCTAGCTTGATGCCGCCAAAGTAGCGCACCACCGTGGCCAGCACGCCCTGCAGGTCCTGGTGCCGAAGCACATCGAGCATGGGGCGGCCAGCGGTGCCGCCGGGCTCGCCATCGTCGTTGGCGGCCGATTGCCCGCCCGCCAGCAATGCCCAGCACACATGCCGCGCGTCCGGGTGCTCGGCCTTGAGCTGGGCCACGCGGGCCTGGGCCTGCTCGCGCCCGCTCACCGGTTCCACGCAGGCGATGAAACGGCTTTTTTTGATGATGAGCTCGTGGTGGGCGGAAGCGGCAAGCGAGAAAGGCATGCCTTGAGAATAACCCAGCGCTGCCGCCATGCCGCTACCATCCCGGCATGATCGAGCAGCCGCCCATCACCACCGCCAGCAGCTTCTGGGTCTGCCCACTGCTGGGCACCCACACGCTGAACTTGCCTTTGACGCAGGTGACGGCTTTGCTGGAAAAGCTGGGCCTGTCGGATCGCCACGCCGTGGCCGAAGAGGTGCTGCGCCTGCTCGGGCCTTTGGTGCCGCTGGCGCAATGCACCATCTTTTCGTTCGAGGGGGCGGGCCGCCCACGCACCCTGGCGGTGGGCGATCGCGCCCGCACCCGCGAGCTGCCTGACATTTCGCAGGCCTATGTGCAGCGCTTTTACAGGCTCGATGGTGCCCAACAGGCCATGCAGGCGCACGAAGCCGCTGCCCGCAGGGCTGCACCGCAGCGCCCGCACATCGTGCTGCACCGTCAGGCGGCCAGCGATGTGCACCACCCGGAATACCGGCAGATTTGCTACACCTTGCCCCAGGTGGCCGAGCGGCTGGCCATCCTGTCGCTGCACGAGGGACGGCGCTGGCTGTCGGTCAACCTTTACCGGGGCCAGGAGCACGGCTTGTTCAGCGAGAAGGACATGGCCGCGGTGCAGGCGCTGGCGCCGCTCATCGTGCAGGCGGTGCGTCTGCACTACACCGGGCAAGTGCTGAGCGCCGACCTGACGGCCCTGATGCTGGACCGGCTGGCCTTGCGCTGCCCCGCACTCACCCCGCGTGACGAAGACGTGGTGCGTGGCCTGCTGCAGGGGCTGTCCACCGCCGCGCTGGCCGACCGGCTGGGTCTGACGGGTGCCAGTGCCCAGACCTACACCAAGCGCCTGTACCGCAAGCTGGGCGTGTCGGGCCACAAGGACCTGGTCGCCTGGCTGCTGGCGGCGCCAACTTGACATGTCCCCTTGTAGGGACATTTTGTCCCAAGCCAGCCCCTACACTGCCCAGCAGCATCAGGAGCCCCGCATGCATCAGCCGACCACCGAGCCGCGCCGCTCGATTTATTACGACTACCGTATCCACCAGCCTTGGCTGCCTTCGCAGCACGGCCCGCAGCCGCGTCACCAGGTGGTGATCGCTGGCGGGGGGCCGGTCGGCATGACGGCCGCGCTGGAGCTGGCCCGCCACGGGGTACCTTGCGTTCTGCTGGAGTCGGAACTGCAGGTCAGTGAGGGCAGCCGCGCCATCGTCTTCACCCGCCGTTCCATGGAAATCCTGCAGCAGGTCGGGGTGGCCGACCGCGTGACGCAGCACGGCCTGCCGTGGCGCTTTGGCAATTCCTTCTACCGTGGCCAGCGCGTGTTCCGCATGGAGGCGCCGCAGGACGACAACGACCGCTTCTGGCCGATGATCAACCTGCAGCAGCAGTACCTGGAAGAGTTTCTGGTGGACGCCTGCGAGGCCAGCCCCCTGATCGAGCTGCGCTGGGGCAATCGCGTCACCGGTCTGGTTCAGCATGCAGACCACGCGGTGGTCGAGGTGGACACGCCCGAAGGCCCCTACCCGCTGGAGACCGAATGGCTGGTGGCATCCGACGGCGCGCGCTCAGGTCTGCGCAGCTTGCTGGACCTCAAGCTGGAAGGCGCGTCCTACGAGGGCCGCTTTGTGATTGCCGACATCCGCATCGACCTGCCGCTGCCCACCGAGCGGCTGGCCTTTTTCGATCCGGAATGGAACCCGCGCAACACGGTGCTGATGCACCGCGAGCCACTGAACATCTGGCGTGTGGACTACCAGCTGCCCGAAGGCGAGACGCCCGAGCAAGCCCTTGAGCCCGAGTCGCTCAAGTCCCGCATCAATGCCCAGCTCGAACTGATCGGCCACGGCGGCAAGACGTGGGAGATGGACTGGTGCTCGGTCTACTCGGCCCGCACCCTCACGCTGCCCGACTACCGCTGCGGCCGCACGCTGTTCATTGGCGACGCGGCCCACCTGCTGCCCATCTTTGGGGTGCGTGGGGCCAACACCGGCTTTCAGGACGCGCAGGCCCTGGGCTGGCGCCTGGGCCTGATCTGCAGCGGGCAGGCGCACGAAAGCCTGCTGGCCAGCTACAGCACCGAGCGCGTCGGCGCCGCCAGGGAAATCATCGACGAAGCCGGCAAGAGCACCCGTTTCATGACGCCGCCCAGCCGCGGCTTCCGGCTCTTGCGCGACGCGGTGCTGTCGCTCTCGCTGACCGAAGCCTTTGTGCGCCCGCTCTACCACTGGCGCACCTCGCGTCCGCACGAATACAGCGGTTCTGCCCTGAACAGTGCCGGTGACGACAACGCGCTGTTCCAGAGCGGCCCGGCGCATGGCGCGCCGCCGGCCAATGTGCGCCTGGGGGCCGACGATTTCCTGCTCGACCATCTGGGCGGTGGCTTTGACCTGCTGGTGTTTGGCACGACCGTGCCCGCCGATGTGCAGGCTACAGTCAAAGCCTGGCAAGCCAAAGGCCTGAAGTTGCGCGTGCTGCTGATCGGGCAGGGCGCTTCGGCCAACGGTGCCGATGCCTGCCTGCCGGACCCCGAAGGCCGTGCCCGCGCCCGCTGGGGCGTGCGGACCGACGGCGCCGCCTATTTGCTGCGCCCCGACCAGCATGTCTGCGCCCGCTGGATGACGCTGGACGCCCACCGCCTGAGTGCTGCGCTGCAGCAAGCTACCACTGGAGTTGCCCCATGAACACCCCCACAGGATTGACGATTGGTGGGCTGGAATCCGCCTACGATCAACTGGCCACGGCCATCGACGACGTGGGACCGGACAAGTCCGAGCTGTTCCTGGTCAAGCTGGCGCTGCTGGCAGCCCAGCAACTGGGGGACGAGGTGGCGTTTGGTGAACTGATTGCCAAGGCGCAGCGCGACCTTTGACCCCCATTCAGCCACTGCGCGCCACGGCCGCTTCCCAGGCGGCCAGACGGGCCTCTGCCTGGTCGCGGCTCCATTGCGGCTCAAAGACCCGTTCGATCGCCAAGCGCTGGCGCAGCCCATCGGCTGCCGAAAACACACCTTGCTGCAGACCGGCCAGCAAGGCGGCGCCCAGGGCGGTGGTTTCCAGTGTCTGAGGCCGCAGCACGGGCAGGCCCATCAAGTCGGCCTGCATCTGCATGAGCAGGTTGTTGGCGCAGGCGCCGCCGTCCACGCGCAAGGCTTGCACCTGCAAACCGGCCAGGCTTTGAGCGTCGCGCTGCATGGCTTGCAGCAGCACGGTGCTTTGCAGGGCAATGCTTTCCAGCGCAGCGCGTGCGATGTGGGCCACGGTGCTGCCGCGCGTCAGGCCCTGGATGCTGGCGCGCGCATGGGGCAGCCAATAAGGGGCCCCAAGGCCCGTGAAGGCGGGCACCAGCACCACCCCATCGCTGTCGGCCACGCTGGCGGCCAGAGGCTCCACTGCGCTGCTGTGCGGGATGGCTTTGAGGCCATCACGCAGCCACTGCACCACGGCGCCGCCCATGAAGACACTGCCTTCCAGGGCATAGACCGGCGCCGCAGCAGGATCGGGCTGCGCCGCGCAGGTGCTGATCAGACCGTTGTGGCTGCTCAAAGCGGTGTGGCCGGTGTGCATGAGCATGAAACAACCCGTGCCGTAGGTGTTTTTGACCTCACCGGGGTGCAGGCAGGCCTGGCCCAGCAAGGCCGATTGCTGGTCACCCGCCACGCCGCCGATGGTCAGGGGGCTGTGGCCATCGCCCAGCAGACCAGGCATGACTTGCCCAAAGTCGGCCACCGAGGGCAGCACCTGCGGCAAGACCGAGCGTGGGATGCCAAACAGGGACAGCAATTCGTCGTCCCATTGCCCGGTGTGGATATTGAGCAGCAGGGTGCGGCTGGCATTGCTGATGTCGGTCACATGGCTGCGGCCACCGGTCAGCTGCCAGATCAGCCAGCTGTCCACTGTGCCAAAGGCCAGTTCACCCGCCTGTGCCAGGGCCCGTGCGCCCTCCACATGGTCCAGCAGCCAGCGCAGCTTGGTGGCCGAAAAGTAGGGGTCCAGGCGCAAGCCGGTGCGCTGGCTGACCAGCGGCTCGTGCCCCTGTTCCTGCAGTTGTTTGCACAGTGCCTCGGTGCGCCGGTCTTGCCAGACGATGGCGTTGTGCAGGGGGCGACCGGTTTTGCGGTGCCAGAGCACCGTGGTTTCGCGCTGGTTGGTGATGCCTATGCCACGGATGTCTGCCGCCGTCAGGCCACCTTGCGCCAGCGCCTGCTGCGCCGTGGCCCATTGGCTTTGCCAGATGGCTTGCGGGTCGTGCTCTACCCAGCCCGGCTGCGGGTAAATCTGCGCAAATTCCTGCTGGGCCATGCTGTGCACGCTGCCGTCTTCTCGAAAAACCAGTGCGCGTGAGCTGGAGGTGCCTTGGTCAAGCGCGAGCAGGTAGGTGGGACTGGCCATGGTGTCTTTGGGGTTCGGTTATAAAAACAGTGCCGCTCCAACAGGAGCGCCCCCTGGATTGTTATGCTTTTCCGATGCTGAGAGAACCGCTTGAACAATGGGCCCATGCGCCGTGCGATCTGCTGGTGATCGGAGGTGGCGCCACCGGGCTGGGTGTGGCCGTGCAGGCCGCGCTGGAGGGCCGACGCGTGGCCTTGGTGGAGGCGCGTGACTTTGCCAGTGGCACCTCGTCACGATCGACCAAGCTCTTGCACGGGGGGGTGCGCTACTTGGCGCAAGGGCGTCTGAAGCTGGTTTGGCAAGCGCTGCGCGAACGCGCCACCGTGCTGCAGTTGGCCCCGCACCTGGCGCAACCCCTGTCCTTTGTGGTGGCCGAAACCAGTTGCTTGTCCTGGGGCGTGACGGCGATCGGGCTCAAGCTGTACGCCTGGATGGCGGGAGGGTTGAGCCTGGGGCGCACGCAACTGGTGAGCGCCAGGGCCATGCAGCATGTGCTGCCCACCGGGGCGCGTCGATGGCCTGGCGTGCGTTACTGGGATGGGCAGTTTGACGATGCCCGGCTGGCCGTGACGCTGGCCAATACCGCCGCTCTAGCGGGTGCACGGGTGCGCAACCACACCCGTGTGAGCGCATTGACGCAGACGGCCGATGGCTGGTGCGCCGAACTGCACGATGCACTGACCGGCCAGACGGCGCACATTCAGGCGGCCTGTGTGGTGAATGCCGCAGGGGTGTGGGTGGACCGTCTGCGCACTTTGGCTTTGGGCGAGGGCGTGGCGCCCGACGGGGCTGTGCAGCCGCTGGTGCAACCCAGCCAGGGCGTGCACCTGGTGGTGGACCGGGCCACCTTGCCCTTGAGCGAGGCGGTGTTGGTGCCTCGCACCTCCGATGGACGCGTGTTGTTTGCCGTGCCCTGGCTGGGTGCCACCGTGATTGGCACCACCGACACGCCCCGGCAGGACGCACCGCTGGAACCCGAGCCCATGGCGCAAGAGCTGGTTTTTTTGCTGCAGGAAACCCGTCGATGCCTGGGGCTGGATTTGCAGCCCGAACAGATTCGCAGCGTGTGGGTGGGGTTGAGGCCGCTGGTCAGCCCGTCGGGGTCAGGGGCAGGGCGCACCAGTGCCTTGTCGCGTGAGCATCTGATTGCACGCGAGGTGCCGGGCTTTTGGACGGTGACGGGCGGCAAATGGACGACCTACCGCAGCATGGCCGCCGAGGTGCTGCAAGGGCTGGTCAGGCAGGGCGATCTGCCGCCCCCTGCACGCCAGGTGGACACGCGCACGCACCGGCTTTGGGGGGCGCCCGAGTCCAACACCCTTATGCCCACACCTGACCTGAAAGGGCCGCCGGGCCCACACCTTTTGGGCAGCCAGGCGGGCTGTCTGAGCGCATTGCCCGGGCAGCACACCCACTTGGGGCTGGGCCTGACCGAAGCGATGGTGCGCTACTGTGCTCGCCACGAATGGGCGGTCACGGCAGAAGACATGCTGGCCCGGCGCTGGCGTGTGCTGTTTCTGGACAGCCGTCTGGCGCAGACCATGGCGCCTCGTGTGGCCGAGATCTTGCAGCAAGAAACCGGGCTGGACCCCGAATTGCCTGCATTTTTGGCGCTGTGCCAGCGTTACCGGCTCCCCTCCGAGTCGCCGCCAGCCAGCGCACCGGTTTGAGCGCTGCTGGGCATGCCCCTACGCCAGCCAAGCCGTTGGCGAGCCCCTACACTACAGGGTTATCCCCCAAGCCTTGTCCATGAACGCCTTCGCCGACGTCTCGTTCTTCCCGCGCAACGCCAAACCGCTGACCAGTTACCGCAAGTTCTGGGCGCAGCGCTTTGGCACGGCCCCGTTTTTGCCGATGAGCCGCGAGGAAATGACGCAACTGGGTTGGGACAGTTGCGACATCATTTTGGTGACCGGCGACGCTTATGTGGACCACCCCAGCTTTGGCATGGCCGTGATCGGCCGCATGCTGGAAAACCAGGGCTTTCGGGTTGGCATCATCGCCCAGCCCGACTGGCAAAGCGCCGAGCCCTTCAAGGCGCTGGGCAAGCCCAACCTATTCTGGGGCGTGACTGCGGGCAACATGGATTCCATGATCAACCGCTACACGGCCGACCGCAAAATCCGCAGCGACGACGCCTACACGCCCGGCAATGTGGGTGGCAAGCGTCCTGACCGGGCCGCCATCGTTTACAGCCAGCGCTGCCGTGAGGCCTACCCCGAAGTGCCCATCGTGCTCGGCGGCATCGAAGGCAGCCTGCGCCGGATCGCGCACTACGACTACTGGAGCGACAAGGTGCGCCGCTCCATCGTGGTGGACAGCAAATGCGATCTGCTGCTGTATGGCAACGCCGAGCGCGCCATTGTTGAAGTCGCGCACCGTCTGGCAGCGCGCGAGCCGGTGCAACAGATCACCGACGTGCGTGGCACGGCCTTTGTCAGGCGGGATACGCCCGAGGGCTGGTTCGAGATCGATTCCACCGAGGTCGACACCCCTGGCCATGTGGACGCCCACGTCAACCCCTACCTGATGGTCAGCGAGCAGGCGAGGGCGCTAGGCGCCAGCTGCGCCCGCGAGGACGAAGCCCAGGCCCAGGCCGATGCGCAGAACACGCAAGGCGTCAGACCGATCCAGTTCGTGCCCAACCCCGCGCTGAATTCATCGCTGCGGGGCAAAGGCAACTTCAAGGTGCCTCCGCGCGATCGCAGCGTGCTGCGACTGCCCAGCTACGAGCAGGTCAAGTCCGACCCGGTGCTCTATGCCCACGCCAACCGCGTGCTGCACCTGGAAACCAACCCCGGCAACGCGCGTGCGCTGGTGCAGGCGCACGGCGAAGGCGTGACGGCGCGTGACGTGTGGATCAATCCGCCGCCCATTCCTTTGAGTACGGCCGAGATGGACCATGTGTTCGATCTGCCGTATGCGCGGGGCCCGCACCCCAGCTACGCCGACGCGCAGGGCAGCCACGATGGCGAGACCAAGATCCCGGCCTGGGAGATGATCCGTTTTTCGGTCAACATCATGCGCGGCTGCTTTGGCGGCTGCACCTTCTGCTCGATCACCGAGCACGAGGGCCGCATCATCCAGAGCCGATCTGAGGAATCCATCATCCGCGAGGTCGAAGACATCCGCGACAAGGTCAAGGGTTTTACGGGCGTGGTGTCCGACCTGGGCGGCCCCACGGCCAACATGTACCGCCTGGGCTGCCGCAGCCCCGAAATCGAGGCCGCCTGCCGCAAGCCCAGCTGCGTCTATCCCGGCATCTGCCAGAACCTGACCACCGCCCACGGCCCGCTCATCCAGATCTACCGCCGGGCGCGCAGCCACAAAGGCATCAAGAAGGTCCTGACCGGCTCGGGCCTGCGCTACGACCGGGCCGTGGAATCGCC
>JACCDH010735613.1_pt1 | contig 41906 bp, 43 predicted proteins | sample 7442481 | NCBI WGS metagenome assembly JACCDH01 (sample SAMN15323433, study PRJNA562643) | freshwater metagenome | isolation source: river surface water | place: USA:Blue River Watershed | collected 2017-08-15 | reverse complement strand
CTGAATGCCAAACTGAATTAATTAGAAAAGAAGGAGAAGCGAATCACTATTGTCCGAATGAAGATGCTTGTCCAACTCAAATGAAAGGTAAACTCGAGCATTTTATTAGTCGAAAAGCATTAAATGTGGATGGTTTAGGCGCTGAAACGATTGATGCCTTGTATGATAAAGGTTTAATTCGAAATCAGGCTGATTTATACGATTTAACATTTGATCAAGTTGTTAACTTGGAACGCATGGCGGATAAATCAGCGAATAATTTATTGCTCGGTTTAAAAGCTTCAACAAATGTTCCGTTTGAACGTGTGTTATTTGCCATTGGAATTCGTTTTGTAGGAGAAACCGTGGCTAAAAAACTTGCGAAACATTTCAAAAACATTGATGCCTTGAAAGCTGCGTCTTTTGATGATTTGGTAAATGTGGAAGAAATAGGTGAGAAGATTGCGATTTCTGTTCAGCAGTATTTCTTGAATAAAGAACATTTAGCATTAATTGAACGCTTACGTGCTGCAGGTTTGCAATTTGAAATCGTTGAAAAGGAAGGTGCTTCGAATAAATTGGAAGGAAAGGCATTTGTTGTTTCAGGTGTTTTTACATCTTTCTCGCGCGATGAAATCAAAGAAGTAATTGAATCAAACGGTGGGAAAAATGTTTCTTCCATTTCAAGTAAAACAGATTTCGTAGTTGCCGGAGAAAATATGGGGCCAGCGAAATTGAAAAAAGCAAGTGATTTAGGAATTACGATTCTTAGTGAGGATGAGTTTATTCAGCTATTAGGATAGATTTTCTACAAGAATTTTAACGATTACTGTTATTCATGTTTGAATGTCAATAAATCTCCTTTGGCACAGCATCTCTCCAAGCTTAAAAGCGTATTTTTGTACTGTTAAAAATGTACCAACATTAAAATTGTCAGTATGAACAATCCATTTACAGGTTCTGGAGTTGCATTAGTCACTCCATTCAATGCAGATTTCTCAATCAATTTTGAGGCAGTTCGAAAATTAGTTCGTCTTCAAATAGAAGGTGGAACAGATTTTTTAGTCGTTCAAGGAACAACTGGAGAATCTCCAACCTTAAGTCAAGAAGAGAAAATGCAATTACTAGAAACTGTAATTGATGAAAATAAAGGTCGTTTAAAGATTGTTTATGGCGTTGGTGGCAACAATACAATTGCTGTTGGTGAAACTTTGAAAAAAGTACCAGCTGGGGTTGATGGAATATTATCTGTTTCTCCATACTACAACAAACCGACACAAAAAGGAATTATTGAGCACTTCAAATACATTTCAACGTGCACACATTTGCCAATCATCTTGTACAATGTGCCAGGCAGAACAGGCTCAAACATGCTTGCGGAAACAACTTTGGAATTAGCAAAAATTAGCAATGTCGTTGCAATGAAAGAAGCGTCTGGAAACATGGAGCAGATCATGGAATTGATTCGTTTGCGTCCAGAAGGATTTGGGATTTTAAGCGGTGATGATGCCATTACAATGCCTTTGATTGCAGCTGGTGCTGATGGAGTTATATCGGTTGTTGCAAATGCATTGCCTGAGAAATTTAGTAAAATGGTTCATGCTTCTCAAGCGGAAGAGTTGGCAATAGCACGTAAAGAGCATTATGATTTATTACCAATTACAAAAATGTTCTTTGAAGAAGGAAATCCTGGCGGTGTGAAAGTTGCTTTGGCAGTTCGAGGAATCATGGATGAAACAATGCGTTTACCGTTAATGCCTGTTTCAGATGGTTTGAGAGCTAGAATTACAGCTGAAACGAAGAAATTAACAGCAAATTAATACAAGGAAAACTTGACAACAGATTCCCAAATAAACACTTACAAAGCGATTGTTACTGCAATACAAGACGCGAAAAACATTGTTATAACTTCACATAAATCACCCGATGGAGATTCAATTGGAAGTTCCTTGGCATTGTATCATTTTATTCATGCTCTTGGGAAATCATCTGTGGTTTGTCATCCCGATAAAGCACCAAATTTTCTATTGTGGGTCGAAGGAGCAATGGATATTTTGTCTTTTGAAAATCAAAAGGATGAGGTTATTCAACGAATGAATGACGCAGATTTGATTTTCTGTTTGGATTATAATTCTGCTGATCGCGTAGGAAAAGACATGCAGCCTTTATTGGAACAAGCAAGTGCTAAGAAAATAATGATTGATCATCACATGCATCCAGCGGATTTTTGTGAAATCATTGTTTCTGAAACGAGTGTTTGTTCTACGTCTCAATTAATTTATGAATTAATTGATCAATCGGGAAATAAGGCTCTATTAAATGAACACATCGGCGTTCCAATTTACTTAGGAATTATGACGGATACAGGTTCTTTTCGCTTCCCATCTGTTCAGGCACGTACACATGAAATTTTGGCTGAATTGATTCGAACTGGAATCAAACATTATGAAATTCATGAAAAAGTATACGATACAAATACTGTAGATCGTTTGCAATTAAGAGGTTATGCTTTAAGTGAAAAGTTGGAACTAATTGAAAACTACCCTGTTGCATTAATTTCTGTAACCGAAGAAGAATTAAATCGTTTTCACTACCAAAAAGGTGATACGGAAGGATTGGTAAATGTTGCTTTGTCTGTTGATAGTATTAAAGTTGCAGCGTTTTTTGCTGAAAAAGATGGAGCAGTTAAAATATCTTTCCGATCAAAAGGAGAATATTTTGTGAATGAATTGGCGAATGATCATTTCGAAGGTGGTGGACACAAATATGCTGCAGGAGGAATTAGTCATGATTCATTAGAAAATACAATTAATAAGTTCAAGTCATTGATACCAACATATTTTAAATGAATAAATTAAGTGTTCTTGTTTTGTTGTTGATTTTCGCTGCTTGCGGTGAGGAGAAAAAGGAGATGCCAAAAATTGATTGGGACCAAGAGAAATCGACTAAGTTCAACAAAGAATTGGCGATTGAAGAGGAAATCAATATCAAACTGTATTTGGAACACCATCGTTCTTGGCAAATGACAAAAACAGGTTCAGGTTTACAGTATTACATTTATGAGCACGGAACGGGGGAGCACACGGCGGCTGTTGGGGAAATTGCTCAAGTTGAAATGAAACTATCGTTACTTGATGGAACTGAATGTTACGCAACAAAGTCAGATGAATACGAAGAATTTGTGATTGACAAAAGCGATATCGAAACTGGAATTCAAGAAGGAATCAAGAAGTTAAAAGTTGGAGATAAAGCCAAATTGATTATTCCTAGCCATTTAGCCCATGGTTTGGTTGGAGACATGGATAAAATTCCACCACTTTCAACGCTTGTTGTAGATATTAAATTAATTGGATTAGTCACCAAATAATTTGGAAAGATAAAACCGTAAAGAGATGAAAAAATTAATTGGAATTCTTGTTTTAGTATTGATTGCAGCCTCTTGTGATACTTCTGGTGTAAAGACGGTTAATCAACCCAAACCAAAACTTGAGGCGAATTCGAAAGATTCAAATTTGTTGGATGGTGAGTATCCAATTGTTGCAAAGAAAAAATTGGAAAATGGTCTCAAAATCGAATGGTTTGAAAAAGGAACAGGAGCTAATTTGAAATCAGGTGACTTGGTGATGATTGATTACAAGGTCAAATTGAAAGATGGAAAAGTTGTTGATGGAAATCACATGATTCACCGCACAGCAATTCCTTTTTTAATTGGTTTTGGAATGCAAACAGCTGGATGGGACATTGCCCTGAAAGAATTGAAAGTTGGTGATTTTGCAAAAATTTTAATTCCAAGTCCCCTTGCTCGAGGAGAGAAAGGAATTGAAGGTTTAATTCCAGCAAATGCAGATAATTTTTTGATTATTAGAATCATAGAAAATAAAAAACCGACGAGAGTTGTTGAAGGTACAAAAGTATGGGTACTTGAAGAAAACAAGCGTAACAAGTTGAAATTCAATGAAAAGTGTGAAATGGCGTTTCATGCAATGGCAAGTTCGCCTTCATCCGCAATGTTTGTAAATACCTATCGAAATAATGAACCATTTCGTTACAAATTGACCGATCATGGTTTGGTTCCGGGTTTGAGAAATGCGTTAATAAATGCTAAAAAGTCGGATCGTATGTTTATTCTTGTACCATCCTCGGAGGCTTATGGTTCGGCGGGTTATCTTGATTTTGTTAAACCAAATGAAGATTTGTTTTACAATGTTCTTGTGATGGATGTTTCCAAAATCTAGGGCTTTTTACTATATTCGCATCGTCAAATTAGAAAATAGCAAGCATTTATAAAGGTTTGCGAAAAATTGGATCATGCAAAAAGTAATCTCCATCTTCTTGTTTTTAATTGTTTTCAGTGGTTCCTATGCTCAACAAGTATTGGATACAATTGAAACCGATAACGGTAAAATGGTGATCTACGCCAATCGTACTTGGGCATATGTGAAAGATATTGGATTCAATGGGATTTTAAATCCACGTCTGCATAAAATGCTGTCTGAGGATTCTACCTTTAAATTCGTTCAATCTTGGAATAACAATGTTTGCTACACATCAGGTAGACAAAATGATTTAACTCGTTTGAAAGATACAATTTGGCTGTGTGTGCTCGAGGATGTTCATTCAGAATTCGTTTTTCCTGTTGATGGAATTGTTACTTCTCGTTATGGCTATCGAAATGGTCGCCACCACAGTGGAATTGACGTTGATTTGAACACAGGAGATACAGTGCGATCTGTTTGGTCAGGAAAGGTACGATATGCAAAATACAATGATGGAGGCTTTGGAAATCTTGTAATTGTTCGTCACTACAATGGTCTGGAAACGTTTTACGCCCATTTAAGTAAATTGCTTGTTGTACCTAATCAAGATGTGAAGGCAGGAGATGTAATTGGTCTTGGAGGAAACACTGGACGTTCATACGGTGCTCATCTTCATTTTGAAGTTCGTTTTTATGATGCTTCAATAAATCCAGAAGAAATTATTGATTTTACAAAACGTGAAGTGAAAGATGAGAATTTATTCATTCACAAGAGTTTATTCCGTCCAGGTGCAAAACCAACAGATACGTTCGATGAACCTGGTGAAATCATTAAAGAAGAAACACCTGTTCCAGTTATCCAACCTGCGCAGCGTAAATATTACAAAGTAAGATCTGGTGACACGCTTTCTGAAATTGCGTCACGAAACAATACGACGATTTCGAAAATTTGTCAACTGAACAATATTCGACCAACAACAACCTTACAAATTGGTAGAAGTTTGCGCGTGAAATAAGGATTTAACAATCTTTCACACACGTTACTTCCGCTTTTTGTTTTACATTTGTTACCAATGACAGCAGTAAAAAAAGTTTTTCTAGCACTAGCAATCATTACAAGTATTACATCTTGTTCTGAGTACAACAAAGTTGTAAAGGGTGACGATTATGGTAAGAAGTTCGAAACAGCAAATTCCTTATTTGATAAAGGACAATACTTACGTTCGATAACCTTGTATGAGCAAATTTATCAACGCATGCCGAAAACGGGCGAAGGTGAGTTGGCTTATTTTAGAATCGGAAAAGCGTATTACGAAGAGGAAGATTATTACATGGCTGGTTATTACATGGGAGCTTTCACACAACGTTTTCCATTTAGTCCAAAAGCACAGGAAGCCATGTTTTTATCTGCAATGTGTTCCGTAAAAAATTCTCCAGAAGAATCATTGGATCAAACAGAAACAGAGCAAGCCATCAATAATTTACAGCAATTTATTGACACATATCCAAATTCACAATTAATTGATTCGTGTAATCATATCATGGATAAATTGCGTTTTAAATTGGAAACGAAAGATTACCATGCAGTGAAACAATACGCGAAAACTGAAAATTATCGTGCAGCTGTTACGAGTGCATTGACATTTGTGGAAGACTTTCCTCGTTCAACTTACAAGGAAGAAATCTATTATATATTGGTTAAAAACTCTCAATTACTTACTGTAAACAGTATCGATGATAAAAAATGTGAGAGAATTGAACAAACTATTGAAAGATATCGTACTTTTGTGACAGAATTCCCTAATACGCAATATAAACGTGAGATGGATAACATACACGATGAAATGCAAAAGGACTTCGAAGTTTTATGTACTCAGGTAAAAAAATAACAATGAATTTTAAAAATAGTACTGCAGAGCGTTCAACAATTACACGCGACACAATCAAAATGGAAAAAGAGACTGGTAACATTTACGAGTCAATTGTTGCTATGGCGAAAAGATCAAATCAGATTAGTGTTGAGTTAAAAGAAGAGTTGACTCAAAAATTGCAAGAATTTGCATCTTCTACAGATAACTTAGAGGAAATTTTTGAAAATCGTGAGCAAATTGAGATTTCTAAATTCTACGAAAAATTGCCTAAGCCAGTTGCTATGGCGATGCAAGAATTGTTGGAAGATAAAATCTACATGAGAACTCCAGAAGAAAAATAGGACATGCACGGAAAACGCATCCTTCTTGGAATAACAGGAGGCATTGCGGCTTACAAAATCGCATTCCTTGTTAGAATATTGAAGAAAAAAGGGGCAGAAGTCAAATGTATAATGACTCCTGCCTCTTCTGATTTTATAAGCCCTCTGGTTCTTGCAACCTTATCTGAAAATCCTGTTGGAATTGAATTCTGGGATAAAAAGACAGGTGTTTGGACGAACCATGTTGATTATGGTCTTTGGGCAGATGTGTTTGTTGTTGCACCTTTAACAGCAAATTCTTTAGCGAAAATGGCAACTGGTAGTTGCGACAACCTTCTTTTAGCAACTTATCTATCAATGAAATGTCCAACAATTATAGCTCCAGCGATGGATTTGGACATGTATGCACATCCAAGTACAAAACGAAATTTAAATCAATTGCTGGCTGATGGAGTTCATCTAATTCCGGCAGAAGCAGGTGAATTAGCAAGTGGATTGGTTGGAGAAGGTCGAATGGCTGAACCAGAAACAATCGCAGCAGCAATTGAGCATTTTTTCTTGTCGCAAAATTCCAAAGCAAACTTGAGCTTAAAAGGCAAAAAAGTACTTGTCACAGCTGGACCAACTTATGAATCAATTGATCCAGTTCGATTTATTGGGAATCATTCTTCAGGAAAAATGGGTTTTTCTATTGCAGAACAATTACTTGCAGAAGGAGCAGAAGTTGAATTAATTTCTGGTCCAACAAAATTAGGCTTAGCTCATCCAAATTTAACGATTACCCGAATAAATTCTGCTCAAGAAATGTTGGAAGCTGTTCAGTCCAAATGGTCTGACATGAATATCGGAATTTTTTCAGCGGCTGTCGCTGATTACCGACCAATGGAAATGGCTGTACAAAAGATTAAGAAATCGGAGAATGAATTAACCATTGAACTGGTTAAAAATCCAGATATTCTTGCATGGGCCGGCACTAATAAAGCGGAAAATCAACTTTTAGTAGGATTTGCTTTAGAAACGAACAATGTTCTTGAAAACGCAACGAGTAAATTGAAGCGTAAAAACCTCGATATGATCGTAATGAATACCTTGGAGGACAAAGGAGCAGGATTCTCTGGTGATACAAACAAAATCAGCATCTTGGACATTCACAATAAATTGACTAGTTTTGAGTTAAAGTCAAAGTCCGAAGTGGCAAAAGATATTGTAGCATATTTGATAAATTACCATAAATGAAATTATTAGTAGCTTGTTTAGTTGTTTTTTTGAGCGTTTTTAGCTTAAAAGCACAAGAGTTGAACTGTCAAGTAAGTATCATTACAGATGCACGATTGGAAGTAACTTCAGTTGAAAAAGAAATCTTTGACCAATTGAAGCAAACAATTTATGATATGATGAACACAACTCAATGGACAAAGGATAAATTTAAAGTGGAAGAGCGCATCAATTGCAACATACAACTTCAAATTAATTCAATCCCTTCTGCTGGAACTTATTCTGGTTCTTTACAGGTTCAATCTTCAAGACCATCATTCAATTCGTCTTACAATACAACCGTTTTTAATTTTCAAGATGACGATATTACGTTTTCATATTCACGTAATTCAGTGTTGATTTATGCCCCAAATCAATTTAGAGATAATCTAACTTCGATTTTGGCATTTTATGCTTATTTCATTATTGGAATGGATTACGATTCTTTTTCGCTCAAAGGTGGAACCCCGTATTTCAATGAAGCGCAATCAATTGTATCAAATGCGCAAAGTTCGGGTGCTGCAGGTTGGAAATCAAATGAAGCCGGTAAAAGAAATCGCTTTTATTTAGTTGATAACGTTTTGCACCAATTATTTGAGCCATTACGTGAATGTAATTATGAATATCATCGCAATGGAATTGATAAATTGTACGATGATAAAGTCGCTGGAAGAAAAGCAATTTTTGACGCTTTGACTAAATTAAACAAGGTAGTTGCAACTCGTCCTAACTCCATTAACTTGCTCAATTTTGTTCAGGCGAAACAGGTTGAATTGAAAAATTTATATGCGGATGCTGAAGTAAAAGACAAAAATGAAATTGTCAATTTGTTGAAACGATTAGATCCGGCCAACGCAACAAAATATCAAGAAATTCTGAATTAATGCTGTGCACTCTACGCATTCAAAACTTTGCTTTAATTGATCAAATTGAATTGAATTTCAATGCTGGTTATTCTGTTATTACAGGAGAAACAGGATCTGGAAAATCTATTTTGTTAGCAGCGTTGAATCTAATTTTAGGTGAACGCGCAGATTTTTCAGTAATTGGTCCAGCGTCGGACAAAGCTATAGTTGAAGCTGAGTTTTCAATTCAAGGATTCCATTTGACGGAGTATTTCAAAGTCAATGATCTCGATTTTGAAGAATTGACCGTTATTCGAAGAGAAATAAATACTTCAGGAAAATCTCGAGCATTTATTAACGATACTCCAGTTTCACTGAATGTTTTAAAAGAACTAACAAGTTCCCTTGTAAACATTCATTCTCAATACAACACTTTAGAGCTCAAAAGCAGATCTTATCAATTAGAAATAGTAGATACGTTGGGCGATTTGAAACAAGAAGTTGCTCATTTTGAAAAGCTTTATAAGTCATTATCGTCTGCTTCAAGTGAATTAAAGCGTTTAAATGATGCGTTAAGTTTGTCCATCCAACAGCAAGATTATAATTCATTTCAATTGAGAGAATTGGAAGAATTGAATTTGGAACGCACAAATTTTGAAGCACTTGAACTTGAATTATCAAAAGCTGAAAATAGTGAAGGAATTGTAGCAGCTTTGCAATCAATTGAAGGTGTTGTTGAAGGTGAAAATCAAGTATTGGATCGTTTGCGTGTTGTTAAATCGAGTTTGGACAAAATGAAAGGTGTGGACAAGGATGTTGATGAATTGGCCTCACGTTTATATTCAACAATGATTGAATTAACTGATATTGCTTCAGATGCGCAACGATTTGCAGAGCTAGTTGAAATTGATCCGGAAAAATTGATTGAATTAACTGCTTTAGTGAATCGTTTCAATCATGCTTTGAAAAAGCACAATATGTCCGATCAAGCTGAGCTGTTGGATTATAAAAATCAATTGGAATCATCGGTTGTTGGTGTAAGTGATTTACAGTCAGAAATTGAAAAGCTCACCGAAAAAGTAAACAAGCAACAAGCGGAAGTGGAGCAAGCTGCAAAACAATTGCACAACGCTCGATTAAAAGCTATCGAACCAATTTCGCAAGCGATTCAAGCCATTTTGGTCGATTTAAAATTGCCAAATACCAAGTTAGAATTTAAATTAACTGAACGAGCAGATTTGACTGCTTCCGGTTGTACAGATATTGTTTTGAATTTCTCAGCGAATTTGGGAATTGAAACCGTTCCGATTGAAAAAGCAGCAAGTGGTGGAGAATTAGCACGTGTAATGCTTGCCCTCCAAAAATTAATTTCAGAAAAACGGCTATTACCAACTGTTTTATTTGATGAAATTGATACGGGAGTTTCTGGTGATGTAGCTCAGAAAATCGGAACATTGTTACAGAAAATGGGAGAACATTTTCAATTGTTTGCAATTTCACATTTACCACAAGTGGCAGCGAAAGCATCGCATCATTTTAGAGTTGAAAAAGAAATCGTTAACAATCGCACCATTACGCGTGTAGCTGTTTTGAATCAACAAGAACGCGTTGAAGAGATTGCTCGTTTGATGAGTGGTGAATTGATAACTGATGCAGCAATTGAAAATGCAAAAGCACTAATGAACTAATCGTGAGTAATTTTCAGTTATCGTTCAAAATTCCACCTCAGGAAACAAAAATAAATCACAAAGAAAAAATTCTTTTCTTGGGAAGTTGTTTCTCTGATGAAATAGCGGCTAAAGCAAACTTTTCTGGCTTCAATGTACTTTCAAATCCTTTTGGAACAGTTTTTCATCCAATTGCACTGGCTAGGTTTATTAAAGAAACTTTAAGCTCTTCTTTTCAGAAAGAACGCATCTTTCAACGAGAAGATTTATTTTTCTCGCTGGATGCGAGTAGTACAATTTATGGACTTAACGAATCTGAGGTAACAAACAAATTGAAAGACCTTAGAATCGAATGGTTACACCAATTAAAATCAGCATCGCATTTGTTTATCACTTTCGGTACAGCTTGGGGGTATACACATATTGAAGGAGAGGTTTTGGTTGCTAATTGTCATAAATTATCGAGTCAACAGTTTGAAAAAAGATTAACTTCAACTCAAGAAATTGTGCAATGTTGGATGGCTGTTATAAAAGAGTTAAAAGCTATTAATCCTCAATTAACCGTTTGTTTTACTGTAAGTCCAGTTCGCCATTCAAAAGATGGATTAATTGAAAATAATCAAAGCAAGGCACTATTAATTGATGCAATTCGTCAATTGAAAGAAAGTTCAAATGTTGAGTATTTTCCTTCCTATGAAATTGTAATGGATGAATTACGTGATTATCGTTTTTTTAAGTTAGATCGCGTACATCCGAATGAAGAAGCCATTGATTATGTATGGCAACGATTTGAAGCAACGTATTGTTCTGTCGAAACAATTGAACTCTCAAGAAAAGTAAAACACTTAAAATTGGCGTTATCGCATAAAAGTCTACATCCCGAAAGCAATGAAACTTTGGAACTTAAAAAAAGGGTAGAACAACTTTGTAATGAATTTAAAGCTGCCTACCCATTTATTATTCTAGCTTGATAGAGATACGAATGAACTAAGTTATAGTCGTACAATTGTACCTTTATATTCAGGATTTTCTCCTTTTAAAGGATTGTTTAAGGTTACTTTCCAAATGAATGCTTTGTTTGCACTTACCATTTGACCATTTCGTTTATCAAGTCCTCTCCACGGATTAGAAACATCGTTAGTTTCAAAAATGATTGCTCCGTCAGTTGGATCGATAATAATCATTCTAAAATCTGCTGAACGTTCAACTAATCCTCTTGGGATAAAATTGTTTATGCGGTTATCGCTTGACATTGGATCAAAACCATTTACAGCAAGTAAGTTGTAAGTTTCTTCAATTTGAACTGATTTTGCAACAGATGATTTACACGAATTAGAACCGGTAACTGTCAATGTAATATCATATTCTCCTTTATAGAAGAAATGTGCTTTAGCTTCAGTTCCCGTTGTCGAACCGTTTTGTCCCTCAAAGTTCCATACATGTGCTACGCCTTGAGAATTGGTTGCTAAATTGATTGAAGGAACACCATTTTCATAATGATATGTTTCATCAATTGTAAAATCAACTTTCGGTAAAGGTTTTACAACAAATGATTCTTTCGAATTGAAGATGCCATTTACCATGAATCCTAAATTGTAAATACCTTCTGAGTCGGGCGTAAATTGGAGCGATGAATTTCCTTTAATAGTGGTAATTCCATTTGGACCAACAACCGTCAATTCTTGTTTATTTGGATTATTAATGGTTGTTGTTTCATTCAAACAGATATTCGCAATACTCGGAACGCTTGGAACAATTTGTTCAATAATCGGTGTGAAAATTGAGTTTACTGGCTCATCTTCGTTCAAGATGTTTGATGTATTCGCCAATTGCACGTATGAAATTGGTCCATCAAACAAATTATTCATTGGATTAGCAGAAACTGCTTCATTATCTTGTTTACCAGTTGTTTGAGTTGTTTCTGTGTTTGAATTTGTTTGTTTAATTTCAGAAACAGCAGAAGTTCCTTTCGAAGTATGAACTTGTTTATTTGAATCAACAACTTTTTCAGTTGTGGAAATGGTAGTTTGCTGTGGTTTCGCAACATCATTTGACGGCCATAAAAGAGCAGTTGTAACGATAACAGCAACTGTTGCTGCACCGCCCAAGTACCATTTAAGGTTGGAATTGCCAGAAACAGGCATTGTCTGATCCAATCGCTTGCTCATGGCAGTCCATGCAGTAGCGTCGTACGGCACTTCGAAACCGTTCAGACTTTCCTTGATGTTGTTTTCAAAATTATCTTTCATGTTATTCTATGTTCATGAATTTTTCACTCAATATTTTTTGAAGATTCATTTTTGCTTTCGCTAGGTTTGACTTCGATGTTCCTTCACTTATTCCTAGAAGCTCCGCAATTTCTTTGTGCGAATAATCTTCTAAAACGAATAAGTTAAAAACAGCTCGATAGGCGGGTGACAATTTTTGAATCGCTTCCATTGCAATTTCCGCTTTCAAATCGGTAAATTCAACTTCTTCTCGATCCTCCATTGGGTCTGATGCTCCCAATTTGAAATCATTGTCATTGTCCGTCAAATAAGGATCTTTTTTTGATTTTCGAATAGCATCAATTGCTGTATTTGCAATGATTCGTCGAATCCAACCTTCAAAAGAACCTTTATAATCAAATGCTCCTAACTTTTCAAAGACCTTAATAAAACCTTCTTGAAGAACTTCTTGGGCACTGTCTCTGTCGGGCATGTAACGCATGCAAACAGGTAACATTTTCCCGTAAAAAAGTTTAAAAAGTTCCTCTTGCGAACGTCGATTGTTTCGCAAGCAGCCCTCAATAATCTCTTTTAATTTGTCCTTGTTCTCCACATTCTTAACATTCGTTAGACGCATCTCGCTTTTCTCGGTTGCCTACAAAAAAATATTTATTGACAATCAACCAATTTTACGCACAAAATAACAGAAATATTTGGCAATTAGTATTAATTTCGTTGTCGATTAATTTTGATTACAAAAACAAAAAAATAAACAATGAAAGTAACAGTAGTCGGAGCTGGAAATGTTGGTGCAACTTGTGCTGATGTATTAGCTCACAGAGAAATTGCCAATGAAATCGTTTTATTGGATATTAAAGAAGGTTTTGCTGAAGGTAAAGCATTGGATATCTGGGAATCAGCTCCAATCGGTTTGTATGATTCACGTACAATTGGATCAACAAACGATTATTCAAAAACAGCAGATTCTGATGTAGTTGTTATTACTTCAGGTCTTCCACGTAAACCAGGAATGTCTCGTGACGACTTAATCGCTACGAACGCTGGAATCGTTAAAACTGTTACTGAAAATGTAATTAAATATTCTCCAAACGCTGTAATTATCATTGTTTCTAATCCTTTAGACGTAATGACTTACTGTGCATATTTGAATGCAAACACAGTTCCTAACAAAGTATTCGGAATGGCTGGTGTATTAGATACAGCTCGTTACCGTTCTTTCTTAGCGTTGGAATTGAATGTTTCTCCAAAAGATATCCAAGCAGTATTGATGGGTGGACACGGAGACACAATGGTTCCACTTCCTCGTTATACAACTGTTGCTGGTATTCCAGTTACTGAATTAATCGCTGAAGACCGTTTGAATGAAATTATCGAACGTACGAAATTTGGTGGTGGAGAAATTGTTCAATTATTAGGTACTTCAGCTTGGTATGCACCAGGAGCAGCAGCTGCTCAAATGGTTGAAGCGGTTGTTCGTGATCAAAAACGTATTTTCCCAGTTTGTGCATGGTTACAAGGTGAGTACGGAATGAATGATATTTATTTAGGAGTTCCTGTAGTTCTTGGTAAAAATGGTATCGAGAAAATTATTGAATTAGACTTGAATGATGCAGAAAAAGCATTGTTAGCTGAATCAGCTGAAGCAGTGAAAGTTGTAATGAATGTTTTGGATGAAATGAATGCTAACGCATAATTCAATCCTTAATTAAATATAAATCCCTCGGTCAAATTTGATCGAGGGATTTTTTTTACAATCGACTTTAAACAAACTTCACTTATAAATTAGCTTAATTTAACGGCAAAATTCAACGCTATTCCTCAATATATATGTACTTTCGCGCCGTGTTATGCAAGCATAAGTAACTTGTTCAACACTAATTGATTTATTGCTAATAATTTACAAAGAAAATGGCTCAAAAGTTCAATGCCTGGCATGATGTATCGAGAGGTGAAAATTTACCGAATGAAGTGAATGGAATAATTGAAATTCCAAAAGGAACCCGCGCAAAATATGAATTAGACAAGAATAGTGGTTTGTTGAAATTGGACCGTGTTCTTTATTCATCCGTTTATTATCCTGCAAATTATGGATTCATCCCTAAAAGTTATTGTGATGACAAAGATCCATTGGATATTTTGATTTTGTCACAAATTGATGTAGTTCCAATGTGTATTGTTCCATCAAAAGTAATTGGAGTGATGCGTATGTTGGACAATGGTGAGGCGGATGATAAAATCATTGCAGTAGCAGCAGGAGATCCAAGTGTAAATCACATCAATGATATATCTGAGTTACCAGCTCATTTTATTTCTGAAATGCGCAATTTCTTTGAAGATTATAAAAAATTGGAAAACAAAACGGTTGTAGTAGAAGAGTTCTTAAATCGTGAGACAGCGATTGAAATTTTACAGGAAAGTTTTAAAATGTATGAGGAGAAATTTCCAAACGGTTAATCCAGTACATGTATAGAAAATGTATATTTAGGTTGTCAATCTCGGTTGGCAACCTTTTTTGTTAAATAAAAAGTGCATGGCAATAGAAATTACAACATACAATCATTCATACAAAGAAGGTTGTCTTCACGCTTTTCAGAGCAATATTCCAACCTATTTTACGCCTGATGAAATTCATGATTTTGCAGGTTTTTTGAATGATCGTGCTATTCCAACAGCTGATGAAATTCAAAGTACATTTTATTATGTCGTTTTGAAAGATGGATTGGTAATTGGTTGCGGAGGAATTGGTGAACGCGAACGAGATGGAACTGTTACCTTAGCTTGGGGATTGATTCATGTAGATTATCATCGTCAAGGATTTGGAAAGTTATTGCTTCAACATCGCTTGGATGAGGCTTTCAAAATTTATCCAACTAAAACAATCTATTTAGATACTTCGCAACACTCAGCTCCATTCTTTGCAAAGTTTGGTTTTGAAACAACAAAAATCACAGACGATTTTTACATGTCCGGACTTCATCGATATGACATGGAATTGAAACCCAAATACAGATAAAGAGAAAATTAATTTGACGGAAAAATCGTAAATTAAACAAAAATTAAGTGATGAATACAATTGAAATACCATTTAGTAAATCAAAATTAGCCTTGGCCATTATTGGATCGGCATTATTTGTAACCTTAGGAGCCTTTTTGGTTTTTAGTTGGTCGGATGAACTTGGGGCGAGTAATAACATGACGAAGAAAGTGCTAGGAGTCATTTGTATGCTGTTTTTTGGTGCAGTAGGGATTTTTGGAATCATAAAACTCTTTTCGTCCAAAAGTGCGATGACAATTAACGAAGAAGGAATTTTAGACAATACAACTGCAACAAGTTTTGGACTTATCAAATGGGAGAACATAACAGGGTTCAAAATTGAAGAAATGATGTCGAAAAAATACTTGGTGATTCAAGTAGATAACGGGGAAGAAATGATTGAAAAGTCGAAAGGGTTTTTGCGTAAAACCATGAAAATGAATTACAGTATGTACCGCACGCCGATTGCAATTCCATCTACTGTAGTAAATTACAAACTCCCAGAACTTAAAGAGTTGTTGGAGAAAATGATGGATGAAAAAAATTCCTAATCATAGCTAAACTAAATGAAAACAAATCTAATTTACCTTGCAATTTTCACATCCATTTCTTTTTTCTATTCCTGTGAAAAACAACCCTTTGATTACCGAAACAAAGTCATTGGAAAGTATCTTTTTGTAACAAAAAGACAAGAATATGTTCAAGGCACGTCTTTTTTGATACTTGATTCAATTTACACCGTTGGTACAATTGAATACGGTCCAAATTCAGATGAACTTTTAGTGAAATATGCACCCAACGAACAGTTTATTTGGAAAGTGAAAGAAGTAGATTTTTACAAGGATATTAATGGATGTTATTTTTCGAATGATAATGATGAATTCAGGATGCATTATTTCCGTCATTTAGGCGGTATGGGAGCTGCTAAAAACCATTGGATTAATGGATTAAGAATGCACAACTAATCAAAATGAAACAAATCAGTTTTTCATCATCAGGAACACGTGCCGATATTGGTACAATTACGATTTTTCGGATTCTACCGAATCGCTATGCCCAAGCTGTCGGTCCCTTTGTTTTTTTGGATCATATAGCATTAGCCAAACATAAAGAATCATTGGTAGGAGGAACTGGTGCTCATCCACATCGTGGAATTGCGACTTTGACTTATTTACTAGAAGGAATTGGTGAACATTGGGATAGTCGTGGAAATCATGCGATTGTTCGATCGGGAGGTGTGCAATGGATGAAAGCAGGAAATGGAATTATTCACGATGAAACGCTTAATTTCGACGCAGAAAACGGGAACTATCTAACACATGGATTTCAATTTTGGATCAATTTACCATCGAGCGTGAAAATGGAAGATCCCGACTATAAATCCATACAAGGAGAAGATGTTCCTCAGTTAATGCTTCCAGAAAATAAAGGTTGGTTAAAAGTAATTGCCGGTGAATTTGAAGGGATTCGTTCATTAATACCAAGTTTCAGTGAACAGTTTTTGTACCATCTTCACCTTTTACCAAATCAATCGTTTTCTGTCAATTTTGAAGAGGATATAGAAATTGGAGCTTTTTTACCTTTGACAAATCTTACGATAAATACCATTGAATTTCAGCAAGGTGAGTTTGTTGAATTTGATCGAAAGGAAGGAGAAGTTATTTTTCATAATAACTCGAGTGAAGTCGCTGACGTAATCATTTTCGGAGGAGAATCGTACAATGAACCAATTTTTGCGGAAGGTCCATTTGTGATGAATTCTCCAAAAGATATTGCAACTGCGTACCGTGAGTTTTTTGGCGGTAAGTATGGAACAATAACTAAATGATTAAAAATGAAATTCTATATACTTTTCCTTTTTTCAGTTTGGAATCTGACACTGTTTTCTCAATTTGAAACACTAAATGCATCAATTGACTCTTTGTTAAATTGTCAAAGTTCATCAACTTTTAACGGAATTGTCTATTGTGTTTCTGATGAAATTGTTATCGTAAGTGAAGTTCAGGGATTTTCAGATTTTACAGCAAAATCACCTTTAAAATTAACGAATCAATTTGTAATTGGTTCAATTAGTAAACAATTTACTGCGGCACTAATTTTAAAAGAATACGAACGTAAAAATGTCCAATTACATGTTCCAATTCGTTGGTATTTGCCAGAGATTAAACAGCATTGTGCATTTGGTGATGTAAATTTTTTTCAGGCTAACGATTTAAGTGGATATTGATTTATTTCGTGTTAGTTTAGTTTAAATTTTCTTAAAATTTCACAAAATAAATAGCAAAACTATATTAAATGATAGTAATACTATTATATTTGTTGAAAATACTTTGAAATGGAATCGTTTTTACAGTTTATAAAATTGCCGATCAATGAAAAACTCTATTTGAAGGATCCACAATCTTCAGAAATTGGTAACAAAATACTCAACGAAAGCATTGAACTAATTAATGAAATTGGCTTCGAAAAATTTACGTTTAAAAAATTAGCGATTAAAATTTCAACCACAGAGGCTTCGATTTATCGCTATTTCGAAAGCAAGCACAAGTTGTTGTTGTATTTAATCAATTGGTATTGGAGTTGTATTGCAACACGATTGTTATTTGAAACGAGTAACATTCAAGATTCAACGCTTCGCTTGCAAAAAGCCATACATGTTTTAACAGCTTTACCTAATCCTGAAAAAGAACATGTACTCCCGAATGAAATAGCATTGAAAGAGGTTGTTATTAATGAAGCATCGAAAGTTTTTTTGACAAAAGATGTAGATAATGAAAACAAGGATGGTGTTTTTAGTGTTTATAAAACGGTAGTAAACAATGTTGTTGAAATAATTCAGGCAATTAATCCTGAATATCCGTTTCCTAATATGTTAATTACAACTGTAATTGAAGGTAGTAATCAGCAACGATTTTTTGCGCAACATTTACCAAAACTTACAAATTCCAGCCAATCAAGTGATTTGGTGGAAGAATTTTATCAAGACATGATTTTTAAAGCAATTCAACATGGGTAATCATACAACTTCTATATTTAGTCGTTTCATTGGTCTTTTAAAACCTGATTATAAAGAGATCAAAAACATTTACATTTTTGCTGTTTTCAGTGGGATTCTTTCGTTAGGCTTGCCACTTGGGATTCAAATGATCATTAATTTTATTCAGGTTGGACAAGTAAGTACATCTTGGGTTATTTTGGTTTTACTAGTTGTTGGTGCGATTGGTTTTTCGGGATTATTGAACATCTATCAAATGAAGATTACTGAAAATCTACAACAACGTGTTTTTACACGATCAGCGTTCGAATTTGCAGGTAGAATTCCACAAATGAAGTTGTTGGAAATGTTGAAACTCAATGCCAATGAACTAACGAATCGTTTTTTTGACACGCTAACCATTCAAAAAGGAATTTCAAAATTACTCATTGACTTCACAGCAGCGTCCTTGCAAGTATTGTTCGGTTTGATTTTGCTATCATTCTATCACAGCTTTTTCATTTTTATCGGTTTGTTTTTAATACTGTTACTGTATGTTATTGTTCGTTTAACTGCAAAAAAAGGATTTCAGTCTAGCTTAAAGGAATCATCCTACAAATACAAGATTGCGAATTGGTTACATGATGTTTCTCGAGCACGTTTAAGTTTTAAAATGGCTTCTAATGAACGCTTCCATCTTGACACAACCAATAAGCATTTGCATGATTATCTAGGAGCGCGTGATTCTCATTTTACTGTTTTGGTTCAACAGTATTCCTTTCTGATTGCTTTTAAAATTCTGATTGCTTTAACGCTCTTAATTGTTGGTGGATTTTTGGTTATTAATCAACAAATGAACATCGGTCAATTTGTGGCGTCTGAAATTATTATTTTACTCGTTCTTTCTTCCGTAGAAAAGCTAATCCTAAGCCTTGATGTGATTTATGATGTGTTCACGGCAATTGAAAAGATTGGTCAAGTAACAGATTTGCCATTGGAAGTGCATTCAGGTGAATTATTGGAAGATAAATCGGAAAATGGAATAGCGATATCCATAAAAGATCTGAGTTTCAAGTCTCATTTCTCGCCCAAAAAATTGCTGGATCATTTGACAATTGACATTCAAGCGAATCAAACAATTTGTCTTGTTTCAGACTCAAGTTCATCGAATGATGCCTTGTTCTATTTGCTAACAGGAATTTGTGATAATGCCAAAGGTTCTATTTCCTTTGATAAAGTACCACAAGCGAATCTAAATATGTTTGAATTGCGGGAACAAATTGGAACTTTTTTTGAACACGATTATCTCATCAATGCGACAATTTTTGAAAACATTCAGTTTGGTCGTAAAGATATTTCGTTGAAAAAAGTAGTTGAATTGGCAAGTGAAATTGGCTTAGATGAATTCGTGAATTCCTTGCCTGAAAAATATGCCACAGTAATTGATAGTGAAGGACATTTTGTACCGAAAGATGTCGTCGTGAAAATACTTTTGTTGCGCACTTTAGCGAAACAGCCTCGATTAATGTTACTTGATGAACCAACAGCCGGATTGAACGAGCGTCAAAAACAGCAAGTTCTTGGAACACTTAATTCACTAGAACGAGTTACACGCATTTTTGCAAGTAATGACCCTGAAATTCATAGAATGTGTGATGTGCTCATTTTTATCGAAAATGGTAAAGCTCGAATTGAAGAAAACAATCAACAAACTAAAAAATAGTCAGTCGTATGTTAAATTTATCGCCAACTAATAAGAGCAGTTTAAGTACAAAAAACTTAACCGCAATTAACCGAGTGGAAAGTAAAAGTACTTCGAACAAATTGAAACGAACTATATACATTTTGTTGCTTTTGTTGTTAATCGTAATGTTTCTTCCCTGGACTCAAAATATTCAATCTACAGGAAAAGTTTCAACCTTGCGTCCAGAACAAAAACCGCAAACAATCAACACCGTGATTTCTGGTAAAGTTGAAAAATGGTTTGTTAAGGACGGAGATCGTGTGAAAAAGGGAGATACAATTCTCTATATTTCTGAAATCAAGGATGAGTATTTTGATCCAAATTTGATTGGAAGAACGGAACAACAATTGAAAAACAAAGAGCTTTCTGTCCTTTCATACTCTGACAAAATTCGAAACTTAGATGTTCGCGTTGATGCTTTGATTGATCAAGGGCGATTGAAGTTACAGCAAGCAAAATTGAAATTAAAGCAAACTCAATTGAAGTATAAAACCGATAGCATTGAATACCATACTTCTGAGTTAAATTTGAAAATAGCTGAAGAACAATATAATCGATTTGAAAAATTGTACAAGGATGGCTATAAATCTCAAACCGAATTAGAACAGCGAAAACTGACTTTGCAACGAACGCAAGCAAATGTTGTGGCAACGCAACAAAAAATGTTACAAAGTAGGAATGATATTTTAGATGCTCGAGTAGAATTAAGTGCGATTGAATCGAAGTTTAGAGATGAAGTTTCAAAAGCAGAATCGGATAAGTTTACTGCGCTATCAAGCATGTATGACGCGGAAGTTGATGTAACAAAGTTGCAAGGAAAGGTGGCTAATTACTCCATCCGAAACGGCATGTATTTTATTCTTGCGCCACAGGATGGAATTGTAACAAAAGTACTTTCCAGTGGAATTGGTGAAACAATAAAACAAGGACAACCAATTGCTACAATTATGCCTGCAGTTTACGATCTTGTGGTAGAAATGTATGTGAAACCTGTTGATTTGCCAATTATCAGTGTCGGAAATAAAGTACGTATTCAATTTGATGGCTGGCCTGCGATTGTATTTTCAGGTTGGCCGAATTCGAGTTTCGGAACGTTTGAAGGTGAAGTATTTGCAGTTGACAATTTCGCGGATGATCAAGGAAATTTTCGCGTATTGATTTCACCTGATAAGAAGGGTAAACCTTGGCCTGAGGCATTACGAGTTGGTGGAGGAGCAAATGCAATGATTTTACTAAAAGATGTTCCAATTGGATATGAACTTTGGCGATTAATCAATGGATTTCCACCGCAATTTTACAAGCAAAAAACTACGACTAAAAAAACTGAAAAATGAGTAAAATAGTTCTTTTCTTGATCTTATTTTTTCCTTGGGCAGAAGCTCTTGGACAGGTGACTTTTTCAGATCAACGTTTCTATGAATTGGTAATCAATAACCATCCGTTAGCGAAACAAGCCAACTTAAAACCTTCTTTTGGAAAATATACCGTATTAAAAGCAAAGGGAGGGTTTGATCCCAAACTTGAGAATCAATTGAATCAAAAATATTACGATGGGTCAAATTACTATAGCTTTTTGAATGCTGGTTTGAAAATTCCAACTTGGTACGGAATTGAAGTAAAAACAGGATTTGAATCAAATAGTGGTTCCTATTTGAGTCCTCAATTTAAAACACCTACAGGTGGTTTGTGGTATGGAGGAGTTTCCGTAAACCTTGGTCAAGGATTGTTTATTGATCAACGAAGAGCGGAATTATTTAAAGCAAGAATCTATCAAAATAGCACATTGTTTGAACAACGATTACAGCTGAATGAATTGGTGTATGAAGCTGGATATGCTTATTGGAATTGGGTTTTAGCTTATCATTCAGTAGAAATTATGCAAGATTCGTATAAGTTAGCAACTGAACGATATGAAGGTATCAGACGAACTGCAGAAGTAGGCGATCGACCTGGAATTGATAGTGTTGAAGCAATAATTCAAGTTCAAAATCGTGAAACTTTGCTGAGAAATTACGAAACGGATTATAAAAATAGCGGTTATAACCTTGCGACCTTTTTGTGGACAGAAAACTTGGAACCCTTAGAATTGGATTCGGTTACAAGACCTCTATCTTTAGATTCTTTACAGCTTGATTTGGATTTATTGATTGCTGAAAGTTCAATGGATTCATTGGTTGTAAATCACCCATATCTTAAAATCAACTCTTACAAAATTGAAACACTTGAGGTTGAAAATCGCTTAAAAAAGGAGCAGTTAAAACCAGATTTGGCAGTCAATTATAATTTTTTAAATGAGCCAGTAAATTACAATCCTTTCGGTAATTATTCCATAAATAATTACAAATGGGGACTAACGTTTGAAATGCCTATTTTGCTCAGAAAAGAAAGGGGAGATGTTGCGCTTTCAAATTTGAAAATTCAGGATGAAAAGTTCAATTTACAAAACAATCAAGCTTATATAGAATATAAAATTCGCAAAGCTATGACCGATGTAAGCAATGGTTTGGTGCAAATTGGTATTTATCAAAAAACGGTTGAAGATTCCGGTAAATTGTTGGAGGCGGAAAAACAAATGTTTGATGCTGGTGAGAGTTCTTTATTCTTAATTAATCAGCGCGAATTGGCATATATTCAAGCTCGATTAAAATTGATTGAAAGTCAAGTAAAATTACAACAGGCTAAATTATCGTTGAGTTACGCTGCTGCTGGACTATATTAGTGATTGTCGTACCAAGAAAAGTTTTCATGAATGATACGGTCTTTCTCTTTTTCAACGTAATCCAAAAATGCCTTCGCAGCTGGGAACATACGTTTTCCCTTTGGCCAAACTAAATTCCACTCACTTGTTAATGGCAACTCTTTAATAGGAATAATCAATAATTGCTTATTTATAAGTTCATTGCCAATTCCAATTAAAGGCATAATGGATACCCCAAGTTTTGCGATAACAGCTTGTTTTATTGCTTCATTGGATGTCAATACAAGTGTTTTCTTGAAGTCAATTTCTTGACGATTTAAGAAGTTTTCCATTGCAATACGAGTTGCAGACCCATTTTCACGGAAGATAAATGAAGTTTCTGAAGGTAAATCGTGAATCGACTCAAAAAAATTGTTTTCAAAATCTATACTTCCAACTAAATACAATTTATTCTTCATTAAGCTAATTCGTTCCAGGTTTAACTTTTCAGGTATAGTTGAAACCAAGGAAAAATCCACCGAATTGGATTCCAAGTCTTTTACAACTTGACTTTTGTTTGAAACATCTAATTTTAATTCTATGTCAGGATGCGCGTTCAAAAAGTCCGTCAAGAAATAGGGCATCACATATTTTCCAGTTGATACAACAGATATTTTAAGTTGCCCCGTGATTTTTCCTTTGTACGCAGCTGTTTTATAATTGATTTCATTGGCTTCAATTAAAATGCGCTCTGCGGTTCGTGCAACCTCTTTTCCAAAATCGGTGATGTAAAGCTTACGATTGACAACTTGTGTTAAGGGTAAATCAAAATGAGCCTGAAAATTTTTTAACTGAATAGACACTGCCGGCTGTGTTAATAGTAGTTCCGCTGCAGCTTTGGTAATACTTTCGTGTTGAACAATTTTTAAGAAAATATTCAGCTGACTCAATGTATAGTTCATAAAAATATTTAATAATATCTTATCAAATATAAATAAAAATTATACAAATTGAATAGTGATTTTTGTACAAATAAAAGCAATGGTAAATGTTCTTATCTATTTAAAGACGGATTATGACCCTCATCGATTGGTTGAGCAACTTCTGCATGAAGGTTTAATTGCAAAAGCGACGATTGATTTTGACAATAAATCCTACCAAATGGAAAATGATGAAATTGTCGTTCGTCATTACAATGTATTAACGATTCAAACGCGCTCAATGCTTTTTACCAAATTAGAACAATTTGTTGAGCAAGAATACGAATCCTCCATTCCAATTTATTCATTACCGATAACGCAGTCGAACAGTTGGTTTGACAATTATGTTAGAAATCAAACAAAAAAGTAATCATGGGAAGCACGACAATCAGTTTAATTGACGGAGAGTTTAATCTTCAAGAAGCGCGAGAAATATTAATTGATTTAATCAATAAAAAAATTCACTATCATTCCCTTAAAAACCATGAAAAATGGGAGAGAAATGGGGTTGAAGATGTGTTCTCTGCCAATCGAATCAAGGAATTACAATGTGCACGTGAAAAAATCCTTGAATTAACATCCAAAGAGTTTCCAAAAGATTTTAAGCTGAAAATCAATTCAATTATTGAAATAGGTGGAATAAATGATTTTTAATGATCGGAATGTAGTAATTGCGACGATGCATAAAAAAGAGCAGGTTATTGCGCCAATACTGGAGAAAAATCTTGGGGTTAAATGCATCATTGCAAGCGGAATTGATACAGACCAATTTGGTACTTTTTCCGGAGAAATTGAACGTACAAAAAATCCACTTGAAGTATTGCGCGCGAAATGTCTTGCAGCGATGGAATTGTCTGGTTGTGATATTGCTGTTGCCTCAGAAGGATCGTTTGGTAATCATCCATTGCTGTTTTTTTCTCAAGCAAATGATGAATTGGTCATGTTCTTAGATCGAAAAAATAACATTGAAATTGTAGAACGTGAGTTGTCCTTATCAACAAATCTTGCAGGTAGATACATTCATTCTTTGGAAGAACTAGACGCGTTCGCAGAGAAAGTGTTTTTTCCATCTCATGCACTAATTGTGAAGGATAAAGAATCAGATTTTAGTTTTTTGAAAAAAGGCATTCAGTCCAAAGAAAAATTACAATTAGAATTCAAAACATGTTTAGATAATTATGCTTCAGTTTTTGTCGAAACGGATATGCGTGCTATGTACAATCCAACTCGAATGAAAAATATCGCACTAGCTACGTCAAAGTTATGTGATAAAATAGCATCATGTTGTCCACAGTGCGATTTTCCTGGATTTGGCGTTGCACAAGTCGTCCCAGGATTACCTTGTTCAAGTTGCAGATTTCCTACAAAATCTACTAAAGCTTTCTTGTATAAATGCACAAATTGTTTTTTCGAAGAAAAGCTCGAATTTCCGCACGATAAATATGAAGAAGATCCAATGTATTGTGACATCTGTAATCCATAAAAATAAATGATAACAACCAATACCGATAAGGCAAAACAAGTTTTAGAAAATGACGGAATTATCGGATTTCCAACAGAAACAGTTTATGGTTTAGCCGGAAATGCTTTGAGTGAAAAAGCGATTCGATCCATTTTTCAACTTAAAAACAGACCACTTGATAATCCGTTGATTGTGCATGTAAGTTCACTGGATAAAATTGAATTTATCACTGAAAATATGCCGAACAAAGCGCACCAATTGGCAGATAAATTTTGGCCAGGACCATTGACGCTTTTGCTAAAGAAATCAGATAAAATAAGTGATTTAGTGACCGCTGGACAAGAAACTGTAGCAGTGCGAATCCCCAATCACCCAATCGCATTAAAATTACTAGAGAGTTTAGATTTTCCCTTGGTTGCACCGAGTGCAAATCCTTATCAATCGATTAGTCCAACGAGTGCCAAACATGTTGCTGATTATTTCGAAAATGAATTAACGCTTGTGCTGGATGGTGGTTTTTGTGAAAAAGGACTTGAATCAACCATTGTTGGTTTTGAGGATGATGATGTTGTAATTTACAGATTAGGCTCAATTCCATTGGAAGATATTGAAGCTTGCGTTGGAAAGGTCAAAATGAATACTGGACATGATCTAAAATCTCCCGGGATGGCTAAAAAACATTATTCGCCAAAAACACCTTTGATCGTAACGAAGAACATAGAAGAAGTGCTTCAACGACTGGATAATCGAAAAAGAAGCATTGTTTGTTTCGATCAATTACCCAATGTCCAAGAAATGGAAAATACCATATTTTATTCGTTTCATGGAGATTTAGACTTCGCAGCATCACGTTTATATAGTCTTTTACATGAATTAGATGATCAAAATTTAGACATTCTCATTTTTGAAGAATTCCCCAATATCGGCCTAGGCAAAACCATCAATGATCGCATTAAAAGAGCATCAGAATTAAAATAAAAAGTATGAATTTAGATTTATTAATTACCAACATCACCAACCCCGTTTTATTGTTTTTTATCCTTGGAATCATTGCATCCATAGTAAAAAGTGATTTAGAAATTCCTGCAGCAAGTTTTAAATTTATATCCATTTATTTGTTGTTTTCAATTGGTTTTAAAGGTGGACAAGAGCTAGCACACAGCGAAATAAATTCAACCATTATTTTCAATCTTATTTTGGGAGTTATTATTTCCTCATTAATTCCACTTTATACATTCTTTATTTTAATTCGAAAGTTAGATACTTGGAATGCAGGTGCTATTGCCTCGGCCTACGGTTCAGTTAGTGCAGTAACGTTTGTTTCGGCTACTTCCTTTCTTGAAGCACAACACATTCATTTTGATGGATATTTAGTTGCAGTGATGGCTTGCATGGAATTTCCTGCAATTATTGTTGGCGTACTCTTGATGAAACGCTACGATCGAACAAAATCGGATGGATTGAGCATTTCGCATACCTTGAAACATTCATTGTCCAATGGAAGCGTCCTCATTATTCTTGGTAGTTTAATCATCGGATATATATCTAACATTCAACAAGCAGCAGAGTTTAAACCATTTACAACCGATATTTTTAAGGGATTTTTAGCCATCTTTTTGTTGGAAATGGGCATCACAACAGGAGGACGATTTTCCGCCTTTAAAAAACAAGGATGGTTTGTCATCGCTTTTTCTCTTATAATTCCTGCAATCAACGGAAGTTTAGTTGCCTATTTCAGTCAGTTCATGATTGATAATGTAGGAAATCGCTTTATTTTTTCAGTTCTAGCTGCAAGTGCCTCTTACATTGCAGTTCCTGCAGCTATGAGACTTGTAGCTCCAAAAGCTGATCCAGGATTGTACATTCCTATGGCACTTGGAATTACCTTTCCCTTTAATTTAACACTTGGAATTCCATTGTATTATTTAATCATCACATCAGGCGCGTGATGATTACGGTCGAAAATTAATTCTCGTAGGCACCAATGTCAGGAACTGGACCTCTTGTTAAACCTTTTATATCTAGTGGTAAAAAGGATTGTAAGCTAGAATTAGCATTGTTATTCAGAATAGATCCTGACATGAAGGTGAAATCATTATCTGTAACTGAAGTAAATAATGGATTATTGTTCCAGAAAATAGATGCTAAAAATCCATCTGTCAATGTCGGAGTGCGTTTGATCAAACAATTCTGTATGTCAAAATTCAAGTTTATTGCGATGTCAGAAATAGTATCGAAAACCAGTTCCACATCTTGTCCACCGTAAATTACACTGTTGTAAATTTTTCCTTCATTAATCGAACCGATGTTTTGTGTTCCATTCGCGTAATCGTTGAAGAAGTTACTAATTCCAACTGCTGGAGTTGAAGATTGACTATCACCAAATCCAATTAGATCGCAGAAATTAAAATTGAAATCGCCGCCTTCTAAAACGAGTAGAGCATGGTTACCATTTTTTGAAATGACACAATTTTCAGCTTTTACTTTCGCCCCTGAATAAATGAAAATTCCGTAACGAGCATTGTTCGTAACAATTGTATTCGTGACATTTAAGGTGTAACCAGAAAAGGAGTTGTCTCGCGAATAAAGATGAATTCCAGAAGTTCCATTTTTAATAATTGCATAGTTGATTGTCGAAGGTCGTGACTCTTGAAAATAGATTCCATAGTATTGCCCGGAAACATCATCGTACAAAGATTCTAATCGATCACCTTGAAAAGTCACTTCATGGCCTAAACTTCCTTGAACATCTAAACTTCCTTTGTAAACATACAAAATGGCATTTTTATGCAAGTAAATATCGGTATCTTCTTGTATGGTTAGCGTCTCTGCTGAATCAACTGCTGCATAACCATAAATGACGTGCGGTTTATCATTTGGCCAAGTTTGAGTTGCCATAATATCTTTGTAGTGAAAATAGGCATCTTGACCCCAAACAGCCAATTTAACGTATTGATCTTTACCGTTCGTTCTAAATCGAATTGAATCTTCAACAACCATCGGCAAGGTTTGTCCATTCACTTCTAATGTAACTTCCACAAAGGCAAACAAACTATCTTTTCCTTCAATTGTAATGTTCGATAGGGAAGTGGTCATATTCCCATCTACGTTCATTCGAAATGGTGAACTTTCTCCGCCCATTAATTCAATTTCTTCAATTTCAACCGCTTTATTTTCTGGATTGTAAATTTTAAATTGCTGTGTTGTGGATCCGATTGTGGTAAAAACAGTATCAAAAACTACAGTGTCGACAGAGAATTCTAAGTTTCCTTTTGACAAAAGAAGAGGTTTCTTACAGCTTGATAATGAAGCTACTATTATTGCGAAACTGAAAAGAAATAAAATTCCTACTTTTTTCACTGAGATTTGAATTTGTTTCATGCAAAAGTAACGAAAACTACTTATCTTTATTTTAATTCAAAAAAAATGATTGTTTTTAAAAAGTTTGATTAACTTTGCAACCCGATTGAGGATATAATAGCATTTAATATACATCAAAATGAGAAAAGATATACATCCAGAAGATTACAGATTGGTAGTTTTTAAAGATATGTCAAACGATTACGCTTTCCTTTGCCCATCATGTGCAAACACAAGCGAAACTATCACTTGGGAAGATGGTAACGAGTATCCATTGTTTAAATTGGATATCTCTCACAAATCTCACCCATTCTTTACTGGTATCGTTCAATTCGTTGATACTGCTGGTCGTATCGATAAATTCAAAAACCGTTACGGTCGTCACATGAAATAAGACAATCGTTTAATGATAGTAAGCCTTCACTCTCACGAATGAAGGCTTTTTTTATGATTTTTTTTGTGAAACTTCTGAATAGAAATAACGTTACTAAAAGCAATCGAATTATCTTTGTATTCACATGAGAATAAAACGCCACATATTCATTTTTATCCTTGGTTTATTCGTGATGAACCCTGCAAAAGCGGGAAAGATTGAAAGTGCATTTGCGGCATTAAAAGAATACAATTATTTTAAAGCAAAAGGTCTTTTTGAAAAATCACTGAAAAAAGAACTGTCACCGGCATCTTATGGTTTGGCTCAAATCTATTATCGCAACGATAATCCTTTTCATTCGATTGATTCAGCATTTAAATTTGTTCAAATTTCCGAGCAGAATTATTCTAGTCTCAGTGAAAAAAAGAAAACGAAGTACAAAACATTTGGTTTTGATTATTTAAATATTTTGGAGCTCCGTTCGAAAATTAGTTCTGAGTTCTATAAACTTGCGTTGAAGGAAAATACAGTTTTGGCTTATTCTTCATTCATTCTTAAGCATCCATGGTCAAATGAAGTTTTTATTGCAACACATAAACGTGATTCAATTGCATATTCTCAAGTTAAAGATCAAAACACGGCAGCTGCATACCAAAGTTTTTTGCAAGCATATCCTGAAAGTCAATTGATTCAGCAGGTTCAGCAAGATTTTTATTTGGCACAATACCACGAAACAACAAAACCAAACACCTTGGTTTCGTATTTGGATTTCTTGAAAAAGTTCCCTGAAAACCCCTATGTTGGTGAAGCAGAAAATAGAATTTATGAAATTGTAACCGAAAACAACTCAATAAAATCGTATTACTCTTTCGTGACCAATTATCCAAAAAATAGAAATGTCGGTGAGGCATGGAGGAAGATTTATCAAATCTATATGGTCGATTTTTCGGATCAACGCATTGAACAATTTAAAGTGGATTATCCAAATTACCCATACAGAGATGAGTTGGAAATTGACATGGCATATCTTCAGTTGAAACTTCTTCCTTTTAAACAAGATGTGTATTACGGTTTCATGGATTATCAAGGAAAAGTTGTTATTCCTGCTGTTTATGAGCAATTAGGTTTCTTTAAAGAAGGATTAGCAGTTGCCGTAAAAGATGGAAAATATGGTTTTATTGACAAAGGAAATCGTGTCGTTATACCTTTTGAATTTGATGCCGCTACTGATTTTGACCAAGGAAGAGCTATTGTAGAAAAAAATGAAAAACAAGGAATGATTGACCGCACAGGCGTTGCAATATTTCCAATTTCGTACAATGATTTAGGGAATTTTTCAGAAGGACTTGTTTACGCTCAAAAAGATTCGTTGTACGGTTATTTTGATAAAAATCATGCACTAAGAATTCCAGAAAAATTTGAAGAAGCGTTTCCATTTAATAATGGTTTAGCAAAAGTACAGATTGGAGAAAATCAAGCTTTTATTGATGAGTTTGGCTCTCAAATTGTTCCTCCAGGTTACGAAGAAATTGATTTTTACAATGATTCCTTGCTTGTGTTTGATGAAGATGGGATGAAGGGTTTAATGCGTAAAAACTGTCGCGTTGTAGTTTCTGCAGAATATGATGAAATTGGTAAGTTGGCATTGAATCGTGCGTTAGTTGTGAAAGATGATGCAATTGGCTATATAGATGGAACGGGAAAAAATGTGATTCCTTGTACGTTTGAAACATTTCCAAACTATACAAAACGTGGACAATTCATATCAAATATGGCTATTGTGAAATCCAAAGGAAAATTTGGTGTAATCGATATCAACGGAAAAATGATAATTCCCGCTGTTTTTGAACAAATCGGTGATGTAAGTTCATTGATGGCTTATACAAAAGGAAAAGGTTGGGGTTTCATGGATTTAACTGGAAAACAAGTACTAGCCAATGATTATGATTATGCTGAAAGTTTCAAAGACGGATTGGCAATTGTTGAGAAACTAACTTTACAAGGAGCAATAGACCCAAAAGGAAAAGTTGTAATTCCTTTGAGTTTTACAACAGTCGATCGAATTTCAAAAGAATATTATTTGGTTTCAGTTGGCGCAAAATATGGTGTTTATTCTGGTTCAGGTGAAATGATTGTTCCGCTTAATTATCAGCAAATTAGAGTAATGGATAAGGAAATTTTGGTGCTGACAAATCAAAATGAGCTGCATTATTTGTATCTTCCCGAAAAAAGAATCATTCAACCGATAAAAGACAGTGAATAAATTCTTCTATTATATTGACAAGTATAAGTATGCAATTGTATCTGTTTTTGCTTTGTATACCGGAATTTTCGTTTACTTACAATTGGTAACTTATAGTCGATATTTTCCGATTCAACCGTTTTTTGAGCAAGCTGAAGTAAACATCGTTAAAGATGAATTGGAATTAACGCCAGAAAATCTTGAAATTGCTCAGAATGAAATGGGAGGAGAAGTAAAAAACACATCGCGTGATGTAAATGATACGCGCCAACGTTCGGAAGAAAATTGGTATGCAAACAAATCGACTGGTGATGTCGAAAAAGCAGTGAAGGATTATGAGAAAAGCTTGTATTCTGCTACTGGAGGTGAGGCAAAACGTGCTGCAATTCAAAAGGAGATGGACGAGCGCAGAAAACAAAATTCGAGCACTAATACGTCTAATTCCAATTCTAAAGGCTCGAATTCAACACCTGGTGGAAATACAGCTGCAGCAGGAAATGTAATGGTCGATTGGTCGTTATCCGGTAGAAGTCCACATCAAAACAATAGCTGGTATGTTCGTAATCCAGGATATACATGTGGTTATGGCTCAAGTGGAAGAGTTAGCGTTCAAATTTATGTTAATCAAAACGGCGATGTTGTGAATGCAACGGCAACTGGTTCATCTGGAGCCAATGATTGTATGATTCAGCAAGCTTTAAAATATGCGAAGTTATCCAGGTTTAACTATTCTGGCTCAGCCCCAAAGTCTCAAACAGGAACCATTGTATATACCTTCGTAGGTCAATAAAATGAGAAATCTCATACGTAAATTAACACCACAATTTCTGCTGGATTGGTACCGAAGTTCTAAAAAGAAAGCAGTCAACGCCCAACTTGAAATTGATAAATCCAATGGAGTCGTTTTAACAAAACACGATTTGCTTCAACAGTTTAAATCGATTGGAATTGAACAAGGTGATAGTGTGTTGGTGCATTCAAGCCTTTCAAAGATAGGATATGTTGAAAACGGTCCAAAAGACGTTGTTGAAGCCTTGTTAGAAGTTGTTGGAGAAAAGGGAAATCTATTAATGCCGAATTCTCCAAATGCGGAATTTCAACTAAACTATATTCAACATTTATCGTGCTTTGATGTCAAGAATTCGCCATCAAAACTTGGATCGATTTCTGAGTATTTCCGAAAGTTGCCAAATGCGGTTCGCAGCGCTCATCCAACTGAACCCGTTTCGTGTATTGGTCCTGATGCAGCTTATTTTACGAAAGATCATTTTGGTGAATTAACACCCTATACTTCAAAAAGTCCCTTCTATCGTATATCCGAGAAAGGAGGAAAAATCATTTATTTAGGTGTTACATTTGACAACGCAGGAACAAATTTGCATACGCTCGAAGACGCAGTTTCAGAATTTAAGTATCCAGTTTATTACCCTGATATTTTTGATGTAAAAGTGCGCTTTGAGAATGGGGAAGAAGCGTTCATGAAAACAAAAGTTCACAATCCCGAACAAAGTAAAAAACGTAAATGTGACGGATTGATTCCACTATTTGAACAAAAAGGAGTACTGAAAAAAGTGCAAATAGGCAAGGCAAACACGCTGTTAGTAGATGCCAAAGGATTATTGGAAACAATGATTGAAGAATACACAAAAAGAGGCGTGACGATGTACACACCAAATGGAAGTGAATAAATTCAACTTTCTGAAGTTGATTTAAAGGCAATTCGTAAATTTGACAAAAATAAAAACACAAGACAATGCGCAATTGGACAAGCATAAAAGAATATACCGATATTAAATTCGAATTTTTCGAAGGAATAGCAAAACTGACGATTAATCGTCCACGCGTTTACAACGCCTTTCGCCCTGAAACAAATATGGAATTGTTGGATGCGATGAATATTTGTAGAGAGCGAAATGATATCAGTGTAATCATTCTTACCGGAGCTGGTGATAAGGCATTTTGCTCGGGAGGAGATCAAAATGTGAAAGGAATTGGGGGTTATATTTCCGAAAATGGCGTGCCTCGTTTGAATGTACTTGATTTGCACAAAGCAATTCGTTCAATGCCGAAACCAGTAATTGCAATGGTGAATGGTTATGCAATCGGTGGCGGACATGTACTTCACGTAGTTTGCGATTTAACAATTGCATCAGAAAACGCGCGTTTTGGACAAACAGGTCCTAAAGTTGGAAGTTTTGATGGAGGATTTGGTTCATCCTATTTAGCACGATGTGTTGGACAAAAGAAAGCACGTGAGATTTGGTATTTGTGTGAGCAATACACAGCTGAGGAAGCGGAGAAAATGGGAATGGTTAATAAGGTTGTTCCATTGGATCAATTAGAAGATACAACTGTTGCATGGTGTAAAACAATCATGAAAAGAAGTCCTTTGGCAATTCGCATGATCAAACGTGGTTTGAATGCAGAATTGGACGGTCAACATGGTATTATGGAATTAGCTGGTGATGCAACATTAATGTTCTATTTAACGGAAGAAGCGCAGGAAGGTAAACATGCCTTTTTAGAAAAGCGTGATCCAGATTTTCAGAAATTTCCTAAATTCCCTTGATTTTGATAAAATCATATCGCTATAGAATTTTAACAATTCTGGCACTTGTTCTCTTTACAGGTGTTGGTTTCTCGTTTAATTCTGATAAGTGCAAAGACGAAGTTCGCCCAGTTCGTGAATACAAGACAAAATATGTTGTTGTATTAATCATTGATGGTCCTCGCTATTCAGAAACGTTTGGTGATTCAACTTGTCAGTACATTCCCAATTTATCAACTGTGTTGGCTCCGCAAGGTGTGTTAATTAAGAATTTTAAAAATAACGGAACAACGACAACGAATTCTGGACATACTGCAATTTGTACAGGAAATTATCAAAGTGTAAAAAATGATGGCTCAGAATTGCCAAAATTTCCCTCAATGTTTCAATATTTTTTGAATGAGAAAAATTTAGATTCTACTCATGCTTGGGTGATTACGAGCAAAGGAAAATTAAACATATTGGCCAATACCAAAAATAGTAAGTGGAATGGGAAAAATACCCCATCTCAGCATTGCGGTGTTGACGGAAAAGGTGAAGGATATACGAATGATGCCTACACATGGAGAGATGCGCAATCGATTTTAAAGAAATATCATCCTGAAATGACATTGATTAATTTGTTAGAAGTCGATGTGCGTGGACACCAAAACGAATGGCCAGAATACTTGCAAGCGATAAAAACAACAGATAATACCGCATTGAATTTGTGGAATTTTATCCAAAATGATCCTGTTTACAAGGATAATACAACATTAATTATTACAAATGATCACGGTAGACATACTGAAGGTCATAAAAATGGTTTTGTTAATCATGGTGATAATTGCGATGGATGTCGAACAATTTACATGATTGGTTTAGGTCCTGATTTCAAGAAAAACTTTGTAATCGATGGGATGTATGATCAACTGGATATTAGTGCCACAATCGCTGAAATGCTGCATTTTAAAATGCCCACATCAAAAGGGATTGTAATGGATGAGTTATTTGTTACTCCATAAAAAAAGGTCAGTGAAAACTGACCTTTTTTAGTAATATGATATTGCTTATTTTTTAAAGTAATCTGCAACAACCAAATCTTTTGTTCCATGTGTCCAAGAGTAGAATCCTTCACCTGTTTTAACACCCTTTTTACCAGCTGTAACCATGTTAACTAAAAGTGGGCATGGAGCATATTTTGGATTTCCAAAACCTTCATGAAGCACTTCTAATATCGCTAAACAAACATCCAATCCGATGAAATCAGCCAATTGTAACGGACCCATTGGATGAGCCATTCCTAGTTTCATCACAGTATCAATTTCTTCAACACCCGCTACACCTTCAAACAACGTAATGATTGCTTCATTGATCATTGGCATTAAGATTCTATTTGCAACGAAACCAGGATAATCGTTCACTTCAACAGGAACTTTTTTCAAGTTGCGCGAAGTTTCCATGATTAATTGAGTTACTTCGTCAGATGTAGAGTAACCACGGATAATTTCAACCAATTTCATTACTGGAACTGGATTCATAAAGTGCATACCGATAACTTTGTCTGGACGTGTTGTAACAGAAGCAATTTTAGTAATCGAAATTGAAGAAGTGTTTGAAGCTAAAATGACATTTGGAGAAGTGAATTTATCCAAATCAGCAAAGATTTTCAATTTTAAATCAACATTTTCTGTTGCTGCCTCAACTACTAAATCAACATTTTTAACACCTTCTTCCATTGAAGTGAAAGTAGTTAGATTTGCTAAAGTTGCTGCTTTATCTGCTTCGGTGATTGCTTCCTTTGCAACTTGACGATCTAAGTTTTTAGAAATTGTCGCCATTCCTTTATCCAAAGAAGCTTGTGAAATATCAATCAATGAAACTTTGTAACCAAATTGTGCAAAAACGTGCGCAATTCCATTTCCCATTGTTCCAGATCCAATTACTGCTATATTTTTCATCGTGTTTTCGTTTTGTTTGGCAAATATAACAATGTCATTTTGCTTGAACCATTGTTTTTAAATTTAATTATCAGCGTGGTTAGAATTCGATTTGAATAGTGTAATTTTAACGCATGAACTGGAATGAAAAATCAATTGTATTTTACGATGGAGATTGTGGTTTTTGTAATCATGTAGTTCGATTGGTGTTGAAATTTGAAAAGAAACCCGAAGTCTACTTTTGTGCTTTGCAATCTGATTTTGCGAAGCGTTTTTTTCACGATAATCACGGTCAAGTACCAAATTTGGAAACCTTTTATTTTTTTACAAATTACCAGTTGTACTCACAATCGAATGGTGCGTTGGCTTTGGTTCGAAAATTGAAATTTCCGTTTCCCTTGCTTCAATTCTTTCGAATTATTCCTGTTTGTCAGCGTGATCAATTGTATCGCTTTGTAGCTAAAAGACGCCATAGATTATCAAAAGGATACTGTTTAATGCCAACAGAAGAGCAGAAAAAACGATTTTTAAGTTGATTTAGCAATCCAAAAATTGATTAAGAGTTGATTTTTTTATTTTGCTTAATTTTAAGTTTAGATGTTGTAATCAATTTCAAAAAATCCTTCTGTCAACATACAGACTTTTTGCAAATGTTCTGGCATTTCAGTTTCTGTCCAAGGTTGAGTAGCACCAAAAGTGTGATTAGCTTCCTCAATTTCAAAAAGTCGCGTTTTCAACCAAGATGCTATTTGTCTTCCTTCCTCAATTTCCACTGAAGTATCTAAATCACCATGAATTACCAAAGTTGGCTTACTAGAATTTAAACAAGCTTGTTCGATGTTTAACACATCTCGATTAGCATCAAAATCTTCAAATTGAGAATAGGAGTGAGGCATTTTTTGTAAAGTCCTACTGTTTTCTGTGTAGCGAGTTCCCTGCGTTTTCCATATTTCCAATTGTTTTCCAGTCGGAAAGCGCTTTTCGATATCACAAATGGCTGACCAAGTCACAATGCGTTTTACACGTGGATCAGCTGCCTTTAATAAAACAATTCCACCTCCTCGCGAATGTCCAATTAGATAGATTTCTGGTAATTCCTCAAATTGTGTTTCAAGCCAATCCAAAACAGCTGTTAAATCAGTTAATTCATTGGTATATGAATTTTTAGCAAACGCTTCTAAATCCGGAAAGTCAATCGGGTTTTCAATCGTTCCTCCGTTGTGTGACACATTGAATTTACAAAAACCATAGCCTTTCGAAACAAAATGATTTTGTACTAAATTCCAACATCCCCAATCTTTGTATCCCATATAACCGTGCATGAAAACGATTAATTGTTGATTGAAATTGGCTGGTACAACTAAATCTAACAGACTTTTTCTTTCGTTTGCACCTGTATATTGCTGATTAATAAGTGTTCTTTCCATGATAATCCCAAAAATAACATTTTCGACAAAGTAGACGCCGAATTTACTATCTTTACCTTGCAAATTTTGAAATTACCTGCATGAAGATATCAGCGTCAATTTATTCTGACAAAAAACGCTCATTACCCGAAGTGATTATCGACTTAGTTAACCACCAAGTAGATTTGTTGCATGTTGATTGCAATGATGATTTAAGTGTTTTTGAAGATATTCAGTTGATTCGTTCGATGTGTAATTTGCCAATTGATTTGCATATTATTACCAACGATCCCACAAAGTATTTTGATTTATTGCGCCAAAATCCTGTTGAATACATCACCTTTCAATATGAAGATTTGCCAGGGAAATTAGAAATTCCAGCAGATATTTCTGGTCGAAAAGGGTTGGCAATCATTACTCCAACTTCGATTGCAGCTTTTGATGAATATGCACAGTTTGATTTTATTTTGATCATGGCGACAATTCCTGGACAAAGCGGAGGTGTTTTTGATAAAATCAATTTCTCTAAGATTCGTCAATTTAGAAAAAAATATCCTGCAAAATCTATTCATGTTGACGGTGGAGTAAATGGAGAAGTTTCATTTATCCTACGAAATATGGGGGTGAGTTCATCGGTGTCAGGTTCCTATTTATTCAACGCACCAAGCATTGGTCATGCATTGATGAACTTGACGAAACGAGAAATTGAATCACAATTCCATGTTGGGGATTTTATGATGCCGTTGGATGAATGTCCAGTGGTGAATTATGAAACAATGGATTTGAAAACAACGTTGCAAACAATTGAAGATGGAAATCTTGGCTTCTGTTTGGTCGTTGACAATTCTGGGAATTTGGCAGGAATTGTTTCTTCGGCTGATATTCGAAAAGGAGTTTTGAAAAACTTATCAAATTTAAATGCTTTGGAAGCTAAATCTATGATGAATTCGAATCCTGTGTCTATTTCAGACGATTCAACAGTGGTAGAATTACTTCAAACAATTAAAAAATGTGCATTTCCTGTAATGTACTTGCCAGTGTTAAAAAACGAAGGAAAAGCGGCAGGAATTGTTAACTTTGTGCATCTTATCAAAGGAGAATTATGATAATACATTTAAAATCATCTGTTTCACAACAAGATGCTGCAGCTTTGGCAGAACAAATCAAGGCATTTCACATTACTTCAAATGGAACAAATATTTTGATCACTGGTTCAGGTGTAAAAGAAGTTCCAACTAGCATAGAAAATAGTGTTGACCAATTTTGGGTATTTCCGAACGACATGCAATTGGCGTCTAGAAATTATCGCAATGAAAAGCGTGAAGTTAAAATTGGAAACGTAACAATTGGAGGATCGACTGGAAACACGTTGTTAATTGGTGGTCCTTGTTCTGTTGAGTCAGAAGAGCAAATAAGAGAATCTTCTGAATTATTGATAAAATTAGGATTGACAACACTTCGCGGAGGTTGCTACAAACCGAGAACGAGTCCTTATTCCTTTCAAGGTTTAGGCCTTGAAGGATTAAAATTATTGGCAAAAATGCGTGAAGATTATGGCTTAAATGTTATAACAGAAGCGCGTGATGCAACGCACATTGATGAAATCATCGAATACACTGATGTGATTCAAGTTGGAGCAAAAGCAATGTACGATCAGGGAATCTTGCGAGCGTGTGCAAAAACAAATAAACCAGTTTTAATTAAGCGTGGTTTCGGAACGACTTTACAAGAATTTGCACAAGCAGCAGAATTCGTTTTATCAGGTGGAAATGAAAATGTGATCTTGTGTGAACGCGGTTTACGTACGTTCGAAACAGGAACACGTTTTACGCTTGATTTGTGCGGTGTTGCTTGGATGCAAGAATATACGAACTTGCCAATTATTTTGGATCCTTCGCATGCAATGGGTTATGCTTATGGTATTCCAAATTTAGCAAAAGCATGTGTGGCAATGGGAATTGATGGTTTGTTGATTGAGGCACATCCAAATCCTAAAGTAGCGAAATCTGATGCGTCTCAGCAATTAGATCATGCGCAATTCGAACAATTGTTGAATTCACTTCGTCCAGTTGCGGAAAGCGTTGGTTATAAAATGATTTAAAATGCATTTACAACAAAATTTAAAAGGACTTTGTGCGAAATTCGGTGTTGATTACAACGAGTTTTTGAATGATTTGGATGTGGATGATGTAAATGAATTGACAGTTTACGATTTGGAAGCTGTTTGTGAAGAATACGACGTTGACATGTTATCCTTGTTGTTCAAACCAATGTATCGTCCTGATTTGTGGAACAAGAAAATTGAAAAATTGAAATTGTTGGTGTTGGACGTTGACGGCGTCATGACGGACGGCGGAATGTACTATACCGAAAGTGGAGATCAATTTAAAAAATACAATACCAAAGACGGAATGGCAATTCAACATTTGGTGAAAGATAATTTTCAATTGGCAATTATTTCATCAGGTTTCAAAGGTGAAATGGTAAAAGCAAGAGCTGAACTTTTGGGAATTCAATTCTGTTATGTTGGCCGAGATCCAAAAATTGAAATATTGAAGCAACACTGCGCTGATTTAGGTATAACGCTGGAAAACGTTGCGATTGTTGGCGATGATATCAATGATTTGGAAATAATCAAAAATGTTGGTTTTTCAGCTTGCCCAAGTGATGCTGTGAATGCAGTAAAAGGACATGTAGATGTCGTATTAACGAAAAAAGGAGGCGATGGATGCGTAAGAGAATTCATCGATTCATACATATTAAAACAACCATTATCTTAAGAGATTAAAAATGGAAAAAATTAAAATTGGTCTAATTCGTGAAGGAAAAGTTCCACCAGATCACCGTGTACCACTGACTCCAAAGCAATGTAAATCGATTCAGGCAATCTATCCAAATGTTGAAATCATTGTTCAGCCTAGTCCAATTCGTGCATACAAAGACGAAGAATATGTTGCTGAGGGGATGAAATTAAACGAAGATTTGAGTGCTTGTGACATTATCATGGGGGTGAAGGAAGTTAATATCTCTGATTTAATTCCAAATAAAAAATTCTTATTCTTTTCTCATACATTAAAAAAGCAACCATACAATCGTGATTTGTTGCGTGCAATTTTGGAAAAGAAAATCCAGTTGATTGATTATGAAACCATCAAAAATAAGCAAAATAAGCGAGTGATTGGTTTTGGTCGTTACGCTGGAATTGTAGGAGCTTACAATGGTTTTAGAGCGATGGGATTGAAAACTGGTTTATTCGATATTAAGCCAGCGAACAAATGTGCTGACCGCAAAGAAATGGAAGCTGAAATGTCGAAAATCGTATTGCCGGAAAATACAAAAATTGTGCTAACTGGATTCGGTCGAGTAGGACATGGCGCTCGTGAAATAATTGACATTTTACCGATCAAAGAAGTGACTCCGGATGAGTTCTTGAAAACAACGTTCAATGAGCCAGTTTTTACGCATTTGGAAGTAGAAGATTATTACGGAAGAAAAGATGGAAAACCATTCGATAAAGCAGAATTTTATTCGAATCCTGAATTGTACAAATCAACATTTAATCGTTTTTTACCGGAGATGGATATGTACATTCCATGTCATTTCTGGAGTAATCGTTCACCATTCATCATTACGCGTGAAGATTTAAAACAAGACAATGTTCGTTTAAGTGTAGTAGCAGATATTTCATGTGATATTGACGGACCTGTTGCGTGCACGATTCGTCCAAGTAAAATTGCTGATCCAATTTATGGATACGATCCAATTTCGGAATCAGAGGTTGATTTCACAAAACAAGGGGCAATTGCAGTAATGGCAGTTGACAATTTGCCGTGCGAATTACCATTAGATGCTTCAGAAGATTTTGGAAACGAATTGATGCGTCATGTATTACCAGCCTTGTTGAAAGAAGATCCTGATAACATGATTGGTCGAGCAAGCGAAACCACTACCGATGGACAATTAACTGAATACTACAGTTATTTACAAGATTACGTTGACGGGAAAGAATAATCGTCAGTACAATTGAAAAGGTAAGATTATGGAAAAAGGAAATAAGAAAATAATTCGCGGCTGGGTAATGTATGACTGGGCGAACTCGGTATACAATTTAGTTATCTCCTCAGCTATTTTTCCTATTTTTTATGACATTCAAACAAAGCAATCTTATGCTACTGCTAAAGGTTATTTGGATGAAACAGGAAAAGTTGATATTTCTCAAATTAAGGATGGTGAAGCTGTAATGGTTAATTTCTTTGGGTATGAATTATCTTCTTCGGTTTTGTTTTCATTCATACTTTCTGCTTCGTTTTTAGTTGTTTCTTTTCTTTCTCCATTGTTATCTGGAGTTGCCGATTATACAGGAAGTAAAAAGAAGTTTTTACGTTTCTTTTGCTATTTAGGTGCTCTATCATGTATGACTTTATACTTATTTGATGCGAATAGAATTGAATTAGGTATGTTGTCAGTTTTCTTAGCAAGTATCGGTTATTGGAATAGTTTGGTGTTTTACAATGCCTTTTTACCGGAAATTGCAGAACCAGAAGATCATGATCGCATTTCCGCACGAGGTTTCACGATGGGATATTTGGGAGCTATGTTATTATTGATTGTTTGTTTAGCAATGATAATGTCAACTTCAGTTGGTGCGGAAAAAATGCAATATATGCGTTATGCTTTCATCCTTGTAGGTCTTTGGTGGATTGGTTTTAGTCAATTTACCTACCGTGCTTTACCGAACAATGTTTACAATAAAAAACCAGAAAGCGGT
>JACCDH011296385.1_pt1 | contig 41926 bp, 39 predicted proteins | sample 7442481 | NCBI WGS metagenome assembly JACCDH01 (sample SAMN15323433, study PRJNA562643) | freshwater metagenome | isolation source: river surface water | place: USA:Blue River Watershed | collected 2017-08-15 | reverse complement strand
GATCACCGAAGACGGCACAGCCAACATCACCGACCTCGAAACAGGCGAAGTGTTGCTCAGCCAAGAAGTGGAAACCGGCGACATCTGGCGCATGTGCCAAGTCAAAGACGCTGCCATCCGTGACTGGGTGAAGTTGGCTGTCAACCGTGCACGCAACGCTGGCATGCCCGTGGTGTTCTGGGTGGACTCTTACCGTCCACACGAAGCCCAACTGAGTCGCAAAGTGAAGATGTATCTGCACGAGCACGACATCAATGGTTTGGACATCCAAATCATGAGCCAAGTGCGTGCCATGCGTTACACCCTCGAGCGCGTCATTCGCGGCTTGGACACCATCAGCGCCACTGGCAACATCTTGCGTGACTACCTCACCGACTTGTTCCCCATCATGGAATTGGGTACCTCGGCCAAGATGCTCTCCATCGTGCCTTTGATGGCCGGCGGCGGCATGTACGAAACAGGCGCGGGCGGCTCTGCTCCCAAGCATGTGCAACAGTTGGTGGAAGAAAACCACTTGCGCTGGGATTCACTGGGCGAGTTCTTGGCTTTGGCCGTGTCGTTCGAAGACTTAGGTCTGAAGAACAACAACGCCGCCGCCAAAGTGCTGGCCAAGACCTTGGATGCAGCGACCGGTAAATTGTTGGACACCAACAAAAACCCATCGCCTAAAACAGGTCAGCTCGACAACCGTGGCAGCCAGTTCTACTTGGCCATGTACTGGGCCCAAGAGTTGGCCGCACAAACCGAAGACAAAGACTTGGCTGCCAAGTTCGCACCTTTGGCCAAGACGCTGACTGAAAACGAGAAGAAGATCGTGGACGAGCTCAATGCCGTTCAAGGCAAGCCTGTCGACATCGGTGGCTACTACATGCCTGATCCAAAGAAACTCGAAGCGGTCATGCGCCCCAGCGCAACGCTGAATGCTGCATTGGCTAGCGTGAAGTAATTTCAAGTCATCGCTTGATCTAAGCCCTCCAAGCTTTCAGGCTTGGGGGGGCTTTTTATTTGGCACAAGCTTGAGTGCGATGTGTTTGTGCATGCGCGGCAATGGCCTCACGCTGCTCGGGTGAGAGACGGTTGAGGTTTTTCAGTTGCATCAGCATGCGTGGGTTTTTCGCCAGTGTGTCGGCATGGCTTCTGAGGTAGTCCCAATACAAGGTTGTGAAAGGGCAGGCGGTGTCTCCCGTCGCTTGCGCGGGGTCGAAGCGACAGTCCTTGCAATGGTTGCTCATGCGGTCAATGTATTTGCCGCTGGCCACATAGGGCTTGCTGGCCATCAGGCCGCCATCGGCGAACTGGCTCATGCCCAGCGTGTTGGGAAGCTCCACCCATTCCACGGCATCCACATACACGCCGAGGTACCACTGGTGCACTTGCTTGGGCTCTACACCCAAGAGCAAGGCGTATAGGCCCGTCACCATCAAGCGCTGGATGTGGTGTGCATAGCCGTGTTGCAAGGTTTGTGTGATGGCGTCGCGCAGGCAGGCCATGTCGGTGTCGCCACTCCAATAAAACTCAGGCAAGGGTTCGTGTGCTTGCTGCGCATTGCCTTCGGCGTACTCGGGCATGTGCGTCCAGTAAATGCCGCGCACGTATTCACGCCAGCCCAAAATTTGACGCACAAAACCTTCCACCGCTTCCAGTGGTGCATGGCCTTTGTGAAAAGCAGCCTCTGCCGCGGCCAGCACTTCGCGTGGGTTGAGCAGCTTCAAATTCAAAGCGCACGAGAGATGTGAGTGATACAGCCACACTTCGCCTTCCCACATCGCGTCTTGGTACAGCCCAAAGCTCGGCAGGCGGTGGGTGATGAATTCATCCAGCGCGACCAAAGCTTGCGCACGTGTGATTGGCCAACCAAATTGCGTGATGGAGCCCGGGTGGTGGGCCAGCTTGTCGTTGACCAAACGCATCACGTCTTGGGTGATGGCATCGGGCGCTACGCGTGTGGGGGCAGGCAGCAGGCCTGGACCTTGTTTGCCAAAGCTGCCGCGGTTGTCGGCATCAAAGTTCCATTGGCCGCCAATGGGTTTTGGGCCTTCCATCAAGAGGCCAGTCTTTTGCCGCATCTCACGGTAGAAATATTCCAACCTCAATTGCTTGCGCTTTGCAGCATGCGTTGCAAAGTCACGCACGGTGCTGAAGAAGTGGGTGTCGTCTTTGATCTCCAGTGGTAAGTCGTGTTGCTTTGCCACAGCGCGTAGGCTTTGCAACACGCGCCAGTCTCCGGGCGCGGTCATCACCAGTTGTTGCGGCTTTAGTTGTTCGATGGCTTTGCTCAACTCGCCTGCCAGCGTGCCTGTGTTGTGTGGGTCGTCCAGTTGGCTGTAGAGCAGTGGCCAGCCATGCGCTTTGAGTTCCTCGGCGAAGTGGCGCATCGCACTCAAGAACACCGTGGTGCGTTGCTTAGAGGAGGGGACGTGCGTGGACTCTTCCAGTACCTCTGCCATCCACAGCGTGTCATGGGCGGGGTTGAAGTCGCTCAACGCAGAAGCGTCTGCGTCGAGCTGATCGCCCAAGATGAGGATGAGGCGTTGGCGTGGTTGGGTCATATTTTAAAAATCGAAACCGAGTTGCGCTTTGGCAGCTTGGCTGTTGTCGTTCGAGGAGCGTGTGGCTTTGCGTGGTGGTGTTCGCTTGGGTGTGCGTGCTGTTGTTCGCGTTTGGGTGCCCCAGTTTTTGCGCGATGCGTGTTTGTCGACCACCGCTTTTTTGGCAGCTTTCACTTCATCGGTTTGGCGACGGCTGTGCAATTGTTCTTTGGCTTCGCGTGTGGCTTGGGCCAAATCCACCACGGGGCGTGGCAAATCGTCGCCCACAACCACGCCGATGTGTGCCTGCATGGTGTGCGGCATGAGCCAAGGTTCAAACAGCCAGGTGTCGGGGACCTGTCGCATGGCGGGCAGCCAGTGCCGCACAAAGCGACCATGTGGATCGTGGTCTTGCGCTTGCTTGATGGGGTTGTAGACGCGCGTGGTGTTGATACCCGTGGTGCCCGATTGCATTTGCAGCTGACTCCAATGGATGCCGGGTTCGTAGTCTAAAAACTGCGTGGCCAGCCATTCGCCCACAGGTCGCCAGTGCAACCACAGTGGGTAGGCGGCTATCGACACCAGCATGGCGCGCATGCGAAAGTTTAGCCATCCGGTTTCACGCAGCATGGTCACACACGCGTCCACCATCGGCCAGCCGGTGCGTGCGGCTTTGAGGGCTTCAAAGTGGGTTTCGTTGAAATCGTGTTCGCGCAAACCGTCATAGCCACGGTGCATGTTTTGCCATTCGATGGCGGGTTCGCTCTCCAGCTTTTGAATGAAGTGACAGTGCCAATACAAGCGGCTGATGAAGGCCGTTAATCCTGCTCTGTGGCGACTGGCGCTGGGCGGCAGTTGGGCGATGTGTGTCCGCGTATGTTGCACCACCTCGCGCATGCTGATGCAGCCCCATGCCAAATACGCCGACAAACGTGAGCATGCATCGGGCGCAGACAGCGGCGAAGAAATACCCCCGCGATAGCCCAAGCTGCGTGCGTGTAAAAAACTGTGTAGCGTTTCCAAGGCCAAGGGGCGGCCACCGCGTTGACGCAGCGGTGGGTTGTGTTGTAGATGCGAAGGCGCTTGCATGAACGAAGGCAAGCACCAAGCTGCACGCAAGTTTTCGCCGACATAGGTCGGAGGTTGATGCTCGCGGGCACTCGGCGATGGCTGCCAAAAGTTCAAAGCTCCCACATCTTGCAGAGGCGCCGTCATGTGCTGCTCCCAAGCAGCTTGCCAGTGGTTGCGGTTTTTCAACCCACGCACCACACCAAACTGTGGGTACTCGTGCCAGCCGATGTTGTGTGCCTTGCACCATGCGCCCACTTTGAGGTCGCGTTCGTAGGTAAAACCATTGCCCGTTTCTTGATGGGCATGCAGACGGCGAAATGGCGCTTCTTGCCAAATGCGGTTGAGTACATCAGGTAGTTCACCCGTGTGTACTTCAACGCAACCCCCTTGCAAATGCAGTTCGGCGTCCAGTGCTTGCAGTGATTCGCGCACAAACTCAAAGTGCTGCAAGGCTGCATCGGGCTGCAGCCAAAGCTCTGGCTCCATCACATAGATGCAACGCACAGGACCGTGCTGTGCAGCTTGGGCCAAGGCCGCATGGTCTTGCCAGCGCAAGTCTCGCTTGAACCAAACCAGCTCGTAACTCATGGAGGCGTGGGTGTTTTGTGTTTGCGACAAGCGTCTGAGCAGTACAACACGTGCTCCCAGTTTTTCGCCCAGGCCTTGCGCCACGTCATATCGCGCCCGCAGGTTTTGCAGGGCTTGCTGGGCAGGCTTTGCTTGTTACCTTTGAATGTTTGCTTCTTTGTCACGCGTGGGTTCCTCCATCGCATACGCATCAGCCACGTAGGCAGGGCCTTTCATCAGCATCACGATCACGCAGCCAATCGCCAAGGTCAGCACCAGCGTCCAGTGCAGCACCACCAAGCCCACCATGATGTAAAAAAACTGCTCCACAGCTCGGGCGTTTTGCGTGGCGGGTTCGAGTCCATCCAACACATAGGCCCCAGCGCTGGCCAGCAGTGGTAGCGCTGTGCCCACTGCCAAAATGATGGGCAGCCGTTTCCAAATCTGCCACTCCAAGCCGGCAGGTGAACGCTGAAAGCCTTTGAGTTTGTTGAAGTAGCTCATGGTGTAGCGCTCTGTTCGTCGATGGCTTTGGCTAGAGCAAAGTCTTTGTGCGTCAAGCCCGCGGCATCATGGGTCCAGATGCGAACCTCTAGCCGTGTGTAACTAGAGAGCACTTCAGGATGATGGTCTTGTGCTTGAGCCAGTTGCGCGATTTGGCTGAAACGCGCCACCGCCGCTTCAAAGCTTGGCAGTGTCCAGCTTTTGGACAAGCATGGCGTGTGGTGCTGCGCGTGGCTGTCTAGCGTCCAGCCGGTCAGGGTGGCCATGGCGAGCTCAAGCGCAGCTGGGTCTGTGTCTAGGCGCATGACTGCAATTGCTCCAGCGTCACAAATTCAAGGGCTTTGGCGTGTGTGCACTCCAGCACCACGGGCGGGGCCACCCCCGCATCGAAGGCTTCTTGCCAGCGGCGTGCGCACAGACACCAGCGGTCGCCCGCTTTCAATCCTGCAAATCGGTATTCTGGGCGCGGTGTGATGAGGTCATTGCCTCGCTGCAGCGAAAAGTCCAAGAATGCTTGCGTGACTTTGGCGCACACCACATGGCTGCCCTGATCGTGCGCGTCTGTGTTGCAGCAACCGTCGCGGTAGTAGCCGGTGAGCGGGTCATAAGAGCAGGGCACCAGTGCAGTGCCCAATACATTGCGTGCTTCAGTGGTGTTCATGTGGACGCCTCGTGCAAGTCAATGCCTTCGTGGGCTGCAATTTTTTCTAAGGCGTTTTCAAACAGGGAACGTGCAGAGCCCGAGATTGAGCGTAGGTAGGCATGCAGGTGGGCGTCTTTTTCGTTGCGGTTCAAACACTCTTGGCTGTACTGCTCAAAGCTCGCCAACTGTGCAATCAATTCGGCCACATGGCGTGGGCATTCGCACAGCACATGGGTCGAAATACCGGCCACACGGCTCAAGGTGGCATCTGAATATTTACGCGCAGCAATGACCGAGCCTGTGGTGCCAAACTCTTGGGCACGGGCGGGGTCGACAAACAGCACCGATTGCAGCAACTCGGCCAGCTCAATGTCTGAGATGGGCTCGCGTCGCAAGATGAGGCCCGAGAACTTCATGGCTTGCACCACGGTCTCGGGGGCGAAGTTGTAGACCACGATGGTCTGTGCAAATTGGTGTTTGGCAATCAGCGCTTGGATGTCTTGGTGCACCGTGGTTTGCAGCGTGTTGACCTTGACCAACAGCACTTGCGGCTTGTGCGCCAAATCGGCCTTCGCTGCCGCAGCTAGGTCGATCAACACATCAGTGACCTTGATTTGGTTTTGTTTCAAACCTGCTGCAAATTTCTTGGACTCAATGCGGTTGGCCATGCTCAGGCCCACCACGGCAAGCGACACAGGTTGACCTGGGGCAGCCAGACTTTGAGGTGCGCTGTGCGGCAGGTTGCTCATGCGGCGAAGTTGGTCTAAATCGAGGTTGGCGATCGTGCCAATGCCGTGGCCGCTTTGTGACAGCTGCTTGAGCAACAAGGCTTTGGATACATCGTGCTCAGCGAACAAGCGCTGCTTGCCCTCGGTCTTCACAGGGGTGAACGCGCCGTAACGGGTTTCCCAAATGCGTAAGGTCGAGACAGGGATGCCCGTGGTTTTAGACACCGCACCAATGCGGTACAGCGCGGTTGAGGAGCTTGTGTTGGTATTCAAGTGGATCTCTTGAGTAGGGGTTGCGTAGATTATCTGTCGAAATTTAGGTTTTTAGTAAATTAAATAGATATTGCGTAGATTTATGCGTCAAAATTCTACGCAATAGGAGTTAAACCATGATCTCAAAGAAAACCATCAACGCCATTGAGGTCTGTGTCTTTTTGGCAGGCCAACGCCACGCAGGCTATGTGACCACCACCGAGCTGTCACCCAGACTCGGTTTGTCCATCTCCTATCTTGAAAACCTGCTCAAACCGCTCAAGGCCCACCACATCGTGAGCGCCATGAAGGGTCCGGGTGGTGGCTACATGATCTTGGGTGACATCTCGCTGATCTCCATTTGGGACATTGCTTCTGTGTTTGAAAACACACTCGACACTGCTGACGTACTGGAAGACAAAGGGCAGCCTGCCAGTTTTGAGCTTGATTTAGAACAGGTCGTGAAATCGACACTCAGCAACTTCACCTTGGCTGATTTTGTGGACGAGTCGCGTGACGAGGCTGCACTCTCTTTTGTGCAAACCATGGGTCGTTTCAAGTTCAAACCCATGCCTGCACCCCTCATGCCCAAGGCGCCCAACTCGGTGTTTCAGTTGTCAATGATGATGGCCTAAGCGTTTCAAAGCGGTCCTTATTTGGAGCTCACGATGCCACGCAGTTTCAGCCGACGCCTCTCTACCCTAAGTGATGGCGATGTGTCTGCTGTCATCCAAATGGCTTGGGAGGATCGGACCTCGTTTGAAACCATTTATGAACGCGTGGGACTGACTGAGCCGGAGGTGATTCGCCTGATGCGCACGGAGCTCAATCCAAGCTCATTTCGCTTGTGGCGCGTGCGCATGCGAGGAAGGGTTACCAAGCACCGAGCCCTTCGAAGTGCCGACATGCGATTTGATGACCGAGCCATCGCAGATCACCGCCGTGCTAATTCTTAAATCAAGAATTAAACCAAGACCCAATTTGAGGATTATTTATGACTGAAGACCCAAGGTGCTGTGCCACTGGAACCTCCATCATCAATGCATCAGCTGAGCGCAATTCGCACGCTGAATTCGGTCAGACCTTGGCTGAGACTTCGGGCACAGACGCGCACAACCGCTAGTCACCACCAGAACATCAGCCTATGTCCACCGTTTCCATGCTCAAAACCTTGGCACTCAACGCCATCGGTGAGCGTGTGCGTGGCATCACGGGCTCCACAGCATCGCTCGACGATTTCGCCAAGTCCAAAGGCGATGCGGGTTTGTTTGGCCCAGATTCTGTGGCGTGGCAAGTGCATGCCGACTTCACGGCCATGATGGTGGGCGGCTTGTCGTCGCTCATCGTGCAGTCTTTGCACCCGCGTGCATTGGCAGCGGTGTGGGACCACTCTGACTTTCGCCACAAGCTCAAAGAGCGCTTGGGCCGCACCGCTTACTTTGTGGCGGCCACCACTTACGGCAGCGAAGCCATGGCGCTCAACGCCATTCGCCGCGTCAACACCATCCACGCCAACATCCGTGGTGTGGATTTGCAAGGTCAGCCTTATGTCGCCAATGAACCTCGGCTCATTCGCTGGGTGCACTTGGTTGAAGTGACCTCGTTTTTAGCGGCTTACCAACACTTGGCGAAGCGGCCTTTGTCGCCACAAGCTTGTGACCAATACATCAGCGAGATGAGTCGCGTAGGGCACATGCTGGGCGCTGTTGAGCTGCCTTTGACTTATGCGAAAACTCAAGCTGAATTGCAGGCTTTTGCCGATGAACTCAGCTTTGATGCACGTGCGCAAGAAATTCTAAAAATCATCCAAGCCTATCCCGTCGACCTGTTGGACAAGCCGTGGATGGCGCTGGTGCTGAAATGCGCGTTTGACATCATGCCGTCTTGGGTCTTGTTACTTATGGGGCAGTCGCCTGCGTGTGCGCTTCAACAGCAAGCGACGCGCTTGGCTGTGCAACTCTCAGCCGAGCCCGTGCAGTGGATGCTCAACCAACAAGGCGTGTCTGCGATTGCCCGCCAACGTGCACAGGGAGGTACGAGCCATGCTTGATGTGGCCTTGTTCACTCGGGATGACCACATTGCAGAGAAGGTGCAGCGGGCCTTGTCGTTTGCCAGTGCCAAAGTGGAGCGCCTGCATTGGCCGCCCAGCATGCGTGGCGATGTGATGACCAAGTCACGCGATTTGATCGTGCTTCACCCTTCACAGCTCGATCCCCAGCAGCGCAGCGACTTTGAACGCATCGTTCAATTGAGCGATGCCACACCGAGCATTGCCATCGTGACTGGCCAACACACCCAAGATGCGGTGCATTTGCTCAATGCGGGCGTGGATCGTTTTTTGGTTGAGCCATTTGATGAGCAACATTTTGCAGCGTTGGTGCGCGCCTTGGTGCGCAGACGCCAAGGACACGTTTCGTCGGTCACGCAATATGGCCGCTTGAGCTTTGACCATCGCTCAAAGCAATTGCAGGTGGACAGTGCAGAGGTCGACCTCACCACCCGTGAGGCGCAGGTGATGGATGTGCTGCTCAGACGTATCGGGCAAATCATTTCCAAAGAAGATTTCGTGCAAGACATCGATCCTGACAATATGGAGCTCAACAGCTCCGCGATTGAGGTCTATATCCACCGGCTTCGAAAAAAGGTCAGCGCAGACGTGCTGCCCATTCGCAACATCAAGCGCTGTGGTTATTTTTTGCCGCGCTACAGGGCGAGCGCCTCTAACTGATTGAACTCTGTTTTGGGCGGAGCAGGGCGTCACAAACTCGTTATGCTTGGGGCTACTCGGTTGACTTATCGCAACCGTGATGGCTTTGGCACTTGTAGAGTGAGGCATATGAATTTGCTACCCCACGACGACACGCTGCGCATGCAGCTCCACAACGAGGTCCATGCACGACCCAGTGCCCGTATTCGTTTGCCTGCGTTCATCTTGCTGGTGGGGGTGTACAACGAAGGCATCACGCGTGAACAAGAATGCGCACACTTGCAACAACTCAAGCCCGATTTAAAGCTTGAAGATGTGCAAGGTAACTTTGTGCGCATGCGTCTGAATGACTGCACCGTCAAGTGGGAGCGCCACACCGAATTCACGCGCTATTCTTTGGTGCAGCCTTTGCCCGAAGGTGCTGCGCTCGGCGCCAATGACCCTGAGCTGTTATCGCACCTCATGTTGCCCAAGGGGTGGCTGTCATCAATTCCAGGGCAGACTTTTTCTGCGATTGAATTGGTCATGCTGGACGGCGAGTTAAATGCGCCCCAGCAGACGCTAGACCTTGCCCGCTCTTGGTTTGGTCATCATCCCGTCATTGCGTCTTGTATGGGTAGCCCGGCACACTCCATGGGGGTGACAGATTTTCAGCTGCGCGACAGTGGCTTTGAACGCATCTTGGTCGTGGCACCGCAAGACACTAGCAAAGAGCGCGCGGGCCGCATTTCCCAGCGCTTGCTCGAGCTGGAAACTTACCGCTTGATGGCTTTGCGCGGTTTGCCCGTGGCCAAGCAGGTGGGGGCGAAGCTGGGACAAGCCGAAAAAGAGTTGGCCGACATCATTGAAACGCTTGAGCACCAAGACGGCAATGATGAAGCACTGTTGTCTCGGTTGGTGGGTCTGGCTGCTGCGGTAGAGCGCTTGACCGCCGAGAATGCTTACCGATTTTCAGCCACGGCAGCCTACGCCAAATTGGTAGGCGAACGCATTGCTGAATTGCGTGAGTCACCCATTTCAGGCACTCAAACCATTGGTGAATTTATGAAGCGTCGCTTGTCGCCCGCCATGGCGACGGTGGCCTCAAGCGCACAGCGCTTGGCGTCGTTGTCGGAGCGCATCAGCCGCGCCAGTGCGTTGCTGCGCACCCGTGTGGACATTGCCACCGAAGCGCAAAACCGCATGCTGCTTGAAAAACTCACCAAAGGCCAAGAGTTGCAACTGCGCTTGCAAACCACGGTGGAGGGCCTGTCCATTGCGGCGATCTCTTACTACGTGGTGAGCTTGCTTCTGTATGCCGGCAAGGCCGCCAAGGCGGCGGGCTTGAATGTGCACCCCGAACTGTTGGCTGGAGCTTTGATTCCGGTGGTTTTGTGGGGCGTGTGGTCGGCCACCAGGCGCATTCACGCCAAACTACACAAAGACCTTTAAGTTTTTTCGTACCAGCCCTTGCTGCGGTTGACCACATGCACCACCAGCAACATCACGGGCACCTCAATCAGCACGCCGACCACCGTGGCCAGTGCCGCGCCTGACTCGAAGCCAAACAAGCTGATCGCAGCGGCAACCGCCAGTTCGAAGAAGTTGGACGCACCAATCAGCGCAGAGGGGCAGGCCACGCTGTGCGACTCGCCCAAGGCACGGTTGAGCACATAAGCCAGCCCAGAGTTGAACACCACCTGAATCAAGATGGGTACAGCCAGCAGGGCAATGACCATGGGCTGCTTCAAAATGGCTTCGCCTTGAAACGCAAACAACAGCACCAGCGTGGCCAGCAAAGCGGTGATGGACCAAGGGCCAATTTGCGCCATGACTTTGTCAAACTTTTCAGAGCCCTGTGCCAACAGGGCTTTGCGAATGAGCTGAGCCAACACCACGGGAATGACGATGTACAACACCACCGAGGTGATGAGCGTGTCCCACGGCACGATGATGGCCGAGAGCCCCAAGAGAAATGCCACCAGCGGTGCAAACGCCACCACCATGATGGCGTCGTTCAAGGCCACTTGTGACAAAGTGAACAAGGGGTGGCCGTTAGTCAGTCGGCTCCACACAAACACCATGGCCGTGCAGGGCGCAGCCGCGAGCAAGATGAGGCCCGCGATGTAGCTGTCAATCTGATAGGCAGGCAACAGCGGTGCAAACAAGTACCGAATGAAAAACCAACCGAGCAGTGCCATCGAAAAAGGCTTGACCAACCAGTTCACAAACAGCGTGACGCCTATGCCTTTGATGTGCTGACGCACCTCGTGCAAAGCCCCAAAGTCCACCTTGATGAGCATGGGAATGATCATCACCCAAATCAGCAAGCCCACAGGCAAGTTGACTTGGGCGTATTCCAGGCTGCCGATGGCCTGAAACAGCTCTGGCTGCCATTGCCCTAGCGCAATGCCCACGACGATGCAAATGGCCACCCAAGCCGTGAGGTAGCGTTCAAACAAGTTCATGCGGCATCCTTGCTGAGCTCACGGGCTGTGTGTTGCAACATGGCTTTTTGCAGCTTGTCGGTAGGTAAATCCACCAACAATTGCAATCGTTTTTGAATCAAATACATGGTGTTGCGAAAGGCTTGCAAGCGGTCTTCATCCGTGCCTTCCACTGCAGACGGGTCTGCGTAGCCCCAGTGCGCGGTGGCAGGCTGGCCTGGCCAATAGGGGCACACCTCGCCAGCGGCGTTGTCGCACACGGTAATCACCAAGTCCATGTGCGGCGCATCGGGCTTGGCAAACTCGTCCCAGCTTTTGCTGCTGAGGTAGGAGGTGTCAATGCCTGCAGACTGCAACACTTGTAGCCCCAGTGGGTTGGGTTGCTGGTTTTCGCGCGGGCTGCTGCCGGCTGAATACGCCTTAAAGCGTGTGCGGCTGGCGCCGGTGGCCATGTGGTTGAGCAAGGCCTCAGACAAGATGCTGCGGGCTGAGTTGTGGGTGCATAAAAAGAGGACGTTGAGTGTGGTCATGGCTGCTTTCCAAGCGCAAAAGGCGAAAAGATAAAGAAGAAATTTTTCAAACGTGTGTCAGGCTCAGCAGCAACCGCTGGTAGGGGAGCAACAAGCACCTGCTTTCACGCGCGGCTTGTCAGCGTTTGTGGCGGGTGAAGTGGGGGCGCAGCACAAGTCCATGGCTAAACAAGCGGTGTGTTTCAACCCTGTTGTCAGCGTGAGGGTTTGGCCATCGCTGCTGCCGGCTGTCACGGGGTATTGCGACACCACACTTGCTTCGTGCTCAATCTCCACGGGTAAGTCGAGGGAGGGCAGTACATCGCCCGCAATTCGCAAAACGTTGGCGAGTTTGCTGGTCTCTAAGCGGTGCTCGACATCGCTGTGCACCCAAGTTTGCAACAAGCAACTTTCCGTTTTGCGGCGTGTACCGCCACAGTCCATGAAGTTTTTGGTGACATGACCCACCTCGGTGATGTGAAAGTGCGGGGCGATGACCTCGCCACTGGGCAACACGATGCGCAAGGCTTGGTGGGGATGGGCCTCTAGCAGACCTAAAAATTGTTCAACGTTCATGGTTTTTCCTAGGGGCGATCAACAGCACACTTTGGAGGTTTCGGGCACCACGGCACACGATTGGCCTTGGCAACAGTCTTGGGTGAGGTAGGTGAGCAGCTTGTTCATGCGCTCAAACTCTGCGCGGTAAATCAGATGGCGGCCGCTGGCCTGTGCACTCACCAAGCCTGCGTGGCTGAGTGCTTTGAGGTGAAACGACAAGGCGCTGGGGGCTAGGTCCAGCATGGCAGCCAAGGCGCTGGGGGTCAGCCCCTCTGCGCCCGCGACCACCAAAGCGCGAAAGGCGCGTAAACGTTGGCCTTGGGCGAGGGCGGCCAAGGCTTCAACTACTTGCGTTTCTGGGATGGTTTGTTTTTTCATATTTCAATAATACTTGAAATATTGAAGTATCTAGGCGTCATTTGTGTCACAGTTTCGTCACAATGGCTAGCTAGAGTCACAGCTGTTCTAACCAACTGAAGGAATCTCATGAACACGAAGCGCACTTTTATCAAGTCTGTGGCTGCCGCTGCGATGGCATTGACCATGGGCTCAGCCTTCGCAGCCGACATCACCGGCGCGGGCGCGACTTTCCCTTTCCCTATTTATGCCAAGTGGGCTGAAGGTTACAAAGCCGCCACGGGCAATGGCTTGAACTACCAATCCATTGGTTCTTCGGGCGGTATCCGTCAAATCAAAGCCAAGACCGTGACGTTTGGTGCCACCGACGCACCCATGTCTGGCGAAGACCTCGAGAAAGAAGGCTTGGTGCAGTTTCCCGCCATCATTGGTGGCACGGTGCCTGTGGTGAACCTCGAGGGTTTCAAGCCAGGCGAATTGCGCGTGACTGGCCCCGTGTTGGCTGACATGTTCTTGGGCAAGATCGCCAAGTGGAACGACTCCAAAATCGCCGCTTTGAATCCAGGCAAGACCTTGCCAGACCAAGTCATCACCGTGGTGCACCGCGCTGACGGTTCGGGCACCACCTTCAACTTCACCGACTACTTGAACACGGTCAGCAAAGATTGGGCCGACAAAGTGGGCAAGGGCGCTGCGGTGAAGTGGCCCGCGCCTACCTCTGTGGGCGGTAAAGGTAACGAAGGCGTGGCTGCCAACGTCAACCGCGTCAAGGGTTCTGTGGGCTATGTGGAATATGCCTACGTCAAGAAAAACAACATGACTTTCATGCAGTTGCAAAACGCCGATGGCAAGTATGTGAGCCCTGATGATTTGACATTTGCAGCCGCCGCCTCAGGGGCAGACTGGCTCAAAGTGCCGGGTATGGGCGTGTCGATGGTCAACGCCAAAGGTGCCAACAGCTGGCCCATCAGCACCGCATCGTTCATCTTGATGCACAAACAACCTGCTGACAAAGTGGCCGCTGCTGAAGCCTTGAAGTTCTTCGATTGGGCTTTCATGAATGGCAAGAAGATGGCGCAAGACCTCGATTACGTGGCTCTGCCAGACACATTGACCACGCAAATTCGTGCCAAGGTGTGGACGCAAATTCAAAAGTAATTTGCGTGTTCTTTTTGAAGTCCGTCGTCTCTTCCTCAGGGTCGACGGATTTCGGTTTTAAGAAGTAAAGTAATTTTTCATCGGTCAAAGGTTTGACATGAGCTCACAGAATTTAACGCCGTCAGACAGCAATCAAATCGTCAGCGACGAAATGATTGCGATTGCCAAGACGCAACGCGTGCAAGACTTTTTCTTTCACCGCGTCACGCAAGCGTTTTCGTTGCTGGTGTTGTTGGCTTTGATGGGCATCATCATTTCTTTGTTCATCAACGCTTGGCCCACATTTCAACGTTTCGGATTTCACTTTTTGTGGCATGTCGAGTGGGACATCATCAATGAAGACTTCGGTGCGGCCATTGCCATTGTGGGTACGGTGGCCAGTGCCGGCATTGCCTTGTTGATTGCCGTGCCTTTGGCCTTTGGTGTGGCGGTGTTTTTGACAGAAACCTGTCCTGTGTGGCTGCGTCGCCCATTGGGCACCGCGATTGAATTGCTGGCCGCCGTGCCGTCCATCATTTACGGGATGTTCGGCTTGTTTGTGTTTGCCCCCTTGTTTGCAGACTATTTGCAAGTGCCTTTGCAAAGCATGCTTGGTGGTATGCCTGTGGTGGGCTTTTTGTTTGGCGGTGCCACCAATGGCATGGGCATTTTGGCCGCTGGCATTGTGTTGGCCTTCATGGTGCTGCCCTTTGTGGCCGCGGTGATGCGTGATGTGTTTGAAATTACACCGCCTATCTTGCGCGAGTCGGCCTATGGTTTGGGCTGTACCACATGGGAAGTGGTGCGCAAGGTGGTCTTGCCCTACACACAAAAAGGGGTGATTGGCGGCATCATGTTGGGCCTAGGTCGCGCCTTGGGTGAAACCATGGCGGTGACCTTTGTGATTGGCAATGCCAACCGCATGCCCACCTCGTTGTTCTCGCCTGGTACATCCATTGCCTCGGTGCTGGCCAACGAATTTGGCGAGGCAGAGGCCTTGCATTTCTCCACCTTGTTTGCGTTGGGCTTTTTGCTATTTGTCATCACCTTTGTGGTGTTGGCCATGGCCAAGGTCATGATTCTTCGCGCCGAAAAAGCCAAAGGCAACTAAGAGGTCTTGTATGGAAATGAACAATCGACTTTACGCAAAACGCCGCATCACCAGCTTGCTGGGTCTGGCGTTTTCAATGACAGCCATGGCCGTGGGCTTGGCCGTGTTGTTGTGGATTTTGTATGTGCTGTTTTCTAATGGCTTGTCTGCCTTGGACGGCAATTTGCTCACGAGCGACACGCCTGCACCCGGCACCGACGGCGGTGGCTTGCGCAATGCCATTGTGGGCAGCTTGATGATTGTGGGCTTGACGGTGCTGGTCTCTACTCCCGTGGGCATCTTGGCCGGTATTTACCTCACCGAATACGGTGATGAAAGCAAAACGGCAGAGCTGACTCGCTTCGTCACAGACATCATGTTGTCCGCACCCTCCATCGTGTTGGGCCTGTTTGTGTACGCCATTGCAGTGGCCACCGTGGGCAACTTCTCTGGTTACGCGGGTAGCTTGGCTTTGTCGCTCATTGCGGTGCCTGTGGTCATGCGCACCACCGAGAACATGTTGCGCTTGGTGCCTGGTAGTTTGCGCGAAGCGGCATTTGCATTGGGGGCGCCACGTTGGAAGGTGTCCACCTTCATCACCTTGCGTGCTGCCAAGAGCGGTGTGATGACGGGCTTGTTGTTGGCTGTGGCTCGCATCAGCGGCGAGACAGCGCCCTTGCTGTTCACGGCGCTTAACAACCAATTTTTCAGCACCAATATGGGTGCGCCCATGGCCAACTTGCCTGTGGTGATTTTCCAGTTCGCCATGAGCCCCTACGACAACTGGGTGCGTTTGGCTTGGGCGGGTGCGCTCTTGATCACCTTGGCGGTTTTGTTGCTCAACATCTTGGCTCGTGTCTTCTTCCGCGAAAAAGTTCGCTCCTAATTTCAAATGGATTTACAAATGTCTGAAATCAAAACAGCACCCAAAAACGCCATCGAAGTTCGCGACTTGAACTTTTTCTATGGCAAGTTTCAAGGCTTGCGCAATGTCACCATGGACATTGCCGAGCGCAAAGTCACCGCTTTCATTGGCCCATCGGGGTGCGGCAAGTCCACCCTGTTGCGTACCTTGAACCGCATGTACAGCCTCTACCCAGGTCAACGTGCCGAGGGCGAAATTAATTTTTATGGCCAAAACATTTTGGACCCCAAGCAAGACTTGAACTTGCTGCGTGCCCGTATCGGCATGGTGTTTCAAAAGCCCACGCCATTTCCCATGACGATTTACGAAAACATTGCGTTTGGTGTGCGTTTGTACGAAAACCTCAGCCGTACCGAGATGGATGAGCGCGTCGAGTGGGCTTTGACCAAAGCCGCCTTGTGGACCGAAGTCAAAGATAAGCTGGGTCAAAACGGTTTGTCGCTCTCAGGGGGGCAGCAGCAGCGTTTGTGCATTGCGCGCAGCGTGGCCGTGAAGCCTTCGGTGTTGTTGTTGGATGAGCCCACCTCAGCGCTCGACCCCATTTCAACAGGCAAGGTGGAAGAGCTAGTGCATGAGTTGAAAGCCGACTACACCATTGCCATCGTGACCCACAACATGCAGCAGGCCGCACGCTGCAGTGACTACACGGCTTATATGTATTTGGGTGAGTTGGTTGAGTTTGGCGAGACCGAACAAATCTTCTTCAAACCCAACAAAACCGCGACCGAAGACTACATCACTGGCCGCTTTGGCTAATAGGAGAACACCATGCCAGATAAACACCTGTCCTCACAGTTTGATTCCGACCTCAACAACATCTCTTCACATGTGATGGCCTTGGGTGGTTTGGTCGAGTCGCAAATCAAACAAGCCATTCTTGCGTTGTCACAGTTCAGTCCTGAAGCGGCCGATGATGTGTTGGTGATTGAAAACAAAGTCAACAGCCTAGAAGTAGAAATTGACCGAGAGATTGCCTCTGTCATTGGTCGTCGCCAGCCGACCGCGCGCGATTTGCGTTTGCTCATGGCCATGTCCAAAACCACGGCCAACTTAGAGCGCGTGGGTGACGAAGCAGCCAAAATTGCGCGCATGGTCAAGTCCATCATTGAGGGTTCGGCACCTCGCTCACTGCCTTCGAGCGACTTGCGTGTGTCGGCTGATTTGGCCTCGGGTTTGTTGCGCAAAGCCTTGGATGCTTTTGCGCGTTTGGATGTGCCCATGGCTGTGAGCATCATGCGTGAAGACAACGAAATCGACAAAGAGTTTGACGGCTTTGTGCGTAAGCTCATCACCTACATGATGGAAGACCCACGCACCATCTCGGCCAGTTTGGACTTGTTGTTCATTGCCAAAGCCATTGAGCGTATTGGCGATCACTCTAAGAACATTGCCGAATTCATCATCTACATCGTTAAAGGTGAAGACGTGCGTCACACGCCATTGGCTGATGTTGAGTCGTCGATGAGCTAATTGGAAACGGTGAATCCATGAAAACAGCTCGTGTGTTGGTGGTCGAGGACGAGTCCGCGATTGCCGAACTCATTGCTATCAATTTGCGCCACCACGGCATGCTGCCCATGTTGGCGGCTGATGGTGTGGCGGCACAAAAGCACATCGACGACGTGTTGCCCGATGTGATTTTGTTGGACTGGATGTTGCCAGGGCAAAGTGGCATCGAGTTGGCGCGCCGTTGGCGGGCCGACCCCCGCACCAAAACTACGCCCATTTTGATGCTCACCGCAAGAGGCGATGAGCCAGACAAAATTGCGGGCTTAGACGCTGGGGCAGATGACTACATCACCAAACCGTTCTCAACCCAAGAACTGCTGGCACGCATCCGCGCCGTGCTACGCCGCCGCGCACCAGAGCAAGCCAGTGATGTGGTGCGCATCGGTGGTTTGCAGCTCGATGGCTCAACCCATCGTGTGAGCTTCAACGATCAGCCCATCAAGCTCGGACCTACCGAATTTAAATTGCTCAACTACCTCATGCATCACGCCGAACGCGTGCACAGTCGCAGCCAGCTGTTGGACCGTGTGTGGGGCGATCATGTGTTCATTGAAGAGCGCACGGTGGATGTGCACGTCAAGCGTTTACGCGAAGCCTTGGGCGAGGCGGGCAATATGGTGGAAACCGTGCGTGGTGTGGGCTACAGAATGACGGGGCAGCCGTGATCACCCGATTCATTTCTTACAGCACAGCACTTTCGCTGGGCGGTGCGGTGGCCTATTCGTGGGCAATTTTGCGGGACCAACCTCGACCCTTGGTGTATGTGTTGGTGGGCGCGTTGTTGGCTGGTTTTTTGTGGCTTCTGCTAGACGCATGGCGGGGCTATCGTGTGCGATCTTGGTTGCGCCACGGTGACTTGACCATGGCCCCTGCGATGCGTGGCTGGTGGGGGGTGATGGCCGAGCGCGCGCGCAAGCTGTTGCGCGACCGCGAGCGTAGTCTTCATGCCAGCGAGCAGCGGTTGAAAGATTTTTTGTCTGCGATTCAAACCTCTCCCAATGGCGTGGTGATGCTCGATGCCAATGCACAAATTGAATGGTGCAACCAAACTGCCGCCACGCAATTGGGGATTCATGCCGAACGCGATGTCATGCAGCGCGTTGGAAATTTGCTCAGAGATCCTGTGTTCAATGCCTACATGGCGCAAGAGCAACCCACAGAGCCTGTGGTGATTGAGGGGCGTGGTCATCGTGTGGATCGTCCCATGCGCATCTCTGTGCAGCGCCATCGCTACGGTGAAGGCAAACAATTGTTGTTGACGCGTGATGTCACCATGGTGGAGCAAGCAGAAGCCATGCGCCGCGATTTTGTGGCCAATGTGTCGCACGAAATTCGCACACCGCTCACGGTGCTTTCTGGCTTTGTAGAAACCATTCAAACACTGCCGCTTTCAGAGCAAGAGCAACAGCACTACTTGTCGCTCATGGCAACGCAAGCGCACCGCATGCAAGGTTTGGTTGAAGACTTGCTGACGCTGTCGCGCCTCGAGGGAAGTCCAGTTCCTAGTGTGTATCAAAGCTTGCCTTTAGACCGATTGTTTGAAGTCTGCGAGCAAGAGGCCAAAGGCTTATCGGCCACGATGTCGCAAGGGCAGGTTTCGCACAACATTCAATTCGCCATTCACCCCGACTTGATGGCGTCAGCCCTCTTGGGCGAGCCACGTGAGCTTCAAAGTGCCTTGTCAAATTTGGTGAGCAATGCTGTGCGCTACACCCCAGCAGGCGGTGATGTGCATGTGTCAGCTGATCAAGGCGTGGATGGCAGCCTATTACTTGAAGTGCGCGACAGCGGTGCAGGCATTGCGGCTGAACATTTGCCTCGTTTGACAGAGCGCTTCTATCGTGTTGACCGAAGCCGCTCACGTGAGTCGGGTGGCACAGGTCTAGGGCTTGCAATTGTGAAGCACGTCATGCAGCGCCACGGCGGAAGTTTGAATATCACGAGTGAAGTGGGCCATGGTTCATGCTTTAAGTTGGTGTTTCCACCTGCACGCTGGACAGCAGCGCACTAATAGGACAAAGCGGCCAGTTGTGAAACCACGCATCGGTGGGACAAATGCGCCAGTGTGCGTCGTGAGTGTCCTAGGGGCGATAAGGTTTTACCAATGTTCACATCCACGCCCACTTGATGCATGCGCATCACTTGGTGCAGGGATGCGATAAACCCAATATCGCCTACAAAAGCGGCCTTTAAGCACAGTTGGCCTGTGCTTGGATCGGTGTAGCGAAGAGCCACTGGCAAAACGTCTGCATCACGGTGAATGGCAGCTTCAAACAAGTTGGCATGAAACAAGCTCACCACATATCCTTCGCTGCTGGTGCCTTCGGGAAAGCCGGCTACGCAATAGCCATGATGCAACGCAGTGGCGACATCCTCCACCATCTTGCGTGCGGCACTCGAAGAGCTGCGGTCGACAAACACCACGCCGCAGGCTTTTGCTAAGTTACCCACCAAGGGCCATTGCCGAACTTCTGACTTGGCGACAAACACACAAGGTTGCAGAGCTTGAATCACCAAGACATCTAACCACGACACATGATTGGCGACAAGTAGCTGTGTCTTGTTAGGCCCGATGAAGTTGGAAGAAGGCGAAATATTCAATTTCACGCCCATCACTTTCAAGACATGGTTCGACCATGCTTGGATGTGTGCGAGCTTTTGCTCACGCGACGCTCGCGGAAACTTGAACCACACAATGGCAAATGCGTTGGCAAATGCAAAGAGTAAGCGTAGGTACTTGATCAGCATGATGAGGGCGAAGCTTAGGTTGGCTGTGTGACATGCTTGTGACGTGAGGTGTCACAAAAAATTCACAGTGTTGCCTTGCTGCTGTCATGTGAGCTCATAAAAATTCATGGCGTCAACCAACCAAGGATCGACCATGAAAGAACTGCCAAACCCAACTATGCCGCTGTCGTTCATCGATGTGCCACGGGGGTCGCTTCATCCAAGCGATCATCATGCTCAGCAAATTCCTCACGCGGACCAAAAAGCTCAAACTCGCTCAAGTCTGATTGTTCAGTGGGCACAGCACCAAGATGAGGTGCGCGAAGCGCAGCAGTTGCGCTTTAGTGTGTTTGCCAAGGAAATGGGCGCACGTTTGAAGGAAGCCATTCCTGGTCACGACATCGATTTGTTCGATGACTTTTGTGAGCATCTGATCATTCGTGATGAGATCTCGCGCGAGGTGATCGGCACCTACCGCGTGCTCACGCCAGCGCAAGCCAAACGCATTGGCAGCACGTATTCGGATCTTGAGTTCGATTTGACGCGTCTGCGCCCCTATCGTGAGCGGATGGTCGAGCTAGGCCGCAGTTGCGTGCATTCAGACCATCGTCATGGTGGCGTCATCATGGCTCTGTGGGGTGCATTGGCTGAATTCATGGTGCGTAACCAACTGGATGTGATGATTGGGTGCGCCAGTATTCCTATGCTGCATCAAGGGGTTGTCAGTGGCGAAGTGGCTGCCAGCATTTGGCACCAGCTCAAGCAAACACATTTGGCAGGTGTTGAACACCAAGTCACGCCACGTTTGGCGTTGCCGGTGGAGCAGTGGCAAGTCAATACGGCGTTTGAGCCGCCTGCGCTCATCAAAGGCTACTTGCGACTGGGCGCAAAGGTGCTCGGTGCGCCTGCATGGGACCCGGATTTCAATACGGCAGATTTACCCATGCTCATGAAGATCAACGACATGCCTGCGCGCTATCGCAAGCACTTTCTTGGCGCATAAATAGATATGACCACTGCTTCGATGGCCAAAGATAAAAAAATCACGTCTGCTCCAAAGTTGGCGTGGTTAGACCGTGATCTCAGTTTGCTCGCTTTCAATGCTCGCGTACTAGATTGGGCCAAGCGTGATGATGTGCCACTTTTAGAGCGTTTGCGTTACCTGTGCATCGTGTCATCGAATCTGGATGAGTTTTTTGAGGTGCGTGCGGCGCTGCACAACAGCGTTCAGCATCCCAAGGCGCCTTTAGATGCGGCCGGTGCACATGCGCAGCATTCGCTCAGCAAGGTTGCGCATGCCTTGGTGGATGAGCAATATGCGCTTTACAACGAAGTGTTGATGCCTGCCTTTGCCAAAGAAGGTGTCCGCATTTTGTCGCATGGTGAGCGCACCTTGGCCCAGCACCAGTGGGTGAAAACATTTTTCGAGCGGGAAGTGCACCCGCTGTTATTGCCCGTGGGCTTAGACCCAGCACACCCGTTTCCTCAGGTTGCGAATAAATCACTCAACTTCATCGTCCGTTTGTCTGGCAAAGATGCGTTTGGCCGTGACAACGAAATTGCGATTGTCAAAGTTCCACGCAGTTTGCCGCGCTTGATTGAGTTGCCCGAGAAGCTGTGTGGCAAGCGCAAGTTGTTTGTGTCTATTTCAAGTGTCGTACGTTCGCATTTGAAAGACTTATTTCCTGGTCGTGATGTTCAGCAGTTTTCGCAGTTTCGTGTGACGCGCCATTCCGATTTGTCTGTAGACGAAGAGGATGTGAAAAATCTTCGCACGGCCCTGCGTCAAGGCTTGGTGCACCGCAACTACGGGCAAGCGGTTCGCTTAGAAGTGTCGTCGGGCTGTTCGGAGTATTTATCTGAATTTCTGTTGCAGCAGTTTGAGCTGCCGCATTCGGCGCTTTACCGTGTGCACGGCCCTGTCAACTTAGTGCGCTTGAATCAGCTGATTGATTTGGTGGATAACCCCAAGTGGTTGTTCCCGCGTTACACCGCCAGTTACCCAGAGCAGATGGTGACGAATGGTTCCATCTTTGACCGTTTGCAGCAAAGTGATGTGCTGGTTCACCAACCCTATGAAAGCTTTGATGGTGTGTTGGCCTTCCTGCGTGAAGCTGTGAGAGACCCTGATGTGTTGGCCATCAAGCAAACCATTTACCGGACGGGTGCTGATTCGGTCTTGATGGAGTTGCTGCGTGAAGCGGTGCAGCGCGGCAAAGAAGTGACGGTGGTGGTGGAGCTCAAAGCGCGTTTTGACGAAGAGGCCAACATCAACTGGGCAGAGAAGCTGGAATACATTGGTGCGCAGGTGGTGTACGGCGTGGTGGGTTTGAAGACGCACGCCAAGATGCTACTGGTCACACGCCGAGAAGGGCGCAGTATTCGCCGCTACGCGCATTTGTCTACGGGTAACTACAACCCACGCACAGCCAAGCTCTACACCGATTTGAGTCACATCACCGCAGACACCAAGCTCACGCAAGATGTGGAGAGTGTGTTTAACCTGTTGGCTAACCAAAGCAAGATTCCACGCTTGAACAAGCTGATGATTGCGCCGTTCCATCTGCAACGCAATTTGATCGACAAAGTAGAGAAAACAGCGGAGAAAGCCAAGCAAGGCATTGAGAGCCGCATCATCTTAAAGATGAACACGCTCACCGATGAAAAGCTGATGGAGGCCTTGGTGCATGCAGGGCAGGCTGGTGTGCAAATTGATTTGATCATTCGCGGCGCTTGCATGCTGCCTGCGCAACGCCTAGGTGTGACTGACAACATCCGTGTGCGTTCCATCATTGGTCGCTTTTTAGAACATTCGCGTGTGTTTTATTTCCGTAGTGGGGCAGATGAGTCCTTGTACTTATCGAGTGCCGATTGGATGAACCGAAACATGCTGCGTCGCGTGGAAGTGGCCTGGCCCGTCGAAGACGCTGCCATTCGCCAGCGTGTGATTGACGAATGCTTGGTGGCCTATATGCACGACAACGTTGATGCGTGGCAAATGGATGCACATGGCGCATACACACGCGTGCAAGCTGCTAAGCCAAGGCGCACATCCAGCAAGGCTGTACAAGCGCCTATTTCAGCTGTGAGTGCTCAAGCTGCTTTGATGGCCCTTTACGCCGCAAAACCTTGAAAGGCCAGTCCATGGACTTGATCTTGTGGCGTCATGCAGAAGCGGAAGTTGCGCAAGAGGGCGAGGACGACTTGTCGCGCGCGCTGACCAAAAAAGGTGAGAAGCAAGCCTCACGCATGGCCGCCTGGCTGGATCGCCATTTGCCTGAAGGAACCCGTGTGTTGGTGAGTCCTGCTGTGCGCACGCAACAAACGGTGGCACCGCTGGGTCGCAAGTTCAAGCTCAGAGATGAATTGGTGCCAGAGACATCGGTGGACGATGTGTTGGACTTATTGAAGTGGCAAGAGGCTACTGGGCCACAGATCAAAGGTTCGGTATTGTTGGTAGGCCATCAGCCCTATCTGGGGCAGCTGGTGGCCAAGCTATTGGGTATGCAAGAGCACCATTGCCCAGTGCGAAAGGGTGGCGTGTGGTGGTTGCGCACCCGAGTACGCGACGGTCAACCCCAAACCGTGTTGCTGACCGTCGCATGCCCAGAGCTTACTTCGAGCTCTTGGGACGACCGGTCTTGATGGTGGGTACGTTGTTCAAGGCGGCTTTGAATTGAATGTCGCTCATGGCGGCGAGGGCTTTGACGCCAGCGCGTAGCAATTCGCTTTTTTTCACAGCCTGGCCTAGCTTGCCCGCGCGAGTTTTCAAGCTGTCGATGACCACGTATTCGTCTTTAGGAATCGTGAAGCTGTCACGCACGAGTTTTGGCTTCTTCGCTTTCACTGGCTTGACTGCTTTTGTCGGCTTGGCGGGCTTGGCCTGTGCAGCTTTCGCAGTAGCAGATTTCACAGGAGCGGCTTTGATAGGGGCCTTGGCTGTGGTTGTTTGACGCACGGGCTTTGCCGCAACTTTTTTGACGGTAGATTTTTTGGTTGCAGGCTTTTTGGCAGTGGTAGTTTTGACTGCAGCTTGAACCATGGTTTTTTGAGTGCTTGTACTCACTGTTGAATCCTTGAAATTGAAAAAGAATAAACAGTTTATATGGTTTAAATCAAAACACCTAGTGTCATATATGTCATGGTTCTGTCACAAACTCTAGCGTCCACGGGGCCTTTGACCAAGACATGGTTTCTTGCTTGAGTAAGTGTGCGGATTGTGGAAATTCGTTCACCCATAGCTCGGGTGCTTGCAAGCAGATGCGTTGTTTCGCATCGTCACAAGATAACTTCAAATCTCGGTACGCAGGGTCTTTTCGAGCGTGGCACAAAATCAAGCTGATTCGCAAAGCCATGAGCATCTTGGCAAACGCATCGTCTTGAAGTTCATCTTCGAGTTTTTTCAGCTTGCCGCGTTGCCCAAGCACCAAAAGCCCCAAGCGATGCAACTCAGGCATGCCAAACCCAAGCAAATCAGCGTTATCCAATATGTAGGCGCCATGCTTGTGGTAGTCGCTGTGCGAAATCGAGACGCCTACCTCGTGCAATTGGGCTGCCCAGCTGAGTTTGCGCGAGAGTCGATCCAGTGAATCGGTCTCACCCTCTTTGAAGTTGATACACATTTGTTGCAACAGATGCACCGCCACACGCCCGACACGCTGGCCTTGTGCTGTGTCAATCCCGAATTTCAAAGCCAAGCGTTGAATTGATAAATCGCGTGTGTCGGTGTCGTGGTCTTCGCGATCTACCATGTCGAACAACACACCATGGCGCAAAGCACCTTGTGCAACATGCAAGGTATCAATCTTCAGCAAGGTCATCAACGCGCGCAACACGCTGACGCCACCACCAATCACAGCACGGCGGTCTTCTTTCAGCCCTTCAAGTTGTACTTTGCTGGCATGCCCAGCACGCACAAAGCATTTAACCAGCCAATCTAAACCGTCGAGGGTGATCTGTCCTTGCGGAAAGCCTGACAAGGCCAAGATGTCTGCGACAGCACCGACCGTGCCGGACGCGCCGTAAGCCTTATTCCACGCATGTCGAGGGTAGGTGGACAGAGCTTCTTCTAAGACAGCCTGAGCCGCTATTTCGGCGCGTTCAAACGCAGATTTGGTGAAATCGCCGGTGGGGAAATACTTCATCGACCAAGCCACACTGCCAACTCGGAATGAGGCAGTTTCAGTGGCTTCAAGGCCAAGGCCAAGTACCAGCTCGGTCGATCGTCCGCCAATGTCAATCACCAGTCGGTGGTCATTGTTGCTGGGCAGCATGTGAGCCACACCTTGGTAAATCAGACGGGCCTCTTCGGTGCCTGCAATCACCTCAATCGGGAAACCCAAAATCTCGCAGCCTTTTTTCAAAAACACATCGCGGTTTTTGGCTTCACGCAGTGTTTGGGTGGCCACGGCACGAACTTGTGCTTTTTTAAAACCTGACACGCGTTCTGCAAAACGGGCCAAGCAGTCCCAGCCACGCTGCATGGCCTCGTCAGTGAGGTTGCGGTTTTCGTCGAGGCCGTTGCCTTGACGCACAGTTTCTTTGAGGTAGGCCACACGCTGAATTTGACCGTGGTCGTAGCGACCGATTTCAAGACGAAAGCTGTTGGAACCTAAATCGATCGCTGCGAGGAGTGTGCCGTGTTTCATGAAAACAATATTACCGTTTATTTATGACGGAAATATGTCACGGCATTGTCATGAACAGACTCTAATTCTTAAGCGCTTCTAAAGCTGCACACACCTTGGCCAAGCTAGGGCGCTTGGCGGGTGTGTCGTTCATGCATTGATGCGCCAGTGCTTTTAGTTGCATCACACCTGCATGCTCGGCTTCGCACTGCGCAGCCAACTCTTCGAGTAGGCAACCCAAAGCGCGTACTTCGAGCTTTTCTAAACCACTGGCAAGCACTGTGTCGTGGATGTCGAAAAAAGCAGCTGCACCAAAGTCACTCAAGAGCACATCGCCTTCCTCGGTATGCAAGATGTTGTGGGCATACAAGTCGCCATGCAAGATGCCGCAAGCATGTAAATGCTGCGTGGCGTTTGCAATGCCTTTTGCGATGCGTAGCGCGGCAGACCCACTGAGGCGTTGGTTGGGCGCATACACATCACGCGTGCAGCTCTCTAAGCTGGGTGGCCCCGCCAGGTTGACAAACTCGGGGGCAATCAGTGGCATGACCAAGGCTTGTTGGTTGCTTGGATGCTCAGTCACGCGTGCCATGGCCGACACCAAATGTGGGTGTGCGCCTGAGTGCATGCAAGCTGCCATTTCGCAGTCGGGCAAGCCATCGCTGGTTACAGCGCCTTTGAAGAGTTTCACGGCAACTGCTTGTTCGCCTTCTTCAGTGTGCAACACCGCTTGATGAATAACACCTGAAGCACCCTCGCCGAGGCGTTGCTGCACCTGTAAACGTTGCCATGCAATTTGCGGTGTGGGGGCGCTGGTCAAGGCTTGCGTTTCTAGCGCCTGTGTGAAGGGGTTGCCCGCAAATGCCAGCCAAGTGAGGCGAGGCATTTGCAGCAGCCAGTCGGGTAGCTCAGTCAATTGGTTGGCTGAAATGCGCAGCAACTCTAGGCGTGTGCACATGGCCAACTCTGGCGGCAAGTTGCGTAGCTGGTTGCCTGCCAGCATAAGTTTTTGCATCGCGCTGCATTGACCAATTTCAGCGGGCAGGTGCGTGAGCGCGTTGTCCGTCAGGATGAGCCAACGCAAGCGTGGCGGCAACGCTTTGGGCGACACATGCGAGATGCGGTTGGCTTTGAAACCCACCATGCTGAGCTGTGCGCATTGGCCCAGCACTTCTGGCAACTCGGTGAACGGGTTGTCTGAGCAAAAAATCAAACGCAGTTTGTGTAAGCGTGGCAAATCATCGGGCAGGGTGCTGAGCTGATTGCCAGATAAATCTAAGATTTCCAGCGAGTCTGCGAGCTCAAAAATTTCACGTGGAAAGTCGGTCATGCCGCAGCGCAGTTGCAAGCGCTGAATGCCTTTGAGTTCACCACTGCGCAGTTGTTCAAGTGTGTGCATCTTCTTGTGTGAGTGATCAGAGGTGGATCAAAGCGCAATGAGCTTGACAGCCAAACCTGCCAAGGCGCATAGGCCAATGGTTTCCATCACGCTGCGCTTGTATTTGAAAAGCATCACCGCTGCGCCTGCGGCGATGAGGGCAGAGCGCACATCAAATGCTCCCTCAAACCCTTCTGGCCAGAGCAAGTGATAACCAAAGAACAACGCGAGGTTGATGACCACGCCCACCACGGCCGCTGTGATGGCGGTGAGGGGGGCGGTGAATTTGAGGTTGCGGTGCGTGCTCTCCACCAAGGGACCGCCGGCCAAGATGAAGATAAACGAGGGCAAAAACGTGAACCACGTCACCAAGCAAGCGGCCAACGCGCCTGCGGCAAACAGGCTCTCAGGCCCCAACAGTGCTTTGACATAGCCGCCGATGAATGCCACGAATGCGACCACCATGATGAGTGGGCCGGGTGTGGTTTCGCCCAAGGCCAAACCGTCCATCATTTGTGTGGGGGTGACCCAGCCATAGTGCCCCACTGCGCCTTGGTACACATAGGGCAGCACGGCATACGCGCCGCCAAAGGTGAGCAAGGCCGCTTTGGTGAAGAACCAAGCCATTTGCGTGAAGCTGTGTTCCCAGCCAAACACGGCGCACAACACGCCCATGGGCACTGCCCACAACGCAGCACCTGCCAACAGCACCTGCACCAAACCTGCAAAGCTAAACCGCGCGTGCGTGGGCGGTGGTGTGTTGTCGTCGATCAAGGCTGGGCCATATGACGTGTGTGATGTGCTATGCCCGCCGCCTGTTTGAAATGTGTGTGGTGATATGCGCCCGCCGATGTAGCCAATGGCTGCAGCTATGCCAACGATGAGGGGGAAGGGCACATCGAGCGCAAAGATGGCCACAAACGAAGCTGCTGCAATGGCCCACAACACATTGTTTTTTAACGCGCGTGAACCAATGCGATGCGCCGCTTGCACCACGATGGCAGTGACTGCAGGCTTGATGCCAAAGAACAGTCCCGCTACCCACGGCACATCGCCAAACGCGAGGTAAACCCACGACAAAGCGATGAGTATGAGCAAGGATGGCAATACAAACAAAGCCCCGGCCACCACACCACCCCAACGCTTGTGCAAGAGCCAACCGATGTAGGTAACGAGCTGTTGCGCCTCAGGCCCTGGCAACACCATGCAGTAATTCAGCGCATGCAAAAAACGTCGCTCAGACAACCAGCGCCGACGCTCGACCAACTCTTCGTGCAAGATGGCAATTTGCCCCGCAGGCCCGCCAAAGCTGATGAAGCCGAGCTTGAGCCAAAACCAAAAAGCGGTGGCCATGCTGACAGCAGCTGGCGGAGCTTGTACCGCCGCATGTGCTTGCGTTGCCGTGTCGGGTGAGTTTTGGGGCATGGGTGTGATGTGTTGAGCGTGTGTTTGTTTAGGCTTTGGGTTGAAACCGTGTGGCCTCTAAAAACTTGGCCAAGCGCGCCTCAATGGGCAGCGGCTCGCCGTGCCACTGTGCAGCCAGCAACTCGCCGCACAGCAAACCCAGCGTGAGACCGCGTGAACCCATGGCCGTGTTCATGTACAAACCTTCGGGCGTGTTGGGGACGCGGCCTGTCATGGGCAAGCGGTCATGCACGCCGCAACGCACACCCGCCCAGCCATGCACGCGTGGGACGGCTGTGCCCACTGTGGCAAACAAGGGGGCGAGGGCGGTGGCGGTCTCTGGCTCCAAAGCCTGCAAACGTTCTAAGTTCTCTGCGTGGTCGGTGTCGAGCAAACGTGCATCGCCATGGATGCGGTCATACGTGGCGCCGGTGTACCAAGCCGGGCCATCAGGTGAGGTGACGTTGTGCACAAAGCTGCCGTTGCCGTTCACAGGCGTAGCGGGCATGGGCGCCCCTGCAGGCACATCGGCCATGAGGCCCCAAGAAATTTGCCCACGCAAGGGGTTGATGCGTGGTGCACTGCCGTCTTTACTCGCCGTGGCGATGAGGGCTGCAGAGCCTGGGCCTGCCGCCAACACCACGCGTGACGATTCAGCCAAAACGGTGTGGCCTTGCAAGACTTGCCACTGGGTGGACATGCTGTGTTCAGCAACCGCTGGCGCGTGGGCTGTGGTGGGTGGGTGCGTCACACACTTCAAGGCGTCGACATGTGCGTCGCCTTGCCAACGGATGTTGGTGTGGTCGAGCAAGGCGCGCACCAGTTGCGCCGGTTTGAGCCATGCGCCGTGGGGGTGCCAGTAGGCATCGTCTGGGGCGGGCGGTGGTGCTTTGTGTGTCCAATCGCTGGCGGTGAAGGCGTGTTCATTCAGCCAGCTTAAGGGCACACCACCGCGTCGTGTTTTGCCAGGCAAGCGACGTTCACGCACACCGGTACGGCCCCAATCCACCCCCTCGGTGAGCAAGCGGCGCATGGTGTGCTCCATGTGGCGCAAGCCAGCGCGTGAGAGGCGTGACACGCCGCTGTCGTCGTGCGAGGTGTGAGGTGCCACCACGCCCACAGGCAAACCCGATGCACCTGCGGCAGGTGTGGCGCCTGCATCGATCACCGTGACTTGCCAGCCGCGCTCAGCCAAGGCGCGTGCAGTGCCTGCCCCCGCGATGCCCGATCCAATCACGGTGACGGTGCGCGCTTCTGGTGCCGGTGTGTCCGGTGGTGTGGGGCAGGGGCCGTCGGCGTGGCTGCGCAAGACGTGAGCAAACTCAGGCCAATGTTCATGGGGCCCCACGCATAACGTGAGTAGCAAGCGGTGGTCATCTGCGTTTGCGTTGGCATTTGAATTTGCACTTGAATGTGCATCGAAGCGCAAACGGTGTATGCCGGGCAACAACCCCCAACATTGCTTGGCCAGTGTTGTGGCCAAGGGGGCCAGCTCGGGGTGTGCCACTGCTGTGAGCAATAGGGCATCGGCTTGCAAGGGGTGCGCCGTATGCGCCACCACATGCAAATGGGTAGGTCGTTCGGCGTCAGCCGACCAGTCGCGCCACAGACGCAGAAAAGCCAGCTCGTCAAAGCTGGCTTGGGTGTGGCACCAGCTGGCGTGGCCGTGCCAAGGGTGCGCGTCTACCACGCGGGATTAAGCGCTCGGGGGAACGTAGCCTTGCACCGCATCTGCGCCGTCGCCAAAGAAGTGTTTTTCCATTTGGCGCTTCAAGTATTCGCGTGCGCGTTGGTCAGCCAAGTTCAAACGGTTTTCATTGACCAACATGGTTTGTTGCTTGATCCAATCGGCCCAAGCTTGCTTGCTAACGCTTTCATAAATGCGCTTACCCAGCTCGCCTGGGTACGGTGGCAAATCGAGACCCTCTGCTTCTGTGCCGAGTTGGATGCATTGAACGGTGCGTGACATGAGATGTACTTTTCTGAAAGGTTGAAAACTAAAAACAAGACTGTAGCAATGTTTGAAAACGCGCAAGGTGTGCGGGGTTAGATCACCTTAAAGTGGTGTGTGCCATCGCGTGCCAGTTGCTCGACCAAGCCAAACTCCCAATCCAAATAGCCTTGCATGGCTTCGACGGGGTTGTTGGTACCTTCATAGGGGCGGCGGTAGCGGTCCACGCGCTCGACGGCCATTTGATGGTCGCCCGCTTGCAGCTTGCCACCGGCGGCCAGCCATGCCGCATTACCACCTTCGAGCCACACCACGTCCACTCCCGCTTTGGTCAGGGCTTGCACATCGGCCACGGCAAAACGCGAGACGCCGCCGTTTTGGCAGGTGAGCACATAGCGGTAGCCCTTGTGGGCGGCTGTGAGCGAGGCTTTGAGTTGTGTGCGCAACACCCACCACGCGCTGTGAATGTGGCCTTGGATGTATTGGGCGCTGGTGCTGAAGTCGAGCACCACGGTGTGGCTATTGCGGTCAGCCAGCCAAGCTTTGACTTGGGCAACATTCACAGCAGTCACTTTGCCTTGCGGCTCAGGCAAGCGCAGAGGTAGCACCTCGGTGTGCTTGAAGTCGTCGGCAGTGAGGCCTGTCAATACATAGACTTCCCAGCCCATTTGCGCGAGCCAAGAGGCACTCATGTTGGCGCGTGCGCCATCGGTGTCACACAGCACGATGCGTGCGCCACGCACGGCGGCTTGGTGATCGGTTTCTTGCACCAGTTGGCCGCCCGGCGCATTGCGTGCACCTGCCACATGGCCAGCGGCAAATTCTTCTGGGGTACGCACATCAAAGAAGTAAGTGGTGCGCGTGGCATCGGCTTGCATGGCGTGCAGCTCATCCAAGCGCAGCCGTTTCACACCTGCACGCATGGCCACTGCAAAAGCGCTGGCCGCGGCTTTGGCGCGTGTGGCGTCGTCGACCTCTGGGAAATGGTCGCTTGCGCCTTTGACCAGTTCTTGGCCGGCTAGCGTCCAGCCAATCGTGCCGTTGCGCAGCGCGCTCACGGGGTTGGGGATGCCCGAGTTGATGAGCGACTGCGTACCAATGATGCTGCGTGTGCGGCCTGCACAGTTGACGATGATGCGCGTCGTGGCCTTGGGTGCCAAGGCGCGTGCACGTAACACGAGTTCTGCGCCGGGCACGCTGATGCCAGTGGGGATGCTCATGGTTTGGTATTCGTCAAAGCGGCGAGCGTCCATCACCACCACGTCGGCTTTTGAGTCGATGAGGGCTTTGACCTCTTGCGCAGACAGCGAAGGTGTGTGGCGTTTGGATTCCACCAACTCACCAAAGGCTTTACTAGGCACGTTGACATCGCGGAACACTTCACCACCTGCGTCTTGCCAGCCTTGAAGGCCACCAGCCAGAAGGTGCACGTTCGTGTAGCCCATGCGTTTCAGGGTGCGCGCAGCGGGCAGCGCGAGGTCATCGCCATTGAAGGCCGTGCCGTACACGACGATGAAGGTGTCAAGACGAGGAATGCGCGTCCAAGCATCGGCTTCTATACGGCCTAGCGGCAAGTTGGCCGCAAACAGTGGGTGGCACTGGGCAAAGGGGTCTTCCTCGCGCACGTCCAAGATGGCGATTTCTTGGCGTTGCAAGAGGGTTTCGCGAACTTGCGAGTAGCTTGCGAGGGGAAACTCAAGCGGGGCTTCGACTTTGGCATTGCTATAGCCAGAGATGAAATCTTTGACTGTGCCGTCTTCATGAAACACATGGCGGCTGACTTTGCCAATGTTCGCGCCGTACACATGCACGCTGATGGAAACTTTGTCGCTCAGGGCGTTCCACACGCGGTGGACATCGCCGATGGTGGGCGACACAGCTTCGACATGGCCTGGGTCTAGACGGCTTTGCTCTCCACTAGGTTCCCATTGACCTTGGGCCGTTTTGGCGAAGTGCTGGCACAGCTCTGCGCCACGCAGCATGCCGATCATGCCCCACACGGTGTGGTCGTGGATGGGTGTGGCTTGGCCTGGGCCCCACACAAAGCTCACCACCGAAAAACGGTCGTCGGGGTCGGCGTACAGCAAGAACTGTTGGTAGCGCTCGGGGTTGGGTTGGGCGTATTCGTCGGGCAACCAGTCGTCTTGGGCTACCAACACGGCCAGCAGGGGTTTGCCGCTTTTCAAAATCACGGCTTCATCGGTGGTGCTTTTGAGCAAGGCATCGAGTTGCGTGACGAAATGTTGAAGGCGGGGCGTTTCAGCGAGCGTTGGTGTACGTAAAGTCATGGCTTGTCTCTGGTTTTTTTTGGCATTGAAGCCAATGGTGTGATTGTTTCACAGCGACAATCCCCTACAGCACCTTTGGAGACTTTGTGTTTTTAAATCTTTTGAATCAGCCCCGTCGTATTTGGTTGCTTATCTTGCTCGTTTGTATTGGGCTCTTGTCGTTTGGCATGTATTTGCAGCACGTGGTGGGCTTAGAGCCTTGCCCGATGTGCATCGTGCAGCGCTATGTGATGGTGCTGATGGCTTTGGTGGCTCTGCTGGGTGTGTGCTTTCCCTGTCGCAAAGGCTCACTCGGCGTGGGCTTGGGCCTGTTCGTGCTGGCTGCGGGGGGCGCTTATGTGGCCGCTCGGCAAACGTGGCTGCAGTGGTATCCGCCCGAGGTGGTGTCGTGTGGCCGTGATTTTTACGGCATGATTGAAACCTTCCCTCTGCAACGCGCCATTCCGATGATTTTCAAAGGCGGTGGCGATTGCACCAAGGTGGATTGGACATTTTTGGGTGGCTCGATTGCCAATTGGTCGTTTGTGGCCTTTGTGGGTCTGGGGCTGTTGGCTTTGGCCACTTGGTTAAAGGTGTTGCAGTCAAAGGCTGTGGCAAATGACGCGCTTGCGCAAGACGCAGCGGCTTAAATCAAAAACGGGGCTTGTCAGCCCCGTTTGTTTTTACAGCTTCTTCACCAGTACCAAGCTCTTGCGGTCCCAGTTGTATTTGCGTTTACGCGCTTCGGGCAACCAATCGGGGTCGACTTGCACAAAGCCGCGTTTCAAGAACCAGTGCTTGGTGCGCGTGGTCAACACAAAAATGCTCTTGAGGCCTTTGTTGCGCGCACGGTGCTCAATGCGCTTCAAAACCTTCTCGCCATCGCCTTGGCCTTGCGATTGGGGTGACACGGTGAGCGCGGCCATCTCAGCCGTTTGCGCTTCGGGGTAAGGGTAGAGCGCCGCGCAGGCAAAGATCACACCGTCATGCTCGATGACGGTGTATTGGCCCACATCACGCTCAATCTCGTTGCGGTCACGCTTGACCAAGGTGCCGTCGTTTTCAAATGGCTCAATGAGCTGCAAGATGCCGCCCACGTCTTCGTGCGTGGCTTCGCGCAGCAATTCAAGTTTTTCATCCACCACCATGGTGCCAATGCCGTCGTGCATATACACCTCGAGCAGCAGCGAGCCATCCACTGCAAACGGCAAGATGTGGCTGCGCTCTACGCCGGTTTCGCAGGCCTTGACGCAATGCTGCAAGTAAAACGCGATGTCGGACGGGTTTGTGGTGTGGGGCAACGTTTTGAGCAGCTGCTTGGCTGCATCCAGTGGCAACTCGGTGTCGATGGGGTTGTCGTCACTCGCGGGTTCAAGCGGGCGAATGCGAATGCCAGGGGTCTCGGTGACAAAAATAAGTTTGTCCGCTTGCAGTGCCGTAGCGACCGAGGTGGCCACTTCTTCCATCGTCAGGTTGAACGCTTCACCGGTGGGCGAGAAGCCAAACGGCGAGATGAGCACCATCGACCCTGCGGCCAAGGTTTGGGTGATGCCCGCCACATCCACTTTGCGTACCAGGCCCGAGTGTTGAAAGTCGACACCGTCCAAAATGCCCACAGGGCGGGCGGTGATGAAGTTGCCAGAAATCACGCGCACCGTGGCGCCTGCCATGGGCGTGTTGGGCAGGGCTTGGCTAAAGGCGGCCTCAATTTCAAAACGCAGCTGACCTGCGGCTTCTTGTGCGCAGTCGAGCGCCACGCCGTCGGTGATGCGCATGCCATGCGAGTACTGCGGCACATGGCCTTTGGCCGCCAGTTGTTCGTTCACCTGTGGACGAAACCCGTGGACCAACACAATGCGCACGCCCATGCTTTGGATGAGCGCCAAGTCTTGTGCCAAGTTGGGCAGCTTGCCTGCGGCAATGGCCTCGCCCGCGATGCCCACCACAAAGGTTTTGCCGCGATGCATGTGAATGTAGGGCGCGACCGAACGGAACCAAGGCACAAAGGTGAAGTCAAAAACGGCGGACATATGGGCTGGTTTGCGTCGGGTGAAGGGGTGGGCGTCCTCAGGACGGGCGGGCTGGGATAATTGCGAATTGTCTATCAAGTTAGTGCCTGTTTTGTCTTCGTACGCTCCCTTCCAAATCGAATTTCCAGAATCGTTACCCGTCTCGGCCAGACGCGAGGAAATCATGGCTGCGATGCAGGCGCACCAAGTGGTCATCGTGTGTGGTGAAACGGGGTCGGGTAAGACCACGCAGTTGCCAAAGATGGCGCTGGCTCTGGGCAGAGGACAAGGGAGAGAACTTGGGAAATTGGGGTCAGACACCGATTTTGCGAAGCAAAAGTCGGGCTCTGACCCCAATTTCCCACGCAAACAAATCATCGGCCATACGCAGCCCCGCCGCATTGCCGCCAGCTCGGTGGCCAGGCGCATTGCCGAAGAGCTCAAAACTCCGCTCGGCGAGGTGGTGGGCTACAAGGTGCGCTTCCAAGACCGCTTGAGCAAAGACGCTTCGGTCAAGCTGATGACCGATGGCATCTTGCTGGCCGAGACCCAAACCGACCCGCTGCTGAAAGCCTATGACACGATCATCATTGACGAGGCGCACGAGCGCAGCCTGAACATTGATTTCCTGCTGGGCTACTTGCGCGAAATCTTGCCGCGCAGGCTCGATCTCAAAATCATCGTCACCTCGGCCACGATTGATGCCGATCGCTTTGCGCAGCACTTTGCTTCTGCCAAGGGGCCTGCGCCGGTGTTGATGGTGTCGGGCCGCACCTTCCCTGTGGAGATGCGCTACCGCCCATTTGAAGAAAAGCGCGATTACGACCTCAATAACGCCATTGCCGATGGGGTGGACGAACTGTGGAGCAACCCCTCGCAACAGGGCGACATCTTGGTGTTCTTGCCCGGCGAGCGCGAAATTCGCGAAGCGGCAGATCACTTGCGTGCCCACCTCAGCCATAGCCCCGTGTTGCGCGGGGCCGATGTGTTGCCGCTGTTTGCCCGCTTGTCGCAGGCCGAGCAAGACCGCGTGTTTGACAGCCACAACGGCCGCCGCATTGTGCTGGCCACCAACGTGGCTGAAACCTCGCTCACCGTGCCCGGGATTCGCTATGTGATTGATGCGGGCACTGCCCGCGTCAAGCGCTACAGCTGGCGCAGCAAGGTGGAGCAGTTGTTGGTCGAGCCCGTGAGTCAAGCCGCAGCCAACCAACGTGCAGGTCGATGCGGGCGTGTGGCCAACGGCATTTGCATTCGTCTGTATGACGAACAAGACTTCAACGGCCGCCCACGCTTTACCGACCCCGAAATTTTGCGCAGCTCACTCGCGGGTGTGATCTTGCGCATGAAGTCGCTGCACTTGGGCGATGTGGAGCGTTTTCCGTTTTTAGAAGCACCACGCCCCAAAGCCATTGCCGATGGTTACCAGCTGCTCAACGAACTCGGCGCGGTGGATGACAGCAACGAACTCACGCCCATGGGGCGCGAACTGTCGCGCCTGCCACTCGACCCCCGCGTGGGTCGCATGATTTTGGAAGCGCGTGAGCGCCAAGTTTTGGACGAAGTGCTCATCATCGCCAGCGCCTTGAGTGTGCAAGACGTGCGCGATCGCCCGATAGAAGCGCAAGCCGCGGCAGACCAAGCGCACGCTAAGTTTGACGACGACAAGAGTGAGTTCAGTGGCTACCTCAACCTGTGGAAGTGGCTAGAGAACTCACGCGGTGGCAAGCCCCATGTGCCTGCCAGCATGAAGCAACAAATTGCGATCAAGCAGCCGCAAAGCAAACAAGGCGCTGTGAAAGTAGGGCTCACTGGCGTGCCCACAGAACATAAGCTGAGCAATCGCCAATACGAAGCGCTGCTGCGCCAAAACTTCATCAACGTGCGACGTGTCCGCGAGTGGCGCGACACGCACACCCAGCTGCTCACGGTGGTGACCGAACACAAATGGCGCATCAATACCTTGCCTGCCAGCTACGACCAACTGCACTTGTCGATGTTGGCGGGTTTGCTGGGCAATGTGGGCTGCAAGCTCGACGACGACGAGGCGTATCTGGGCGCACGTGGCATCAAGTTTTACCGCCACCCCGGTGCGCACTTGCGCAAAAAACCGGGCCGCTGGTTGGTGGCCGCAGAGTTGGTAGAAACCACGCGCTTGTTTGGCCGAGGTTTGGCCAACATCGAACCGCAGTGGCTGGAGCAAGTGGGCGGCCATTTGCTCAAAAAACAATTGCTCGATCCGCATTGGGAAAAGAAAGCCGGCGAGGTCAAAGCACTCGAACGTGCCACGTTGTATGGCTTGGTGGTGTACAACGGCCGACGTGTGAGTTACAGCAAAGTGGACTTGCCTGGCGCAAGAGAAATTTTCATTCGTGAAGCGCTGGTAGCGGGCGAGCTAGACACCAAGTTGGCCTTCTTGTCGGTCAACCAAAAACTCATCGCGCAAGTGGAAGAGCTAGAACACAAATCGCGTCGCCAAGATGTGTTGGTGGACGACGCGCTCATCTACGCGTTTTACGACCAGCAGTTGCCTGCTGACGTGTGCAGCTTGGTCACGTTAGAGCATTGGTACCGCGAAGAGGTGAAGCGTCAGCCAAAGCTCTTGTGCCTGAGCCGAGACGAGCTGATGCGCCACCAAGCGGCAGGCATCACCACGCAAGCTTTCCCTAAGCACATCCGATTGGGCGGTACCGATTGTTTGGCCACCTACTTGCATCAGCCGGGCGACGCCCGTGACGGGGTGACGGTGACTGTGCCGCTGTTTGTGCTCAACCAAGTCAGCGAAGACCGCTGCGAGTGGTTGGTGCCCGGTTTGCTGAAAGACAAAATTCAAGCACTGCTCAAGAGCTTGCCCCAGCGTCCGCGCAGCCGCTTTGTGCCGCTGCCCGAGTCGGCGGCGCGTTTGGCCCAAGAGCTGTCGCAGCCAGAGGTGTTTGGCACAGGCAGCTTGACCGATGTGCTGCTGAAAAAAGCCCGTGATGAAACCAGCCTCGACATCAAGCGTGCGGACTTCAAACTCGACATGCTCAGCCCGCATTTGTTCATGAACCTGTTGGTGGTGGATGAGCACGGTCGTCAGTTGGGGATGGGGCGAAACCTTGGCGCGCTCAAGGGTGAGTTGGGGGCTAAGGCGCGTGGGGCGTTTCAGGCTTTGGCGGCGTTGAAAGGTGTTGGCACTCTCAATGCAGGCACTGGTGTGCGCGATGGCGATGCAGCGACGTCGAACGCTGAGGGGCAGCGGGCTCCTCATGCCTCTCAGAAATCGTCACCCGCTGCCCCTCAGCGCTCGACGCCTTCGGGTGCCGCTGCGTCTACTTCTCCTGGCAATCAGCGCTACACCAGTTGGACGTTTGGTGAGTTGCCCGAGCTGATGGAAATTCAACGTGGTAACCAAACGCTCATTGGTTTTCCGGCGCTGGTGGACGGCCTCGACGCGGTGACCATCGAGGTGTTTGACGAGCCCGAGGTGGCCGCTACCAAACACCGTGCTGGCTTGCGTCGATTGTTTGCGTTGCAGATCAAAGATGCGCTCAAGTACCTTGAGAAGAACATTCCCGATCTGCAAAAAATGGCGGTGGCGTATATGCCGTTAGGCATGACGGATGAACTCAAAACACAGATCATCGATGTGGCGCTGGACCGCGCCTTTTTGCTGGACCCACTGCCTAATGATGAAGCGAGTTTTAAAAAGCGCATCGAAGAAGGACGTGGCCGACTCACGCTGATTGCCAATGAAGTGGCCCGTTTGGCCGGCGTTATCTTGCTTGAATTTGCCACAGCGACACGCAAAATCAAAGACACCAAAAACGCGCCCGATACCACCGCCGATTGCACGCAACAGTTGCAACGCTTGGTGCCCAAAAACTTCATGGTGGTCACGCCGTGGTTGCAACTGCAACACTTTGCGCGCTACCTCAAAGCCATCACCTTGCGCCTGGACAAATACCGCGCCGACCCCGCACGTGACGCCCAGCGCTTGGCCGAGCTCAAGCCACAAGAGCAGCGCTACTGGCGCTTGGTGGCCGAACGCAAAGGCGCGGTGGATGACCGCATGTTGGAGTTTCGCTGGTTGCTAGAAGAGCTGCGCGTGAGCTTCTTTGCGCAAGAGCTCCGCACGCCGCAGCCGGTGAGCATCAAGCGGTTGGAGAAGGCTTGGGGGCAGTTGACGTATTGAGCAGTTTCGCTCTTGATGCTTTGATCAGGCTGATGCTTAAAAATAAATTTAAAGACAAAAACTCTTGCAAAACCATATTGAGGACATCCTCAATATGGTGACTGTTTAACTAGCCTTTGGGTTTACTGCGTCAGTGTTGTGCAGGTTGTGCAACCAGCCTCACGCCCAAGGCTGTGCAAACACGCGCAATGGTGTCAAAGCGCGGTTGCGATGTGGGGCGCAGGGCTTTGTAGAGAGCTTCGCGAGTCAGGCCTGATGCGCGGGCAACCTCGGTCATGCCTCTCGCTCGTGCAATAGTGCCCAGTGCATGGGTGAGCTCTGTGGGGTCATTTTCGCCAAGTACCAGCGTCAAGTAGTTGGCCATGTCTTCATCTGTTTTGAGATACTCGGCCATGTCGAAGTCTGGCAGTTCAGTGGCTTTGATTTTTTTAGTCATGCGCATTTACTCCGTAATGTGTCGACTCATTGCAATGGCTCTGGCAATGTCATCCGACTGTGTGGACTTGTCGCCACCTCCGAGCATGATGATGAGCATGCCATTGCGTTCTGTGTAGTACATGCGCCAACCCGGACCGAAGAATTCACGCATTTCACTGACGCCTTCGCCAACATGGGCGATGTCGCCTAGTAACCCACGTTGTGCTTTTTCTAGACGCCTAGCCAAGCGAACGCGCGTGATGCCATCTTTGAGGTTGATGAGCCAGTCTTCAAATTCGGGTGTGCGCTTGATGGTGTACACGGCATTGTAATCATTTGTTCACATCTGGCAAGCTACTGCAGAGCTGCGGTGTGTTGATTCTTTCTTGGCAGGCAGGCGCGTGGCTTAACTACTGATCTAGAAATGAATACTTAGTGAAGCCTTGGAGTTGCCACTTGTCCATGCCTCGGCTAGGGGAATTCACCGATAACCCGATCCTCACGGCGTCCTCACAATCCTATGCAAACCAATACATAGGAGACTGGGATGCAAAAAGTTTTGCACATCAATCCGGATAAATGCACAGGCTGCATGCAGTGCGAGATGGCGTGTTCGTTTGAAAACTACGGCACGTTTGCTACTGCTAAGTCGCGCATCAAGGTGTTTGACTTTCACCACACGGGTAAGAAAGTGCCTTATACCTGCACCCAGTGTGACGAGGCGTGGTGTTTGCATGCTTGCCCCGTCGAGGCGATCACGGTGGACAAGGCCACGGGTGCGAAGGTCGTGAGCGAATCGACCTGCGTGGGTTGCAAGGTGTGCACGATTGCATGTCCCTTTGGCACGGTCAATTACGTGCAGGAAACAGGCAAAGTACAAAAGTGCGATTTGTGTGGCGGCGATCCCGCTTGCGCATCCGCATGCCCCACAGGTGCGATCACCTTCATTGACGCGAATTGGACTGGTTTGGACCGCATGAAACAGTGGGCGGACAAACTGGGCAATCAACCTTCTGCAGCTTGATCGAGGAGCACACACATGTCATGGGCTGGAAAAATTCTTCGCGTCAATCTGACCGCAGGCACGGTCAAGTCTGAACCTCTCAATATGCAATGGGCGCGCGACTATTTGGGGTCGCGTGGCTTGGGGTCGAAGTACCTCATCAGCGAGATCGACCCCAAGGTGGATCCGCTGTCACCCGACAACAAAATCATTTGGGCCACGGGGCCACTCACGGGCACGATGGCGTCCACGGGTGGGCGCTACACCGTCATCACCAAAGGGCCACTGACGGGCGCGATTGCTTGCTCAAACTCTGGTGGCTATTGGGGCGCTGAGCTGAAGATGGCTGGCTGGGACATGGTGATTTTTGAAGGCAAGTCAGCCAAGCCGGTGTACCTGTACATCAACGACGACCACGCCGAACTGCGCGATGCCTCAGACCTGTGGGGCCAAAGCGTTTGGAAGACAGAAGAAAAGCTCAAGCAGATGCACCAAGACCCCTTGCTGCGCATTTCCAGCATTGGCAAGTCGGGCGAAAACGGTGTGCTGTACGCCGCCGTGGTGAACGATTTGCACCGCGCCGCAGGCCGTTCAGGCGTGGGCACGGTGATGGGTAGCAAAAACCTCAAGGCCATCGCGGTGCGCGGCACCTTGGGTGTAGGCAATGTGCGCGACCCCAAAGCCTTCATGGCTGCGACACAAGCGGCCAAGAAAGTGCTGGCCGATAACGCCGTGACAGGTCAAGGTTTGCCAACCTATGGCACACAGGTGTTGATGAACGTGATCAACGAAGTGGGGGCCTTACCCACACGCAACCACCGCGATGTGCAGTTTGAAGGGGCCAAGGATATTTCTGCCGAGGCGATGGCAACGCCTCGTGCCACCGATGGCAAAAAGCATTTGGTGACCAACCAAGCCTGTTTTGGTTGCACGATCGCGTGCGGCCGTATCAGCAAGATTGATGAGACCCACTTCTCCGTGCAAAACAAGCCTGAGTATTGGGGCGCATCAGGCGGCTTGGAGTACGAAGCTGCTTGGGCGTTGGGCGCTGCCAACGGTGTGAATGACCTTGAGGCTTTGCAATATGCCAACCTGATTTGTAACGAAGAAGGCATGGACCCCATCAGCTTTGGTGCCACGATTGGTGCGGTGATGGAGTTGTACGAAATGGGCGTGTTGACCAAGGAGCAAATTGGTACAGATGCCCCCTTTGGTTCAGCCAAGGCTTTGTGCGAGTTGGCCGATATGACCGCACGCGGCATTGGCTTTGGCAAAGAGATTGGCTTGGGCTCCAAGCGCTTGACGGCTAAGTACGGCCACCCCGATTTGTCGATGAGCGTGAAGGGGCAAGAGTTCCCTGCGTATGACGGCCGTGTGATTCAAGGCATTGGCTTGGCGTATGCCACCTCTAACCGTGGTGCTTGCCACTTGCGTGGTTACACCATTGCATCCGAGGT
>JACCDH010583703.1_pt1 | contig 42015 bp, 33 predicted proteins | sample 7442481 | NCBI WGS metagenome assembly JACCDH01 (sample SAMN15323433, study PRJNA562643) | freshwater metagenome | isolation source: river surface water | place: USA:Blue River Watershed | collected 2017-08-15 | reverse complement strand
TACTGGAGCTGTAACGACCGTCTCAGGAATGATTGGCGGTATCGTGAAGGCTGTTTCCGTGAAGCCCGTAATGATGGCGATCACTTTTGGATCATTAGCAAATGTGATGGTCTATGCCGCTGCCTCTGCCGGGGTCGGCTACGTAGTAAAAAAAGTTCTAGATAAACTATCCGCTAATATTAGCGATAAGTGCGCCGGAGAGAGGGGGATTCTTACACTTTAAACAAAACTGAATAGTGTGAATTTACGCTAGATCTTTAAAAATTATTCGTTCTAGATGAGGAAATTAGAATTTCTGGCGTTTCCAGCAGGTATCTACAGTAAAGTTGTAGTACATGATTTTGCCAACGCAGCAAACACTTTCGGCAGAAGCAGACAACTGTACAAGTTGGCTTGAACAGCTTTTTAACGCGAAATGCTTGCCTTGGGTGCCAAATGAGAGCAAGAAACGAGAAACTGGGTGCACTTTGTGCGCAAACCAGAAACAATTAACGAGTAACAGCATCAGCCGCGCAGCGGCTTTAGCTGCGAAGCAGCCCTAGCCCCGAAGGGGCCCTAGCGCGAGCGCTTCAGCGCGAGCGCAACTACCCCTTAGCATCACTCCACCCCTTAGGGTCGAGGCGCCAGCCCGAGAGGGCTTCGAGTTCGGTTTGGGTCAAGGTTCCGCGCGACTGAGCAGCCTTGAGAAGGTGGTCGTAGTCGCTCAAAGTGCGGAGCTTGCAGTCGGCAGCCGTGAACGCCTCGCTCGCGGCGGGGAAGCCGTAGGTGAAGATGGCGGCCATTCCGAGGACGTGGGCTCCGGCGTCGCGAAGTGCGTCCACCGCTTGGAGCGAAGATTTGCCGGTTGAGATGAGGTCTTCGATGACGACCACGCGGGCGTTTTTGGGCAATTCGCCTTCGATGAGGTTTTGGCGGCCGTGCTCTTTGGGCGCCGAACGGACGTAGACCATCGGTAGGTCGAGTTCTTGAGCGACGAGGGCGGCGATGGCGATGGCGCCCGTGGCTACTCCGGCGATGGCGTCTACAGCAGGGTACTGATCTTGAATCAGTGAAGCCATCTGCTCGCGCAAGTAGGTGCGGACGCGCGGATGCGACAGGGTGACGCGGTTGTCGCAGTAAATCGGCGACTTGAGTCCAGAGGCCCAGGTAAAGGGTTCGTCGGGACGCAGCGAAACGGCTTTAATTTGCAGTAAGAGTCCGGCCAATGTTTCGGCCGACGTAGCTTCAAAAATCATGGCGCAAAAGTACAGCGAGCAACCCGTCATTGCGGCGGGCGGATGGGTAGAAAATTCATTCGGAGAGGTTCTATGGATCCACCGATTGGGTCAGTGGGACCTGCCGAAGGGTAAGTTGGAGCCCGGTGAGGCCATTGACGAATGCGCCGTGCGCGAGGTCGAAGAGGAGTGCGGAATCGGCGGAATCACCTTGGGGTCAAAACTTTGCGAGACGCTGCACCGCTACGAGATGAAGGGGGTCGCGTACGTCAAGACGACGCACTGGTTCCGAATGAAGGTGGACGGAAGGCCCGAGTTGACGCCCCAAACCGAGGAGGGCATTGAGGACGTGCGCTGGATGGCCGAAGCCGAGTGGCGCGAGGCCGCGAAGGATACCTACGCGACGATTCAAGAAGTGATGCGCACCGCGCTGGGCACGAAGAGCGTGTAGTCTCCGCCGTAGCGAATGACTTCGCGCACGTGGCTTGATGCCACGAAGGCGTAGCGGGCCCGGGTCTGAAAGAACACGGTTTCGATGTGGGGCTCGAGTTCGCGGTTGGTTTGGGCGATGGCTTTTTCGAATTCAAAATCGGCGGGGTTGCGCAGTCCGCGCACCAGGTATTGGGCCCCGAGGCTCCGGGCGTAGTCGATGGTCAGGCCCTCGTAGCTCGCCACTTCGACGTGCGGTAGGTCGGCAAAGGCCTGGCGCACCCATTCCATGCGCTGCTCGAGCGAAAACATGTACTTCTTGTCGGCGTTGACTCCGATTCCGACCACCACGCGGTCAAACAGGGTGGCGGCACGGCGCACGATGTCGTCGTGGCCGAGGGTGAGCGGATCAAAAGATCCGGGGAACAGCGCGGTCTTCATGGCGGTTGAGGGTGGCTTCGGCAAGGTCGGCGATAAAATGGCGCATCTCGATGCCGGCGGCCTTGAGCTGGCGGGGAACGATGCTTTCGGCGCTCATTCCCGGGATGGTGTTGATTTCGATGAGCACCGGGTCGCTACCGTCGGCGGGCAGGATGAAGTCGGCACGAACGAATCCGCGCAGGGTCATGCCCTCCACCAGGGTGCGGGTGGCCCGGCGCACGGCCTCGGCGGCGGCGTCGGGGATTCGGGCCGGCGTGATTTCTTCAGAGGCGCCTTGGTACTTCGCTTCGAAGTCAAAAAATGCTTTTTTGGGTACGATTTCGGTGATGCCTAAAATGCGAATTCCGTCGGGCGCGACGAAGGCGCCGCAGCCCAGTTCGGTGCCCGCCACGCCCTGCTCGACGACGAGCTCGGGGTCTTCGTGCCACGCAAAGTCGCGGGCTTCGGGCCACTCTGCGGCCGAAGTGATGCGGGTGACTCCGTAGCTCGAGCCGCTCCGGCACGGTTTGACGAACAGGGGAAAGGCGTGTTCCGCCATAAAGCGGTGGACCGCCGACTCGTCGGCTCCGCGCCGAAGCGGAACCGAAGGCATGACGCGCACGCCGAGCCGCTGGGCCACGGCGTTGGTCCACAGCTTGTGAAAGGTGAGCGCAGACGCCGCGGGACTGCAGCTGGAGTAGGGGATTCCGGCGAGCTCCCAGGCCATGGCAAGGCTGCCGTCTTCGCCCGGATGTCCGTGGATGAGGTTGAGGATGGCGTCGAGGCGGCGTTCCCGGCCGTCGACGTCAATGATGGTCCAGCTGCGGTCGCTGAAGCGCAAGGGCAGGCCCGAGGCATCGAAGGCCTTCCAGCCCGCGTCGGGATGCAGTTCGAGGCGCACCGGGTCGTAGCGCATGGGGTCGAGGACGTCAAAAACATGGCTTCCGCTCAGCAGCGAAATGCCGAATTCACTAGAGTAGCCGCCCATGGCTACGGCAACGAGGGGACGCATGGGCCAAAGATAGATGCCTCGGACTACCTTTGTGCCAATGGGTGATTTGTGGCTGTTTCTCAAGAGCAAGACCTTCGCGGTCAATGCCGTGCTGGCGCTGGTGTTTTTTATCGTGCTGGGGCTTTCGGCCCAAACGGTGCTGAAGTGGATTACCGGCTATGGCGAAGTGAAGACGGTGCCCGACCTTACGGGGATGAGCTTTGACGAGGCCGTTCAGGCCCTCGACGAAGTGGGCCTCGAGGGGATGCTGCTGGATTCCGCGCTGTACCGCCGCGAACTCAGGCCCCAGGAGGTGTACCAACAGTACCCGGTTGCCGGAGCCGTCGTCAAGGAAGGCCGCCAAGTGATGCTCACCATCAACCGTTCGAAGGCCGAGCTGGTGAGCCTGCCGGCGATCAAGGAGCGCACGCTTGCTCGGGCCGAGATGGACCTGCGGTCGCGCGGACTTTGGGTCGCCGACATTCAGTACGTGCCCGACCTCACCGACGGGCTGGTGCTCGAAGTAGAATACAACGGCCGCCTGCTCGAGGCCGGAAGCAAAGTGCGCAAAGGTGCCGGGCTGACCCTGCGGGTGGGCATGCGCAGCGGCGAGCTCACGCAGGCCGTTCCCGACCTTACCGGTTTGAGCTACGGCGAGGCCAAGGCCCTGCTCCTGATGTCGGGGTTGGGCATTCAGCTGATGGAAGGCGACAGCCTCTCGGGCGCCGTGTCTACGCAGAGTCCGGGGCCGTCGAACGGCGCTCCAGCGCTTCCGGCCCAAGCCAACGTGCGGGTATGGATCAAGTAAAGGCCTGGGCGCTCGGTCTGGGGTTGTCGGCCGTGGCTTTGACGGCCCAGCCGGTGGAGCACCGCTTGCTGCCTTGGGGCGGACCGCCTTCGGCGCAGGTCGCCGCCAAAACGACTTCAGACACGATGAGTTTGCCGCTGCGCGCGGGTTTTGACCAGCGCATGCCGGCGGGATGGGTTTCGCGCGGAGTCACCCGGTCGCAGAGCCTGGCCCGCAATCCGCTCAGTTTGGGGGTTGCCGTTTGGGACGGAATTTCGGCCTCGGGCGCGGCCTACCTCCCCGGAAGCTACGCCACCGACACGCTGGGCGACGCCCTGTTCAGCCCCTGGTTTGCCGCACCCAACGGGGCGGTACTGCGCTTTCACCTTCAGCAAGGTGGGTTTGGAGACCCCTGCGAAGCCAGCGACAGCTTGGTGGTGCATGCCTGGAGGAGTTCCGACAGCAGTTGGGTTCCGATGGGCCGTGTTTCGGGCGGACAACCCTACGACGCGTGGCGGGCCCATTCGTTTGCACTCCCCGCGGATGCGGTGGCCTCACCCGCCACCCGGGTGCGGATTGGCCGCTGCGGCGCGCCGTCGGGCGCGTTTGACGCGTTTATAGTCGATTACCTCGAGTTAAGCGCTTCCCTCGGGCTGTCCGACACGCTGCTGTTTGACCCGTCCTGGATTTCGCCGCCCGCGCGGGTGCTGAATGCCTACCGGGAGGTGCCTTGGTTTCACTACAACCGCATACTGCTCGAGCGGGACTCCGTGCGCACCCCGTACCGACGCAACGGCGTCGTGCCGGTGGGCGGATGGCAGCTCAACCTCGGCAAACTGAACTGGACCGACGGGAACGGGTCGCTCGTTCAAAGCCGCCTGACGGTGCCCGTCGTTTCCAACCTCATCCACAACGTGGCCACGCCCTACAACCTGTCCCTGAACCGGCCCCAGTTGGTGCCTACGGGTCCGTTTGCGTGGAACCTGACGTACTGGTTTGACGGCGAGTCGGTGGGCGACCGGAGCAACGACAGCGCCACGCTTCGATTGGAATTTGGCGACCGCTACGTGGTTGACGACGGCAGCTGCGAACGGAGCTACGGGGTGGCGCAGGGCGTGCAGCCGCGCTGGGCGCAGCGTTTTCAGTTTCTGACGTCGGACACGTTGCGCGGAATGGACCTCGAGTGGATACCCTCAGGTCCCCAGGGGCTGGGCGAACGCTTTCGCATGGGCGTTTGGAAGGTCGACTCGGCGGGCTTTCCGGGCGATCCGATCTACGTGAGCGATTCGCTGTACGAAGTGAGCTGGAACTACGCCGGGCAGTACGGGCGCCACTACGTGCTCGACACGCTGGGCCTGAAGATTCCTACCGAAGTCTTTTTGGGCGTGGTGATGGACGGTCCGAACTCGGACCAGGGAATGCCCCGCGCCGCCCTCGGGCTCGACGTGCACACCGAGGCGATCAAGGCCTTTGGCGAAGTGGGCGCCTGGTTTCTGAGCCAAATTCCCGGCGCTTTGGCCTTGCGGCCCTTCTTTCGCGGAACGCCCGACGACCTCGGCAGCCCTGAGTCGCTTCGAGCCGCGGGACTGCGCGTTCAGCCCCAGCCCGCCGGAGACTGGGCCTCAGTAGACGGACCGGGAAAGCAGCTCGAAGTCCTCAATGCGCTGGGCTCCCCCGTGGCTACGGTTGCCCGCCCCGACGACGCACAGCCTTGGAATCTAGACCTTCGCAGCCTGCCCGCAGGACTGTACCTGCTCCGCAGCGATTCCGGCCACGTAACCCGACTGATGAAGCAGTGATCGAGTTCGACGACGAGCTCGAAGAGGGCGCTGGCACCGAAGAGGAACTCTACGTTCACCACCGGTTTGTGGCCGACGCGGGCCAGAAGCCGCTGCGCGTCGATAAATTCTTATTCAATTTTCTGGAGAAAACCTCGCGCAACCGCATTCAGAAGGCGGCCGAGGCCGGAGCCATTCGCGTCGACGGCCTGCCCGTGAAGTCCAACCACCGGGTGAAGGCGGGCGAAGAGGTGACGCTGGTGCTGGCGCAGCCTCCGCGCGAGTTTGTACTCGAAGCCGAACCCATCGACCTCGAAGTGGTCTACCTCGACGACGAACTCGCGGTGATCAACAAACCCGCGGGCATGGTGGTGCACCCGGCATTTGGCCACTTCACCGGAACGCTGGTGCACGGCCTGCTCTACCTCTTCCAGAATTTGCCCGGCGCGAGCGGCGAAGTGCGGCCCGGCTTAGTGCACCGCATCGACAAGGACACGTCAGGCCTGCTGGTGGTGGCTCGAACCGACTTTGCGCTCGCTTTTTTGGCGAAGCAGTTTGCGGACCACAGCTGCGACCGCGAGTACCACGCCCTGGTGTGGGGCAACGTGCGCGAGGACCGCGGAACCGTGACCGGCCACATCGGACGCTCGCTGCAGGACCGCAAGGTGCAAGCGATTTTTCCCGACGGCAAGCACGGAAAGCACGCCGTCACTCATTACGAGGTGCTGGAGCGCTACCACTTTGCCACGCTCGTGGCCTGCCGCCTCGAAACGGGCCGTACCCACCAAATCAGGGTGCACATGAAGTACTTGGGGCATCCGCTGGTCGGCGACGCGGTCTACGGAGGCGACAAGGCTCCGCACCGCCCCGAGCTGCCCAAGTTTGCGCAGTTCGCCCACAAATCGCTCGAAATGCTTCCGCGCCAAGCGCTGCACGCGCGGCTGCTCGGTTTTGAACACCCGTCGCGGCCCGGCGAACGCCTTGTGTTTGAGGCTCCGCTGCCCGAAGACATGCAGGCGGTACTGGAGCGGTTTCGGCGGTACGCGGCGTTGAACTAAGCGTTTTGCGCTAAGGTAAGGCCGTTTTTATTCGACCATAACGCGGGTAGAGAGCGTTTGATGGGTATCAGTTAACCCTTCAAAAGTCCATATCCCTTGAGGTAATCGGTTCACGCGGATTGAAGTCGTGGGCTCAGGTAGTTGAACCTGGCGTACGCACTGCCCCGCAAGGTTGAAAATTCGGTAGCTACGAATCGCCTCATTGCACAGGATTTCAAAGTCTCCGTTGTTCGGGTTGGGCCGAATTTCAAGGTGCGGATTAAGAGCGAAGTGCTCAGTACGCAATTCGTTACCGTTGGAGGCGTCAAAGATCTTTATTTCAAGTTGGTACACCCCTAAAGTCGAATTGTAGTAGCGATTGTGCGTAAACACGTGAACACCATCAGAATACACCCCAGAGTTTTGGTACTCTTGATTGGTGCCTAGGTATTTCTTCCACGTAGGGACCAGGGTGTCGTTTTGCGAAATCCCTGGATCTAAACGGACCAATACGACCGAATCGAACGGACCCATGTTGAAGTAGGGTACATGGTACGTGATGTAGTGAGCTTGGTCTTGGGGGCATGGGTGGTGTCCCCTCAGTTGCACCGAACCCTGGTCAGGGAAGGGCAGATGGTACAGCTGGACCACATGGTTGGCGCTGTCAAGCTTTCCAAGTGCCGGGGTAGAGCTTGGAAATCCAACGGCGGGAACGTCTTGGTAGCCCGCCAAAATCCAATTCACTCCGTTTAATGAGCCAAAGAACTCAGGAACTAGGTTGGCTGAAAGGTTGTGCGTAATAGGCATCCAACTTCGCGTTCCGTCGTAGCCAATTCGCATGAACGAGCCTTGAGGTCCGTAGGGCGAATGGTACAGCAGCGAGGAATCGTGGACTGCCGGCGTCGCATAGAAGGGAGGCAATGGAATGATGAATTGATTCTGAATCGTTTTTTGCGCCCGATTGACCACCCAAATTCGATCTTGACCGGCAGCATTCGCCCAAAAGACCACCAGGTGATCGTTGGTTATTTGGACCACGCGGTATAAAACCGTTGCAGGTTCATCAGCTTGAACCGTGTCATATGACCAGCCTCCGCCGTAAACGTGAGTTCCAAATATTAGGTTGTTGTTGGTGTCCAGCGTTAAATACCGGCAACCGGGCCCCGGATATTGCTCCACCCAGGTAGCACGGCTCGGTGAGCCGGCAAAAACGGGGTTGAGGTTGACAACGTGGACCTTCAGGCTGTCAGGGTCGATCCGAACATTCCAACCGTAAAAACCATTGTTGGAGGAACGTAAATTAAAGGTGAACCCTTCGCTTGTGCCTTTGGGCGGAAGCGCATTATTGGAATAGTTGCTGGGATCAAGGGGGAATACTATTGGAGTGTTTTGAGCCTGTCCCCAATGAAATAAGGCCAAAATTGCTAAGGCCAATAGGAATAATTTTCTTTTGTTATTCCTCATACAGCCCTTCGTACAGTCCCGCGTACATCTGCAAGATGGGCTTGCGACGCAGCTTTAGGGTGGGGGTTACGTGGCCTGCGGCGATGCTCCAAACGTCGGGGGTGAGGGCGAACTTCTTGACCTTTTCCCATTGCCCGTACTGGGCGTTGGTGGCGTCGATTTCGCGCTGCACGCGAGCCACGACGCGCGGGTCGGCGACCATTTCGGCCGGGGTCGTCCAGGCAATGTTCTTGCGGGCGCACCACGACTTCAAAAAGTCGAACTGCGGCTGCACCAAGAGCACAGGGTACTTCTTGTTTTCGCCGGCGACCATGCACTGCTCGATGAAGGGCGACATTTTGAAGGCGTTTTCCATGGCCTGGGGCGTAATGTACTTGCCTCCGGCGGTCTTGAAAATCTCTTTCTTGCGGTCGGTGATGCGCAGGTACCCTTCGGAATCGAATTCGCCGATGTCGCCCGTGCGGAACCATCCGTCTTCGGTCATCACCTCGGCGGTGAGGTCGGGGCGGTTGTAGTAGCCCATCATCACGTTGGGCCCCTTGGCGAGGATTTCGCCGTCGGCGTCCAGCTTGAGTTCGACGCCGTCGATGGCCGTTCCCACGGTGCCCAGCTTGTGGCCTTGGCCGGTGGGCAGGTTAACCGCCAAGATCGGCGACGTTTCGGTGAGGCCGTAGCCCTCTTGAACGTTGATGCCGGCTCCGGCGAAGATGCGGGCAAGCTTGGGGTTGAGCGCGGCAGCTCCGCTCGCGACCGCCAGAGTTTCGCCGCCCAGCGCCTCTTGCCACTTGCTGAAAATCAGCTTGCGGGCGAGCTTGAGTTGGGCGTAGTAGAGCGGACTGAGGCCGGCGTGCTCGTAGCGTTCGGCCAGGCCAACGGCCCAGAAAAAGAGTCCGCGCTTGATGCCGGTGAGCGACTTGCCCTTGTCCATGATTTTGTCGTACACCTTCTCGAGCAGGCGCGGAACCGCCGTAAACACCTGCGGATGCACCTCGCGCAGGTTGTCGCCGATGGTTTCCATCGACTCAGCGAAGTAGACGCCCACGCCGTTGGTCAAGTACACGTAGACGCAGACGCGCTCGTAGCTGTGGCACAGCGGCAAGAAGCTCAGGGCTTTGCCGGTGGGGCCCACGGGGAGGCGCGAGGCCCCGGCCACCGCGTTGGAGGCGATGTTGCGGTGGCTCAGCATGACGCCTTTGGGGGTGCCGGTGGTTCCCGACGTGTAAATCAGCGTGGCGAGGTCTTCTTCGCGCACGGCGGCCTTGCGGGCTTCTAGTTCGGCGCAGTGGGCGTCGGTGGCGCGGGCCACGACGTCGTCAAGGCAGGCGGAACCTTCGGTCGGCGTGAACGTGAACACGCCCTCAAGGCTGGGTACGTCGGCGCGCAGGGCTTCTATTTTGTCGCGCAGCTCGACGTCGCTCACAAAGCAAAACCGCACGCCGGCGTCGTTCATAATGAACGTGTAGTCGGCCTGCGAAATCGTCGGGTACATCGGAACGTCGACCCCGCCCGCGCTGAGGATGGCTTGGTCGCATAGGTTCCACTCCGTGCGGTTTGTCGTCGAAATAATGCCAATGCGGTCGCCCGGCTTCATGCCGAGGTCGATCAGCCCGCAGGCCAATTTCTCGGCTTTGGCGATGAATTCGGTGGTCGACATCGACTGCCACTGGCCGTTGACTTTGGTGTTCAGGGCGTCGGGGCGCGGATGCTTGGCGGCCGCGTAGTGGGCAAAATCAAAAAGGCGTTTGGGTGCGTTCATGCGTGAAGGCTCGTAGGTTACTTGCGGCGCTCGCCGTGGATCCACACCTGAATCGGCGCGGTCTTCGGCAAGGCCATGGGGGTTACTTCGTTTAGGTTTACTTCAAAGATGGTGAAGTCCGCCCAATTTCCAATGCGGATTTCGCCGCGGTCGTCCTCCTGAAAGGCGGCGCGGGCGGCGTCTGTGGTCATTCCCTTCAAGGTCTGGGCGAGGGTCAGGGCGTTTTCGGTCTGAAATCCCCCGGCGGGGTGTCCGTCCAAGGCGCGGCGGGCTGTGGCCGCCAAAATGGTGTACATCGGGTTGGGGTGCTCGATGGGGAAGTCGGTGCCGAGCGGAATCCATCCGCCGTTGGCCTGGCGGAGCGCGCGGTAGGCGTAGGCGTGCGGCAAGCGGTCGGGTCCAAGGCGGTCGGGGGCCCAATCCATGTCGCTGGTCGCGTGGGTGGGCTGTACCGAGGGCACGATGCCCAGGGTTCCGCCAAACTGGGTTTGGTCTTCAGGGCTCACCACTTGAGCATGCTCGACGCGCCAACGGAGGTCCTTCGGGGTACCCGGGGCGCTTAGGGCTTCGCGGTAAATGCGCAAAATCAGGTGGTTGGCGGAATCTCCGATGGCGTGGGTGTTCATCTGCCAGCCGGCTTGGGCGAGCCGCGCCGCGGCGGCCCTCAGGTAGGAGGCGTCGCGCAAGGCCAGGCCGTAGTGGTCGTGGCGGTCGTGGTAGGGCTCCCGAAGCAAGGCCCCGCGGCTGCCCAGCGCGCCGTCACTGTAGAATTTGAAGCTGCGCACCGACAGCCAGTCGGTTTCGAGGGTGCCGCGCTCCAGCCAGTGGTCCAGGGCCTCGGGGCGTTCGCCGACCATCACATAAAGGGGCATGCGCAGCCCGCCCGCCCGCTGCAGGCTGTCGATCAGCATGATGTCTTCGGTGGGCAGTCCCGCGTCGTGCACGCCGGTCAAGCCGAGTTCGACGCACCAGCGTTCTGCGGCCTTGAGGTAGCGAATTTTTTCTTCGCGCGAAGGCTCGGCGACGCGAAGCAAGGTCTCGGCGTTGTCGACGAGCACCCCGGTCGGTTTGCCGGCCGCGAGGAGGATTTCGCCCCCGTCGATGCGGGTAGCCGCGGTGATTTCTGATTGGGCGAGGGCCACCTGGTTGCACACCACCGCGTGGCCGTCGATGCGCGAGAGCACGATCGGCTTGTCGGTTAGGGCGTCCAGGGCTTTGGAGGTCGGCCAGGCCTTGTCGGACCAGTCGTTTTGGTCCCACCCGCGGCCGCGAACGACTTCCACGTCGGGGTGCTCGGCAAGGTACCTGCGCACCCGGTCGACGCACTCGGCCCAACTGCGCGTACCCACGAGGTCCACCGTCTCGAGGGCTTGACCGAGGGCCAAAAAGTGGGCGTGGGCGTCGATGAATCCCGGGTACACATAGGCCCCTTGGAGGTAGGTGGTGTCGCGGGCCGCGGGCACCGCCTCAGACGCCGGAACCACCGCCGCGATCCGCCCGTCCCGCACGGCGAGGTGTGCTTGGCGGTAGCGCAGCGCGTCGCCCTGAAATTCCGCCACCTGGGCGTGGGCGAGGACCGTGTCGTACTCCGGCGCGGCGCTGCACGCGGCGAAAAGCCCAAAAATTCCGAGGAAAAGGGGAGCGTGAATTGCCTTCATGCCCGCAAGGTAGCCCGCAGCCGCCGTACCTTTGCGGCTCGAATAACGCGCATGGAATCAACCGCCCTCACCACCGTAGCCCAAGCCCAAGAGCTCGGCCTTTTGCCCGAAGAATTTGACGCCATTTGCACGCGCCTCGGCCGCGTGCCCAACTTCACGGAGCTCAGCATGTATTCGGTGATGTGGAGCGAGCACTGCTCCTACAAAAACTCGATTGTGTGGCTGAAAACGCTGCCCAAGGAGGGTCCGCACATGCTCGCCAAGGCGGGCGAAGAAAACGCGGGGCTCGTCGACATCGGCGACGGATTGGCGTGCGCCTTCAAAATCGAATCGCACAACCACCCTTCAGCGGTGGAACCCTACCAAGGAGCGGCCACCGGCGTGGGCGGAATCAACCGCGACATCTTCACCATGGGCGCCCGGCCCATCGCGCAGCTGAATTCGCTGCGCTTTGGCAATCCGAAGACCGACCGCACCAAGTGGCTGGTCAACGGGGTGGTCAAGGGCATCGGCGACTACGGCAACAGCTTCGGAATTCCGACCGTAGGCGGCGAGGTGTACTTCGACGACTGCTACGAGCAAAATCCGCTCGTGAACGCGTTTTCAGCTGGAATCGTCAAGGTGGGCGGCCAAATCAGCGCCAAAGCGCGCGGCGTGGGCAACCCCGTGTACATCGTCGGTTCGGCGACCGGCCGCGACGGCATCCACGGCGCCGCGTTCGCTTCCAAAGATTTGAGTGAGGACTCGGCCAACGACATCCCGTCGGTGCAGGTGGGCGACCCCTTCCAAGAGAAGCTGCTCCTCGAGGCGACCATGGAGCTCGCCCAAACCGGGGCCGTGATGGGCATGCAGGACATGGGTGCCGCGGGCATTACCTGTTCTACGACTGAAATGAGTGCGGGCGGAAACGTCGGCATGACCGTCCACCTCGACCGCGTGCCGACCCGCCAGACCGGAATGCACCCCTGGGAAATTCTGCTTTCGGAATCGCAAGAGCGCATGCTCGTAGTGGTGCAAAAAGGCCGCGAGGCCGAAGTAGAGGCCATTTTTAGCAAGTGGGACATTCACTGCGCCCTCATCGGCGAGGTGACTGCCGGCCCGAACGTGCAGTACTTCTGGCACGGCGAGTTGATTGGCGACCTACCTGCCGAGCACCTCGTGCTGGGAGGCGGAGCGCCCGTCTACCACCGCGAGTGGTCCGAGCCCGCCTACTACGCCGAGTACCAAAAATTCAACCTCGACGCGGTGCCCGTGCCGGCCGACCTCAAGGCCGTGGCAGAGCGCGTGGTGGCCCTGCCCAACATCGCCTCGAAGCGCTGGATCTACGAGCAGTACGATTCGATGGTTGGCACGGTAAACCGTTCGACCAACGCCGCCAGCGACGCGTCCATTGTCAACTTGCGCGGAACCAACCGTGCCCTCGCCATGACCGTGGACTGCAACAGCCGCTACGTGCACGCGGACCCCGAAGTGGGCGCGATGATCGCCGTGGCCGAGAACGCCCGCAACATCACCTGCTCCGGCGGAACCCCCAGCGCCATCACCAACTGCCTCAACTTTGGCAATCCCTACAACCCCGAGGTGTACTGGCAGTTTGTCGGGGCCATCAAGGGCATGGGCAAGGCCTGCTTGAAGTTCGAGACTCCGGTGACCGGCGGCAACGTGAGCTTTTACAACCAGACCGCCATTGGCAGTAAGGTTGAGCCCGTTTTTCCGACCCCAACGATCGCCATGATCGGCCTGGTCGACGACGTCAAGCACGTGACCACCCTTGGCTTCAAGTCCAAGGGCGACCTGATCTTTTTGATCGGCAGCAGCCGCAACGACCTTGCCTCGAGCCAGTACCTCGTGCACGAGCACGGAATCACCGCTTCGCCCGCTCCGTACTTTGACCTCGACGAAGAGTTCATCGTGCAGCGCCAGGTGGCCGAGCTGATTCGCGAGGGCGTGGTGGCTTCGGCCCACGACGTGTCTGAGGGCGGACTCTTTGTTACCCTGCTCGAATCAGCCATGGCGGGCGGGCTGGGTTTTGACCTCACCACCGACGCTGAAATTCGCCCCGACGCCTTCTTGTTTGGCGAGGCCCAAAGCCGCATCGTGGTGAGCGTGCGCCCCGACGACGAGGAGCGCTTTTTGGACATCATGATGCGCAACGGCGTGGAATTCGACCTCTTGGGCCACGTGACCAAGGGCTCGGTGCGCGTCGACGACGAAGACTGGGGCAGCGTGGCGGACTTCCGCCAGCGCTACGACCACGCCCTGAATTTTAGCAAGTAGGATTAAGGTTGCGCTCAAATCGAGCGCACATTCCTGAGCGCGCCGTTTCGGTGAAGCCTTCGCTGCGCAAGCGTTCAATAATTCCCTCAGTCCCCTCGATTCCATATCGTTGCGGATGGAATTCAAGGACGATGCACCGAAGTGTTTCAGGGAAGTTTGCGGATTGACTGATCAGAACGCCTTCGCCTCCTTCGATATCGACGACCAGCACTTCGGGTACGGCGTGGTGCTCTCTATGGATTCGGGACAAATCCCAGTTATGCAATGCGGCGTTCCCATCGATAGCCCACATTGCGCGCCCATCAAGCTCGCTCCCGTCCGTTTCAAAACCTGAAACGGATACCTGTTCCGCGGAATTTAAAGGAAAAGCAAATCCTTGAATCACGCTTAAGTTAGAGGGGACGTCGCACCACGTGCGTGCTTTGTGCGCCAAATCAGAAGACGCCTCGATACTGATTACGCGTCCGTTGGGTCCAACTTTATGGGCGAGTATTCGTGCAAGTATTCCAATCGAACCGCCCATTTCAACCACGGTCATTCCCGGCTTGACCACAGATTCGATTAAATTTCGCTCGTCGCATTCATAAAGGCCGTTCGCGATCCAGCGTTTCGTTCCAAAATTTAGCGCGGTTCCGCGTACGGGGATTTTTACCCCGTCGAGGATGACGTGGTTTGGCCACACCCATTCAGGTACGAAGGCTTTGAGCATCGTCCTTCGAAGGGAATACCATTGAAGTTTTTTGAGGTTCATCGCAATTTCGCTCCGCAGTGCTTTTCGGCCCCCTCGAGCATGCGCTTGACGGCACCTTCGACCTGCTGGTCCTGAAGGGTTTTGCTGGGGTCCCTGAAGGTGAGCCGCACCCCATAGGACATGGTGCCCTCGGGCAGTCCCTTGCCTTGGTATACGTCAAACAGTTCAATTGCTTCAAGCGTTTTGACCGGGGCGGACTTTAGTCCCTCGACCAAGTTTCCGTAGGCCGTGCCCACGGGCACCACGAGCGCGAGGTCGCGCACCATTTTGGGAAACTTGGGCGGCTCTACGTAGGCGGAACGTCGCTTTTGTGCGGCTTCCAGCACGGCATCCCATTGCACCAGGGCGGCGAGCACGGGCTTGTCGACGTCAGTGGCCGTCAGGGCGTGGGCGTCGGGCCAGCCCATGTAGGCCAAGGCGGTTCCGTCCGGCCCCAAGAGGTCGAGCCGGCCGGACCAAAAGCCAGGCACGTCGTCGCCCGCTTGCTCGGTGAACGGAATTCCCAGGCGCTGCAGCAATCCCGCAACGAGTCCTTTGAGCACCGCAAACGTGGCGCTGCTGCTGGGGCGGGTAAAATGGGCGTCGGGGTAGGCGCCGCAAATCCAAATGCCGAGCTCGTTGGCTTCGTACCGTCCTTCGGGGGTTTGCCCGTAGCGGCGGCCAAACTCAAAGAGGGCGATGCGGTCCTCTTGGCGCTTGAGGTTGTACGCAACCGTTTCGAGTCCGCTGTACAGCAGCGTAGGACGCATCACCCCGAGGTCCTGGCTCAGAGGGTTCAGCACGTGGACGATTTCTTCGGCCGGAATCGACGGGTGCTGCGCGAACCACGCGGCGCGCGTCAGCGAGAGGTTCATGACCTCGTTCAGTCCGTGCGCCACCAGGTAGTCGGCCGCCACGCGGCGCAGCGATTCCGGATTCAGACGGGCTTCGGGCTGGCTCCGCACGCGAAGGCCTTCGGGCTCGGCTAGGTTGTTGAAGCCCCAAATGCGCAGCAGTTCCTCGGCCACGTCGGCTTCGCGCCGCACGTCCCAACGGTACACGGGGAGCCCCAGGGTCCAGATGTCGCCCTTTTGCGCCACCACGTCGATGTCGAGCGATTCCAAAATGCCTTCGCAGACGTCGTCGGGAAGGCGCTCGCCGAGCAGGCGGGCAATGCGCTCCATAGATACCTCGAGGGTCGGAGCCACGAACCGAGCGTCCTTGGCGCGCACCCAATCGAGGCCCTCGATGCGGGCTTCGGGGAATTGCGCCTCGATCAGCGTCCAAAAGAGTTCCAGGGCGGCAAGGCCCATCGCGGGGTCCACGCCGCGTTCGTAGCGAAAGCTGGCGTCGGTATGCAGTCCGTGGCGGCGGGCCATGGCGCGGGTCACGACCGGGTCAAACCAGGCCGACTCGACGACCACAGCGGTGGTTGCGGCGGAGACGCCCGAAGACTGTCCGCCATAAACCCCTGCGAGGCACATGGCGTCGGAGGAATTGGCAATCACTTGATCGTCAGGGTGCAGCGTGCGGCTGACCCCGTCCAGGGTGGTCAGGGTTTCGCCGGGGCGGGCGTGGCGCACGACAATACGCGGACCCACCGCCGAAGCGTCAAAGCAGTGGAGCGGATGCCCCAGGGCGTGCATGGCGTAGTTGGTGGCGTCCACCAGCGCGTTGATGGGGTTGACGCCAATGGCTTTGAGGCGCTGCTGAATGGGCTCAGCCGAAGCTTGGCTGCCGTTCACCCCGGAGATTTTGAGGGCCCCATACTGCGGGCAGGCGGCGGAATCTTCGACCTTGAGCTCGACGGCTCCTCCCGGAACTTCGCTGAGGTCGGCGGTCGTTGGCTCGGTCCACATCACGTCGCGTCCGTCGCGAAGAAGGGAAGCGCGAAGGTCGCGGGCGACCCCGTAGTGGCTCATGGCGTCCATTCGGTTGGGCGTCAGGCCCACTTCAACGGCCACGTCGCTCTCGAGTCCGAGGTATTCAGCCATCGGCTGGCCCACGGGGGCGTCGTCCCGCAGCACCATGATGCCGGAGTGGTCGCTTCCGAGGCCCAGCTCGTCTTCGGCGCAAATCATGCCTTCGGAGGCTTCGCCGCGCAGGGCGGATTTTTTGATCACGAGGGGCGCGTCGCTGCCCGCGGGGTAGAGCTCCGCGCCCACCAGGGCGACCGCGACCTTTTGGCCCTCGGCGACGTTGGCGGCTCCGCACACAATGTTCAGCCAATCGGGGGCCCCCACGTCGACCTTGGTGACGCGAAGGCGGTCGGCGTTCGGATGCGGGCGCACCTCGCGCACTTCGCCCACCACCACGCCGCGGAGTCCGCCCGGAACGGCATCCACCACTTCGGATTTTTCAACTTCAAGGCCAGTGGCCGTCAGGCGCTCGCTTACTTCAGCGACGCTAAGGGAGTGGGGAAGGTAGTCTGAGAGCCAGTCCAGAGAAATGCGCATGGCGCAAAAGTACTCCGCACTAGACGAGGCCAAAAATTATCGCCGCGAACAAAAAGTAGCGCACGACGATGCTCAGGGCATAGACGCGGTACCAGCGGGCCGGAAACTGAACCATTCCGGCGACCGTGCTGGCCGCGGGGAAGCTCAAGGGCGTCAGGGCGGCCACGACAATCAGCAGTCCGCCAAAGCGGCGAATCGGATTGAACAGCTTGGCATGGTTGACGTCGACCCAGCGGTGGATTTTGGGAATGCGGTGCAGCCGGCGGCCAATCCAGTAGCTGATGTTGCCTGAAGTGTAGGAAATCGCGCCCAGGGCGGCGATGCTCAGCCAGGGCAGCGGCTGCGACTGGCTCCAAATGATGAACAGGTCGGCGGGCAGGATTCCGACCACGATTTCAGACACAAAAAGGGCGAGGTAGACCAGGCTCCAGTGCACTTCGTGGGTGAAGCGCTCGGTAAGGGCATGAATGTCAATGACGTAGTTGTTGACGGCCCAGAGCACGCCAATGAGCAGGGCAAGGGCTACGAGCAGCTGGCGCGCGCCTTCGCGCATGTACTTGTAGCCCCCCGTCATTTGGTAGAAGCGGTGCGTGAGGTGCACCGACCGCCAAAAGGGGCGAATCTTGGGCTTTGGCAGGTGCAAGCGCGGCTTCATGGGCTAAAGATAGGCCAGGCAACTCCGCAGGAATCGGGCCAAAGTTCAGAGGGGGGACGGGCAGGGATCAGGCAATGCGCCCCCAGGCCATGCGGCCGCGGGCGTAGTCGCTAAAGCGGGCCCTAAGGGCGGCGTGCTCGGGTCGCTCGAGCTGCGGGTCTTCGTCGACGATGCGGGCGGCCGCTCGGCGCGCCCATTCCACCAGCGGACCGTCGTGCACCAAGTTGGCCAGTTTGTACTCCATCACGCCGGATTGCCGGGTGCCCATCAGGTCGCCCGGGCCCCGCAGCTGCAGGTCCACGTCGGCGATTTCAAACCCGTCGTTGGTGCGCACCATCGTTTCGATGCGGGTCACGGCGTCGTCGCTGAGCTTCGAGGAGGTCATCAGCACGCAGTAGGACTGCTCGGCCCCGCGGCCAACGCGCCCGCGCAGCTGGTGCAGCTGGCTGAGGCCGAAGCGCTCCGCGTTCTCGATCACCATCACCGAAGCGTTGGGAACGTTTACTCCCACTTCAATAACGGTGGTGGCGACCATGAGGTGGGTTTCTCCGCGGGCAAATCGGGCCATTTCCCATTCTTTGTCTTCGGGGCGCATTCGGCCGTGGACCACGCTGACTTGGTATTCCGGCTGCGGAAAATCGCGGCACACGCTCTCGTAGCCGTCCATTAAATCCTTGTAGTCCAGTTTTTCGGATTCTTCGATCAGCGGGTACACCAGGTATACCTGCCGCCCCAGCGCGATTTCTTTTTTGAGGAAGCTCCACAGCGCCAGCCGGTTGGCGTCGGTGCGGTGCAGCGTTTGAATTGGTTTGCGCCCCGGCGGCAGCTCGTCGATCACCGACTGCTCGAGGTCGCCGTACATACTCATCGCCAAGGTGCGCGGAATCGGCGTCGCCGTCATCACCAGCATGTGCGGCGCGGGGCGGTTTTTGGCCAGCAGCCGAGCGCGCTGGGCCACCCCAAACCGGTGCTGCTCGTCGACCACCGCGAGTCCCAGGTTGCGGAACACCACGGGGTCCTCGATGAGGGCGTGGGTTCCAACCAAGAGGTGCAGGCTGCCGTCGGCCAGGTCGGCCAGCAGGTGCTTGCGGGCGGAACCTTTGACGCTTCCCGTCAGCAGCCCCACGCGAAGACCCAGGGGCTCGGCCCAGGCTTCGAGCGACCGGGCGTGCTGCTGCGCCAGAATTTCGGTCGGAGCCATCAGGGCCGCTTGGAATCCGTTGTCGACGGCCAGAAGCATGGCCATAAAGGCCACCAAGGTTTTGCCCGATCCCACGTCGCCCTGAACCAAGCGGTTCATGGCGGCACCTGACCCCATGTCGCGGCGGATCTCGCGCACCACCCGCTTCTGCGCCTCAGTAAGCGGAAAAGGCAGTACCTCTTCATAAAATCGGTTGAGGTAGGAGCCCACGCTGGCGAATCGGTGCCCTGCCCGTCCGCGGCCCTGCTGCAGGCGCTGGTAGGCAAAAAGGAGTTGGTCCAAAAACAGCTCTTCAAAGGCGAGTCGGTTGCGCGCGGCGGCGAGGGATTGCGGCGACTCGGGGTGGTGCATCGTGCGCACGGCCTCGTCGCGGCGCGGCCATTTTTGCGCGTCGCGCAGCCCCTCGGGCATCCAGTCGCTCCGGTCGCGCGACGGATCCTCCAGCAAGGCGTCAACCTTGGCGGCCAGCCCGCGGCTGTGCAGCTGCATCGAGCCCAGCTTCTCGGTCGACGAGTACATCGGCGTCAGCCCGCTGGCCGCAGCCTGCCGGCTGGCGGCCCGCTCGACCTCGGGATGCGCCATGTTCAACCCGTTTTTAAACGCGTTCACCCGGCCAAAAACCACGACCTCTTCGCCCGCAGGTAGGCCCTTTTCAACCCAGCGCAGCCCCTTGAACCACACCAGCTCGAGCTCGTCGGGACCGTCCACCAGTTGGGCGGTCAGGCGGCGTTTGGGGCCGGTTCCGACCGTCTGCACGCCCGTGAGGAGTCCGCGCACCTGAACCTCGGCCGGGCCCGGCTGCAGGTCGCTGATGCGCAGCACCACGCTGCGGTCAAGGTAGCGGTAGGGGTAGTGGGCGAGCAGGTCCCCAAACGTGCGAAGGCCGAGCTCGCCCGCCAGGGCCTCAGCCCGCAACGGACCGATTCCTTTCAGGTAGGCGAGAGAGGTGTCGAGCCAGCGCGAGGACATACCCAAAAATAGGGCTATCTTCCGCCGTCGCTATGGAATACCGTTCCCAAAATGCCCAACAGCGCGAACTCGGCCTGCGCCTTGCCGACGGAGCCCTTCTCGCCGTCGTGTTTTGGGTCGGAGTCGCCCTGCGCTTCGGCGACCTTCAGGCCCAAAATCCGGCCTACTTTGACCACTACCTGAGGCTGGCGCAGTGGCTCGCGATCTTTTGGTTCCTGCTGGGATGGGTCGGACAGCCCTACCGCCTTGCGGTTGGCGTCGAGCTGCGCACCGTCCTCGCCCGATTTGTGCGCCAAACCGGAATGCTGCTCGCGCTGACGGCCCTGCTGGTGGTGTCGCTCAAGACCTACGTCTACTCGCGCGTTTTTTTGGTCGGACTCTTCGCGGCCTACCTCAGTTTGGGGGCGTTGCTCCGCGTGGCGGTGGTACAGGCCGGGCGTCGTCGGTTTCGGCGCGGAATCGGCCTCGTCTGCGTCCACGGCCTGGGCGCATCACCCATGTGGGGCCAAATCGCCCGTGAATTGGCCGAGCGCCCCGACTACGGCTACCGCTGGCTCGGAACCGTCGAGTCCCTCGACGCGGTGGATTCGAACGCGCAAGAGCTTTGGTTGACCCCCGACCGAGTGCTCGCCGAGCTCGATGCCGCCGAAACCCGCGGACTTCGGTTGCGCGTGGTCCCGGACCTGGCCGCGTTGCCGGCGTCGCGCACGCAATGGTCCGCCCTGGGCAATGTGCTGCTGCTGGATTGGCGCCGCGAACCCTTGGCTACGGGCTGGGCGCCCACGGTGAAGCGGGTCGCCGACGTGCTCGGTTCGGCCGTCGCCTTGATTTTGCTCGCGCCGCTGTTGGCCGGCATTGCATTCTGGGTAGGGCTGCGCAGCCGCGGTCCGGTGCTTTTTGCTCAGGTTCGTTACGGATACAAGGGCGAGCCCTTCACGATATGGAAGTTCCGAAGCATGGATGCCTCGGCCCATCCCGACCTGCAGGCGGTGCCGGGCGACGCACGGGTGCGGCACCCTTGGCTCCGCGCCACCCACCTCGACGAGCTGCCCCAGCTATGGAATGTGCTGCGCGGAGACATGAGCTTGGTCGGTCCGCGCCCGCACATGGAGAGCGACACGCAGCGCTACGCTGAGGCGGTGCGGGGCTACGGAATCCGCCACTGGGTGCGCCCCGGAATCACCGGCCTCGCCCAAGCCCGCGGGCTGCACGGCCACACCGACGAAGCCACGATGGCCGAGCGCGTCAAAGCCGACGTGTACTACGTCGAGCACTGGTCGGTGGCGCTCGACCTCAAAATCATGCTGGCCACGCTGCTTCAGGCGCGGGGTTGGGTGTGAGCCTACGAACGAACAAGCCCCCTCAGCGCCCCGTCGTACTGTTCCACGATCACCGGCCAACGGTAGCCTCGGTTCAGGGTTTCGCCGTGGTTGCGGGGCAAACTCGCGCGCTGCGTCCAGGCCTCGGCGAGCTGCTCGCGCGCCGCTTCTGCGGTAAAATAGCGGGCGGAATCGCCTAAAATTCCGCGATTGAAGGCGTTGTCGTGGGCGGCAATGGCGCAGCCCGCGGCCATGGCTTGAAGGAGGCCGGGGTTGGTTCCGCCCGCCGAGTGCCCGTGGAGGTAGAGCCCGCAGTGGGCGCGCAAACGGTTCAAAAGTCCCGGCTCAAACACCGCGCCCAAGAGGTGCACGTTGGGCAGCTGCTGCAGCGCGCGGCCTTCGGGGTTGCCGTAGGGACCGACCACTACGACGGGGACCGCAGGGCTCAGTGCATTGGCGGCCACCCAAACGTGGTTTTCAGGAACCAATCGGGCAATGATGAGCGCGTACCCACCGGACTCGAGGCCCAAGAAGCCGTCGAGCTCTTCGGCGGGTTGGGGATCGTCGACTCCGTAGGCGATTTCAGCGCAAGGCTTGGCGTAGCGCGCCGCGTAGCGGGCCATTTCGGGGTGGTCGGCCACGAGCAGGTCGGCCGACTCTGCCGCGGTGCGCTCGGCCCACTTGAGGTAGCGCTGCACGGCGGGGCGGTACTTGCCGCGCATCCACTCGAGGCCGTCGAGGTGCACGGCGAGCGGAGCGCGTCCGCGCAAGGGCCTCAGGGCGAGCCAGGGTGCCGACGAGGTCGTTCCCAGACTGAGGTGGACGTCGGGTTGCTGCCGCGCGGCGTCGCGCAGGCTCAGCAGGTCGTAGATGAACTGGCCGGCGGAACCCATCCAAGGTTCCGGGTCCAAGTGCACGCGGCGGCGCACGCCCGGGTGCGACCACTCGGTGACGGGGTGGGTCGACGAGGTGGCGACGTCTACCCGCCACCCGTGGGCGGAGAGGCCGCGGGCGAGGTGGTCGACGAGTTCTTCGTAGCCGCCGTAGCGGTTGGGGATTCCGCGTGAGCCCGTGATGCTGAGGCGACCCTGGAGCCCCGAGTAAATCTGCTCGAGCTGCTCGGCGGCCCGATCCCAGGTCAGCAGCGGAGCCCGGTCAGAGCCCAACTCGACGTCGGCGTTCGCGTCGACGGCGCGCACGGCGGCCGCCCAGGCTTGGAGTTCAAGGGGCACCACAGGGACTTCGTCGCCCCACTCGGCGGCGCCCAAGACTCCGGGCGCGGCCACCACCTGGCATCCCGCGCGGCGCGCTTCGGCGACCGTGAGGCCGTAGGTTTCGCTCAGCGACGGAACCAGTACACCCCGTGCCTCGGCATAGGCCGCAGCGAGGGCCGCGGGCTCGAGGCGCGGAAGCCATTCGACATCGGCTCCCGCCGCGCGGGCCGCAGCGAGGGCCTCGAGGAGGCGGCGGCGGTAGCGACCGTGGTTGGGCGCCGCCTCGCCGTACAGCCGCAGGGGTTCGGCGAACCCGTTTCGGGCCAAGTTCGCCCAGAGTTCCACGGCAAAAACCTGGTTTTTGATTCCCTCGACGCGGGCGGGCAGCAGCCATCCCCGACGCGGGGCTCCAGCCGGGGGCGCGAAGTGCGGCAGGTGGTCCGATCCCGGAGGCACGACGTGCACGCTGGCCCCAAGGCCCCAGCGTCGGCGAATTTCATTGGCTTCGACCTCGGTCGTGGCGACCAGGGCGTCGGCGTGCCACGCGAGTTCCGCGCTCAATCGGTCGGGGCGCAGCACGGACCAGCCCGGCCAGCGGTCTTGGCCACGAAGCGCGCGGACTGCGGCTTTGAAAACCTCGGTTCCGCCATGTGGCAGATGCGCTGCCCACGGCACGCGCTGCGCGTCGTAGGCACGGTAGTCCACCAGCACGCAGCTCACCACCCAACGCATGCCCGGGTGCGCGCGGCGGGCCTGCATGCAGGGGATCTGGTCGGCCCAACGGCCCAAATTGATGGAATGAAGCACGTCCCAGGACTCTCGGGCAAGGAACGCATGCAGTTGCGCAACCTCAGTCACCACCTCGACGCGGTGGCCTCGGCGCCCCAAGGCTTCGGCCGTTTGATGCAGCTGCACCGTGTCTCCGCCGGGCTGGGACCAGAGGCTTTTGCGGGCGAAAAAAAGCAGCTTCACGGGCTAAATGTACTGCGGCGGCGGCGTACCTTCGGGGGGAACAACCAACTCCCTGAAGCCATGGCCATTCCCAAATTTCTCGTAGGCGACAACACCGACCACCCCGACAGCGTGTTTCTGATTCACACCGAGTACCCGCGGTTTGTCATGGATTTGGACACCGACGAAATCGAATGGCTCGACGACGTCGACGGCGAAGACGAGGGCGACTTGACCGACGAAATGGCCAAGCTCTTGGGTGAGGCCCAGGCCTTTTACCAGCGCGAAGTCGACCGCTACGAAGACCTCGAAGATTAAGCCATAATGCGTTTCTGGAACCGACTCCAGTGGCGCCAAAACGCGCCGCTCGCCCTTCCTGTGGTCGCCGGTCAGGTGGGCCACATTGCGGCGTCGGTCGCCGATTCGGTCATGGTCGGTCGGCTGGGCACGGTGCCGTTGGCGGCCGTTTCGCTGGCGAACAGCATTCTGTCGGTTCCGCTTGTGTTTGGCATTGGCATGGCCTACGGACTCACGCCCTTGGTGGCGCACGCCCACGGCCAGCGCCGTTCCGCCAAAGGCCAGCAGCTCTTTAAGAATGCCCTTGCGGTCAACCTCGCGGCCGCGCTGCTGATGACCCTCATGGCCTTTGCGTTGGCCTGGGGCGCCGAGCAGACCGGCCAGGACCCCCGCGTGCTCGAGGCCTACCGCCCTTATTTTCTGGTGGTTTCGCTCAGCTACATTCCCTTCATGCTCTTCATGGCCGGAAAGCAGTACCTCGAAGGCATGGGCGAAACCCAGATTCCGATGCGATTAAGTCTGATTGGCAACAGCCTGAACGTCGTACTCAATGCGCTCCTCATTTACGGCTGGTTGGGATTCCCTGAATGGGGCATGACCGGGGCCGGAATCGCCACCCTCATCGCCCGGCTGTACATGGCGGCAGGAATGTACTGGTTTTTAGTGCGCAAGGGCCGAATCAACGCCGAGGTGTGGACGGCCGCGCGCGTCACCGTGCACCGGGTATGGGCGCTGCTCAAGCTGGGCGTTCCGACCGGTTTTCAGTACATTTTTGAGGTGTCGGCCTTTGCGATTTCGGCCTGGATTATCGGAACCTATGGGGCCACCGCCCTCGCCGCGCACCAGGTGGCCATCAGCCTGGCGAGCATCAGCTACATGGCGGCGACCGGGCTGGGTGCGGCCGCGACGATTCGCATCGGGCAGTACTTGGGCCAGCGCGACCACCGCGCGGCGCGCGAGGCGGCGACGAGCCTCTTTGGCCTCACCGTGCTGTTCATGACCTTCACGGGCTTGCTGTTTTTGGTAGGGCGCAACGTTTTTCCGTTCCTCTACACCGACAGTGCTGAGGTGGCCCAGCTCGCCGGCCAGCTCCTCGTGGTCGCCACCCTGTTTCAAATTTCAGACGGCATGCAGGCCACGGCCCTGGGTGCGTTGCGCGGAATCCAGGACGTGAAAATGCCCACCCTGTTCACCTTTATCGCGTACTACGTCTTTGCCCTTCCGCTGGAATGGGTCATCGGAACCTACTTCGACGGCGGCGCGGTGGGCGTTTGGATCGCCTTGGCGGTCGGACTCACCGTCGCGGCGGGCGCCATGACGGTTCGGTTTTACCAGCGGCTGGCGGTCCTGGCCAAGTAGCGCGGGCTACGCGGCGGGCGCGTTAGCCCAATGCCAAGTATAGGCCTACGGCGAAAAGGCCCACTGATACGGCTTGCTCCATGCGTTCAAGCCGAATCTTGGGCAAATACTGGCGGCCCAGGATGCTGCCGACGAGCGCCGGAATTCCCGCCGTCGCGAGAACCACGCCGTAGTCCGCCCAATTTAAGTTCGACCACTGCTGGGCGTACACGCTGATTCGCGTCAGGTCGACGCCCAGCGAAATTGCTACGGTACTTGCGACCAGCGCCTCTTTAGACAGACCGCTCCGCACCAAAAAGGCGCTGCGAAGGGCGCCCTGATTGCCGGTCAGTCCGCCCAAAAATCCGCTTAAAATGCCTCCTACGGGAAGGGCCTTGCTCGAAAACTGCCAACGCCGCACGGCGGGAATGAGCTCCAGCATTGCCAAAAGCATCAAAACCACCCCTAAAATTGGGGGCATAATGTCTGCGGCTCCGATTCGGTTGAGGAGCCACGAGCCCAGCCAAGCACTGACGACCGCTGGAAGTCCGAACCGCAGCAAAACGGCCCGCGGCGGACGCACCGGGAGGATCGCCACCTTGAACAGGTTGTTGGCGAGGTGCACCAATGCGGTCAGGCCAATGGCTACTTCGACGGGAGCCCAAAGGAGCAACAGGGGCGTGAGCAGGGTACCGAGTCCAAAACCCGTAAAAAAAGTGGCAAACGAAACGGCTAGTGCGGCGAAGGCAAGCAGGAGCAAGTCCATGGCTACGCGTAGCGTTCCGCGTCGGCTCCGCTAATGGGGCTTCCGCCCAAGATGTGCAGGCGCTCGACCACGTTGCGCAGCTGGCGGACGTTGCCGGTCCAGTCCATTTGCTGCAGGTAGGCCAGCGCTTCGGGCGAAATGCGCTTGGCGGACCCTTCGAGCTGACCCAGAAAGTGCTCCACCAAAAGGGGAATGTCGTCGCGGCGGTCGTTGAGCGACGGCACCTCCACCACGATTACGCTCAAGCGGTGGTACAGGTCCTCACGAAAGCGGCCTGCGGCGATCTCGGCCTTCAGGTCTTTGTTGGTGGCGGCGAGCACCCGCACGTTTACCGAAATGGACTTGCCGCTGCCCACCGGGGTAATGCAGTTTTCTTGCAGGGCGCGCAGCACTTTGGCCTGCGCTGACAAGCTCATGTCGCCGATTTCGTCGAGAAAAAGGGTTCCGCCGTCGGCCAGCTCAAACTGGCCCTTGCGGTCCTTGATGGCGCTGGTGAACGAGCCCTTAACGTGCCCAAAAAGCTCGGATTCAATAAGTTCAGACGGAATCGCCGCGCAGTTCACCTCAATGAAGGCCTGGCGCGATCGGGCCGAAAGCTGGTGAATTTGGTTGGCGACGATCTCTTTGCCGCTGCCGTTGGGTCCGGTAATGAGCACTCGGGCGTCGGTCGGAGCCACTTTTTCGACCACCTCGCGCACCTGCTCGAGGGCAGCCGATTCGCCGACCATTTCAAACTTCTTGTCTACTTTTTTGCGAAGACGCTGGTTTTCGGCGACCAGTTTTTTGCGGTCCAAGGCCTGGCGAATCGTCGTGATCAGGCGGTTGAGGTCGGGGGGCTTGGCAATGTAGTCGTAGGCGCCGCTGCGGATGCAGCCAACCGCCGTGTCCAGGTCGCCGTGGCCGCTGATCATCACAAACGGCGTGTCGCCGTAGTGCTTCATGGCGTGGGCCAGCACTTCCAGGCCGTCGCGCTTGGGCATCTTGATGTCGCAGAGCACCAGGTCGTAGCTCGACGCCTCCAGGGCCGCAATCGCTTGGTCGCCGTCTTCGGCTTCGTCGATTTCGTGCTTCGGATCTTCGTTCAGCAAGATGTTTCGCAGTACGTTGCGAATCGCTTTCTCGTCTTCTACCAGCAGTATGCGCGCCATGGGCTTTGGGGGTCTTGAATGCTGCTCCACACACCTTCTTTCAAGGCGTAGCCGCTTAGGAGCATGCGGCGGGCATTAAGTCGGGCCAAAACTAGGTCAATTTGCCGCGCACTCAAGTGCAGCGTTTCGGCCCGCATGGCGAGCATGCCAGGCATCAAAAGTCGTGCCTCGGTCGTGGCGGACTGCACCGCCTTCGAAGTCGCGTCCCATTGGCGAAGGTCAAATTCCGCACGCGCTTGACCGAGTTCCAGTTCGGCCCGACCGTTGCGCCGCGCCATTACGTTGAACAGGGTGTCGAACGAACCGCTCGACCCCAGCAGCAGCGCACAAGGATGGGCTGATAAGGCCGTCCAAAGCGGTTCGAGTTCGCGGTCGAGGTAGGCGTCGAGGGCGGACCATTCCGCGGGGGTAGGTGGGTCGCTGGGCAGGAAGCGCTCGAACAGCCGGGTCACCCCCAGGGCAAAACTGGCCGCCCAGAGGGTGCGCCCCGCTTCGCAGAGGATGAATTCGGTGCTCCCGCCGCCGATGTCCATGATGAGGTGGCGCTCGCTCAGCTCGGGCCACGCCTGGCGAACGCCTGCGGCGATGAACGCGGCCTCTTGGTCTCCGTCGATCACGTTCACGGGTTGCCCCGTTTCGCGCTCGATGCGGGCTGCGAGCTCGGCTCCGTTGGCGGTAGAGCGCATGGCCGAGGTGGCAAAAGCGAAGCTCCGCGCCGCGCCGTAGGCGCGGGCGCTCCGCACGTGCTGGGCGACGGCTTCGACCGCCCGCTGGGCGGCCTCGGGCGTAATGACGCCGTCGCGCAACCCGCCGGCGCCCAGGCGAACCGCCACCTTGTCGCTGAACACGAGGGCGCCGTCGGCGCTCCGCACCAAAAGATTGAACGTATTCGTTCCGAGGTCCAGAATGGCGGTGCGCCCCTGCGAACTCATGCGGTTAGGGCTTCATGCGAATCCACTTCCACAGGTCGGCATACGTCGGCTTTTTGCCGTAGCTCAAAATTCCGACGCGGTAAATCCGCCCGGCCAGCCACACGGTGCCCAAAAAGCCCAGCACCATGAACGTCATGCTCGCGGCGATTTGGTACCAGGGCACCCCAAACGGAATGCGAATCATCATTGCAATCGGCGCCGAAAACGGAATCATCGACAGCGCCACGGCGACCGGCCCGTTGGGGTTTTCGATGATGCTCGTCGACAAAATAAAGGTCAGCACCAGCGGAAGCGTCAGCGGAATCATGAACTGCTGCGTGTCGGTTTCGCTGTCGACGGCCGCGCCCACGGCGGCAAACAGCGCGCCATAAAACAGGTATCCCGAGAGAAAGTAAAAAAGGAACATTCCGATCAATCCGGGGAGGTTGAGGCTCTCGAGCGTGCCCAGGGCGGCCTGGATTCCGTCGAGTTCGGGAGCCGCTTGCCCCGCCGCTCCCAAGGCGGCGACCTGCTCGGGGTCGGGCGACAGCAGTCCGAGGGCGCCCACCGCCGTCGAGGCCGCGGCCGTCAGGGCAATCCAGATGGCGAACTGCAGCAGTCCGACGCTGGCGATGCCCAAGATCTTGCCCAGCATCAATTGGGCGGGCTTCACGCTGGTCACCAGCACCTCGACGATGCGCGAGGTTTTCTCCTCAATCACGCCGCGCATGATTTGGGCGGCATACAAAAACGTGAAGAGGTAGATCATGATTCCGGCAAAAAAACCAATGCCCGACTTGATTTCGGCGCCCGAGGCTTCGCTGCCCTCCTCGCTGAGCTCGAAGGCCTCAATCACGGCCTCTGATTTGGCTTGGGTTACCAGAGCGGGGTCGACGCCAAAGTGCCGCAACTTGCCTTCGTAGGCGTAGCGTTCCAGCAGGCCCTCGAGCTCGCTCGCCATGCCCAGCGGCGCCGTGGTTTCGGTGTAGAGTTTGGCGTTTTTCAGGCTGAACTCGGGGTCGTTGTTGACCGATTCGGGAACGTAGAGCAGGCCGTCGACGTCGTCGCGCTCGCGAACCAGCGCCAAGGCCTGTTCCTCGGTGACCTCTTTGGGGTCAAAGTAGGCGAGTTGGGCGCCTTCGACGGTGGGGGTGCCTGGCAGCACGTAGCTGTGGTCGACGACGATGAGGTTGAGGTCTTCGGCTTCGCTCGACATTGCGATGAGGGTGGGAGCGACCATGAGCCCGACGAACAGCACCGGGCCGAGCACGGTCATGACCAAGAAGCTCTTTTTGCGCACGCGCGTGGTGATTTCGCGCTGGGCGACGAGTAAAAACGGTTTCATGCGCCTTGAACGGTTTGGACAAACAAATCGTGGATGCTGGGCACCACTTCTTCAAATTGGTATACGTTGACGTGCGGAGCAAGGGCCGCCAGCAGCCGCGACGCGTCGTCGATCCCCGCGCGGAACCGGGCGGCAACGATGCCCTGGCCCTCTCGGCGGTGGTCCGAGAGTTCGACGCCTTCGGGAAGAACGAGGTCCTGGAGGTCCGCGCTGCGGTAGCGCAGCACAAATTGGCCCGAGCGGTGGCGGTCTTTGAGTTCCTGAATGCTTCCGTGAAGCACGTTTTGGCCTTGGTTGACCAGGGCGATGTGGCTGCAGAGCTCCTCGACGCTTTCCATGCGGTGGGTCGAAAAGATCAGGGTGCGGCCTTCGCGGTTGAGGCGCAGCATTTCTTCGCGGATCAGCTGGGCGTTAATGGGGTCAAATCCCGAGAAGGGTTCGTCAAAGATGAGCAGTTCGGGCTCGTGCAGCACCGTGGTGATGAACTGGACTTTTTGCGCCATGCCCTTAGAAAGGTCGCTGACTTTTTTGTCCCACCAGCTCTGGAGTTCCCAGCGCTCAAACCAGCTGCGCAGCCGCTGCTTGGCGTCGGCAGAAGAGAGTCCGCGCAGCTGCGCCAGGTACATGGCCTGCTCGCCGACCTTCATGCTTTTGTAGAGTCCGCGCTCCTCGGGCAAGTACCCAATGCGCCGCGTGGCGTCGGCGTCCAGCGGGCGGCCGAAGAGCATGAGTTCGCCCTCGTCGGGCGCCAAAATGCGGTTCGCGATGCGAATAAACGTGGTTTTTCCGGCGCCGTTGGGTCCGAGGAGGCCAAAAAGGCTTCCCTGCGGAATCTCCATGTCGAGGCCGCGCAGTGCGTGGTGCGAGGCGTAGCGCTTGTGCAGGCCAGAGGCAGTTAGGGCGTTCATGCTAGTTGCGGATTGCTAGTTGCTCGTTTCGAGTTGCGGTGCGGACCATGAGGTGAGCAATCCGATGGCTTCTTCCACCGTGCGCACCTGATCGACGACGAGGTAGCTGCGCTGGTCTTTTTGCTTCATTTGAAAGCGCTGCGGATTGCGCTGAAGGTCCCGCAAAAACTGGCCCAAAACGTGTTCCGGTATGCGGAACTGCGCGTCGTCGGGGAAGTAGGCCATGAGTTTGCCGGACTTGATGCGGACTTTTTCCATGCCCATGGACTGGCCCAGCCAGCGAATGTGGAGCGAGCGCAGCAGGTTTTCGGCCGCCAAAGGCAAGGCTCCGAACCGGTCAACCAAGCCAAGTCGGTAGGCCTCAAGGGCTTCGGGGCCCGTTAGGGCGTCGAGCTCGCGGTAGATGCGCAGGCGTTCTTCGACCGAGTTGACGTAGGCGTCGGGCAGCAGAAGTTCCCAGTCGGTGTCGAGCTGGCACTCGCGAGTGGACGACCAACCGCCGCGCTGGTCCTCGTAGAGTTCTTTGAATTCGGACTGCTTGAGTTCGTCGACGGCTTCGGCCAAGAGCTTCTGGTAGGTTTCAAAGCCCAAGTCGTTGATGAAGCCCGACTGTTCCGCCCCCAAAAGGTCGCCGGCGCCCCGAATTTCGAGGTCGCGAAGGGCGATTTTGAATCCCGATCCAAGGTCGCTAAACTGCTCAAGCGCTTGCAGTCGTTTGCGGGCTTCTTCGGGCAGTCCGCCCAAGGGGGGCGACACGAGGTAGCAAAAGGCCTTGCGGTTGCTGCGGCCGACGCGTCCGCGCATCTGGTGCAGGTCGCTCAGGCCAAACATGTGCGCGTCGAGAATGATGATGGTGTTGGCGTTGGGCACGTCGAGGCCGTTTTCGACAATCGTGGTGCTCACCAGCACGTCAAAGCGGGCCTCCATGAATCCGAGGATCAGGTCCTCCATCTCGTGGCCGTTCATCTGGCCGTGGCCGGTGGCGATGCGCGCGTCGGGCACCAAGCGCTGCAGGAGTCCCGCGACTTCGCTCAGGTTTTGGATGCGGTTGTTGATGACGTACACCTGGCCGCCGCGGCTGAGTTCGTAGGCGATGGCGTCGCGCAGGCGCTCTTCGTTGAACCCAATCAGGTAGGTGTCGACGGGCTGGCGGTTGGGGGGCGGAGTCGTCATCACGCTCAGGTCCCGCGCCGACATCAGCGAGAACTGCAGGGTGCGCGGAATCGGCGTCGCCGACAAAGTCAAGGTGTCGATGTTGGCCTTGAGGTTTTTGAGCATGTCCTTGGCGTTGACGCCGAACTTCTGTTCTTCGTCGACGATCATCAGGCCAAGGTCTTTGAACTTCAAGTCTTTGCCAAGGATTCGGTGGGTGCCAATTAGGACGTCGATTCGGCCGTTCTCGAGGTCTGCCAGGACTGCTTTGGCCTCTTTGGCGCTGCGCGACCGGTTGAGGTAGTCGACGCGGGCGGGCAAGCCTTTTAAGCGCTTGGTAAACGTTTGGTAATGCTGGAAGGCCAGGAGGGTGGTCGGAACCAGCACGGCCACCTGCTTGCTGTCGGCCACTGCCTTGAAGGCGGCGCGCACGGCGATTTCGGTTTTTCCGAAGCCCACGTCGCCGCAGATCAGGCGGTCCATGGGAATCACCGATTCCATGTCGGCCTTGACGTCGGCGGTGGCCTTCATTTGGTCCGGCGTGTCTTCGTAGGCAAACGAGGCTTCGAGCTCGTGCTGCAGGTAGCTGTCGGGGCTGTAGGCAAAGCCTTTGGCCTCGCGGCGCTTCGCATAGAGCTTGATGAGGTCAAAGGCCACCTCTTTGACGCGACGTTTGGTTTTGTTTTTGGCGTTTTGCCACGCCGGCGAGCCCAGCTTGCTCAGCGAGGGTTCGGTGCCTTCTTTGGTGGCGTAGGGCGCGATTTTGTGCAGGCTGTGGATGCTCACGTAAAGCACGTCGCTGTCGCGGTACACGAGCTTAATGGCCTCCTGCTTGACGCCGCCCACGTCGATTTTTTGAAGTCCGCCAAACTTGCCAATTCCGTGGTCGATGTGGGCCACAAAGTCGCCGACCTGCAGGGAATTCAGCTCCTTGAGGGTGAGGGCCTGGGCCTGCTCGTGCTGGTCCCGAATGGTGAAGCGCTGGTAGCGTTCAAAGAGGTCGTGGTCGACGTAGGCGACCAGACCGGCGGCGGGGTCCTCCCAGCCGCGGTGCAGCGCCCCGTCAATCCAGTTTATTTCGAGGTCCTCGTTCAGGTCCTGCAAAATCGCCTGAAGGCGGTCGCGCTGGCTGCTTTGTCCGCACATAATCCACAGCGCTCGGTTGCCTTGGCGGTGGCCGTCTAGGGTTTGGGCCAGCAGGTCAAATTTCTTGGCAAACGCGGGCTGAGCGAGGGTGCCCCACGAGGCGGAATCGCTCGGCGCCCCGTCCACGGCGAGGCCCCGCCCTGCGAGCTCGCGTTCCCATTCGGCGCCGCGCAGGTAGAGTTCGTGCGGCTCCAGCCGGCGCACCACGCTGTGCAGTCCGACAAAGGCTTCTTCGGCGAGGCGGTAGATTCGGTCGAGCTTCTCGAGGGCTACCTCGGGGCGTTCCACCCACAGCAGCGCTTGGGGTCCTGCGTAAGCGCTGAGCGACTCGCGGCGTTCGGCGCTGGTCTTGTCTTCGACGTTGGGAACCAGCGTCATGCGTTCCACCCGCTCCAGCGTGAGCTGGTCGACGACGTCAAACGTGCGAATGCTCTCTACTTCAGAACCAAAAAACTCCAAGCGGTGCGGTTCCGGGTGGGCGAACGAGAACACGTCGACGATTCCGCCCCGAACCGAGAACTGGCCGGGCTTTTCGACAAAGTCCACGCGCTCAAAGTGCAGTTCAAAGAGGTACTCGTTCAAAAAACCCACGTCGAGGCGGGCGCCCACGGCAACCTCCATGCTCCGGGCGTCGAGTTGCCCGCGCGTGATGACTTTTTCGGCCAGGGCCTCGGGGTAGGTGACCACGAGCACGGGCTTTGGACCGCGCAGCCGGTCGAGAACCTCAGCCCGCAACCCGATGTTGGCGTTGTCGGTTTGGTCTCGGTCGGCATAGGGTCGGCGGTAGGAGTCCGGAAAAAACAGCACCGACCCCGCAGGAAGGAGTTTCTCGAGGTCGTTAAAAAAGTAGGCGGCCTCTTCTTTGTCGCTGCGCACCACCACGGCCGACCGACCGAGCTCGGTTAGGGCCAGCGCCGCTACCACCGAGGGCAGCGATCCCGACGCCCCCGAAAGGGCCGCTCGCTGGCCCGTTGCGGCCGCCGCCCATCGGCGGAGGAAGTCGGCGACGCGCGCGTCGCTGCGGTACAGGTCGAGGAAGGAACTTGGTGCGGCCACAAACAGCTTCAGCCGCGAAGAAATCCCTCGGCTTCGAGGACCATCGCGGTGGAGCCGGCAAAGTACGGCACGCGCTGGTGAAGTTCCTCGGGCTTCAGGTCCAAAATGCGCTGAAATCCGTCGGTGGCCCGTCCGCCCGCTTGCTCGGCGATGAACGCCAAGGGATTGCACTCGTACAGCAGGCGCAGCTTGCCCTTCGGACTCTTGGTTCCGGTGGGGTAGATGTAGATTCCGCCCTTGAGCATGTTGCGGTGAAAGTCGCTCACCAGCGAGCCGATGTAGCGCGACGTGTAGGGACGGTCGGTGGCCGGATCCAGCTCCTGGCAGTACTTGATGTAGCGCTTGACGCCGTCGGGAAAGTGCACGTAGTTCCCCTCGTTAATCGAATAAATCACGCCGCGTTCGGGCATGCGGATGTTCTCGTGGCTGAGCAAAAAGGTTCCGAGCGAAGGGTCGAGCGTAAAGCCGTGCACGCCGTGGCCGGTCGTGTAGACCAGGATCGTCGACGAACCGTAGATGACGTAGCCCGCGGCCACCTGGGCGCTGCCCGGCTGCAGAAAGTCCTCGAGCTGCACGGGGGTTCCGACCGGCGTGACCCGGCGGTAAATGCTGAAAATGGTACCGATCGACACGTTGACGTCGACGTTGCTCGAGCCGTCCAGCGGATCCATGGCCACGACGTACTTGGCGTTGGCGTGAATCGGGTCGGTAAAGGCGATGAAGTCTTCGAGCTCTTCAGAGGCTACACCGGCGACCTCGCCGCGCTGCCGCAGGGCCTTGATGAACACGTCGTTGGCGTACACGTCGAGCTTCATTTGCCGTTCGCCCTGCACGTTGTCGGCGTCGGTGGCGCCTAAGATGTCGGCGATTCCGGCTCGGTTGATTTCGCGGTTGACGACTTTGGCGGCCAAGCGAATGGCCGAAAGAAGGGCGGTCAGCTCCCCTTTGGCGTAGGGAAACATTTCTTGGTTCTCAACCAAGTACTCGCCCAGCGTAATAGCGCGTGCTGCACTCATTTCGTGGTTATCAAGGGTTGCGGTAAAGATAGCGGAATCGCTGTACTTTCGCCCCGTGGAGGCCCATTCCGTGGAAATTATGATTCGCAAAGCCGCCGCGGCCGACGTGCCGGCGGTACTCGGCCTAGTTCGCGTGCTGGCGGACTACGAACGCGCCCCTCAGGAGGTCACCCTCACCGAAGCCCACATGCGCGCCGACCTCGAAGCCGGCCATTTTGAGGCCTGGCTGGCCTGGAACCCCCAGGGAGAGGCCGTCGGACTGGTGCTCTGCCACCGCCGCTACTCGACCTGGAAGGGCCTGACCGCCCACCTCGAAGACCTGGTGGTGCTCGAGTCCTTCCGAGGCCAGGGTCTGGGACGCCGCCTGCTCGAAGTGGCCGTGGCCTGGGCGCAATCCATTGGGGCCCAGCGCCTCCATTGGGAGGTCCTCGACTGGAACCAGCCCGCGATCGACTTTTATGAGGGCTTGGGGGCCGACCTCAACCGCGACTGGATTCCCTGCCGCTTGGCCGGGGACGCGCTCGCCCAATTCACCTTTCGCTACCCCCGTTTGCTTTGAGTACCTGGTCCATTTTCAAGTTTGGCGGAGCCTCAGTCAAGGATCCCGAAGCCCTGCGCAACGCCGTTCGCCTGGTTCGCGAGTACGGAACCCATCCGCTGCTCGTCGTGGTTTCGGCCATGGGCAAAACCACCAACGCCCTCGAGCGCTACATTCAAGCCCGCGAGCTGGGCGATGCCGCCGCCGCCCGTGCTGAGCTCGACGGAATCCGCGCCTTTCACGACGAGATGGCCCGCGACCTCGGGCTGCTCGACGCCGCCCTGCAGGGGCAGCTGGACGCCCTCTGGGCCGCCGCGGAGCGGGTCGACTCTGCCCAGGCCTACAACCCGCGCTACGACGCGGTCGTTTCGCTGGGTGAACTGGCTTCGTCGCGCATCCTCGCCGCGGCGCTGAAGGCCGACGGCCAAGACGCGGACTGGCTGGACGCCCGCGAGGTCTTGGCGACCGACGCGGTCTACCGCCGGGCCACGGTCGATTGGGCGCATACCGCGGAACGCACCGCGCGGGCCCTCGCTCAGCCTTCTGGAGTTACCGTGACCCAGGGCTTCATTGGCGCGGCCCCCGACGGCAGCACCACCACCTTGGGCCGAGAGGGCTCCGACTACAGCGCGGCCATCTTTGCCCACGTTCTGAACGCAAGCAGTTTGAGCATTTGGAAGGACGTTCCGGGTATGCTCAGCGGCGACCCCAAGGTGTTTCCGTCGGTGGTCCGCCTCGAGCAAGTGCCCTACCGCGAGGCCATCGAACTGGCGTTTTATGGGGCGAGCATCATCCACCCCAAAACCATTCAGCCGCTCGAACAGGGCGGAACCACCCTGCGCATTCGCTCCTTCGTCGACCCCAAAGCGCCCGGAACCGAAGTGGGCCCCTTTGCCGCCCTGAAGCCTGAAGTTCCGTGCTGGATTCGCCACGAAAACCAGGTGCTCATTGAGGTTTCGAGCCGCGACCTGAGCTTTTTGTCTGAGGGCCACCTCAGCGAAGTCTACCGCATTTTTGCCGAAGAGGGCCTTTTGGTGCGCGCCGCCCAGCACACCGCGCTCTCCACCCGCTTTGCGGTGAACGACGACCGCGTGGCGGTTCCGCGCGCGCTCGACCGGCTCAACGGGCCCTACCGGGCCAGCGCCGAGTACGGCTTAAGGCTGACCACCGTTCGCCGCCCCGACGCCGACTCCTTGGCGATGCTGCTCGCGGGAGGCCCGCTGCGCATGGTGTTACGAAATCATGAAGTCGCCCAGGTGCTGACGGCACCGAACTAACTTTGCCGCATGACGACCAAGCCGCTGATTTCCCTTGACGAAGTTCGCGGCTTCTTGGGCTGGCCCCGGGCCGCGAAGCCCTTGGTTTGGCTCCTCTTTGCGCTTTTGGGCTGGCACCGCCTCAACCGGGTCTACGCCCGCTTTGCCGACCGCCAGGGGCCCGAATTTGCCCGGGCCTTGCTCGCTTCGCGCGGCGTCAAGCTTCGCTACTTTCCCAGCGACCTGGACCGCATTCCCCGGTCGGGCGGGGTCGTTTTTGCCGCGAACCACCCCCTCGGAGCGATGGACGGCCTCGCCATGCTGCACACCATCGCCGCGGTACGCCCCGACGTGCGGCTGGTGGGCAACGCGCTGCTCGAGCGCATCGAGCCCTTGAGGCCCTACCTGATTGGCGTGGTTCCGTTTGAAGGCGCCCACCGCAACCCGGTGGCTTCGGGGCGCGGACTCCTCGAGGCCAAGCGGTGGGTCGAAGAGGGCGGTGCCCTGGTCGTCTTTCCGGCCGGCGAAGTTTCCTCGTGGTCGCCCGGGCGCTGGGGCGTGCACGACCGCCCGTGGCCCCGTGCCAGCCAGCGCTTCCTGCACGAGGTCGGAGCGCCGGTGATGCCCGTCGACGTTCGGGCTTCCCTCTCCTGGTACTTCTACGTCCTCGGACTCTTCGGTCCCTGGCTTCGCACCCTGCTGCTGCCGGTCGAGGCCGTGCGGCCTCGTTGGTTCTTCAGCATCGACCTGCGCTGGGGTAAACCCCTGAATCCCGAGGCTGGGCAGTCTGCCGAGGCCTTCGCCGACCTGATTCGCCAACGCCGCCGCCAGCTGCGCACCGTGAAGCCCCGAAAGGCCCGCCGCTGGAAGTTCAAACTCTTCGCGCTGCGCCGCTTGGAGCCGATTGCGCCCGAGGGGTCCGCGCCGCAGCTGGCGGCCGAACTCGCGGCCCTACCGGCCGAGGCCCTGCTCACCCGCCACCGGGATTTGTCGGTGTACCTCGCCAAAGGCCGCGCCATTCCCGCGGTCGTTCAGGAACTGGGTCGCCTTCGCGAAATCACCTTTCGCGGCGTAGGAGAGGGCAGCGGCAAGGGGCGGGACCTCGACCGCTTTGACCCTGAGTACCACCACCTCGTGCTTTGGAACGAGTCAGAACAGGCCATTTGGGGCGCCTACCGCTTGGGATTGGGGTTTGAGCTCTACCCTCAGGGCGGAATGCGCAGCTTCTACCTCAGCGGCTTTTTCAGAATCCGGCGCGAAGCCCACGGCTTTTTTGCGCAGTCCCTCGAAATGGGGCGTGCCTTTGTGGTTCCGGCGGCCCAGCTCAAGCCCATGCCGCTTTACCTGCTTTGGAAGGGAATCGTGCACGTCCTGCTGCGCCATCCGGGCCAGCTGCGCTACGTGGTGGGATCGGTTTCGGTGTCCAACAGCTACTCGCGCCACAGCCAGGCCGTCATGCTTGGCTTTTTGCAGCAGCACTTCAGAGACGCCCACTGGGCCCGCTACATTCTTCCCCGCAAGCGGTTCAGGCTGCGGCTCCGCGCCCGCGACCGCGAACTCATCGCGCACAGCGAACCTGCCGACATGCAGCGCTTTGACCGCTTAATCGCCGACATTGAGCCGCACAACCTGCGTTTTCCGGTGCTGATCAAAAAGTACGTGGGCCAAAACGCCAAGGTGATTGCGTTCAACCGCGATCCGGAATTCAACACCGTCGACGCCCTGATGTACATGGACGTCAGCGAACTGCCGCAGGAAACGCTGCGGCCGGTGCTCGAAGAGCTCGAGGCGGCTCAGTCCCAGGTGTAGATCGAGTACAGCATTCCGAGGCGGAGCTGCAGCAAGACGTCTCCGCCTTCTTGGTCGGGGCGCGTGAAGCCTTCGAGGCGGTCGCCCGGTACGCTTTGCAAAATTCCCTCGACGAACCACGACCAGTGTTCGCTGACGCGGTGCGTGACGCCGATTCCGCCGCCCAACGCGGGGCTGATGTTGGTGCCTTCGTGAAACTCCGTGTCGCCCGGGTAGGGAACGTTGGTGGCAAACTTCGACTGGCTGAGCACGCTCGAAACCTGCGCAAACCAGTAGGGCGAGGTCGGATTGCGCTTCCAGTAGCGGCCGTAGGGTACCGCAAAATTGGTTACGCGCAGGCTGGGCTGCAGATAAGTCGACCGCACGTCGATGCCGGTAAAGCCGTTAACCCCTTCGGTGGACTGGGCATAAATGCTGCCGTAGGCCAATCCCGCACTGACGTCCCAGCGCGAATTCAGCTGAAAGCCGAGGCTGAGGGCGCCGTGTCCGCGGGCTTCGCTGGCCGCTGAGGCAAACGACCCCCCGTTGAAGTCACCGGCGTAGCTGGAGCTGCCGAATCCGCCGCGGATGCTCACGGCTTGAAACGAACGTTGGGCGAATGCGGCGGCGCTGAGCGACAGGGCCAAAACGAAGTAGGTAGTGCGCATGAGGGCGAAGATAATCATTGCGGCGGCAGCTCCGCGCCTCCCCGCGCGCTTCTGCCGCAGGCATAAAAAAACCGGCCCTTGCGGGCCGGCCTCTAGGATCGGGCACGCGAAATGCCCTTACTTCACTGCCAAAAACTTGGTCGTAACCTGGCCGTTGGCGCCATACAAAATCAGGTACTGCTGGCTTTGGTCGGCGGCGGTGGTCATCCACAACCCGACCTTCTTGCCGTGCACGTACTGGCCTTGAACCACGGCCACGCCGTCTTCGGTGTACAGCACATACGAACCGTGGCGTTGGCCGTCGCGGTAGTACCCGCGCTCCTTAATCTGCCCGTTCGAATAATACTTTGTGATCTCCGTGCGGTCGCCAAAATCAGCGACGGTTACGCGTTCATTCGCGGTTGCGGTGGGTTCGGGGCGCAGGTCCTGAGCTTGAGCGATCAAGCCGGATGTCAACAGCGCCACTAAAAGAAAGTTGGTTTTCATGGCGTCCGTATGTTAAGTTAACGTTATTCAAAGTTAACAAAAAATTAACATTACGCAACCTCTGCCACGCGACGAACTAAAATTTGGGCCATTCGGGCAAAAGCCTGCTCGCTCCAGCCGGCTATGTGGGGCGTAATCAGCACGTTAGGCTGCTCCAAAAGTTCGCTCCAAAACGGCGAAGCCTCGTTCAAACCCTCGAGGTTGGGCTTCTCGAGGTCGACGACGTCGAGCCCAAGGCCGCGAATGAGGCCGTCCTGGAGCGCGCGCCACGCATCTTCGAGCGGCAAAATGTTGCCGCGGCTCGTGTTGATCACCCAAGGCTGGCGGGCGCAGCCCTGCCAGAAGGCGTAGTTGGCGTATCCCTTGGTCTCGGGCGAAAGGGGCAGGTGGAAGCTGATCACGTCGCATTCCGCCTGAATGCGGGCGAGGGTGGATTCGCCCTCAAAACCGCGGCGGTAGGCGTCGTGGGCCAGAACGCGCAGCCCAAGGCCGCGGAGCAGCGCCGCGAAGGCGGGCCCGGTGTGGCCGTATCCGACGATGCCGACGGTGGCTCCGGCGAGTTCCCAGCCGGTGTTGCCGGCGCGGTTCCATTGGCCGGCGGCGACCTCGCGGGCCGACCAGGCCACGCGCTTGGTGAGGCCGAGCAGGAGGCCGAGGGCGTGCTCGGCGACGGCGGGGGCGTTGCCCTCGGGGGCTGACAGGCAGGCGATTCCGCGGGCCGCGGCGGCGGCGCAGTCGATGTGCTCCATGCCGCTGCCGAAGCGGGCAATCCACTTGAGCTGGGGGGCGCGGTCCAGAAGGGCGGCGTCGACGGCGAAGCGTCCGCGCAGCACCAGGCCGGTGGCCGACTGCAGGGGCAAGTCGGGCAAGGCTAGGGCGTAGCAGCGGTCCAGCGCGTAGCCCAGGGCCTCAAGGCCGTCTTCAAGAATAGGGTGGGTGGTGTCGACGAGCAGGGCCCTCATCCGAGCAGCGCGTTGGCGATGGCAAAGTAGATGCTCAGCCCCAAGATGTCGTTGGTCGTCGTGATGAACGGGCCGGTGGCCAAGGCGGGGTCGACGCCGTAGTGGTTCAGGGCCCAGGGCACGGCGGTTCCGAAAAGCGAAGCAAAAATGATGACGCTGAGCAGCGAAACTCCGACCGCGACCGCAAAGAGCAGCCCGTGGCCCGCGGCCCACGAGTAGGCCAGGATGGCGAGGGCGCAGAGAAGTCCGTTCAAAAGGCCCACGCCCAGCTCGCGCGTCAGCCGCGACCAAAGGGTTCCAGGCATGTTGGAGTTGGCGAGGCCCTGCACGACGATGGCCGAGGACTGTACGCCGACGTTGCCGCCCATGGCTCCGATGAGGGGCATGAAGAAGGCCAGTTGGGGCAGGAGCGAGAGTTCGCCTTCGTTGCGGCCGACGACGGTGGAGGTCAAGATTCCGCCCACGAGGCCCACCATAAGCCAAGGCAAGCGCGCCCGGGTCATTTCAAAGAGGCCGTCGGTGGCCTCGACTTCGTCGGACAGACCCGACAGGAGCTGGTAGTTGCTGTCGGCCTCTTCCTGGATCACGTCGACCACGTCGTCGATGGTGATGCGGCCCAGCAGGCGGCCCATGTCGTCGACCACGGGCACCACAAACAGGTCGTACTTTTTCATGATGCGGGCGACTTCGACCTCGTCAGTGGTCGAGGTCACCGAGCGCACGCTGCGGTCGTACACTTCGGCGATGGGCGTGCGGGCTCCGGTGGTGAGGAGCTTTTTGAGCGACAGCGAGCCCAGCAGGATGTCGCGGTCGTCGACCACGTAGACGGCGTGCACGACCTCGACTTCTTCGGCCTGGCGGCGCATTTCGCGCACGCAGCGGCTAACCGTCCAGTTTTCGTTCACCTGCACGAGTTCGGTGGCCATCAGGGCGCCGGCCGTGCCCTCGGCGTGGGTCAAGAGGTCGGCCAGGTCTTTGGCGTACTCGACGTCTTCGATGTTTTGAAGGACCTCGCGCTTTTTCTCCTCAGACAGGTCGGCCATCAGGTCGGCGGCGTCGTCAGAGTCGATGTTTTCTAAGACGACCTCGGCGATTTCTTTGCCGGTGAAGTTTTCGAGGATTTCCGACTGCAGTTCGTCGTCGAAGTAGACCAAGATGTCGGTCCAGCGTTCCGCCGGGAGCAGCTGCAGCATCGCGAGCACCTCGGGCAGCTCGAGCTCTTGGGCGATTTCAGCGACGTCGGCCGAGTGCAGGCCTTCGAGCAGGTCGACGACGGCGGAATCCTGCCGCTCCGCCAGCAGGCGGCGCAGCTCAGCGCGCAGGTCGTGGGTCGTCGTCGGAGTCATGGCGCAAGGCGTGGGCCAGCGCGATGAATTGGTCGACGCGGAGCTGTTCGGCCCGCAGCGAGGCCACCGATTCCAGCGCGCTTGGCGCGCTAAAGGTAAGGCTTTTCAGCGCGTTGCGCAGGGTTTTGCGCCGCTGACCAAAGGCGGTCTTGACGACCAGCGCGAGGTCGCGGTAGGCTACCGCGGGCGGTTCGGGCAGCCGTTCGAGGCGGATTACCGCCGACTTGACCTTGGGCGGCGGATCAAAGGCCCCCTCGTTCAGCGTGAACAGGTAGTCGCAGCGGTAGTAGGCTTGGGCGAGCACGCTGGTGATTCCGTACTCCTTGCTGCCCGGTCCGCTGCAGATGCGCACGGCCACTTCGCGCTGAAACATGCCGACCATTTCGGGAATGCGGTCGCGGCGGTCGAGCATCCAGAATAAAATCTGGGTCGAAATGTTGTAGGGGAAATTCCCAACCAAGGCAAAGGGCGCCTCGGCCAGCTCGGCCGGCTCCTGCCAGCGCAGCAGGTCGGCGTGGTGCAGGCGGGCGCTCAGCTGCGGAAACTTGCTCTGCAGCACCGGAATGCTCTCGCGGTCCAGTT
>JACCDH010849283.1_pt1 | contig 42149 bp, 47 predicted proteins | sample 7442481 | NCBI WGS metagenome assembly JACCDH01 (sample SAMN15323433, study PRJNA562643) | freshwater metagenome | isolation source: river surface water | place: USA:Blue River Watershed | collected 2017-08-15 | reverse complement strand
ATAGTAATTAAATTACAATTAATTAAAGATAGAATTAACTTAATAACTCATCATCCTAATTATTTCTTTAAATTGTTTTAATTATATTTTTTTAATAATCAGCATTTTAAATCTTCAAGGGTGTAAACTTACCTAAAAATAAATTTGAAGATGATATTTATAATCAGATCAAGACATATTAAAATATTTACCAAGAGCATGTTCTATTCTTGTAAGAGATAATAAAATAATTTTTCATTAGAAGGACCAATAAAATTTTCAGGTAAAACAAATATAGATGAAGATCCAGAAGATGGTCAAGAAAAAACTATTTCAAAATCAACATGTATTTATAATCATGATCAAATATTATCATGGGTTCGGTTTTGAATTAATAGAAGAAATAATAACTAAATACTCTAATGGTAAAATAATAATACTAAATAAATCAGAAGAAATAAGTCAAGAAGAAGAACTAGTAAAAGATGTAATGGCAATAATGAATGTATATGTAGCAAAAATAAATGGCTTACGAAGATATAAAAAATTATATTTTTATCAAGAAATATCAAGTTTAATGTTACTAGTAGCAACCCTAAAAAAGATAAAGTTAAAAAAGTCGTTCAAAAGAAAGCCAATAAATCAGTTAAGGTTGTCGCCTTAACAAAATCATAATTTACACGCTATGCAACGAGCAAACCTTGAATATTTTTTTGTTGAGTAAATCGGCATTTTAAATCTTCAAGGGTGTAAATAAATATATATTAAAGATGGTATTTAATTATTTATAGTTTCATGAGTATTATTATATTTATATTCTAAATCAACCATAGATTTATTATATTTTAATAAATTTAATCCTAATCCATAAATACATATTTTTGGTTGTGGTTTATCTAATTTAACAAATAATATAGCACTAGTCATTCTATTTAGATTTAGTGTACTTTGTAATTCAGAATTTTGTTTTAATATATTAGTATTATCTATTAATATATTAGTATTATCTATTATGTTTGTATATGATTTATTATTTATAGGAAAATATAGTAAATTTTGATTTATTTTTATACATTTTGTTTTAACTAAAAATCTATCCCATTTAATTCTACAATGACCATTTAATAATAACTTGATTTCATTTATTTCATCAACATTGTCTGTTTCAATAAAAAAACCATTGTGTATTCCTTGAAATGGTAAAAATATTTTAAATTCATTTATAGGATCATTATATATTAATTCATTAGACGCTAAGAATTGAATACGATTTTTTATACAATTTGTTCTAATTGAAGAACTATAATAAATTCCTTTTGATATTAGTTTACAACTTATATTATCTTTTATATGTGTTAATTTACATATAATATCTTCATCTATTAATGATATTTTAATATCATAACAAAATATTTGAAATGGTATTGTGATATAAATCTTATTATCACATATTTCATAATTTTTTAAGTTTATCATAAATCTTAAAGGTATATTTATTATTCTGTTATTATTTATATATATTTCAAAACAAACATTATGATAATTAATTTTAAAATTAGTTGGGTCAACATTTTCATCCAAATCAAACACTAAATATTCTGGAATGTTAACATCAAAATCTTTTTTTATTATTAAACTATTATTTATAAATTCATCAGTAAAATATTCTTCAACAAAATCTTGTGAAATATTTAATTCAAAATTATCTGCACCAGTCTCTCTTAATTGTATCAATGACATTAATTATTATAATAATTATGTTTTTAAACTGATAATTATATCTAAATAAAAAATTATGATTAAAAAATATTAATTTATAATTATAATTTAGAAATAAATGATTATAACTTTATTATTAAATCTATAGATAAAATTTGAATTTTATCACTAAATTAAATAATTGTTATAATTATTATGTTAAAAATAACTAAATTGATATATGAAATACCTAATTTAGTATTACAATTATTTGATATTATCAATAATAAATTAAATGTAATTTATACTAAAGTCAACTATTTGTAATACAGATTTTGAAATAATTGAAAAACTTTTACATTCTTCTTTATTATTATTACAATAAAATAATAAACAATCACGTTATAATTATTGGTGTAATTTTACATGTTAAAAAATTGAAATTAATATTTATTATAAAATATAGTTTATATTAATGTCAAATATAGATGTGTATGTTAAAAAAAATGTATCATTACACGAATATGCAATTCATAAATATATTCAAGAATTAGAAGTATTTAATGTTCCAAAAATTATTGCATATGATGTAGAAAGAAAAGTTATGGTTATTGAAAAGTTAAATCATATGAATATTTCAGATTATTATGGTGAAGATGCACTAAATGTACCAGAAGAAATTTTTAATAAAATTAGAAATATAATTAAAAATTTAGTAAAATATAATATTGAATATCCAGATATTACAGGATATAATTTTATAGAATATGAAAATAAAATATGGATTATTGATTTTGAACATGCTAGAACTATTACTGGTAAATTAAATGGTTTTGTTAGTAATTTTATTGATGGTTTAAATGATTGGAATCCAAAATATAAATAAATTTATTTACTTTATATATAAGTAAATTTATTTAATGTTCCGCTTCCTGTGCGTTTCGATCGCACGACCTTTAGGTTAACAGCCTAATGCTCTACCAACTGAGCTAAGGAAGCTATAGGAATATTTTTTTATTCCTATAATAGTGTATAAAATAAAATTTTTATATATTTTTTAATTATAAATTTCACCAGTTTTTGGATCTTTACATGGTCTGGATGTTTTACTATTTGATACTTCATTTTTTGCTAATTCTAAATCTTTTTTTGCATTATTTAATCCATAATAATAATAACCTGAACTTGCACAACAGCATAGAGAAAGTATCAAAACAACTAATGGACTACTACCTGTTGAATAAATTATAGCTGAAACTAATAACATACACATAAAACAACCACAACAAGTTATTAACATAGTATAAGACCATGCGATTGTTGCAATATTACCTAAAACTCTAAAACCTTGATTTGGTACATCACTATAGTATTGTTGATTATTTATTGTAACATTACATGCATTAACACTTGACATATTATTAAGTTATATTTTTTTATATATATTTTTTAAATTAATTTAAGTAATATTATGCAACCATTGTAAATTTAATTTGTTCATGATGGTGATAATCATATATTTTAAAATCATCCACATTATAATCATTAATATCTTCTTTAACTTGATTTATATTTATTGTAGGAAAAGAATATGGTTCTCTTTGAATCTGTAGTTTTGCACCTTCAATATGATCTTCATAAATATGACAATTTCCCATAAAATATACAAATTCATATGCTTCTAATCCACAATGTTTAGCTAGTAGATGAGTTAAAAATGAATAGGATGCTATATTAAATGGAATTCCACAACAACTATCACATGATCTTTGATACATTGAACAACTCAACTTATTACCATCATGAACATTAAATTGACACATTATATGACAAGGTGGTAAAGCCATTTGATCTAATTGACATGGATTCCATGCACTCATAATTAATCTTCTACTATTACGTTGATTTGGATCTTTTAATACATCAATAATTTGTTGTAATTGATCAATACCACCATGATTTTTAAGTCTATCAAAACAACCACAATAATATCTAATATTACATCTACATGGTATAAATTCACCATTAAACCGTCTCCATTGCCATCCATATATTGGACCTAATTCATTGACTTCATAATTGTGTAGTCCTCTTTCATCTAAAAATTCACGTGTACTATTAGCATCCCAAATATGAACCCCTTGTTCATTAAGAATAGTGTTATTAGTTTGACCTTTAATAAACCATAATAATTCTTTTAAACAAGTTTTCCATGCTGTTTTCTTTGTTGTTAAAATTGGTATTTTTCCATCTTTTAAAGAAAAACGCATAGATTCACCAAATATACTTTTTGTTTTGCCATTTCTACCTTCTTCTAAAACACCATCATTTAAAATTTTTTCAAGTAGGTTTAAATATTGATATTCCTCATGTTGATATTTATTAATATGTTTAAAAATATTTTCTGATACTTTACTATTTTCCATAAATTATTATCTAATACACTTTAATGTATTTTTATCAATTTTTATTTAAAAAATAAATATATTATATTATAATGGACTTTTATGAAGTTTTATTATATTATTTAACAAATCCAGATGATTTTTTTAATGTTGCTGATGAATTTTTTAATGAATTACATGGTTTTAATAATGATTTTTAAACCAATATATTTAAAATATCTTAATTATTATAATGATATCTATTATAATAATTTTAATATTATTAATTTTATTTTTATATTATAGTATTAATAAATATTATAATAATATTAATGAAAATTTTGAACAATATACAAAAAATAATATATTTATATTTTATCATATATATTGTAATAATTATACATTAGAAGTCATAAAAGATCAAATAAATAAAATTATTTATAGTGGATTATATGGAAAATGTGATAAAATATATTGTTTTCTAACAGGAGATGAAGAATATATTAAAATATGTAATGATTACATTAAAAGATGTGGAAATAAATTTTCAATTGAAGATATAGGTATTAATGATAAAACATATGAAAGATTCACATTATTAAAAATAAAAAAATATATAAAACCAAGTGATAAATTTTTATATTTACATTCAAAAGGGATAACTAAACAAAATAATCAATATGTAACAGATTGGAGAAATGTAATGGAATATTATTTAATTTATAAATTTAAAGATTGTTTAAAAGAATTAGATAATTATGATACAGTTGGTATTAACTATATAAAACCTGTACATTATAGTGGTAATTTTTGGTGGACAAAAGGATCATACTATTTAACATTATCTGATACAATACCAAACTATTATATTGCACCTGAAAATTATATTTGTACAGGAAATCCAAAAGTTCGTAATTTATTTTCTACAAAATTAGAAGGTATGGGTCATTATACAAATTTATATCCTATAAATAATTATGTTGATTTATAAAGAAATATTTTCAATTTTGTGCGTAATATCTACTAATTCAGGAATACATATTGTTTTTAATAAATGATTTGCGAGTCTAAGAAATTCAGTTTTAACATGTTTGATAACAATTAGACTTGTTGGTAAATTTACAAATCTAACACATACCATTTTATTATCATACATAAATTCAAAATAATTACGATTATATACTCTTAAACAATATTTTTTATCGCTAATACTAGCAAAATTATTATTATACGCAATAGAATAGTTCATACTAATTAATAAAATATTATCACTATTAAAATTTCAATTTTTTTTCTACTATTTATAAATAATAATCTAATTTTTATTAGTGGATGGATATTAAGATATATGATATGACATTAAGAGACGGATTGCAATCTATTAAACCATACCCATTAGAAATTAAACTTAGATGCATTGATGAAATATTTAAAAATAATTTATATTATGTAGATTATGGATCAGTAATAAAAGAAAATACAAATAAACAAATGTTACATAGTGATAAAATATTAGAATATATAAAAACGGAATTTCCAAATACTAAAACTATTTATGGTATCTTAATACCAGATATTAATTTATTATCATATGACACTATTCAAAAAAATAATGCTTTTAGTTTATTATGTACTGTAGATGATAACTATTCATTTAATAACTTTAATAAAAATAGTGAAGACAATTTTATTGATGTATTAGATATGTTAGAAACAATAATAACATTTAATAAAAAAATAAAAAAAATCAGAATTTATATTGCATGTTCATTTAATAAAAATAATTCATATAAAAATAAATTATATAACTATACATCATCAATTATTGATTTAGTAAAAAAATATAATATAAATAGTGATATTATTGATATAGTATATGCAGATACATTTAATGAAATAAATGTAAATATATTATTTGATGTATTATCATTATTTTCATCAGAAAGAAAAAAATATATTGGACTACATTTACATTGTGGAAATAATTTTTATAATTTAATAAATCTTGCAATAAAAATGAAGATTTATAAAATAGATACTGGATTATGTGATATTGGCTCATGTAATAATGTTAAAAATAAAGATACAAATTATATATCAACAATAAAATTATTAAAGTTTTTGAATAAAACAGATACTAATATTAAATTATTAGAAGAAACTGAAAATAAATTAAATAAAATATTAAATTTAACGTGATTTTTACATATTTGGTAATTGTGGTATATTTACATTTCTAACTAGACCTAATCTAGATACATTACCTAGTAATTGGGATTTAATATGTGGTGTTGCTTTTAAAGAAACATAAACTAATACAACAGTTAAAAGGGTTGATATTAAAATGAAATGTTTATTACATTCATAGTGTTTTTTAATTTCTTGAACAAATGGTAATTTACTTTTATTAATTAATGGGGGAAGTATGAGTGAAAATAAAATGTTTAATAAAGCAGCAATAATAGCTATAAGAAGGTGTTCTTCCATTATATAATTAATTTAAGAAAATATTTTTAAAAAGTAAATAATTTATATTAAAAAATTAAATTTTAATTTCTAAAATAATTGGTGCATGATCAGATCCTAATATATTTGTTAAAATATCACTAATTTGTATTTTTTTAAATATTTTTTCTGATACTAAAAAATAATCTAATCTCCAACCAGCATTTCGTTCTCTTGCTTTAAATTTATAACTCCAAAAACTATATTTTATTTCTAATGGATTTAAATGTCTAAATGTATCAACTACATTTAAATCTTTTAATATTTTATCAAATGATGTTCTTTCTTCAATAGTAAATCCGGCTGTTTGTAAATTACTTTTTGCATTTTTAATATCTATTTCTTTATGTGCTACATTTAAATCACCACAAATTATAACTGGTTTTTTCTCTTGTAGATTATTTATATATTTTATAAACATTTTATCCCATGTATTTACTCTATAATCTAATCTTTTTAAACCTTCACCTGAATTTGGTGTATAAACATGAACTAAATAATATTTTTTAAATTCACATGTTATTACACGACCTTCTTCATCATATTCATTATTATTTACTTTTAATCCATAAATAACATCAATTGGTTCTTTTTTTGTAAAAATTGCAGTACCACTATAACCGGCCTTTGTTTTACACGGACTCCAATAATTATAATATTTTTCTTTTATTTTTTTATTTAATTCTTCTTTTATATCTAAGAAAGGACAACTGATTTTAGTTTCACCTAAACAAAATATATCTGGTTTCTCATCATTTATTAATTCAACTAAGTTATTTTTTTTTAACATTGCTTTGATTCCATTTATATTCCAAACTATTATTTTCATTATTATTACTATATTATTATTTTAATTTTTAAATACAATTTTTATTTGTTAAACAAATTTTGACATTAAATATGTTTTGTTATTTGGATCAATTGATTTTTCTTCAATAAAGCCTTTTTTTGTAAATAAATTTCTTGAAATTTCTGTTTCAGCATGACAATGTATATATTCTACACCTATACTTTTAGCAAGTTCACATGCTTTATTTATAATTTCATAACCCATTTTTTTATTTCGATGTTTTTCATCAACACATAAATTATATAAAAATAATCCTTTATCATAATCAAAATTATAATTTTCAAAATTAATGTTTAATTTAGTTATAATTTCTTTGAGTAACCTATTATTTAATAAACACGCACAACCAATAATTTTGTCATTTTCATAATTTAAAATAATAATTGTTTTGGACTCTAACCCGAAACTATTATATGAAATATTTGGAAAGTTTTCTTTAATAAAATTAATTAAACTAGATCTTTGATTAAAAGATAAATTTTCAAAAACAACAGTATGATACATAATATTTAATTTAATATTTGTATAAATAAAATTCATTTTTAAAATCATTATAAAGAATTATTATTAATTATGATTAATGGAAGTAATAGTTTTAAAACATAATAATAAAATTTGTGGATATTATCAATCAAAATCTTTAATAGAAAATTTTATAAATAATTGTATTAGTTGTAATTTTATTAAAAAAACTGATACAATAGAATTAGAATATTATGAATTCAATACTAATATTCTAATTAAAAAAGAACTATTATATAATACAAATAAAAATTTAAAAATTAAGTTAAATAAAAAAACTATTAAAGTAAATAAAGCACAATATGAAGAGTTTAGTGATAGTGATACTACTAGTGTTGGTGATGTATTTTTAGATAACGATACCGATTCTGATAAAGAGATTGTTAATAAAACAGATTCTAATAAAAATAAAGATATTGCTGATAAAATTGATTCTAACAAAAATAAAGATATTGCTGATAAAACTGATTCTGAATCATTATCAGACAATTCAATAACATTAGATGCTGAAGCTTTTTTGAAAAAAAAACGAGAAGAACGAGAATTACAACAAAAAATGGTAGATTATGGACAACAAAAAATAAATATTTTATCACAAATAAATAAATTAAAATTAGAAAAACAAAAAATGGTTGAGAAAAAAACAAAATATGATTATGATTTACAACTTTATGAAAAATTTAAACAATTAAAAAAAGATGTATTTAATTTTGATATTCCTGTACTGTTTAAAGATAAATTTATTTTATTTGAAAGATTAGAAAGTAATAATGATTTAAGTTTTGAATCATTTAATACATATTATACTGAACCTCATTTAGAAACCCAATTTGAAGATTTATTTAATAGTGAATCTCATGCTTACAAATTACCCAAACCAGAAGATTTTAAAACTGATGATATGCAAACATTAATAAGTGCGGCATTTTAGTAAAAATAAATTTATTATTATAAATTAATATATATTACTTTATAATTAATAAAAAAGGTACACCTAAAAATTATTTTATAAAAATAATATTGGAACTTATATAATTTATGATAAATCACCAGTTAATTTATATTTAGACCATGATGTAGGTTTTATTTTAGTTCCACCATCATATGCAATCGCATAACGATTATCTATTAACAATTTATTTAAATGTTTACCATCAATATAAACATCTGCTAATAATCGTCCATATTTTTCACTTTGTATATTTTCAAGTTTAACATATTTATTAAAAACCAATTTAGAAACAAAATCTCGTGCTTGTTTTGCACACTCTTTTTCTTCTTCTGATATTCCTTTTCCTTTAATTTCAGGTGTATCAATACCATTTAATCTTACAGATAATCTATACATTGGTGAATTATTATATGGCATTTTAGATGCAATAGTTATTGTATCAGCATCATACACTTTAATAACAAACCCATTAGTAATAGGGAATGTAAATTCAATAGTATCATCCCATTTAATCTCATTAGAATTATTTTCAATATTATAGTTATTTTCAATATTAGAATTATTTTTGATAAAATAATCAATAGTTAATTTTAAACCTAACTCAATATCTATTTTTGGTTTATAATTTAATATTTCATTTGATTTTTTTAAATCAGCACATGTTTTTAAATTATCATATTTTTTTTGTAAATCATAATTAATTTTAGCTTTTTTATTTGTTAAATTTTCTATTTTTTTTATAAAATTATTTATTGTTATTGAATTACCATTACCTAAATTAAATAATTGATGGCTAATTTTATTTTTATTTAAATATAAAATAGATTTAAGTATACCATCAATAATATCATCAATATATGTAAAATCTCTTAAAATATTACCATCACCATTAATACTAATAGGTTTATCATTTAAAATATTATTAATAAAAATATATGGAGCCATATCTTTTCTACAACGAGGACCATATACACTAAAAAAACGTAAACCTAAAATATTTAAATCATAAAATCTACTATAATAATCAAATATCATTTCACTACATTTTTTTGTTATTGAATAAGGGCTTTGTAATGTATCTGTTGATTCATATGTATCAATATTATCAGTATTACCATAAATACTACTACTACTAGCATAAATAATTTTATTAACATTATTTTTAATACAATTATCAATTACATTAATTGTACCATTAATATTTATATCAACATATTTTTTTGGAATAATACAACTTTCTGAAACACCTGCAACTGCTGCTAAATGAATAACAACATCTGGTTTAATATTTTTAATACTAACTAAATCATTATTTAATATATCTTCCTTATAAAATACAATTTTATCTTTATATTTAAAATCAACTGGTAAATTATTAATATCTAATCCATATACTTCATATGTATTTAATTCTATTAATTTTTCACATAAATTAGACCCTATAAAACCTGCACATCCTGTCACTAAAATTTTCATTAAATTATAATAAAACATTTTTTTATATTAGTTTAAAATTTTATTCTAAATATAAATAATGTATCGTATAGAAGATATTGAAACTATAAAAAATAATATAAGTAGTATTCAAGATCAAGCACATTATATATTCAAAACTACATATGAACCTACATTGGGTGAATATAAAGATGTTATGGATTGTATTTTAGAATTTATTAAAATAAAAAAAAGAATTATTTATGGAGGTTATGCACAAAACCAATTAATTAAAGTTAAAAATATTAGTGATACTTTTTATAAAGATATTGATACTCCTGATGTTGAATTTTATTCTTCTGAACCAATTAAAGATATTATTGATTTATGTGATTTTTTATATGAAAAAAAAAAATTTAAATTTATTCAAGGATCAGAAGGTGTTCACGATGGTACATATAAATTATTTGTAAATTTTGAAAATTATTGTGATATTACATATATATCAAAAAATATTTGTGATTCAATGAATTTTATTGAATTAAATGGAATTAGGTATGCCCATCCAGAATTTATGTATATTGATAATTATAGAATTTTTACAGATCCTTTTTCTTTCTCTTTTAGATTAGATAAAACATTTAATAGATATTTAAAATTATATAAACATTATCCTATTCAAAAATCAAATCAAACACATATAAATATAAAAAAATCACCACATGAAGATTTAGATATTATTAGAAAAAAAATTATACATAATTCAAATTTTATTGTAATTGGTAAATATGCTTTTAATTATTATATGAGTAAATTAGATATTCAACCAATTAATATTGATTATTATGAAATTATTACAGTTGATTTTGAAAAAAATGTTAATAAAATACATAAAAAACTTTCAAAATATTTTAAAAATATTAAAACAAAAGAATTTACACCATTTTTTGAATTTTTTGGTAGAAGAGTTGATTTTTATATTAATGATATATTATTATTAAAAGTTTATGATAATAATAATAGATGTATTGTTAACAGGTTTTCTGAAAAAAAAAAATGTTTTTTTGGCACTAATCAATTAGTTATTTTATTTTTATTGTCAAATTATAATTATGCTATTATTAATCATAATAAAATTGAAGAAAGTAATAATTTATGTATGTTATATGATTTAATTACAACTAAAAATAAATTTTTAGATACACATAATAAAACAGTATTAGATAAAACACCATTTGAAGATTTTATAATTAACTGTAATGGTATTGCTTTTGATCCTAGACGTAATGCATTTTTAGAACGTATGGATAAAAAGAAAAAAGGTTTAAGACTTAATTTTAAATATGAACCATTAGGTAATAAAATTACACCTCCAAATTATGTATTTACAAATACTTCTGGAAACGAAATAATAAATGATAAAAATTTAATTATAAAAAAATATTAAGTTTTTAAAAAAATTTTCACACATAATATATATAGAATGTCCTCAGAATTAGTTTCTAAAAATGAAATGACTCTTGGCGAAAATGAAAATGTCGCATTAAAAAATGAACTTGTAGGCGGTGCTAAAAAAAGTAAAAAAGCTAAAAAATCATCTAAAAAATCCTCTAAAAAAGGATCAAAAAAAATGACTGGTGGTGCTAAAAAAGCCTCTAAAAAAGCTTCCAAAAAATCCTCTAAAAAAGCTTCTAAAAAAGCTTCTAAAAAATCCTCTAAAAAAGGATCAAAAAAAATGACTGGTGGTGCTAAAAAAGCAAAAAAAGCCTCTAAAAAAGCTTCTAAAAAATCCTCTAAAAAAGGATCAAAAAAAATGACTGGTGGTGCTAAAAAAGCAAAAAAAGCCTCTAAAAAAGCTTCCAAAAAAATGACTGGCGGTGCTAAAAAAGCCTCTAAAAAAGCCTCTAAAAAAGCCTCTAAAAAAACCTCTAAAAAAGCATCTAAAAAAGCATCTAAAAAAGCATCTAAAAAAGCATCTAAAAAAGCCTCTAAAAAAGGATCAAAAAAAATGATGGGTGGTAGTGAAGAACACCAAGAAGGCGGAGCTAAAAAAGCTAAAAAAGCTAAAAAATCCTCTAAAAAAGCTTCCAAAAAAGCTTCCAAAAAAACTTCCAAAAAAGCTTCTAAAAAAGCTTCCAAAAAGATGTAAAATAAATATAAAAAATAATAAAAAAATATAGTATATATTATTTTCTAGATTCTTAATAATGAATATAGAAAACAATATATTAGGCGGTGGTACTGATATATCATTAGAAGATAATGGAAGATTATTTCCATTGTGGATAATGAAAAATTTTAAAAAATATGTATTACCAGAAATTATAAGAAAAGAAGGTGAAGATCCATGTAATGAAAAAATATCAAATGAATTAGAAAAATATCAACAATTTGTAGGGTCTTATTTAGATTATAGATCACCTTTTAAAGATTTATTAGTGTATCATGGGTTAGGCTCTGGAAAAACTGTAACATCAATTAATATTTATAATATTTTATATAATTACACACCAAAATGGAATGTAGTATTATTAATAAAAGCTTCATTAAAAAATGATCCTTGGTTGAAAGATATTGGAAATTGGTTACAAAAAGAAAATTATGAAGATAGATTAAAAAATATTGTATTTATTAATTATGATTCTCCATTTGCAGATAGAGATTTTTTAGATAAAATCAAAAAATTAGATAGTTCAAAACCATTTTTATTTATTATTGATGAAGCCCATCAATTTATTAATAATGTATATAATAATATTTCCACAAAAAAGGGTAAACGTGCCCAAGTAATTTATGAATATATACAACAAGAAAAAAAAGAAAATAAAAATAATAGAATTTTATTATTATCAGCAACACCTGCAATAAATACTCCATATGAATTAGCATTAGTGTTTAATTTATTAAGACCTGAAAGTTTTCCAACAAGTGAAGCTATATTTAGTCAATTATATATATCATCATCTAATTTTGCATCATTAAATGAAAATAGTAAAAATCAATTTCAAAGAAGAATTACAGGTTTAGTTTCTTATTATTTAGGTGCAACACCGGATAAGTTTGCTACAAAAATTACACATTATAAAAATATTATAATGAATGATTATCATGAAGAAGTATATAACTATTTTGAAGATATGGAAGAACAAAAAGAAAAAATAAGAAGACGAATGTCTAGAGGTAAAGTTGAAAATGATCAATCCACATATAATGCATATACAAGACAAGCATGTAATTTTGTATTTCCATCTATAAGTGATACAATAAATGGTGAATTAAGACCAAGACCAGGTATGTTTAAAATCAAAGAAGTAGAAAGTGCAATTATTGATGAAGGAAAAAGTGAAAATAAACAAAAAGAAATGATTAAAGCTAGTAAAAATATTGCAGAATATGTTAAATCAATTAAAAATTATGTAAATAAAACAGTTGAATTTTTTAAAGACTTACATCGAAAAGATAAAGCAAATAAACATACATTACAAGATGATATAAAAAATTGTATTAATAAATATAATTCTAGTTTTGGTACTTTTTATGAAAAAGAGAAAAAAAAATCAAAGTTATTAGAACATTTGTATATGTGTTCTGCTAAAATGGTTACTATTATATTTAATATTTTAAAATCAAAAGGTCCTGTTTTAGTTTATAGTAATTATGTTGAAATGGAAGGTTTACAAATTTTTAAAATTTATCTTAATTTTTTTGGTTATATTAGTTTAGATGAAGATAATGAATTTAATGATAAACAATTAGAAAATAAAATGAATTACGATAATTTTAGATTTGTTGAATTTCATGGCAGTATTTCTCCCGATCTTAGAGAAATGAATAAAAAATTATTTAATAATCCACTTAATAAATATGGTAAAATTGCTAAAATTATTATGATTTCACCTGCTGGTACTGAAGGTATCAATCTTTATAATGTTAGACAAGTTCATATTATGGAACCACATTGGAATGAAGTAAGAATAGAACAAATTATAGGTAGAGCTGTAAGAATTTGTCATCATAAAGCACTACCTATGGAAGAAAGAAAAGTTGATGTTTTTAGATATAAAATGATTAGAAAAAATGGTAAAGAAACTACTGATGAAAAAATGGAAAATATTTCTAGAAAAAAAAATAATTTACTTATTTCATTTATTGAAGCTATAAAAGAAGTTGCTGTTGATTGTGAACTTTTTAAAAATCATAATATGATTGGTAGTCAATATAGTTGTTTTAAATTTAATGAAGAATCCTTATTTGAAGAAAATATTGGTCCTGCATTTGTTGATAAAATTGAATATGACCAAAAAATTAATAATGGTTCTAATTCTAAAGATTCTACTACTGAAAAAATAAAAGTTAGAAAAATTAATGCAGTTATTAAATTATCAGATGATACATATTCTGAAATTAAACCATTTTGGTTTTATGATAAATCAAAAACTGTTTATGATTTTGAACTTAACTATCCTGTTGGTAAAGTTGATATTGATGATAATGGTAATGTAATTAAATTAGATAACAATACATATATTATTAGTAAAATAATTAATATTCCTGAATTTAAAATTTATTAAAGTTTTGGTATATTATATATATTTGCAAGATTTGATAAATTATTCCCAAGATTTGATAAATTATTTGTCATATTTACTGGACTTAATTCTAAAGTTGGACTTAATTGCATTCCTGTATTTTGTTGCATTCCTGTATTTTGTTGCATACCCATCATATTTTGTTGCATTCCTGTATTTTGTTGCATACCCATCATATTTTGTTGCATTCCTGTATTTTGTTGCATACCCATCATATTTTGTGACATACCCATATTTTGTGACATACCCATATTTTGTTGCATACCCATCATATTTTGTTGCATACCCATCATATTATTTAATTGTTGTACTTGCATATCTAAAGATGGTTGTTGCATATTAACTGGAGTCATAGAATTCATTTTATTAGTAAATAAATTTGTATCAACTTCTGACATTATATTATTAGGATATTGTATTATATTATTATTCATATGTTGCAATTGTGTAGTAGGTCCTAATAATTGTGATATTCTATTAATAACTTGAACATTTCCTTGAGGATCAATTGGTACAAAATCATGAACCATTGTCATATCAACATCTTTATTTTGAAAAGTTTGTTGATTATTATAACCTTGTTGATATTGATTATTATTACCTTGATGATATTGATTATTATAACCTTGTTGATATTGATTATTATAAACGTGATTTGGTTTATTTTGATAATTTAACATATGTTTTGCATCAGATGAATCAGAATTAATAATATCTAGCATATCTTGTGTTTCTTTATCTAATTTATTTTTTCTATTATTTTTTTTAGAAGTTTTTTTAGAACTTTTCTTTTGAGTTTTGATATCAGATAATTTACTTAATCTTCTAATACCAGTAAAAATTTCATTGTTATTTGATTTAGTTTTCTTCATTATATAACTTTATAAAAGAAAATTTTTATGTAAATATATTTTTAGTCAATAAAATCACAATTTTCATATTCAGAAGTTAAAACTATATTTTTTTTTTCATTTTTTTTTACAGTTTTTTTTTCAAAAGTATTATATAAAAAATCTAATTTATTTTCTATTAATTCAATATTATTAACTAATAATTCAGTATCAAATTTTTTATATTTTTTTCTTTTTTCTATAATATTTTTTAATTCAGTTAATTTATCTAAATTCGACCTATAATATAATACTTTAGACCATGTATCTTCTAATAATGGATAAATATTATTAAAAAATTTACGATCTCTACGTATTAAAACATTATGACTTGATTCTAGTTTCCAATAAATAATTTTCTCAAATATAAATGACTCTGCCAATTCACTATGTATTTCCATCCAATTTGATAAAGTATCCACAACCCATGAATCATATTCATTTATATCCATATCTAAACGTGGTGGATATATAAATTTACTTTTCCATTCAATATTATCACCATCAAATTCTGGTTCCCAATTTTTTGGTAAAAACTTTAAAATTATTCCTGATTTTATTTTATTATCAATTTGAATTTCTTCTGCATTTGTACCAATTGTATGTATTGTATTATTACATAAATCAGATAAATATTCATTTCTTGATTTATATTCAATTATTTTACATTGCCAAAAATCACACTCTTCTAAATCACAACATTCTAATTGTTGTTGTACTTGACAATAATAATAATAAGGACAAATATTACCATGTATACGTCCACTTGTATATATATGTCTTGATGTTGTACATTTTATTTCTAACATTCTACCTAACATTGGTGAAAATTTATGATCTAATGTACTACATGAACATATCCCATCTGGGGATGCACCTAGTATTTTATATTTTTCACTAGGTAATGCACCAAATTCAATTACTTTAACATTATAAATATATTCATATATTAAGGTTGCAATTGGTTCATATTTTTTCCCATGATAAACATTTTGATTATCTAAAAATTTATGATCAGGATCACACTTTTTTAATATAAATGACTCAACCGGTTCATATGGATTTAAATCAATCGCGGCTGCTGTATCTGATGCTGTAATTCTATTATGTCTATAATCAAACCATTCTTTTGTTCGTTGTTCAGGTTGTGGTAAATTTTTTAATTTTTGAAATTGATTTTCTAATTTTTGATATTCTTTTGGTATTTCTATCTTATCAAATAACTTTTCATATTCTCTATAACATATCATACTATCATTTTTATTACATAAATTATATATTATCATTTTTATTAATTCATAATCTACATCATATTTACTTGATAACTCACGATAAATATTTAGTGTATTATGACATATATATTTTTGACTCATATTATGATTTTTAATTATTTTTTTTATATCTGTTATTATTTTATCTATTTTCATTAATTATTATATTTATATATTAATGTTTTTAAATTACAATTTTTTATATCATTATTTACCTCTTAAAAAATATATTTAGAAAAATAATTATTAATTAAATAATGGAATATTATACAACAATAGATAATTTAAAAGAAACAATTGATAAACATGGTATTGCTATAATTCCTAGTTTATTAAATGACAATGAATGTGAGCAAATGATTAATGGTATGTGGGAATATTTGGAACATATTACTCAAAATTGGACTAATCCAATTAAAAGAAATAATAGTAATACATATAAGAATATTTATTATTTATTTCATAAAAATAATATTATTAAAATGATTATTAAATATTGGTATATTGGACATTGTCAAATGGCATGGAATCTTCGTCAAAATCCAAAAATTGTTAATATATTTGCACACTTTTATAATGTTAAACCAGATGATTTATTAGTTAGTTTTGATGCATCGTCTTTTCATATGCCTCCAGAAATAACTGGTAAAGATTATTGGTCTGACCAACATAGATGGTATCATACAGATCAAACTTATTTAAAAAATGATTTTAGTCTTTTACAAAGTTGGATAACTGCATATGATGTTAATGATGGCGATGCAACATTAGCATTTTTAGAAAATTCACATAAATATCATAAAGAATTTGCTGATTTTTATGATATTACAAATAAAAATGATTGGTATAGTTTAAATAATGATGAACTAAATTTTTATTATAATAAAGGTTGTATAGAAAAATTAATTACATGTCCTAAAGGTTCTTTAGTTTTATGGGATAGTCGATTAATACATTGTGGTTTAGAACCAAATAAAAATAGAATTAATCCAAATTTTAGATGTATTACCTATTTATGTTATTTACCTAGAATTAATGCTACTGACCAACAAATTATTGAAAAACAGAATGTTTTTACCAATTTATTAACAACCACACATAATCCATATAATAATTATACAATTCCTAATTCGCCATATATTGATGTTGATGTTAATGACTTAATTACTCCAATTAATAAACCAAACCTTACAGAGTTGGGTTATAAATTAGCTGGATTTTAATTATCTAATTTATATTTACCATCAGAAAAAGATAATGATGGTATTGATATAATTCGTCCTTTTTTCTCATCATATGTTATTTTAAATTTATTTACATTTTTTACAGTTTCTATTAATTCATCTTGTAATTTTTCTTTTTCTTTTTGTTGACAATCTAATGTTTTAATAAATTCTTTAATTTTTATAATTTTATGTATTTTATTCAATTTATTCCATGGTTTTAAAAATAAATAATCTGTACTTTCTGATAATAAATCTGTTTCAGTTATTATATCATTATTCTTTGTTTCACTATTTACATTTACTACAGATAACTCATTTATTTTACTATTTAACTTATCTAAATTTATTGTTAATTTATTACATCCTGTTTTTAAATTATTTAAATATTTTAAATATAGGGTTTCTCTTATGTTTTCTATTTGATATTCCATTAATATATAATAAAATATATCTTTAAATATAAAAATATTGTCTTTAATAATATATATGTTAACAGATATAATTGATTTTTTACAATCAGCTAAAAGATGTGTTGATACTATTATAAAAGAATTAGAAGAATTAAAAGATTTAAAAGAACATAAAATGAAAAAAATAAATTTATTTATTGAAATTATTCATGAACTAGGTACTAGTATTGTTAATTTAGAAAATGCTTATGAATATTCTATTCCATTAGAACATAAATTAAAATATTTAATTATCAAAGAACTTAAATTTGATCTTGAAGATTTCTCAGATTCTATTAAAGAATATAAAATTTGGTATCGTACTATTAAACATTTTACAGAACCTACTTTTACATGGTTATGTTGTAAACCAACACTAACATATGTTGTTGACCCTTCAGAATTAACACATATTATTCAATCAAATACTACAAATATTATCGATGCTAGTATTAAATTATCTAATATATTACCATCAACTATGAATAAAAGGTTAGATGATTCTTTTCATAAAATTATGGAAAAATTAATGATTGTTATTGAATTAGAAAAATATATTTTTGGTACTGCTATTAATATTAAACATCCTATTTTAAGACGTGCATGGATGAATTTAGGTCCTTCTGATAAACTTCAAAATGAAGTTGAACAATATAAACTAGAAGAATCTTTATTAGTAATGTTAAAAGAAGAAAATCATGGAATTATTGTTAATGAAAAAAAATGTAGAGATTTAATTAGTAATTTTTTAGAAGATTTGGAAAAAAAAGCTGGAAATAAACCTAATGGTAGAATTTCTATTGATGAATTAAATGAATGTATCATTAATGAGTCTAACACACATAATGTTTTAGCTTTATTAGATTTAAAAACTCAACCTGGTTGTAATTTAGATACTTTTGAGGATGAACCTTATTTACAACAAGTTAATATAACACCTGAAGATGTTTTACAGTTACTTGCTACATTTGTTTCTAAACATTTAACTAATAATTCTACAATTAAATCATCTAATATAACCCCTAATAATGAGGTTGATTTAGAAGTAACTATTGATGATACATCTTCTAGTATTTCTTTAGAAGATATTGATATTAAAACACCCTTTAAAAAAACACTTATGGAAAAATTAGTTACTAAAAAACCAGTTACTGAAAATATAATTACAGAAGAAAAAATTATGGAAAAATTAGTTACTGAAAATCAAGAATTAAATAATACATATAATGAAATTAAATTAATAGATAGTTTAATAATTGAACCAAATAATAGTTTAATAATTGAACCAAATAATAGTTTAACAATTGAACCAAATAATAGTTTAACAATTGAACCAAATAATAGTTTAACAATTGAACCAAATAATAGTTTAATAATTGAACCAAATATTATAGAAGAAAAACTTACACGATCACCTACTAGATCTTCACTTAAAACGAAAATAAGAAGATTTTCACAACAAAAACAATTATCTGAATATACTATATTAAGATTATTTAAATTTGATAATATTATTTTTGTTAATCAAACTGATAATTCTGGATTATTATGTTGTGATGGGTATGGTTCTAATTGGCCTTATAAATTGGCTTTTGAATATGACACACCAGAACTTCCCAACACTAAAACATTCGGAGGGTTAATTATGAAATGCGAATGTATTGATCAAGGATGGGGTGGAACTGGTCATGTTAATATTAGATATCAAGTTGGTACTAATAAAATAATACCAGCATTTTTTATTGATAGAAATAAAAATCCTTCTTCTATTTATACTTATTTAATAAAACCGGATGAACTTGATTCATATACACATATCAAAGTTTGGTTATGTTGTCCACCATGGAGTGGCTGGTCTGCTACATTAAAATCAACTACTATTGATATTAAATTAAATTCATAAAAAACTTTTAAAATAAAATTGATTTTTTTATTGTCTAGATTAAATACTAATATATATATGGATTTTGATCAAATTTTTGCATTACGTACATGTTACGAAGAACAATATGATGATGAAACAGATATTATTAAAGCTATTAAAATATTTATGATTAATAATGGTATGAATAATTCAGATGCAAACAAGTTATTACAAAATTTTTATGATACTTTTGGAATACCATTAAAATCTGAAGATTTAGAAGATGTAAACACACCTGAAGAAACACCACATGAATTATTAAGAGGGTTATTTAGAAATCAACTTAATAATATACCATTAACTAATTTAGAAGAAACTAGTGAACAAATATTCAATAATATTATTAGAAATATTTTAATCCAACCAAATAATATAAATCAACCAAATAATGAAAATAATAATGAAGGTGAAAATAATAATGATGTTGATGATAATAATGATGTTGATGATAATAATGATGATAATGATATAAATGAAGATATTGTAAGAATAACTAATACATTACCATTACTATTTAATATGTTATATGATACACCATTACCAGCTTTACAAGAAGATGTTATTTGTACATTAGATGATGAAGAAAAAAATAATTTAAAAAAGCATATTCTTGAAGAAAACATAGATATTTGTTGTAGTGTTTGTATGGATGAATTAGTAAAAGATAATGAAGTAATATGTTTACCATGTAATCATACTTTTCATTCATGTTGTATTGAACAATGGTTAAATAAATATAATTATATTTGTCCAATTTGTAAAAAAGAAGTTGGTAAACCTAAATATAATATTTAATATGTTGGTGATTGTAATAACGTTCCTAGTATTAATAATAATGTACCAAAAATAATTAACATTAATGAACATGTAAATATTCTACTATCAGATGCAATAATAAATGGAACCGGGTTTCTTTGGTTTTCTAACATGTCAATAATAATAAATATCATCTCTCTTATATTTATAATAATATTTTCAATTGTTTGTTGATGCGGTAAAGTTATTTTTTCTTTATGATATAAAAATTGAATATCATTATCTTTATTTTTATTTATAGTATTATCATTTTTTTCAAAATCATAATTAAACTGTTTTCGATTAAATGAATTAGTTTTTTGTAATTCCATAATTAAATTATATAATAAAAAAATTTGAAAAATATAATTAAAAATATATATCTCTATATATTAATGCTATATCCTACGTGTCCTACTTGTGGTTACTTCCTTGGTCAAAAAATATTAGAATATGAAACTAAAAGTAAAGAAATCTGTGATAATCCTAAATATTCAAAAGAGGAAAAAGAAAAATTAAAACAAAAATTGTTACAATCTATTCAATTAAGAAGATATTGTTGTAGAATGAGATTGATGAGTTATAAAGATATTGTTTATGAAATTATGCCTGTTGATGAAGATTTATAAAAAATTGATATTTCAACTTTTAAACTATTAATTATATTATAATGTCAGTTGTTATTAGTATAGATGGAAATATTGGTAGTGGTAAAACTACTATTGTTCAAAGACTAAAAGATGATTTTAAGAATGATAATAAAATTGTATTTTTAGATGAACCGGTTAATGAATGGATTAAAATTACAGATAATAATAAAAATATTATTGAAAAATTTTATGAAAACCCTGTTAAATACTCGTTTCCTTTCCAAATGATGGCATTAATTAGTAGATTTAAAATATTAAATGATGCAATTAATAATAATCCAAACAGTATTATTATTACTGAACGTAGTTTATTTACTGATAAACATATTTTTGCTAAAATGTTACATGATACAAATAAATTAAATAATTATGAATTTCAAATTTATAATAATTGGTTTTATGAATTTATTAAAAAACTTCCAGAACATAAATTTATATATTTATATACTAAACCTGATACATGTATTAATAGAATTAAAAAACGTAATAGAACTGGTGAAGATAAAATTGATGTTGAATATTTAACTAGTTGTAGTAATTATCATGATATTATGTTTTCAAAAATTACTCAATTAAAATTAAATTTAGATACTTGTGATATTGATTCATTAGAATATGAAAATGTTATAAATGAAATTAAAAAATTTATAATAAATAATAGAAATCTTAAAAGTAAAAAAGAATATGACACATTTGTATTTTTAATTATATTATTTGTTAGTATTTATTATTTATTTTATATTTTTTAAAAAAATTGATTTTTAGATATATTAGACAATAATATTATAATAATATGAAATCTATTGTTATTTTTATTAATGAATTATCTACACCAGTTAAATATTGTTCTATTTTTTATTTTGGATCTATCTTTTTATACAATTGTTTTTGTTCTTATGCTGATGCTAAATTATATTTATATAATTATAGAACAAAAACTTTAAACAAATATGAATTAGATACACTTAATAGTGAATGGGATGCTGTAAAGTATGGTGCACAATTACATTGCTATAAAAGATTTTGGGACTCGATTATATGGCCTATTAAATTAATTAATAATGTTATTCCTTATATTGTCTTAACACTAAATAAAAAAAAGGAAAATTAACTAATTTATTTTAATAATAATTTTAAATTTTATAAAAACTTAAACCAGTAATTTATAATAAAAATTGAAATTTCAACATTTAAAATTAGCTGTATTTATTTTATGACAATAATATCATATTTATATTATTATAATAACACTATTTTTATTGGTTATTTTGTTGGAGCTTGTATATATAACCGGGTTAAAGTTAATATGGATGCTTTAGAATATATGATAAAGTTTAAAGAAAATAAATTAGATTTTATAGAAGAAAAATATATTAAAAGTGATTGGGATGCATGTATTTATAGTTTTGAAAAATATAAAAGAGATAGAATTATTAAAACCATATTTTGGCCATTATATGTAACTAATTATATGTTCAAGTATACATATTATTATTTATTTGATTGTTATACATATATTTTATCTAAAAGACAAAATTTCTAATTTATTTAAAAAAAACTGAATTTTGATTTATAGAATAGCTTACTTTATTATTAATGCAAACAAATTATATAATTGAAGGCTTTAAAGTTACTAACAATTTAGGGGAAGAAGAAATTATACAAATACCATATAATTTAAATAATATTCTTGTACAAGAAGATGATATTATTAAATTATTAAATCAATTTAATGTTAAAATAGATAAAGTTCATAATATAGAAGTATTTAGAGAAGCATTTACACATAAATCATATTGTAAAAAATCTATTTATCCTTCTAATATTTTAGAAGCTTCTAAAAAAGAATTAGGCAATCCACCTGAATTGTTAGAACTTAGAGATAATAGTTATGAACGTTTAGAATATCTCGGTGATAGAGTTTTAAAGTTAATAGTTTCATTTTATCTATTTTATCGTTATGAAAAAGAGAATGAAGGTTTTATGACAAAATTACAAACTAAAATAGAAGATAAAAAAAATTTACCCATTTTATCAAAAGAAATCGGACTTGGTAAATTTTTTATAATTTCTAAAGGTATTGAAAATATGAATGGACGTAATTTAGAAAAAATACATGAAGACATTTTTGAAGCATTTTTAGGAGCTTTATTTTTAAGTAATGGTTTTGAAATATGTTTATTACTTATAGTTAATCTATTAGAAACACTTTTTGATTATAGTGAAAAATTATATTGTGATAATAATTATAAAGATAATTTATTAAAATATCATCATTCTAATGAATGGGCACATCCAAAATATAGTATTATATATATGGAAGGTCCACCTCATAAAAGAAAATATATTGTTGGTGTTGAAAAACATAATATTCGTGATGAAGAACATAATATTGATAAAACACCTAAAGAAGAAAATTATATTGGGTATGGTATTGGTAGTTCACATAAAGAAGGTGAACAAAATGCTGCTAAAATGGCACTTATTATTTATGGAGTATTACAAGAAGATCAATATACCCAAACAGATATCTTTTATCCACCGTGGGATAAAATTATGAACGGGGATACTAATATTCTTGGCACACAACCAATTATTATTCAAGAACATGAAAATAATGATGACAGTAAATCTGTTTATTCAGAAAAATCAGTTTAAAAATTTTATTTATTTTATAAAAGTTATAATAAAATTTTATTTAAAATGCGGGTTTTTATTATTTAAAATAAAATATTTATTATATGGAGAAAAATATACAAAATATTTTCTTTTCAAAAGAAAATATAAGTACACTTAATAAAACATTATTAAATGATTTAAAATTACAAAATACTACTACTGAAGTAAAAAAAGATATTTTACAAATTCTTGTTGAAATTATGTCTAGTGTTTGGAGAAATATTGATAAAACTAAAATTAATAATAATAATTTTAAAAATATATTTTCACAATTTAATAGTCATTCTTTACAAAATGCCATAAAAAAACTTAAAATTAAATATAATAGCAATTTTACAGGTATTACAGCTAGTAATCCACAACAACCATATCAACCACAACAACAACCATATCAACAACCATATCAACAACCATATCAACCACAACAACAACCATATCAACAACCATATCAACAACCATATCAACCACAACAACAACCATATCAACCACAACAACAACCATATCAACCACAACAACAACCATATCAACCACAACAACAACCATATCATCCACAACATCAATCATATCAACAACCATATCAACAACCACTACAACCACGTCAATCATATCCTACACAAAAAAATGATTTAAACAAGTTTTATAGTCATTTAACACCGGGACTACCTGATGCATATGAAGATCCAAACGTAGATCCTGCTAATTTAAAATTCAAAAGGGATTTTGATATAAATAAAGGAAAACAAGTTATTGTACCAGACCGTTCTAAATCAGTGATAGGTGGTAATGAAGTTTTTATTAGACAATCTGAAGATATGCATAAACTTGCTGGTAATTTTCAACCTGGTGTAGAAAATATGTTTAAACCAATTATTAATAATCCACCAGATGAACCAATATTTAATAATTATAAATACCAAAAAGGTGATGCAACAGTAAAACAGATCGATGATATTAAAATTCAGAGAGATAGTGAAGCATATATAACTAAAAAACCGAATGAAACTACTATACCAGATTTTTTAAAACCAAAAGCTACTTCTATTAGATCACAAGATGATTATCAAACACACCGTGAACATGAGCCTAGAAATGAACATAAAGAACAACCCACTAAAAAAAGTTTAAAAATGGGAGGAAATACCCAAAGTGAATTTTTATCAGGTATTAATAATGTTAATGATGATTTAATGAGTTTAGATAACTTTGACAAACTTATCACAGATGAAAATATAGTTGAAGATAATACACCATTTTCAGAAAAATTAAATAGATTAAAAGCAGATCGAGATAATGTTACAATAAAACAAAGTAATGTTAATTTTCAATCTGAAAATTTTGAAGATACCTATGATGACATAGAACCTACCTCAATTAAAGATTTAAAAAATAAAAAAAAAACTAATGATTATGACAAAAGAGAACAAATGGATAATGATAGAAGAAGAGAACAAATAGATAGACGTGATTCTTCCGATTATGATAGAAGAAGAGAACAAATGGATAGACGTGATTCTTCCGATTATGATAGAAGAAGAGAATTAATGGATAGACGTGATTCTTCCGATTATGATAGAAGAAGAGAACAAACAGATCAATCGGACATAAGACAAGAAGAAATAGAAGTTAGACAAGAACAACCAGAATATAATAAAAGATTAAATATAGATATTAATGAACTTTATAATAATTATATAAAAATAAAAAAAGCATATGAAATAACAAATGAAGAAAATTTAAAATTAAAAATTGAGTTAGATTCTAAACTAGTGCAAAAAAATAAAAAACTTCCAATTAATGAAAAAAAAGAATTTATTGAAATTTTCAACGATTTAAAAAAAATAAATGAACGTCTAACTGAAGAAATAAAAAATTTAAAAAATGTCAAAATAACATTAGAAACTGATTTAAAAACATTAAAAGAAACCCAACTATCACCAGAATTATTAGATTTGGAAAAAATAAAAAAAGATATTCAACACGAGTTTGTAGAATTAACAAAACATAAACAAGAAACAGAAAATAAAATAAAAGAATATGAGAATAATAAAAATGTATTAGAAATAACTAAAATAGAAACAGAAAATATAATAAAAGAACTAGAAACAAAACAAATAGAATATCAAAAAGTAATTGATGAATATAATAAAATTCCACAGGTAAAATTATATCAAATGGAAATTTGTAACGAAAATAATTCTAGTTATTATACATATAATTTTGATCAACTTGACAATATTTATTCAATAAAATTATTAAATTATTCAATACCACCAAATATTTTTAATATAGAAGAAGATAAAAATAATACTTTTGAATTTCAATTTAATGAAGATGAAAATTTAGAAATTAAGTTAGAAACCGGTAAATATAATATTGATGATTTATTAAAAACTTTAAATAATAATAATTATGAATTAACATTTGAATTAGACCATATTACACAAAAAGTAATTGTAAAAAGTAAAAATATATTTAAAATTTTATCATCACCATTATCATCAATATTAGGTTTTAATAATAACGAGTATATTGATAAAACAGAATATAAAGCATATAAAATGTTTGATTTGAGAAGTGATAATAAAGTATTATTATATTTAAATAATATTGATAATCAAAACCCTTTTGCAATATTAATACCAAATAGTACATCATCGGCTGTTATAAATTTTGAAGAACCAACCACATTAAATAAATTAGATATTTTATTTAAAGATTCAAAAGGTAGAATTTATAATTTTTATAATTTAGAACATAGTATAAGTTTACAAATAGAAGTTAGAAACTAATATTTTCTAATTAAATTATAATGTATATTTATGAAGAAATTAGAGATGAACTAAAAAAATATAAATATGTTATTTATTTTATTAAAAATAATAATTATGACATAGGATTTAAATTTAAAGGAACAAAAAAAGAACTTTTTGATAAAATAGAAAAAAAATATAAAAATAAAAATTATGATTATTATATTTGTTTTAAACTAGGATTTCATACTGGTACTAAACCATTGCAAGGGGGGCCATTATCAATTACTATAAGTACATTAGAAATTATAAATAATACAGTAAAACCAAAAAAATTAATTAATGGTAAAATATGGTTTCAAAAAAAATATATTGAAAAATATGGATGGAATGATAAATACTATAATATGATGTTAACAAAGTTAATATCTGGTAAAGTTGTATTAAAACCATTAGTAGTAAATATGTTTAACCTATATTTTGAATAAAAAAAATGATATTTTATTTGATTAAAATATAATATCATTATTATATGGCACAAGACTTGTTAAATAAACATAAAAATAATATATTATTATATCTTTTTGATACAGAAAAAAAATGTGATATTTTTGGAAAAAATAAAGAAATTGAATTAAATGAAAAATGGGATTCTATTTTAAATTATCCTAATGAATTGTATTCATTAAGAAGATCTACTACAACAAAATCAAATATACTATCTAGAGTTATTGATAGTTTATTAAAAAATATAAATAGAGTAATGCATCCTATTTTATTAATTATATTTAATTATGAATTACGTGATTATATTAAATATAATGAGATGAGTAGAGATGATGATACTCAACCAATTCAAATACAATTAACATCAAAAAATAAAAAATATTTAAAAGAAATTAGACCACAAATTAATTCAACTTTTAAATTATATTGGAAATTAATTAATGATAAAAAAATACAACAATTTAATAATTATTATTTAGATAATGATTTAGTTGAAGCAATTATAAATAGTTTATATTACAATATTACAGTTGAACAATTAATTAATCTTAATACAACTATAATTGAAACTAAAAAAGTTAGATTTAATGATTTATGTATTAGTTTAGATGTTAACGAAAACTTATTAAAAAAGAAAATATTACCATCAAAATATAAAAATTATATTAAAACCCAAGAAATGTTAAATGAAAAACAAAAAGAATTTCAAACTAAAATATTAATTGAAATTAATGAAAGTCATCATATGCCAAGTATAGATTTTTTAAGAAAAACATCAATTTATGAAACTACATGTAAAACTGTAATTGATTATAATATTACTATTGATGATATTGAAATTGTTTATGATAAAATATTAAAAGAGATTTCAAAAACTATTTTTAAAAATTATGATGAAGATTTAGGTATAATATTTTATTTGTCAACTATTGAAAATATAAATATTGAAATTGCTACATTTTTTTTGGATATTTATAATTTAAATAAAAATAATAAAGGTATTCCTATTAAAACCATATTAAAAGTTTTTAATAATTGGGAATATGTTGATAAAAATAAATTTATGAAACTTATTAAATCTGAATTAGATTCGGAAGATTATTTTGTTTCACAAAATGATGATATTAAATTATCACTTTTATCATCTTTAGGTGTAGATCGGTTGATATTTTTACCAAGACGGGATGATTTTGTTAATACAGAAGAAATTATTAATTTTGTTAGTATGTATAATAAATTTAGAGAAGGATTTTTTAAAACTATTGAATCATTTTTAAGTAATGATGATGAAAATAATATTATAATATTTTTACTTAAAAAATTAACAATTAGAGAAGAATTTGAAAAATTTAAAATACCATTAATAAATTCATTTTTAGAAAAAATATTAAATGAAGATTTAATTAATGCAGTTGAAGAAAAATATAAAATTGAACTTGATAAAACTTTACCTATATTAATGAAAAGTACAAATAAATATCATTATATTGATACAAATATTATGAAAAACTCTTTAGGCGATAAAGTATCTAATATTATTGATGAAAAATTTGATTCAGCTAAATCTGAAATTAAAAAACGTATATTAATTCCTAAAGAAGTTATTGAATTTATTTTTAACCATAAAATTAAAAAATAATAATTTTATAGTTCAATATTAGTAATATCAGTAAAAATTGGGTCTTCATTATCATCAATTGGGTCTTGAAACATTTTATTCCATGTATTTAACACCAAATCTTTATTATTATATGAAATTTGATTTATATTTTTATTATAAATTTTTTTATTATTTGTTTTCAAAAATATACTAGGATCTTTTATTATATTTTCTAAAACATTCATAACTTTTGGTTTTAACTTTTCATAATTCTCATCAAATTCTAATAAAACAATTAATTGATTTACTTTATCTATTGATTTACTTAATACATTATTATAGAAATCTATTTTATTTACTTTTTCTATTTGATTATTTTCTGTATTCAACACATTTACATAGTTTCCCTCTAAACTTGTTGTGCAAAAATTATGATTTTCTGGATGATTTTCATTAAAATTTAATAATTTAACAATATCTACTAATGCATTAAAATTTGATGATGCTAATTTTTTTATATCTTCTTGGGATAATAATGTTATAGATTCATTACCAAATTGATTTATTATTATATTTTTATTATTTATTGTACCATTATTTATATTATTTATTGTTTTTTTTGTTTGTTTTTTTAATATTTTAATTTCTTCTCGTAATTTATTATTTTCTTGTTGTAATATATTTTTCTCCATTTGTTTACATTTTTGTTCATGTCTCCATTTAGATTGTTTACAAGATAATATTTTTTTACATATTGAACATTCATACATTTTTTGATCATTTTGGTGGGAAGCTTGAGAATGAAACTTTTTATTATGTATCCATAAACTTTGGTATGAACTATATATTTTATTACAATTATTACATTTATATTCCATTTATATTTATTAATAATTATTTTTTATATATTTTACTTTATTATATTATTATTTATTTTATGTTTACTTTATGTTTACTTTTATTAATAATATTTATAACTTTTATAATATATAATCATGAACATTTATATCAGTATAATTTATATAATAATATATATTTTCTATTATATCTTCTATTAATATATAACTTTATAATAATTATATTTGTATAGCTTTAATTATTTATATATATAATAAAAGTTATATATATTATATATATATTCTATATATTTTATTATATGTTTACCACATGTTTACTTTTATAAGGATTTTTTATAAAATAATATTATAAATTTATGATATAAAATAATCATTATAGTTTTAAAAATTAATAAATTATAATTTTATAATCTATTAATATCTAACTTTTGAGTTAAAATTATGGTTACCCTCTTACAAAATTTAAAATATTATAAGTTATATGTAAAAATCATTTTTTTTTTATTTTAAATTTTAAATAATTTTAATTATAAAAAAATTATTATCTATTTATTTTACTTTTTTAATTTCATCTAAAATATATAATAAATTCATTTTAGATATAATATATCTATATGTGTTACCTGCTCCCTCTGTACCTACATCATATACTATTTCAAACTCATTTTCTGACTTTTTAATTATATCAATAGTGTCTTCAGCACCACGATGTTCATAAATATCATAAATACGATATTTTTGATTAATATTTGAATTTAATATATCATCAATTGCTGAATAAATTATATTACTTTGTTTCATAACAATATAATTAGGATATGATTTAGATGTATATTTCAAATAAACATTAATAATATAAATATACATTTTATTGTCAGATTTTTTTTCATTTGTAACATTAAAAGTATTTTGACATATATTAGTCATTTTATTTATAAAATTTTGTTTATAATCTTCAAATTGTTCAATTAAATTATTTGCCATATCATCATAATTTTGTGTCATATTAAATAAATTATACAACAAAATTATTTATTTTCAATTTTTTTTTAATTCACATATTGTATACTCTTCTGGATAGGTTGCTTTTGGATATGACCCTTTTGTACAATGTAATCCATTGTTTGGACATATCCATTCTATTATATCTATATTATTAATTTCATTTAACCATTCATCAATAGTATCAAATTGTGGCATACCAATATATTCTTCACCTTTATATTTCCATTTACCTACTAAATGTCCATTGAAACAATCATCTGTACATCCATTACATGCATGTATACAACCAACCTTAAAAATAATTTTACAACTATCACAAAAATTAGGAATATCATTTATTGAAATTTCTTCATCTTCTGTATTGTTTTCTTCATCTTCTGTATTGTTTTCTTCATCTTCTGTATTGTTTTCTTCATCTTCTGTATTGTTTTCTTCATCAACTATTGTGTTTTCATCATCGCATGTATTGTGTTCATCATCACCTGTATTGTGTTCATCATCACCTGTATTGTTTTCATCATCACCTGTATTGTTTTCATTATCAACTATTGTGTTTTTATCATCGCATGTATTGTTTTCATTATCAACTATTGTGTTTTCATCATCGCATGTATTGTTTTCATTATCAACTATTGTGTTTTCATCATCGCATGTATTGTTTTCATTATCATTTATTGAGTTTTTATCATATAAATCTTTATTATCAAAATATTTATCATATAAATCTTTATCAAAAATATATGAACCATTTTTAAAATCATAATTCCTACAAAGGGGGCATGTATAATAATCTGCACCTTGTGGTGTATAACAAAAAAATCCATTTAGATTGCAACTATAACATTGTACATCATTATCAAATGACACAATATTTTTCATTATAAAATAATAATAATATGTTTTTATATATATTTATACTAATTTGTCTAATTTTAAATAATCATTATATAATTGTTCAGTTGTTTGTTGTAATTGTTTAATTGCAAATATTAATTCATTATTTTTTAATCTGCAACAACTTAAATATAAATAATCAATTTTATCATTTAATTTTTTAATTGTGTGTAAAATATCATTTAAATTTAAATTTTTTTTAATTAATTTAAAATGCTGTACAAAGTCTATAAAATCATTTTTATAACTAAGAATACAATCTAAAAAATCACTATGCTTATTTATTTTGATTGAACAATTTTCTTTATTATTTAATGCATTAATTACTAATTTATAAAATTTGTTATTTACATAATAATCTGTATTATATTCAATTTCAAAATATTCATTTGGATACATTTTATCAAATACAATTATATCAGTTATAGTATTATTTTTAACATAAAGAGTAAAATTATAATTTTCATAAATAATTGTTTCTTCTACAAATTCAGTCATAATAAAATTATAATAAACTAAATAGAATATTTTTCAATTTTTTAATATTATCAAAAAAATTGAAAAATAAAAAGTATAATCACGTATATATATTTTTATGACACTTGAATATGAATACTCATTTTATAATTATAATAAAGAAGAAATTTTAGAAAAAGTAAGACTGTTAGGTTTTATTAATAAAGGTACATATGTTTTTAGGGTTCAAACATTTTATCACCCAACTCAATATAATAATAACTATATTAGAGTTCGTGATGAAGGACACCGAATTACAATGACTCATAAATTATTTTCTAATACATCATTCGCGAATGAAACCGAAGTTGAAATTGATAATTTTGATAATGGTGTAAAAATTTTAGAAATGGTTGGTTGTGTTAAAAAATATTATTATGAAAAAATTCGTGAAATTTGGCATCATGCAGAAAATAATATTGAAGTTATATTTGATACTTCTCCTGCATCTATTGAAAGAATGGAAATCGAAGCAAAAACGCAAGAAAAATTAGACAATATCCTTTTTCATTTGGGGTTAAATAAAAATGATAATGATCATTATGGTAAAACGAAAACATTGTTTGGCCTACAAATTCCAAAAAATATGAATTTGACATTTGATTCTACTAAATATTTGTTATTACCTTATGTTACAAAAAATAGGGAACAATTTATTGAATTAGTAGATAAACAACATGAAAGATATAATGAACTAATAAGACAAACGATTATGTAGTTTATAAAAAATTACTTTATTATATCAAAGAAAAATTGAAATATCTTTTTTTAATTTGTATGTTTTTAATGTAATGTCTCGCTATATATCTATAATAACAAAAAAACAAATTTTAGAAAAACAAAATTATAAATGTGCAACAATAAAAGATTATTTTTGTCCTATGTGGAAATTTAATAATGGATCATTTGATGAATCTGGATTTGAATTTGATCATATTGATGAATATTCTTTAACGAAAAATAATTGTGAAAATAATATACAAGCATTATGTCATTGTTGTCATTCAGTTAAAACAAAAAGATTTAGAAATTGTAAAAATGAATTAACAACTACACAAATAAATAATGGATGTGGACTTATGGAGGTTGTTCATGAAAGCAAAAGACGAAAAACAACCAAATATAATGATAATCAAATGATAAAAGATAATGATAATCAAATGATAATTGATAATGATAATCAAATGATAATTGATAATGATAATCAAATGATAATTGATAATGATAATCAAATGATAAAAGATAATGATAATCAAATGATAATTGATTAAATAATTTTTATATTTAAAAAAATATTTGTATATATATTATGAACTTTTTCGAATATTTTGATTTTAATGATATAAAAAACAATGATGATATAAATAATACACTAAATAAATCTAGATTTTTAGGTAGTATTAAAAATATAAATACAATAGGAATTATTGAAAGAAATGGTGATTTATTTTATGGTATAAAAAATAATGAAAGTTTTGAAATTAAATTTATAATAAAATTAAATGAAAATATTATCGAAACTCTAATTATTAAAAGTGGTGAAATAAAATATTTACAAACACCCCTATTAATGATATATCTATATAGATTAAATAAGTTTAAATATATAATTGAAAAAGATAATAAATATAAGTTATTTGATCTATATAGATATATCATTAATAGGGGTGTTTGTAATGTTGAATTTATTTATGGTTATTTATTGGATGAAGATCGAACAAAAATAGTTACAAATAATTTTTTTAAATGCTATAATATAAATAAAACATTATTTTATTGTAATGGTAGTGTTCATGATTGGTTATGGTCTGCATGTATGATAAGTCCACATACATTTAATACAGACTTTTGGTGTAATTATGTAATGAATAATAAATATCATAGTGATGAAGTGATAAATGAATTTAAAAAATTAAATCATCTTTGGATTGAATTATTATAATTAATTTTATCCACTACGATTTACTGACATATAAATATTTTTTTTACAATAATAAAATGCTCTAATATGGTATAATCCATTATCATCAGTATCGTATAATCCATTATCATCAGTATCGTATTTATGTTGGTTATCGTCACCATCATCCCAAATAATGATTGGATAGTTATAATTATATGTATTATTATTAATTTCATTTACTATTGTTGTTATTTTTATTAAATCAAATGTATGATCATTTTTATATGAAAAAATATCACATGATTTATTATAAATACAATTTGTTGTTAAAAATATTTTTTCATTTAAACATTTTGCTATTTCTTCATCGGAAATATAGTTTAATGGTACGCCAACTTGATTGACTAGTTCATTAATATTTATTTCAGTTAATCTACTATCTATTTCACACATAAAATAATTATTTATTAGTCAATATATTATTATTTCATTTTTTTTCAATTAATTTTTGTAATTTATCTTCTAAGTTTGTAATTTGTTGTTCTAAGTTTATAATTTTTTGTTCCAAGTTTTTATTATCTTGTTCTAAAAATATATGTTCAAGAGTAAACTGTGAGGTATAAAGATTATATGTAAAATTATTAATTTGTAATATCAATATATTTTCATGTAAATTATCAGCAAATGTAATTTTAACTGTTAAATTAAGACAATTATCATCTTTTTTTAATTCAGATATAATATTTGCATATAATTGCGAACCTACGCCAAACCCCATATTAGAAATTCCCATATATTTTTCATTTGTTTCTATATTAGTAACACGTAATAGAGCAAATTCTTTTTCTGATTTAATATCTATTTTATAATTATTATGTCTAAATACTTCCATACATAATAAAAAATAACTCAATTTATATAAAATTCAATTTTTATACATTATTAAAATATGTTTGTCTACATTCATTCATTTTATCATCTTTTGTTACATTATTAATTATATCATCAAATGATTCACCTTTTACTAATCTTAAAATAAAATTGATAGAATAAACACCACATTCTGAATTTTTAAATTGGTGTTGAATTGGATTATGTCTGATGTCAAATTTTTCTATTTTTTTTGAAAATGATTGTAAATATTTATTTTTTAATTGTTTATTATCTAATTTATTAATATCTTTGATAATATTTCCAACATTTATTTGTGTATTATATTTTTTTTTATACAAATAATTTGTTATTTTATTTATAAATGTTTTTATTTTTTTTTTAGGAGGGTTACCAACTGAATCAAAGAAATATATTTTATTATTTTCTAAATCAGTATATAATGCAACCCAATGTGAACCATTTTGGTGAGATTCATCTAAATTAATAACTAAACCTAATTTAGTTTTACCATTTTTATATGATTTATCAAAATTAAAATTATGTAATCCTAATTGACGTATTTCTTGAAAATCATATGGAACCGTTCCTAAAAATAAAAATTCTTTATATATTTTATGATATTGATCTACAACATCATTAATATTTGTAGTAGATAACCAACCATATTTATTTTTAGGCCCCTCTGGTCTAAATGTATGTCTATGTATTTCTTCATCATTAATATTTTTAACAATTTTTGTTCGTAACCAACATGTTTGTGTTGAACATGATGATGAAAATTTATCTTCTAATTCTTTAACTAATGTTTTTTTATCATTTGTTATATTAATTTTATCATTATTATGTTTATTATATTCAGATGCAATTGTTTTTAATGATTCGAGAGAAAAACAAGAATTATTTTCATATTTTTTACTAGGCGCACATCTTTTATCTGTATCCATCTTATAATAAAATAGATAATTTATTAGTATTAGTAAATATTTTAATAATTTTCTAATTTATATATATATATAATGTCATATCAAGAAAAATATTTAAAATATAAAAGTAAATATTTAAATTTAAAAGCTGAAATTCATAATCAAAGATTAGAAAATAAAGTTTTCCAAAATGGTGGAGGTAACGATGATATTTTAAATATTGCACACTTATCTGGCACTGCTACTATTTCAGATAAACCCTTTTTTATGTTAGGTGGTGCTAATGACAACGAAAAAGATTCTAATGATGATTCTGAATCTAATGATGATTTACCAGATGCATTATCTGCAAGTACTGAAAAGTCAAGTTCAACTAAATCTGAACAAAAATCAGATTCTGAATCTGAACATAAATCATCAACTGAATCTAGTGTATCATCTCATAAAAAATATACTAGTGAAAATGAATCAGAATCTGATTCAGAAAACAAATCAGATAGTAGTGAAAGTTTATCTTCCAGTCCAGAATCACCAACACAAACAGGTGGTAATAAAAAAAAAAAAAATAATAAATGGGATTCAGATAGTGAATTATTAACTACTGATACTTCATTTTTATCATTTTCTAGTTTTGATACTAATTCTGAAGAAAGTATTTAATCATTGAAAATAATAAAATAAAGTATTTAATCATTGAAAATAATAAAATAAAGTATTTAATCATTGAAAATAATAAAATAAAGTATTTAAAGATAAATATTTTAATTATTATAATATGTTTGAAATTTCAGGTATTGATGAACTTAATCAGTCTATTTATTTAAATAAAGATAAAATTATTATGCTTTATTTTGGTGCATCATGGTGTGGTCCATGTAAAAAATTAAAAAGTAAATTACATGATCCAAAAGAATTAAGTGAAATTAATAATTTACATGTTTGTTATCTTGACATTGATGATGAAAATAATAAAGAAATTGTTGATATGTATAGTGTTGAAAGTTTGCCTACATTACATTTTATTAAATTAAATGAACGTAATGAAGTTGAAATATTAAATACAATTGTTGGTTATGATTGGGTTGGTATTAAATTTGCATATAATAAACTTACTAACATAGTTTTATAAATTTATTATTATATGTGTATAACAAATCAAATTTATTCAATAATTTGTCAGTTGATAGATATATCATCTTTTTAACTACAATGTTTTGTAAAATTATCAAACCGATATGTATATGATTCATTTGTTTTTTCATATTTATTATTTTTAAGCGTGTAAACCCAAATTTTAAAGCCATAATATTTAAAATCTTTTGTTTTATTATGTATTTTTTTTAGTTCATTTTTTGCTATTTCTAAATCAGAAAAAATCAATTGATAATAATTTGTTAATTCATAATCGCTATCAAAAATATCTTCTTCGAAATTTATTGATGATTGTATAATGTAAATATTATTCATAATATTTAAAAATATATGTTAATAAATAAATTTTTCATTTTTTTACATATTAGTTATAAATACTAATTGTTAATATGGATTATAACAGTACAAACACTATTTTACAGTGGGGACTATTTTAGAGCGGTGCGTATTTTAAATGCAGGTTTTTAATCTTTATAAATTTTTAATATTCTATGTTTGCTAGATTTTTTACTATTTTTCTTATTTTTATAAGAATCTTTATTATAAGCATAAGTAAAATAATTTTCATAATGTTCCTTTTTTATATTTTTAATGGATTTTGTAAGATTTAATTTCAATTCTTCAAAATTTTTAGATTTATATAACTTTAGATAATGTTTCATTTGACTAAAAAATTGTTCAATTGCATTAAGGCGTGGATGATAAGGACATGTATATAATAAAAAATTTCCACTATCTTTTATTATTTTTCTTGTTGATTCTTTTTTATGTATTTGCCCATTATCTAAAATTATTAATTTATTTTTTACATTTTTACAAATTTCTTTAATAAATTCATCAAATCTTTCTGAATTAACAGCACCTTTTTGATATAATTTATAATCAATACATTTTTTATTGGTTATTCCTACTACTAATGAATATTTTGTAAATACAGCATTATCATCTGTTTTTATTATACATCTTTTTCCTAATTCATCTCTACAATAATTAAACCCTAAAGATGTACTTACTGATGTTTCATCAATTGATATTATATCATCTAAATTAAATTTTTTTATTTCTTTAAAAAATGCTTTTAATTCTGCTTTTTCATCTCTTGGTTCTCCTCTATATGTTTTTGGAAAATGTTCGAAAGTTGCTCTTTTTCTAGTTATATTATTATCTCTTATTAAATCATGAATATATTGTCTTGATATATCTAAATCAGGAAATTTATTTTTTAATAGTTCATATAAAACTTTAATATGAATATCATTATTATTTTTTAATGTATCTTTTATAAATTTAATATGTTCTTTTTTAATTTTATATGAACCTAATTTTCTTGATTTTCTTTCTACACTTTTATTTTTTTCATATCTTTCTATCCATCTTTTTAAACTTCTTTCGCTACATTCAAAAACTTTACACACATTTGAATAATTATTAATTTTATAGTAATATTTAATTGCTTTTATCTTTAGGTCAGATGATGCTTGTTTAGTTATTGACATATATGTTATTTAATATAATTTATAAAATAATTATGTATAATATAAAAAAAAATGATTATTAAATTGTATATATAAATAAGTAAATATAGTATGAATAATAAGACAGTAATGGAACATTATAATAAATATATAATAAATATCTTTGAAAGATATACAGATTTAAAAAAATCAAAAAAAGATGATTTTGATAATAACAACTTGTGGAAAATATTTGAATATTATTCATGTATCAAACTATCAGAAGAATATAAAAAACCTTTTTATGAATATGATGATATTGATCCTACTTTTAAAGAATTAAATAAAATGACTCGTAATGATACAGGAATTGATTGTTCGGATTTATTAAATACTATAGTTCAATGTAAGCTTAGAAAAAATACTTTAACTTGGAAAGAATGCTCTACATTTTTTGGTAGTCAAGTTATTTTTAGTAGTGAATTAAAAAAACCTATTGTTAGATGGGATAATTTAATTATTACTAGAAATAATGATTCTACATTATCAGAAAATTTATTAGAAAGAAATGAATTATTTATTGATAAACCATATAATAAAAATGAGTTAATTAATTTTTGTGAAAATTTAATAATAAATCCTCCTAAATATCCAGTATTTAATGATGATTTTAAATTACGAGATTATCAGATTGAAGCAATTAATATTATTAAAAATAATAAAAAAAATGTTATAATAAATTTACCTACAGGGACAGGAAAAAATTCAGTTATTATTTATTCAATGAAACCAGATTTAAAATATTTAATTTTAGTTCCAAGAATTATATTAATGGATCAATTAAAAAAAGAAATTATTAAACATAATTCAAAAATGAAAACTAAAATACAATTAATTGGAGATGGTAATGATATATTTGATGAAAATAAATTAATAACTATTTGTGTTTTTAACTCAGTTCATCTTATTGAAAATTATTGTTCTACTTTTGAAAAAATATTTATTGACGAAGCACATCATATAAATAAACCTGCAATTTATTATGAAAACGATGATGATGAAAATGAAAATATTGGTAATATTAATAAAGATAATAACGAGGAATTAGAAGAATATTTTAGTGATGATGATATTAAAGATGATTTTGAAGATGAAAATTATAGTGATAATGAATCTATAAATAGTATTGATGATATTGAGGATGAACTTGTTAATGTTAAAAATTATACTAAAATTATTAAAAGTTTAGTAAAATATAATAATAATGTATATTTATCTGCTACTATTGACTCAATTGATAATTTTGAATATTATAGTAAGGATATTAGAAATATGATAGAATTAAAATATTTATGTGATTATCAAATTCATGTTCCAATATTTAATGATGACCCTACAAATAAAAATATTTGTACTCATATATTAAAAAATTATAGAAATATAATTATTTATTGTAATTCACAAAAAGAAGGGAAACAATTAAATAAATTAATGAATGAATTACAATTAAATAGTTCTGAATATATTGATTGTAATACATCAAAAAAGAAAAGAGATATTATAATTGAAAAATATAAAAATGGAGAAATACCATTTTTAGTTAATGTTAGAATATTAGTTGAAGGATTTGATGCACCAATAACAAAAGGAGTTTGTTTTTTACATTTACCAACAAATAAAACAACATTAATACAAATTATTGGAAGATGTTTAAGATTACATCCAACAAAAACAATAGCAAATATTATACTACCATTTTCATCAAAAGAAGATGAGAAAAATATTTGTAATTTTTTAAAAGTAATGGCAAAAAATGATAGTCGAATAAAAAAATCATTTGAAAGTAAAACATTAGGTGGTTATATATCAATTGAAAATTTAGAAGAAATTAACGATGAAGAAAATAAAGATATTGAATTCAAATATAATATGATTTATGATAGTATGGGATTTTTAACAAATCGAAATGAAATATGGATGAAACGATTGGAAGAAGTTAAGAAATATATAGATAATAATGACAAAAGACCTTCATGTATAGATAAAATAAATGTTATAAAAAAAATGGGATATTGGATAAGTCATCAAAATCAGAATTATAAAAATAAAAATGATATAATGAAAAATTCTGAAATATATAACAAATGGACAGAATTTATTACATCAGAAAAATATAAAAAATATTTTTTATCAAATGAAGATGAATGGTTAAATAATTTTAATAATATAAAAAAATATATTGATGAAAATAATAAAAGACCCAGCAGTGAAGATACACAATTTTCAAAATTAGGTAAGTGGATATTAACTCAAATTAAAAATTATCCTATTAAAAAACATATAATGTCAAATGAAATAATATATAATAAATGGACTAAATTTATAACATCTGAAAAATATAAAAAATATTTTTTATCAAATGAAGATGAATGGTTAAATAATATAGATAATCTAAAAAAATATATAGATAAAAATAATAAAACACCATCACAAAATGATAAAATAAATGAAATTAAAAAATTGAGTAATTGGATGTATTGTCAAATTGCAATGTACAAAAATAAAAAAAATATAATGAAAAATTCTGAAATATATAACAAATGGACTAAATTTATAACATCTGAGAAATATAAAAAATATTTTTTATCAAATGAAGATGAATGGTTAAATAATCTAGACAATCTAAAAAAATATATAGATAATAATAATAAAACACCTTCACAAATAGCAAAAAATAAAGATCATGCTAATATAGGTCAATGGTTATCAAGACAAAAAATTAATTATAAATCAAAAGAACAAATAATGAAAGATTCTGAAATATATAATAAATGGTCTGACTTTATTACATCAGAAAAATATAAAAAATATTTTTTATCAAATGAAGATGAATGGTT